>JAEEGI010003500.1_pt1 | contig 37341 bp, 33 predicted proteins | sample 8958751 | NCBI WGS metagenome assembly JAEEGI01 (sample SAMN16246545, study PRJNA631951) | gut metagenome | biome: gut microbiome; feature: rumen; material: KS-attached | host: Bos | place: Iran: Karaj | collected 2018-10 | reverse complement strand
TGACGCTTACTGTCTTGTAACTTAAGTAGTTCATTTTGTGTTTAATATGTTATCCAATTCTATAAGACACTACCCTATTTTAGGGCGTGCAAAAGTACAACTTTCTTCTTTACGCTCCAACTTTTTTGTGCATTAATTCATGTTCGCCCATAAATCAATGCGTTAGCGCGTTCTGAAGACAGATTTTGGATGATTGAACGAGGCCGCAAAAGTACTACTTTTTTGGTTACCAGCCACACTTTGCGTGTTTTTTTCTATTTTTGCAGTCCAATCCGAATGCAAATGTCCATCGAAATCAACCATATCACCAAGCGTTACGGTGAACAACTCGCCCTCAATGACGTGACGCTCTCTATTAATAAAGGTATCGTCGGACTGCTCGGCCCCAACGGCGCGGGCAAGTCGACGTTGATGAAAATCATCACCTGCTTCATCCCGCCCACCTCGGGCACGGTGAGCGTCGAAGGACACGACGTCATGGACGACCCGATGGCAGTGAAGCGTATCGTGGGCTACCTGCCAGAGCACAACCCGTTGTATCTTGACATGTACGTCCGTGAATATCTGGAGTTTGTAGCAGGCGTCCACCAACTGAAAGGCGAAGCCGCCCACAAGCGCATTGAGGCAATGATTGACGAGACAGGTCTCGGCCTTGAGGCACACAAGAAAATCGGTGCCTTGTCGAAGGGCTACCGCCAACGCGTCGGCCTTGCACAAGCCATGATGCACGACCCGCAGGTGCTCATCCTCGATGAGCCTACCTCCGGCCTCGATCCCAACCAGCTCATCGACATCCGTAACCTCATCTCCAACCTCGGCAAGGAGAAGACCGTGCTGCTCTCCACCCACATCATGCAGGAGGTGGAGGCCATTTGCGAACGCGCTATTATTATTAATAAAGGTGTAGTGGTGGCCGACGACAAGATCGAGAACCTGAAACAGGACAACACCATGAGTAACGTGGTCATCGTGGAGTTCGAGAGCGAGGTAAGTGAAGATTTGCTCCGCAGCATACCACAAGTTGGCCGCGTGCAACGCGTAAAAGAGAACCACTGGATCCTCGAGCCGCAGGGCGACACCGACATCCGCGCCAACTTGATGAAGTGGTCGGTGGACCGCGGCCTCATCATCAAGACCTTGCAGAAAGAGGACTTGAGCATTGAGGAGGCGTTCCAAAAGCTTACCAAGTAATGCAAAGTATCCCATCCTCGCGCGTCGGCGAGCCTCTGAGGACACGCTTTGCGTCATTGCGAGGAACGAAGCAATCCAGATAATGAGCTATTGCGGCTTCACTGGATTGCTTCGTCGTTTTCCGTTTTCACGGAATGAGGCCTAGCAATGACGCAAAGCTGCGTGGCGAGAACCAACCATAGGCGACTTTCGGGTCGCCTTTTTTTTCATCCGCCAGTTTGTCTTTTAATCGATAATTTTGGATTATATTACATTGAGTCAGGTCCCTGAGCTTGTCGAAGGGCCGGCTCGTGATGGTAACGTTTCTTCTGTGACCGGCGTTTCGACAAGCTCAACGACCTTGCTCGACAACGCCATCGTGAGCTTCAACGAAGGCAGCCAACTGGGCAAGTTCTACTTCGGCGAGCAGAACGCCAACATCTACCTGCCGCAAGGCGGCGAGGCATACGCCATCGCCTACAGCGACAAGCAAGGCGAGATGCCCCTCAACTTCAAGGCCAACGAGAATGGCACCTACACCCTCACGGTCAACCCCGAAGGCGTGGAAGTGGGCTATTTGCACCTTATTGATAATATGACCGGGGCGGATATTGATTTGCTGGCCGGCGCTTCGACAGGCTCAGCGACCTACACTTTCAACGCCAAGGTGACGGACTATGAGAGCCGCTTCAAGCTGGTGTTTGCCGCAGACGAGACGGACGGCCCTTCGACAGGCTCAGGGACCTTCGCCTTCATCAGCGATGGCAACATCATCGTCAACGGCACAGGCACCTTGCAGGTGGTTGACATGATGGGACACGTCGTTCGTTGTGCAGACGTTGCACGCAACGTCTCTACCAACGAGATGATGCCTGGCATTTACGTGTTGCGTCTCATCAGCGGCAACGACGTGAAGACACAGAAGATTGTCATAGAATGACATCAATTTTAAAAAAATTATTTGGCGGCGAAGTGCATTTTTTGTATCTTTGCCGCCAAATAATTATTTATGAGAACGTCAATTGTTGCAAGAGAAGCGGAAATACGTCAATTGGACTCCCTTATGGAGGAGGAACTCCCTCAGTTTGTCGCTGTGTATGGCAGGCGGCGTGTCGGAAAAACCTTTCTCATCAGGGAGTATTTTAACGATGAGTTCACTTTTTTTCATACAGCCATATCTCCACAGGAACTGAAAGACCGGCAGCCGGAATTGCTTTACAGAATCCAATTAGACGAGTTTGGAAAGACACTGAAGTTGTACGGGTATCTTGATGATTCCCCAATCAAAGACTGGTTCGACGCTTTTGACAGATTATGGCGACTTGTTCAACAACACCCATCCGAGGAAAGGCTGATTCTGTTTATTGACGAACTGCCTTGGTTAGACACGCCTCGGGCAGGTTTTATGAGTGCTTTGGAGCACTTTTGGAACCGTTATGCTTCTGGACGGCACAAACTACTGTTGATTGCCGCTGGAAGTGCAACCACATGGATGTTGGACAAGTTGGTCAACAACAACGGAGGATTGTATGACAGGACTTCCCGCGACATTCACATCCATCCTTTTACGCTTTCCGAAACAGAGACGTATTTCCAACGGCGAGGCGTTTTAATGGATAGGTATGATATAGTGCAGTCATACATGATTGTAGGTGGAGTCCCCTATTATCTTTCTTTGTTCGAGAAGGGAAAATCGCTGGCCCAGAATGTGGATGCCATTTTCTTCAGCCGAGGCAACAAACTTGACAAAGAATATGAACGGTTGTTTCAATCCATGTTTGCCGACAATGACAAATTCAAAAAAATTGTTGAGTGTGTCAGCAAATACCGTTACGGTGTGTTGCGTTCCCAGATATGCAAAGAACTTGGCATTACCGACGGAGGGAACCTCTCAGAGGTACTACTCTCTTTGGAAGAATGTGATATGATCACCGCTTTCTTCAATTTTGGGGAATCCAAAAGAAACAAGTACTATAAACTCACCGACCCATTCTGCTTGTTTTATTTGACTTTTGCTTTAAAGCATCCCACCAATAACAAGACCTATTGGCAGGACAACCAAAACTTGCCAAAACTCAGTCCTTGGCGCGGCCAAGCGTTCGAGAATGTGTGTTTTTCCCATCAGGAACAAATCAAACGGGCATTAGGCATCCAAGGTGTTCATACAGAGATCTATCCTTGGAAGTTGATTTCAGATGGAGATACACCAGGTGCTCAGATTGACATGCTCATTGACCGAGCCGACAGGGTGGTGAATGTGTGTGAGATGAAATTTGTGCAAGGAACGTTTTCCATCGACAAAGACTATGATGAGAAACTCCGTAATAAAATAGTAGCCATCACCGAGAAGACCAACCGTCGCAAAAATCCACAGATGACGCTGGTGACCACCTACGGTCTGAAAAACGGCATCTATAGCGGAAGGTTTCAGAAAGTGGTTATTATGGATGACCTGTTTACTTTTTGATATCCGTATTCTGCGGAAGGCAGGAACTCCGTCTCATCAACGGCAGCGAAGTGAAAACGCAAAAGATCGTGGTAAGATAAATTTGAACCATAATCCTGACAAAATAAATCTGAACGAGGTATCTCGTTCAGATTTATTTTGTACCTTTGCAGCCGCAAACGTGGAAAGATTTGATTTGATTGCAACCACAAGAAAAAATGCTAAACCAATGCTTTTTCCTTGGGTTCCTGAGCCTGTCGAAGGACCCTTTCAGTCAACAACTTCCCACACAAATTTCTTATTAACTAACTAATAAACAATTTGTTATGGGTTATTATTTCACTTCAGAATCCGTCTCAGAAGGCCATCCCGACAAGGTATGCGACCAGATTTCGGATGCCGTATTAGACGAGATTCTCCGCTATGATCCCACCTCGAAGGTGGCTTGCGAAACCTTAGTCACTACCGGTTTGGTCGTCGTTGCCGGCGAAATCCGCACCAACGCCTACGTCGAGATCCAAGACGTGGCGCGCCGTGTCATCGACCGCATCGGCTACAACAAATCGGAATACCAATTCGACGCCCAATCGTGTGGCGTACTCTCCGCCCTGCACGGCCAGTCGAACGACATCTTCCAAGGCGTCAAGCGCGAGGCTGACGAGAACCAAGGTGCCGGCGACCAAGGCATGATGTTCGGCTTCGCCTGCAAAGAGACAGAAAACTACATGCCGCTCACCATCGACCTCTCCCACCTCTTGCTGCAAGAGCTGGCCAACATCCGCCGCGAAGGCAAGAAGATGACCTACCTCCGCCCCGACGCCAAGTCGCAGGTGACGGTGGAATACGGCGAAGGTTGGAAGCCTTTGCGCATCGATACCATCGTCGTCAGCACGCAACACGACGAATTTGCCGACGACGAGACCATGCAAAAGAGAATCGAAGCCGATGTGCGTAACATCCTCATCCCAAGGGTGAAGAAACACCTGCCTGTCCACCTGAAAAAACTCTTTGGTGACGACATGAAACTCTATGTGAACCCGACGGGCAAGTTCGTCATCGGTGGCCCTCACGGCGACACAGGCCTCACAGGCCGCAAAATCATTGTCGACACCTATGGTGGTCGCGGTGCCCACGGCGGCGGTGCCTTCTCGGGCAAGGACAGCTCAAAAGTGGACCGCTCGGCCGCATACGCTGCACGCCACATCGCCAAGAACCTCGTGGCTGCTGGAGTCTGTGACCAGGCCTTGGTGCAGATTGCCTACGCCATCGGCAAGGCTGAACCTGTCGGATTCTACATCAACACAGACGGCACCTCTCACGTCAAGATGAGCAACGCCGAGATTGCCCTCAAGGTGAAGGAGCTGGTCGACCTTAGGCCTTACTTCATCGTAAAGCGCTTCGGCCTCACCAACCCCATCTTCGAAGAGACAGCTTCATACGGTCATTTCGGTCGCCAGCCCGAAATCCGTAAGGTGGAAGTCTATTACGAGGACAACGACACTTTCCGCGAAGGCGAACACATCTACAAGAACGTGGAATTCTTCGGCTGGGAGAAACTCGACATGGTGGACAAGCTGAAAAAGGCTTTCGGCTGCTAAGTTCGAGAATCCGTGTCACGAAAAAAGCCTGCGGTTTGAAACTGCAGGCTTTTTTGTTTCACTACAAGGGCATTAACTAGATCTCTTCCTCCTCCATCTGTGACATCTGGAAAAGCATCATAATCTCTTCTGGCGTCATGCCAAGGTATTCGATGGATTTCTGGGCGTCATCCACAAGATCACTGTCCGGATAGTCGTCAATCAGCCTCTGAAACATGACATGCGCCTGGGCCGTGTCTTTAAGTTGGTCGTCATAGATATAATAGCCCAACATCAACAAGGTTTCAGGAGCCCATTTCGTCTGAGGAAACTGCTTCAACAACTGGTTGCCAAGCTCGATGCTTTTGTCAGCATTTTTCATCATAACATTGATTTCCATAGCATGGAAGAGCCATTTCGCCGAAGCGGTGTCGTCGGGATTCTGTTCCACATACTGACAATATTTCTTTGCTATCTTGGGAGCTTCCTCTTCGTTCAACCATCCGTTGGAATTGAACAAAGTAGACTGCGCTTCTCTCAGATCCTCTAAGGTGAGTTTCTTTTCGTTTCCGCCACAAGCCAACATACCGAATGCCAGCAGGGCAAAAGCCATCAATTTCAAAGTTTTCTTCATGGGATTCAAGTTTTATAACGATTATCTGTGTTTCTTTTTATGTGGGAAAATCATGCGGTAATCCACATCACACTTGCCTTCTGAGATGGCACGCAACTTACTTTGCAACAAGGTCTTGCGCAATGGGGCGATGCGGTCGACATGAACATGGCCTTGCAGGTGGTCGTACTCATGCTGGATGATGCGGGAACGGATGCCTTCAAACACTTCTTCATGCTCCTGGAAGTTCTCGTCGAGGTATTTGATGCGAATCTTGTCGGGACGCATCACCTCTTCATATATGTTAGGCAAGCTGAGGCAACCTTCCTTGAAAGGTACCTCTTCGCCAAAGGTCTCCAAGAGTTCAGCATTAATGAACACTTGCTTGAAGCCTTTTGCATCTGGATAGTCAGGATAGAAAGGGTTGCCATCGACGATGAACAGGCGGATGGACCTGTTGACCTGAGGGGCAGCCAAGCCGACGCCTTCGGAATGGGTCAAGGTTTCCCACATATCATTCAGCAGGGTTTCCAATTCAGGATAGTCAGCGGTGATAGGCTTGGCTATGGCTTTTAGGGTGGGGTGACCGTATGCTACTATGGGTAATATCATTTCAGTTGTCAGTTATCAGTTGTTCAGTTGTTCAGTTGTCGCTTTGCGTCATCGCGAGGCACGAAGCGATCCAGAGATTGGTTTTTAAGGGATTCCATAAACGATTGTAGGATAATGGTGGCGGCAATGGTGTCGACTAACTTCTTATCCTGACGCTTCGACTTGCTGAGGCCAGCGTCAATCATGGTTTGGTGCGCCATCACCGAAGTGAAACGCTCGTCGTAACGAACGATTTTCATGTCAGGTAGCAGTTTCTTCAAGCGGTTGACGATGGGCTCAATGTATTTCGAGCAGTCGGAAGGATTGTTTTTCATGTCTTTGGGCTCGCCGATGACAATCTGCTCCACTTCCTCGCGCTTCACATAGTCGAGCACGAAGTCGACGAGCTTGTGCGACTCCACCGTCGTCAGCCCGTTTGCAATGATCTGCAAAGGGTCGGTGACGGCGATGCCGCTACGCTTTCTACCCAAGTCGATTGCCATTATCCTAGACATTCATTATTCCTTTTTATAATTCAATTCCTGCTTGTTTCAAAAATAGCCAGAATTGAAAGCCTGCGCTTTCAAGAAGCTGTATCAAATAAGACGGGCTTAAATTCATGCCATAGACAGATTCAATGAATACTCCAGCATATTGCTATCATCGGGAATAGGCTCGCCTCTATCTTCAAGTTCTTCAATGAACAGTTCTATGGCCTCCTTTGCCATATCAATTGCTTCATCCACGGTTTCACCGTATGTAATGCAACCTGGCAAAGAAGGGACGAAAACGGTATAACCACCTTCAGGCTCACGTCGTAAGTTGATTCTATAACTTCTATTCATTGCATCGCTAAATTTGCCGCAAAAATAATCATTTTCCTCGAAACAGAAGAGGAAAACAAAAAAAGAGGCTCTCACGAACCTCTTCTTCTCAGGGTGGAATGTGGGATTCGAACCCACGACCCACGGAACCACAATCCGGTACTCTAACCAGCTGAGCTAAATCCACCATCTGATTTGCGGGTGCAAAAATACAACATTTTTCCAATACGACCATGTTTTTCAAGTAAAATTTTCAATTTTTTCTTTTTTGGCTCAAAATCAAGGGGGGATTTACGTATTTTTGACGGTTGAATCGAAAGGTGCATCATGAAAGGCAGACCAAGACAGCAACAATCACCTAAAGCACTGGCTTGGAAACGGTTCCGCAGCAATAAGCTCGGGATGGTCTCCTGCGGCTTCGTGCTACTTTGGGCATTAATGGCCCTGTTTGCCTACCTCATCATCCCCGACAAGACGCCGAATGCCAACCGTCAAATCCTCGAAATCAGCACCAAGAAACCTGGATTCGAGGTCGACATGCTGATGATTCCCAAAGAAACACCGCCACAAAAAACGCATTTTTTCGGTTTTTTGTTCAATGGGCGTCCCGACGACTGCATTTATCTGCCTTTCGACAGCCTGCATGTTGATGCAAATCAGACGATAGTCTACCTGTATCAAAGCGAAGAAAGCCTGAATGTAAGGACAGAAATTATTGACAACAAAGAGCTTATAAAAAGCGGCGTTTCGACAGGCTCAACGACCTTGGCTTTTATTTCGGCTGAGAAAGCCGACACCTATATAAGAAGTCACTGCGTGAAACACTGCAAGTTCCTGTTGGGCACCGACCAGTTCGGACGTGATTTCCTCAGCCGTTTGGTCTTGGGCAGCCGCATCAGCTTGACGGTGGGTTTCATTGCCGTGCTGCTCAGCCTGATGATTGGCATCGTGATGGGCAGCTTGGGTGGCTTCTTTCGAGGCAAGGTTGACGACGCGGTGGTGTGGTTCATCAATGTGGTGTGGTCCATCCCTACCCTGCTCTTGGTCATCGCCATCACTTTTGCCTTGGGCAAGGGCATCGCGCAGGTATTCATTGCCGTCGGCCTAACCATGTGGGTGGAGGTGGCACGCATCGTGCGCGGACAAATCCTCAGCATCCGTGAGACGACTTTTGTAGAAGCTGGAAAAGCTTTGGGATTCAAAAACTTGCGTATCATCTTCAAGCATATCTTGCCCAACATACTCAACCCCATCATCGTGGTGTCGGCAGCCAATTTCGCCTCGGCCATCTTGCTTGAAGCAGGTTTGAGCTTCCTTGGCATCGGTGTGCAGCCGCCCATGCCCTCTTGGGGCAGCATGATCAAGGAGAATTATGCCTTTATCATCTTGGACGCGGCTTATTTGGCCATCCTGCCGGGTATTGCCATCATGCTTTTGGTTTTGGCATTCATGTTGATTGGAAACGCCTTGCGCGAAGCACTTGACGTGAAGAATTAATGTGGAATGAGGAATGTGGAATGCTGAATGCAGAATGACATTCATAATTCTGCATTCATAATTCAGCATTAAAAAAAATGTTGTATCTTTGCGCCCTCAAAACGCGACCTACATGCGGGTGTGGCGGAATTGGTAGACGCGCTAGACTTAGGATCTAGTTTCGAGAGAAGTAAGGGTTCGAGTCCCTTCATCCGCACAAGTTAAAGACAATCAATAATTTAGAAATGAATATCACACAAAGCACAAAAGGAGAAAACCTTATCTCCATCAAGATTAATGTTGAGAAAGCCGATTACGAAGAAATGGTTGAAAAGACCTTAAGGCAAATGAGACAAAAAGCCAATGTCCCTGGTTTCCGTCCCGGCATGGTTCCCATGGGCATGATTAAGAAGATGTATGGCACCAACGCCAAAATGGAAGCCTTGAACACGGTCGTTTCCGACAACCTCAACAAGCATATTGTCGACAACAAGCTCGACCTCATCGGTTATCCGCTCAGCGACACTGAGATGCAACAACCCGCCGACCTCGAGAAAGAAGACAACCTCGACTTCTATTTCGAAGCAGCCCTCCGTCCCGAAATCAATGTCGACTACACGAACACGATGGTCGACTTCTATCATATCGTCCCCACCGATGAGGAAGTGGACAAAGTCGTTGAAGACATTGTCAACCGCAACCCCGACACCTCACATCCCGAAACCGTAGGTGAAAACGACCGCATCGAGATGAAAGTGCGTGAGGCCAAAGATGGCAAGGAAGTGGAAGACGGCTTCCAAAAAGACGGTCTTTATATGAACATGGACCAAATCAAGGACAAGGAATGCCGCGAGCAACTCGTTGGCAAGGAAGTGGGCTCAGAGTTCATATTCAACTTTGCCAAAGCACTTGAAAGCGAAGAGGCTGCTGCCAAGTTGTTGGGCGAAGATGCTCCCGCCAGCAGCGACTTCAACATCATCATCGATGACGCCATCCGCAACGAAAAGCCCGAGCTGAACGAAGACTTCTTCAAGAAAATCTTCCCCGACAAGGAAATCAAGGAACTTGACGCCTTCAAGCAAGCCGTCAAAGCCGAGATGGAGAAACAGCACGAGGTTGAGACCGACCCCATCCTCTTCAACAAGATGATTGATGAGTTGGTGGCCGCCGTCAAATTCGAGCTGCCCGATGCTTTTATGAAGCGTTGGATCATCGAAAACAGCCAAGGCAAAATCACCGCTGAGGATGTGGAAAAGAACTACGAGAACGACTACATCAAGGGTCTGCGTTGGCAGCTCATCGAAGACACCATCGTGAAAGCCAATCCTGAGCTCATCATCACCGACGAGGAACTGAAGAACTTCGTGCTGAGGCAAATCTTCCCCGGCATCGACTACAACACCGTGGAAGACGACCTAAAGGCCAATTTGGACAAGATTGCCGCCAACTATCTCAAGGACGGTCAGCAAAACGAGCAGCTGAAGAACCAACTGGCCGACATCAAGATGACTGCTTTCCTGAAGGGTAAGATGAACATCAACTATACGGAGACCACCGCCGCCGACTTCATGAAGAAGCTTGAAGAAGAAAGAAAAGCCAAATAAGAGATGAACAACGAATTTTTCAAATACGCCACCAAGCATATCGGCTTGAACACCCTCGGTCTTGAGCAATATATCTCCAAGATCAACAACAGCGGCTATATCAGCCCAACCGTTATCGAGGAACGTCAGCTCAACGTGGCCCAGATGGACGTGTTCAGCCGCCTGATGATGGATCGCATCATCTTCCTCGGCACCGCCATCGACGACTATGTGGCCAACATCATCCAAGCCCAGTTGCTCTTCCTTGAGTCGACCGACTCGAAGCGCGACATCCAAATCTACCTCAACTCACCTGGCGGAAGCGTTTACGCCGGTTTGGGCATCTACGACACCATGCAGTTCATCAGTCCCGACGTGGCTACCATCTGCACAGGCATGGCCGCTTCGATGGCCGCCGTGCTGATGTGCGCTGGCACCAAAGGCAAGCGTTCAGCCCTACCCCACTCCCGCATCATGATCCACCAGCCCATGGGCGGCGTGGAAGGTCAAGCCACCGAGATTGAAATCACGGCACGTGAAATCCAAAAGCTGAAGAAGGAACTTTACGAAATCATCGCCCAGCACTCAGGCCAATCCTACGACAAGGTGTGGGCCGACTCCGACCGCGACTATTGGATGACCGCTGTCGAAGCCAAGGAATACGGCATGATCGACGAAGTGCTCATCAAGAACAAACAGGCTTAAGCCATGGCAAAAAAATCAGGTGTTTGTGCTTTCTGCGGAAGGAAAGCGGCGGAAGTCCGTCTGCTCATCCAAGGCATCGATGCCGAGATTTGCGACAACTGCGCCGAGCAAGCCCATCTCATCGTCAAGGAACAATTTGGCGAAAGCGGCAGGAATTTCAATTCCAAAGGTTTCACTCTGAAGAAACCCGCCGAAATCAAAGCCTTTTTGGACCAATATGTCATCGGGCAGGACGAAGCCAAGCGCACTTTGGCCGTGGCCGTCTACAACCACTACAAGCGCATCAGTCAGAAAGTGGAAGCCGACGAGGTGGAGATTGAGAAGTCGAACATCATCCTCGTGGGCGAGACGGGTACGGGTAAAACCTTGTTGGCCCGTACCATCGCCAAGATGCTCAATGTGCCTTTTGCCATCGCCGATGCCACTGTGCTCACCGAGGCAGGTTATGTAGGCGAAGACGTGGAGAACATCCTCGTCAAGCTGCTGCAAGCCGCCGACTACGACGTTCAAGCTACGGAAAGAGGCATCGTCTTCATAGACGAGATTGACAAGATTGCCCGCAAGAGCGACAATCCCAGCATCACCCGCGACGTCTCCGGTGAAGGCGTGCAGCAAGCCATGCTGAAGCTGTTGGAAGGCTCGATTGTCAACGTGCCACCTCAAGGCGGACGCAAGCATCCCGAACAAAAGATGATTGCCGTCAACACAAAAGACATCCTCTTCATCGCCGGCGGAGCCTTTGATGGCATCGAGCGACTCATTGCGGCACGCAAACGCACCAATGTCATCGGTTATGGTGCAGGCGGCAACGAGGCCTTGGACAAGGACAACATGCTGCAATACCTCTCCCCCGCCGACTTGAAAAAATACGGTCTGATTCCCGAAATCGTCGGTCGTCTGCCTATCATCACCCACCTCAACCCTTTGGACAAAGACGCACTGAAACGCATCCTCACCGAGCCGAAGAACGCTTTGGTGAAGCAGTTCCAAAAGCTCTTCGCCATGGACAAAATCAACTTGGTCATCAAGGAAGAAGTGCTTGATTTCGTGGTGGAAAAAGCCATCGAGTTCAAAGTGGGTGCGCGTGGCTTGCGTTCCATCATGGAAGCCATCCTCAACGATGCCATGTTTGAAATGCCTTCCGACATCAATGCTACAGAGTTGGTTATTGACCGTGCTTATGCTGAGGCAAAACTGGAGAAATCGGGGTTGCAAAAGCTGCATGTCGGTGACTGAATACAAAGCATCACATCAAAAAAAGCATCGAATTTAGGTTCGATGCTTTTTTTTGGCACAATAGTTGCATCCTACCTACCGTTAAACAACAAAAAACACATCGCCATGAAAAGAATAGTCTTAGCCGTATTGATAGCCTTGATGAGCCTGACTGGTTTTTCACAGATGATTACCAAACACAAGGCAGTTACCGTCAAACTGGCAAAGAACAACACGCCCAAGTCGAGTGTGATTGACTTTTCCAACCCTGCTGAGCCCATCAAGGGCGATGTGGTGTACGGGAAAATCGACGAAAACGGTGACACCTTATTAATAGTATACCTGCCAGAAGTCGACATCGACCTGATGCAACGTTATTTGCAGATTATCGACACCCGCCAAGGCCGTCGTTTGGCTAATAATGTTAGGAAGGTGTATCCCTACGCCAAGTTGGCCGGCGCCAAGATGCAGGAATATGACTCCGTGTTGGCCAACGTTTCCGACAAAAACGAACGCAACCGACTGATGAAACAAGCCGAAAAGGAAATCACCGACCAATACACTGAGGAATTGAAGGATCTGACCATCACGCAAGGGCTCATCCTCATCCGACTCATCGATCGCGAGACTGGCAACACTTCCTATCAAGTCGTTCAGGAACTACGTGGCAAGGTGCGTGCTTTCTTCTACCAAGGCTTTGCGCGCCTGTGGGGTTACAACCTCAAGACGGAATACGACCCTCACAACAACCCAGAGGATGATGAAATCGAAACCATCATGACCTTGCTGGAACGAGGAGTGATTTAAGTACCACTACAACTTTATTTTCCACGTCCCTGAATGACAATCAACACCGTGTAAATCAAAATCTTGATATCCAAGGCAAGATTGACATTCTCGATATAAAGCACATCGTATTTCAGTCGCTCAATCATTTCCTCGACATTCTCGGCATAGCCATATTTCACCTCACCCCAGCTGGTGATGCCAGGCTTCACCTTCAGCAGAAGGCGATAGTAAGGGGCTGTCTCCATGATTTTGTCGATGAAATACTGACGTTCGGGACGATAGCCCACCAGCGACATGTCGCCTTTCAGCACAGTCCAGAACTGGGGAATCTCATCCAAACGCACCTTGCGCATAAACTTTCCAAACTTGGTGATGCGGGGGTCGTCGTCGCTCGAAAGTTGCGGCGTACCTCCCGACTCAGCATCCACCCTCATACTGCGGAACTTGGCCATATTGAAGGGTTTACCGCCCTTGCCTATGCGCTCTTGCACATAAAAGACCGGACCTTTCGAGGTCGCTTTCACGATGATGGCACAAGCAAGAAACACGGGAGAGAGAATGACTAAGGCAAATACCGAAGCCACGATATCGAAAATACGCTTGACCACACGCTGCCAAACAGGCATCAACTCAGGCGTGACCTGCACCAAAGGTGCCTGCCAAATGGCCGACTGCTTCACTGTGCCAAACACCAAGTCCTGCATTGCCGGAATGATTTTCACGTTGACATCCTTCATGTCGACCACCGAAAGCAGCACCTTCATGGTCTCCACTTCCGAACGCTCGATGGCAATGATGACCTCCTCCACATTGTTATCCTTCACAATCTGCACGATGTCGTGATACGACCCCAGACGCGGCAAAAACTCGCCCAGTTTATACACCTTTTTGTCGTACACATTGAGGAAACCTATCAATCTCCTTCCCGATGGCTTCACCTCGTTCTCGATTTCCTTGAAAATGGCGCAAGCATTGTCGTTACTGCCCACAATCAGTGTGTTGAACCCGATTTTCTTGTTCCGTATCTTCGAAATCACCGAGGTGGTGATGATGACACGTGGGATGTAAGTCATCAAGAACTGAATCACAAACAGCGCAATAAACGACTGATAGTAAGACTTATAGGAAGTCACTTCATCGTCAAGGATGACAACAAAGAAAAGGACGACCACACCAAGTAAGGTGATGAAGAACGTCTGCCCCAGCTCTTTCAACCTCGACTTCATGTAGACCTTCTCGTAGGCGCCCGTCACAGCATGGAGAATGAGCCAACAGATGGGGATGAAGATGACTCCCACCCAAAAGCTGGGCGTCGACAAAGAATAGGTAATCCTATCCCAATAATTGATATAAAGGTCTTCGTGGGCTTTTCTGAAAAAATAGAACAACGTCCAAGCCAGAATGGAGGCTATCCAATCCGCAAAAAAATACAAATATGTCAGCTTTTTCTTGTTCATAACGGACGATAGAGCAATTTCAGATTGTCGAAATAATAATAACGCGGCTCGCTAATCGGGTGGTATTCATAACCATGCCACAAATCATATTCTGTAGTCAGGTCGGAGGTGAAGTAAATCTTAAAATAAGAAGCGGTATAATTCTGGTTGATGGTCGGTCCAATGTTGATGTAAATCTTGTTCCATCTTTGCGGCTTGTCGTGCGTCTTGTCGGTAGGCGTCACCTTCACCAAAGGCCATTTCACCAATTGGTACTGCTTATAATACTGTACACCAACAAAGAAAGTGTCGTTGCAATTGTAGTCCATCTCCAACATGCAGTACACGCCATTCGGGAAATCAGAATAAAAATCGAGCTCCTCGGAATTGACCAAGGTGAAATCCAACGAATCGGGCGGCAGCTCCACCTTCCCCGACCAATAAGAGTTGACGGAATGCCAAGCCTCGGGTCCCGTTATGCGGATGGCACTCGTATCACTTCCTAAATCCTTCAACAAGGTATTTGTATTCTCAAAATCCTCACTCCATGCGAAATTGACGCCATCGCCAATAGGATAATAATTGAGCACGGGTTGCAGGTTTATGATGCTGTCTTCAACCAAATTCAAACGTTCATAGACCAAAGGCTTATAAAACGGATATGTATTGCGCACCGTGGATCTGCCATCCACCTTGATGCCACCATAAACGCTTACCTTATGAGGCCCTTTCTTTAACACAGGGAAGGTCGACGGAAGCTCATAAACGCCAACGAGCTGGTCGTCGACATACACCCATGCATCCGTAATCTTATGGGTTGTGGCGCCATACACAAAATAATCGCCACTGACCGAGACCGAATCAATATGAATAAAAGAAGGAGTGGTTTGTCCTCCCTCAAATTTCTTGCAGGAGATTGTTACAAGCGAAAGAAAAGCAAGACTCAGCAAGATTAAAAGGGTAGAATTTCTTGTCATAAAACTATTCTTTGTAGGATAACGAAACGGATGTTCTATTATTGTTTCATTCGTAGTAATAATTCAACCTTTAGCATTCACTTTGGCGATGGAAGCATTGACGGCGTCAAGGATGCGATAGGCCAGTTTCAGCACATTTATCCCATCCTCAATCGTGACCGCTGGCGTGGTGTTGTGGACAACGGCGCCATAAAAGCTTTCCAATTCCGTCTTGATGGCATTGATGGGATGGACCTCAGGACGCTCGAAAGTGATTTGTTTCTCCGAGCCGTCGCCCAAAGTGATGGTCGCCGACAACGGGTTATTCTCATCGATTTCATCCGTGATGCGGGTGATTTCGGCCACCTTTTCGAGGAAATCGACAGTAATGTAGGCATCTCTTTGGAAAATGCGGGTCTTGCGCATGTTTTTCAACGAGAGGCGTGAAGCCGTGAGGTTGGCCACGGCACCATTCTCAAACTCAAGGCGGACGTTGGCAATATCGGAAGTGGTGCTGACGATGCTGACGCCGTTGGCACTGACATGCGTGACTGGAGAATGGACGATAGTCAGAAGGATGTCGAGGTCGTGAATCATAAGATCCAGTACGACAGGCACATCAGTGCCGCGCGGGTTGAACAACGCAAGGCGATGCGCCTCAATGAACAGAGGCTCAGTAATGAAAGGTTCCGCTGCGATGAAAGCCGGATTGAAACGTTCCACATGGCCCACCTGCACTTTCACGCCCGCTTCGTCGGCAAGTCGTTTCAACGCATTAGCTTCATCGGGTGTCGCCACAATAGGCTTTTCAATGAAGACGTGCCTGCGTTTTTGCAATGCCTTGGAAGCACATTCGAAATGGCGGATGGTGGGCGTGACGATGTCCACCACATCCACGGCATCAATCAAGGCATCGATGGAACTGAAGCATCGCACATTCATCTCGGCTTCCACCTGTTGCGCAGTCACGCTATCAGGATCATAAAAGCCGACCAGGTCGTATTGCTCGATTTGTTTGATGCAGTTGAGATGAATCTTTCCCAAATGACCTGCACCTAAAACACCTATTTTCAACATATTAAAAGGATATTCAACACACTATCGCCTCGACAAGCTCAGCGACCAAACAAAAATTTCGGCAAAAATAGTTTTTTTATCATTAGGTTTGATGTAATTTCGCGCCGCAAATTGAAAACAGAGGTCCCTGAGCTCGTCGAAGGACCGAAATACCATAATGACCACCAACGTAGAAGACACCTACCGCCACAAAGGCCTACGCAAGCAACTCGTTGACCTGTTGCGCACAAAAGACATCACCGACGAAGCCGTTTTATCGGCCATCAACGAAGTGCCGCGCCATATTTTCCTGGACTCCTCCTTTGTCGAACTTGCCTATCAAGACAAGGCTTTCCCCATCGGTTCGGGGCAGACCATTTCGCAGCCCCATACTGTGGCCTTTCAGACCCAGCTGTTGCAAGTCGAAAAAGGCATGAAAGTGCTTGAAATCGGGACAGGGTCGGGCTACCAAGCCTGCGTATTAGCCGCCATGGGAGCCAAGGTGTTTACCATCGAGCGGCAACGTAACTTGTATTTCAAAACCAAGGACATACTTGACCAGCTTTCTTTCCGTGTCAAGACATTTTTGGGTGACGGTTTCGACGGCTTGCCCACCTACGCCCCTTTCGACCGCATCATCATCACCGCTGGAGCACCTAGCGTCCCCGAAAACCTCATCGAGCAGCTGAAGACCGGTGGCATCATGGTCATTCCCTTGGATGATGCTGAAAACGAGGGACAAACCATGATGCGAATCACCAAGATGGAAGACGGCGCATTGAAAAAAGAAGCCTTTGGAGTGTTCAAATTTGTGCCTATGCTTAAGGAAATTGGGAATGATTAGGGAGGCTTTATGTTATAAAACAAAGAGAAAAACACTCAAATATACGATTTTTTACACCTATTAATAAAAAAAACACTATTTTTGCAGCCTCTTTTGCGACAAATTAAAGTTAAACAATAATAAAAACAACATTATGCAAAAAAACACTTTACAATGGAAAAGGGTTACTCTAATGACTCTTTTGTGCCTTTTATTCATTACAGGTTGGGCAACTGAAGATTTGGATCGCGCTCACCCTGATTTTAGTGCAGTATGCCCTTCAGGTCAAACACTGCATTACAAAATCACTGATGCTACAAATCATTATGTGACCATGACTTATCCAGGAAACACTTATAATAATCCATGGGATGGCAATTTTCCAACTGGGCCTATTACTTTACCAGAAACAGTCACATATAACGGCGCAGTATATACAGTGACCGCCATCGACAATTACACTTTCAGGATTTGTTATGGTTTGACTGGTGATTTGGTTATTCCGAATACCATTACAAAAATTGGAAATGAGGCCTTTTCGGATTGCACAGGTCTAAATGGTACTCTTACCATCGGCAATTCTGTTCAACAAATTGGGAATAAGGCATTTATGAATTGTTGTAATCTTACCGGATCTTTGGTCTTACCCAATTCTGTACAAACTATTGGTACTTCGGCTTTCCAAGAGTGCATAGGCTTGACAGGGACTTTGGTTTTGTCGGAATCATTAACCACCATTGGCCAAAGTGCCTTTGCCCTATGTGGTTTTACAGGGCCTCTTTATTTGCCTAATTCCATTACTGATATTAAAACCTGGGCTTTCGATGAATGCAAGGGATTCACAGGTGATTTGATTCTTCCTAGAGGTTTACAAGAAATTAAGGGCAGAGCATTCCGCGAGTGTTCTGGCCTTAACGGCATTGTGGTTATTCCGAATGGCGTAACAAACATCGGCCAATATGCTTTTGAAGGTTGCAATAATATTCAAGCAATGTATGTCTGCACAGAGACCCCACCAACTTGTTCACTTCAAAATAATCTTTTTACTCCCTTTAATGGAATGAACGCTAGCACTACCATCTATGTTCCTTATTGCTCAATAGACCTTTATAACAGCGCCGCTGGTTGGTCATTTTTCTCAGATTTCCAAGGCCGCAGTTTCTTTGTCACTGATGGCGATTGGTCAACGTCAAGCAATTGGACTTGTGGAATCCCAGCCGAAGATCAACATGCCGTGCTCGTAGGAGATTGTGCAATGGATGACGTTGCTACCATCGGTTCACTCACCATTTTCAAAGATTATGTGCTTTCCATCCAACCTGATGCAGCCCTTACGGTCAGCAATACCATCACTAACTATGGTAACGCCGCCAACCTCATCATCGAAGATGGTGGTCAATTCAGACATCAACAAAATGGCGTTTTAGCAACGGTTAAGAAGAGCATCAATGCTTATGACACAAACGATGGATGGTATCTCATCTCTTCCCCTCTTGCAAGCAGCATTGCCGTTTCTTCCGTTGAAAACTTGCTCAGCAACAATTACGACCTGTATTATTACGACGAACCTACATATTATTGGATCAACCAAGAGCAAGCCAGCAACAATTTCACTGAACTTGAACCTGGCAAAGGTTATCTCTATGCCAATAGCGAAGACGTCGCATTAGGATTCGCTGGCGCTCTTAAAAACGGTACAGAAACTGTAACGGTCACTCCTCTTAGCTATGCAGGTGCTTATCTGCAAGGATTCAATCTCATTGGTAATCCTTACGCACATAACATCACTTCCCTTACCACTGTAGACGTGGAAGAGGGTTGTTATAGGATGAATGGCACTTTAGACGATTTGATGGTGAGCGAAGTTTCCGCAAACGAACCTCTGAAACCCACTGAAGGCATTTTCGTGAAGGTTACTTCCACCAATGCTTCTGTCACATTCAATCCCAATAACACACGTAATGAAATCGAAAAGACGGGAAGTATCTGCTTCGAGGTTATGGAAAATGGTAAAATCGCTGACCGTCTGTTGGTGAAACGCAACGAAGGTAACGACTTCCAAAAACTCTCCCTCAGAGACAACCGCACCAAGGTCTTTGCTACTAGAGATAATGAAGAATTAGCCATCGTCGTTTGCAATGATGACGAACAAACCGTCAACTTCAAGACCGCCAAAAATGGTACCTATACGATTTCCGTGACCCTCCAGAATGTTGAGGCTGATTATCTCCACCTCATCGACAACCTGACGGGTAACGATGTCGACCTGCTTGCCACTCCTACCTACTCCTTCGAGGCCAAGACCACTGACTATGCTTCACGTTTCAGACTGGTCTTCTCACCTGAGGCCATCGAAAATGGCAGCAATGAAAGCTTTGCCTTTATCGCCAACGATGAGTTCATCATCGCTAACGAAGGCATTGCCACGCTTCAAGTGATTGACCTGACTGGCCGCATCCTCAGCACCGAGACCATCAATGGCAGCTTCAACAAGCCCATCAATATGAGCAAGGGCGTCTACATGCTCCGCCTGATCAATGGCAATGACGTGAAGACTCAGAAAATCGTGGTGGAATAATTCACCGAACAATAACAATGAAAAAGCCTGCGGCGTGCCGCAGGCTTTTTTTGTGACTTATTGCCTCTTTTTCATTTCTTGAAAATGCTTCCAAGAATGGATCGCACAATCTTATTGCCAAGACCACGTCCGATAGTGGTAGCTGTAGTGTTCAGTGTCTTCTCCAAGGCTTTGGCTCCTGCAGACTTCTTTCTTGTAGTGGTTGTCCTACTGCTTGTCGATTTCGCTTTTTCGCGCTCACGAGCCTCTTTGGCCTTACGTTTTTCTTCGGCTTCGGCCTCCTCCTTTTCACGCTTCTCCTCTTGTCTCCGCTCTTCCACAAGAAGTTCGTATGCACTTTCACGATCAAAGCTCTTATCATAGATGCCGTACAAGCGCGAGTTACGAATCAAGGCATTGCGCTGGTCATCGGTGATGGCACCGATTTGGCTAAGCGGGAAGAGAATCTTGGCACGTTCCACAATACAAGGTGCGCCTTTCTCATCCAGCAGCGAGACCAAGGCCTCACCGGTACCCAATTCCAAAATAGCAGCTTCGGTATTGAAGTTGGGATTGGCGCGGAAGGTTTGGGCAGCTGCCTTAACGGTCTTTTGTTCCTTAGGTGTGTAAGCTCTCAACCCGTGAAGGATGCGGTTGCCTAACTGTCCTGCTATGGTCTCAGGAATGTCGTCGGGACTTTGTGTCACAAAATAAACACCTACGCCTTTTGAGCGCACCAAACGGATGACCTGCTCAATCTTGTCGACCAAAGCCTTCGAAGTGTCCTTGAAGAGCATGTGGGCCTCGTCGAAGAAGAAAATCAGCTTGGGCAAGGGTAGATCTCCTACTTCAGGCAGTTGGGTATAGAGTTCACTCAACAGCCACAGCAGGAATGTAGAATAAAGCTTGGGATTCAGCATCAGCTTGTCGGCAGCCAGCACATTCATCACGCCGCGTCCACCTTCCGTTTGGAGAAAATCGAACACGTTGAACGATGGCTCGCCAAAGAATTTCTCAGCACCTTCGGCTTCCAAGGCCAACAAGGCACGTTGGATGGCACCTACGCTCACCGAAGTGATGGTTCCGTAGGTAGTGGTGAACTCTCTTGCGTTCTTTGCCACGTAATCAAGCATCATGCGCAAGTCCTTCATATCAATGAGGAGCAAGCCTCGGTCGTCGGCAATTTTGAAAACGATGTTCAAGATGCCTGTTTGGGTTTCGTTTAATCCCAAAAGACGCGACAAGAGTTGGGGCCCCATGTCAGAGATGGTGGCTCTCAAGGGATGGCCTTGCTCGCCAAACACGTCAAAAAAGCGTGTCGGGCATCCTTGGAATTGAGGATTCTCGATGCCGAATTCCGGGCAACGCTTTTCAATGAAACCACTCATCTTTCCCGCCTGACTGATTCCCGACAGGTCGCCCTTCATGTCGGCCATGAAACAAGGCACACCTGCCTGGCAGAACGACTCGGCAAGTACTTGTAAGGTCACCGTCTTTCCCGTACCCGTAGCACCAGCTATCAGTCCGTGACGGTTAGCCATTTTCCCAACCATGTAGATGGGGCCATTATCGCAATGGGCAATGTAGAGTTGTTGGTCTTCTGTATACATAGTTCGTTGATTTAAATTCCAAAATCAAGATTTAAAGATTCAAGGGTTTATCTTAAAACGGATGTATTTGATGGTCAGTCCTTGGTCGAGCCACATTTGCTCATAGAAGGTTCGGATGGTCTTCACTTCAAGCGCGTCGTCGTTGGCATAGAGGTCATCCGTAGCATACAGTAACGGCAGTCCCTGTTTCTCCACCACATCATGCAAAGTGAATTCATACATGATGGGACTGTCAGTTTTCAGGTTAAGAATCCCATCGGGGCAAACGATTTTGCGGTAACGCTCGAGAAACTCAGGCGAAGTCAAGCGATGACGGGCATTGCGCACGCCTTCGCCTGGATGCGGATCGGGGAAGGTAACCCAAATCTCCGACACTTCATCCTTGCCGAAGAAATGCTCGATTTGGTCGATGCGGGCACGCAGAAAAGCCACATTCTTCAGCTCTTCCTCGTTCGACTGCTTCAGTCCCCTCCAAATCCTCGCCCCTTTGATGTCGACACCTATATAATTAATCTCAGGATGCACACGCGCCAGCCCGACCGTGTATTCGCCCTTGCCGCAGCCCAACTCAAGCACGATGGGATTCTCGTTATGGAAAAACTCCTCGTGCCACTTTCCTTGAAGCGGGAAACCTTCGCTCATTATGCGCTCATAGGAATACTCGAACAAGTTCCCAAAGGTCTTGTTCTCGGCAAATCGTTCTAGTTTGTTCTTCTTTGACATGGTTACTGTATCTTCCTGTCGCCCCTACGGGGCTGGTTCCTTTAAAATCCATCCCTTATCGCCTCTGACCTCTCTGATTTCCTTCAAGGCCTGACGCGCTTCCTCTTCGGTATGATAACGGTCGTAGGCCACAAACCACCGCTCACCGTGCTTTTCCAAGAAAGCATTCGGGTAGCCCTTGTTTTGCAACGAAACGACCACACGCTGTGCAAAATCCTCTTTATCGTAACATCCTGCTATGATTCGGATGGTGTCTCTACTGACCGCTTTGACCGTTGGCGTGGTCAATTCCTCCTTAATAATCTGCCCCATCATTTCGCCCACCATTTCCTCAGCCAACACTTTCGGGTCAATAGGCTCCACATCCGTATCTGTTGTCATTTCAGCGGATTGTTCCTTATAATCATCCTTATGCAAATACACTTTAAAATAAAGCATAGCACTCATAATGAGCACCAAGCCTATCATAAACGCCCAAACACCTCTACCTATTTCAACGGGCTTTTCCTCTTTGGCCTCTATCTGGCTTTCTGTCTCAACATCCTCAAGAATCTTTTCTTCCTTTTCCTCTTGCTCGGCTTTCTCCTCGACCTCTTCTTTAACGACAGGATCCAACTTGAAATCATATAGGCCAAAGGAATCCGTGTTGTAATTGGCCGATTCGTCTTGCTCAAAAACAATTTCATTATCAGGGCCAAACGACAAAGTGCCGATGTCTTTCAAAACCACCTTGTTGCCCGACTTCAAACTATTGAAACTATCGGAAACGAAATGGAAAAGCAAACGCTTGGCCTCATTTTCAGAGATTTTGAAATTATCGACCAAATACCTGATGATGACATCGTTCTCTTCCCTCAAACCCGGATCAAAACTGATTTGGCTTGAAGGCATCGAAAAACTATTTGTCTCCAAATCCACCTTGGCCGAGCGAGGCTTGCGCACGAACACACCCAAGCCTGGCACCACAACAGTGTCTCTGACAAACAACAAATCCGATATGGCTTCAGCAATGGAAATCATATTAATCTATTAGTTGATCCTGAGCGTATTGCAAGGCTTTTTCAAGGTCTTCTTGCGTGTCGATAGAAAGGCTTTCGTATGGCGTGATGCCCATACGGATACTCAAACCGTTTTCCAGCCAACGCAATTGCTCCAACGACTCAGCCAATTCGAGCTTAGTAGACTGCATTTCAGCGATTTGGCATAAGGTTTCGGCCTTGTAGGCATAGAGACCGATATGTTTGTAGAACTCACCTTTTTGCAACCATTTGTCATGATCCAAATTGCGCATGAAAGGAATGGGGTTGCGACTGAAATACAACGCATTACCTTGTTTGTCCATAACCACTTTCACCACGTTGGGACTGAATAGTTCGTCCTCATCTTCAATACGTTTAGCCAAGGAAGACAGATGCGTATCGTCACGACCAATCAACTCAATGACTTGGTTGATTTGGGCGGGATCAATGAAAGGTTCGTCGCCTTGAACATTAACCACTGCATCATATTGGCCTTCAACCATATACAAGGCTTCGCGACAACGGTCGGTACCACTGCGGTGGTTGGGGTCGGTCAACACGTATTGTCCACCAAACTTCAACACTTCGTCGGCGATACGCATGTCGTCGGTGGCTACCACGACTGCGTCTAGATTCGATTTACAAGCCTGTTCCCAAACACGTTGGATCATCGTCTTCCCTTTAATCATGTGTAAAGGCTTGCTTGGGAAGCGAGTCGAGGCATAACGTGAGGGTATGATTCCTATTACTTTCATATTCAGAACAATCCATTAAGTGAGCCCTCAATGCGGTCGATGACCGTACCCAAGTCTTCAGGGTTCTCCAACTCGATATTATCCGTATCAATGATGAGGAGTTTCCCGTCGTTGTAGTTGCTAATCCATTGCTCGTAACGTTCGTTCAAATTGGTCAAGTAACTGATGCTGATAGATTGTTCAAACTCACGGTTACGCTTGGCGATATGACGAATCAAAGTCGGCACCGAGGCGCGGAGATAAATCAGCAGATCGGGCGGTTGCAGGAACTTGGTCATCAACTCAAACAAGGACTGGTAATTCTCGTAGTCGCGCGTCTCCATCAATCCCATCGAATACAGGTTAGCTGCAAAAATATGAGCATCCTCGTAGATGGTGCGGTCTTGGATGACATCCTTCCCACTGTTGCGGATGTCCATCACCTGACGGAATCGGCTATTGAGAAAGAAAATCTGAATATTGAACGACCAGCGTTGCATGTCCTCATAGAAGCTGTCGAGATAAGGATTGTGCTCAACCTCTTCATAATGAGGCGACCAGTTGAAGTGTTTGGCGAGGAGCCCAGTAAGCGTGGTTTTCCCCGAGCCAATATTGCCTGCTACTGCGATATGCATAATTCTCTTGTTTTAGGATGAAAAGAAGTGGCTAAAATAAGGAAAAGTCGGCAAAAACAAGACAATTTTTTGCAGAAAAATAACAAACAATTGAATATCAACTTATTTTGGCGCTTTTATCAACAGATAGATTCCGAGCACACAGAAAATGAGGTTGGGAATCCAAGCGGCGATGAAAGGCGAGAGTCCGCCAGATATGGCAAAGGTTTTTGAAATCTGCATAAAGAGAATGTAGGAAAAAGCGATGGTGATGCCGATGCCCAAATGCATCCCGATGCCGCCCCTTACCTTACGGCTCGACAAGGCGGCTCCAATGAGGGTGAGGATGATGACTGCCGCCGGCGACGACATCCTTTGGTGCATCTCCACCTCGTAGGCTTTCACCCCTTCCGAACCTCGTTCCTTCATTCCCAGAATATGGTCTCGGAGCTCAAAGAAATTCATCTCCTCGAAATCCTCCTTCATATTATACATGTTAGTGGGAACAAGATTAATCAAAGTGTCCAAATTTCGGCCCATCTTCAGGCTCTCTTCCTTTCCGTCGATAGTTCGCACAGCATAAGGATCGATACGCCAACTGTTCTCGGCTACCGTGTCGTGATACAGCACGTCCGAAACCACCTTGAATTTCAACTCGTTGCCATCATATTTCTCCCAAGAGAACTTATAGCCGAATTGCTTCGTGATGTTATATGACTCCACATAAACGAACTCGTCTTTTCCAACTTGGACATGGACATTGAGTCCTGCACTTTGGCTCAGTTTTTCCATATATTCGTCCTTGAACTTCCGTCGAATCTCATTCGTCTTGGGTATCAAAAAGTTGCCTAAATACAGCGACATGACTGCGATGGTGACGGAGGCCAGCAGATAGGGATACAAGAAGCGCCAAAAACTGATGCCACTGCTCAAGATGGCCACTATTTCCGTTCGGGCGGCCATCTTGGAGGTGAAAAACACCACGGATATGAAGGCGAACAAGTGGATAAACAGGTTAATATAATAAGGTATCGAAGTGACGTAATAATCCACAACAATCCTTTGCCAAGGCGCATTGTTTTTCAAAAAACTGTCGATGTTTTCCGACAAATCGAAAATGATCACGACAAGAATCAGCATCGAAATGGCAAAGAAGAAAGTCCCGATGTACTTTTTGAAAATATATGCGTCTATTTTTCTCATTTACTATGTTTTAGAAACGACCCTTCGACCCTTCGACAGGCTCAGGGCTCAGGGTCCGTCAAAGCCTCCTTGTCACTTTTTGAAGCATGACATCGCGCCATTCGGCAAAATCGCCTTCCACGATATGTTTCCTCGACTCGCGCACCAACCAAAGGTAGAAACCGAGATTGTGGAGACTGGCAATCATCGGGCCGAGAATTTCGCCTGCGACGAACAAATGACGCAGATAAGCCCTGGTATATTGTGCATCCACAAAAGTTTCTCCATTGGGGTCGACGGGCGAAAAATCGTACTTCCACTTCTCGTTTTTCAGGTTGATGATGCCTTCGGAAGTGAAAATCATGCCATTGCGACCATTTCGTGTAGGCATAACGCAATCGAACATATCCACACCTCTTGAAATGCCTTCCAAGATGTTGGCTGGCGTGCCCACGCCCATCAGATAACGCGGTTTGTCCTTAGGCAGGATGGCGTTCACCAACTCTATCATCTCGTACATCTTTTCCGTCGGCTCACCCACGGCCAGACCACCTATGGCATTGCCGTCAGCATTTTTCGAAGCGATGTATTCCGCCGACTGCTCGCGCAAGTCACGATAGACACAACCTTGCACAATGGGAAACAATGCCTGCTCGTAGCCATATTTCGGCTCGGTGGCGTTGAACCGCTCCAAGCAACGGTCAAGCCAACGGTGGGTGCGTTCCATTGAAGGCTTGGCATATTGATAATCAGCCGTTCCAGGAGTGCATTCGTCAAAAGCCATGATGATATCGGCACCAATGCTGCGTTGGATGTCCATCACTTTTTCGGGGGTGAATAAATGCCGCGAGCCATCGATATGCGACTGGAAGGTCACGCCCTCCTCTTTCATCTTGCGGATGCCTGTCAACGAAAACACCTGAAAGCCACCGCTGTCCGTCAAAATCGGTCGATCCCATCCGTTGAACTTATGCAAGCCTCCAGCGGCTTCAAGCACATCCAAACCTGGACGCAAATACAAATGATAGGTGTTGCCCAAGATAATTTGTGCCTTCACTTCATCATGCACATCACGGATATGACAAGCTTTCACAGTGCCGGCGGTGCCGACTGGCATGAAAATCGGGGTTTCAATCAGGCCATGGCCGGTGGTCAGAATCCCCGCACGCGCATGGCTTTTTGAGTCGTTGGAGACTATGCTAAACTTCATTTTCAACATAAATTGTGCAAAAATAATACAAATTTCGATATGCGACGCATAAGCTTATTTATTACCTTTGCATTTCTAAAAAACAAATCGCCGTGCAAATCCATTTTTCATACAATAGCCTAAGTTTCATCCTATTAATCGTATTCGGAATCAGTCTGTTCATCCAATTGTGCTACCATTGGGGCATGTTTTCACGCGTTGCGTTTTTCAAAAAGAAAGGCCGGCCAAAACTCGATGAGGAGTTGGAACCCGTGTCGGTGGTCATCTGCGCCCGCAATGAATACGATTACCTTGCCGAGTTGGTTCCCGTCCTGCTCAGCCAAGACTATCCTGACTATGAAATTGTCATCGTCAACGATTGCTCCGACGACGAGACCGAGGAATATCTGAAGGAGTTCACGCGCCACGAAACCATAGTGAAGCCCGTGCAACTCAAACAGCACCTTAACTTCTTCAACGGCAAGAAGTTCCCGCTTTCGATGGGAATCAAGTCAGCCAAAAACGACATCATCGTCCTCACCGATTGCAACTGCATGCCTACAAACGACCAATGGCTCCGTAGCATTGTGAACCAATACAAAAACAACACGGAAATCGTCATCGGCTACAGCCCTTACGTCCAAAAGAAGAGTATCATCAACCGGATTATCCGTTTCGATGCCCTGCAACAAGGTCTTCTTTACCTTTCAGCGGCTATGGGTGGACATCCTTTTATGGGAATTGGAAAGAACCTTTCATACCGCAAAGAGTTGTTTTTCAGAAGTAAAGGTTTTATCTCCCACTACACCACTTCTGTCGGTGACGACGATCTGTTCATCAACCAGACAGCGACAAAAAAGAACACCGAGGTATTGATTGATGCCGAAAATGCCATCTACACGACACCTACAAACAGCTTCAAGTTTTGGATGCACCAGAAGAGCAGCCGTTATTCCACGGTGTCGAAATATAACTTGAAGACCAAGGCCATGCTTAGCCTTTTCTATGTGTCGCAGTTTTTGTTCTATGCCTCATTCATTACCCTGTTGTTCCTCAAGCCCGCGTTCTCGTTCTCGTCGGGTTTGCCGCTTTACATTCCTATACTGATACTGCTTTTCCTGCTTCGTTTTGGTTCCCAGCTGATTATCTACCAAAACGCATCCAAACGCTTGGGCGAAAAAGGCCTTGTGCCAGGCCTCATTGCCTACGACTTTTTCTTTGCCTTCTTCTCACCTTTGCTCAGGCTAATGGGGCGGATGCGTGTCGGCGTGGAATAAACTTACCCTTTTATTTGGACCGTAAAACCTTCTTCGATCAAAGGCTGAACCCAATTCCGCATTTCATCGACCGTAAACTTTTGCAATCCTACCTCGGGTGTCGGTCGGTCTATGGTATAGACCATGATTTCGCGCGGCTTCAAAACGCGGACAATGTCCATCCAGCCGTTCAAAACCTCAGGGCTTGACGAATCGAAATCCTTGCTTTTCAGGAACATGGTTTGCAGGATGAAATTACCTTTGAACTGTTTAAGAGCCTCCACTACACAGTGGATGTCATAGCCAGGAGCAGGATGATTGATTTTCTCAATCAGTTCGTTGGTCGGGGCATCGATTTTCATGGTCGGGTTGTCGACTTTGCACAAGGCCGCAAAAACCTCAGGTTTGTGCACCATGGTGGCATTTGACAACACCGTTATTTTCGACTCAGGGTAATACTTGTCGCGAAGTGCAATGGTATTATCGATGATTTCAGGAAACTCAGGATTTATGGTCGGTTCGCCATCACCACTGAAAGTGATGGAATCGATGGGCACTTGGTTTGCCTTACATTCTTTCAGTTTGGCTTCCAATGCTTTGCGCACCTTTTCGGCAGTAGGCAATTTCGTGTCATTGCGACCATCCTTATTCCAGCCGCACTCACAATAAATGCAATCGAATGTGCAAATTTTCCCTTTTTCAGGAAGGAGATTGATTCCCAACGAACTACCCAAGCGTCGGCTATGAATGGGTCCAAAAACGGTTTCTTCTCTAATCATGGTTTTGTTTTTTTGCCTATGGCTAATGACTAATGGCCCATAGCCCGCCCTTACATTGGGGCTGGCCATGGGCCATAGACTATAAGCCATAGTTACTTTGCATAACTCACGGCTCTCGTCTCACGAATCACCGTAATCTTAATCTGACCTGGATAGGTCATTTCGGTCTGGATTTGCTTCGAGAGGTCGTAGGCGATGCGGTCGGCGTCTTGGTCGGTAACCTTGTCGGCACCCACGATGACACGCAGCTCGCGGCCAGCCTGGATTGCGTATGTCTTCACTACGCCAGGATAGCTCATGGCCATTTCCTCCAACTTGTTCAGACGCTGGATGTAGGCCTCCACCACCTCGCGGCGGGCACCCGGACGGGCACCTGAGATGGCGTCGCACACCTGCACGATGGGCGAAATCATATTGTCCATCTCGATTTCCTCGTGGTGGGCACCTATGGCGTTGCAGATGTCGGGTTTCTCCTTCAGACGCTCGGCGACCTTCATACCCAAAATGGCGTGCGGCAGTTCTTCCTCATTCTCAGCCACTTTACCAATGTCGTGCAAGAGACCAGCGCGCTTGGCGGCTTTCACATTGAGTCCAAGTTCGGCAGCCATTGTGGCGCAGAGTTTGGCAGTCTCGATGGAGTGCTGCAGCAGGTTCTGGCCATAACTGGTGCGGTATTTCATGCGGCCGATCATCTTAATCAATTCAGGGTTCAAGTTGTGGATGCCCAAGTCAATGGAGGTACGTTTACCTGTTTCCATAATCTCCTGATCCACTTGCTTTTCCACCTTATGCACCACCTCTTCGATACGAGCGGGATGGATACGACCATCGACAACCAACTTCTGCAAGGACAAGCGGGCGATTTCGCGGCGAATGGGATCGAAACCTGAAATAAGGATGGCATCCGGGCTGTCGTCGATAATGATTTCTACGCCCGTGAGCGATTCAAGGGTGCGGATGTTGCGGCCTTCACGACCGATGATGCGACCTTTGATTTCGTCGTTCTCGATGTTGAACACGCTGACTGTGTTCTCGATAGCCGTCTCCGAAGCCGTGCGTTGGATGGTCTCCAGCACAATCTTTTTGGCAGTCTGTGCCGCACTCATCTTGGCTTCTTCCGTGACTTCCTTCACATAGACCATCGCATCAGCCTGTGCCTCTTCCTTGACGAGTTCAATCAATTGCTCTTTAGCTTCCTTGGCCGAGAGTCCAGAGATGGTCTCCAATTTCTTGGTCTCTTCCTCATAGACTCGGTCGAGTTCAGCCTTCTTCTTATCGAAGGTTTCGATTTGGCTTTCAAGATGTTGCTGTGCGGTTTGCACCTCTTTCGCCTTGCGTTGGGCATCTTCCATCTTCTTGTTGGCATCCTGCTTCAGTTGGTTGATGCGGTTTTCGGCGCTGGCCAACTCACGCTTGCGATCGTTGCATGCCTTTTCGTGTTCGTCCTTCAATTGCAGGAACTTCTCCTTGGCTTGCAGGATGCGTTCCTTTTTAATGACTTCAGCTTTTTCTTTCGCTTCTTCGAGCAATGCGGTTTCTTCCTTGGTGACAGCCTTCTTCAGAAAAGTAGACGTAATAAAATACCCGATAGCCAAGCCCACCAAGAGTGCAGCAATCGGAATAACGATGTTTAATGCGTTGAGTAATAACATTTTAAAAAATCTGTTTTACTCGAAAAATGAGGAGGAAACAAAAGAAACTGTCTGTCCGTTGGGATATGCGTAAACCCCAAATGATACGCTTGTGGCCACCGCGTTGCGCAAACGTCCACCGGCACCAATGGTGCTTCCCAAAGGGAATGAGGCCTGTTTTTACAGAGCGCGAGTAGACCGATTGATGTGTTGTTAGTGTTGAGTTTACCAAATGCGCTGAACAGACAGTTTCAGATCTTCAAAGAACGCAGTCCACAATCGCTTGTGGATTATGATTATTCGCTCAGTAAGTTGTTCAAATCTTGAAGTTTGTGCTCCAAATCCTGATGCAGGAAAGTCAACTCAGCATTCATCTTAACCACCGAAGTGGCAAACTGCAAAGCCGTCATCGATAGCAAGTCTTGCATATCCTTGTATGCATAATGCTTCGCATAATACTTTGTCCTCTCATTGATAAGGTTGCCGGCCTTGCGGACCTTCTCTTCGTCAGCGCGAGCCACCGACAATCGGTAAGGCCTATCCAACAGCGTGATATTGATGGTAATCTCGTCCATTGTGCTGACTTTCAAGTATCTGGGTTATTCTTTACTGTTCAAAATAGAAACACACTTGTCAATTTCTCTCACCAACTCCTTTATGAGCTTTCTTCCTTCTTCTAATTCTCCCTCGTTGTCGAGTGCGTTAACAATTGTACATTTATTTATTTTATCCTGCAACTCCACCGCCGACCTACGCAGTGCCAGATTCTCCTTGTCCAACGCAGCGTTTTCCTCGGCAAGCCTCTTGTTTTCCACCACCAACTGATTTTTTTCCTCTATCAGTTTCCTCAATTTCAACTCGATTTCGGATACTATGATGCTCAAGTCGGCCATGGTGCAATCGGTCTTGGAATTGTGCCACAAAAATACGGAATTATATGTTACTTCGCCGCTTTTCACGAAAAAATTTTCCCCGATATGTCGCGCAAGGCGGAAAAAGTCCTACTTTTATCGCTCCAAATCATAGTTCAACATGAAGACAAAACTCACTTTTATGGTTATTTTAACTGCATTATTTGCATCCTGTTCGCAAAAAGAAACCACCCTGACCATTTTGGAAACGACTGACACTCATGGTCGTTATGACGAATTTGCCAACGACGCACTCATTATCAAGCAGATGAAAGCCGAATTGGGCGACAACCTTATCCTTTTGGACAACGGCGACAACATGCAAGGCACTGTGTTCCAGTATTGTTCAAACCATGATGCCGAGCATCCCAATTTGGTTTCGGAGGTGCTCAATTTCTTCCCTTACGATGCCGTTTGTGTTGGAAATCACGATATTGAGGCAGGTAAAAAGGTTTTCGACCGGGTGTACTCCGAGCTTAAAATGCCTGTTTTGGCCGCCAATGTCATCGACGAGTCGACTGGTGAGCCTTACTTCACACCTTATATTATTCTCGACCGCGACGGTTACAAAATCGCCGTGCTTGGTCTTTTGACGCCTTACGTAATCACTTGGGTGCCCGACCGTTTGCGCCCAGGACTGCGCTTCGAGCAATTGGAAGCCTCCGCCGAAAAATGGGTGAAAATCATTCAAGAAAAAGAGCACCCTGACCTTATGGTAGGTCTTTTCCACTCGGGCTTTGAGCCTCAGATGCAAAACCTGCCCGAAGGCCATCCATTGGGTCGCGAAAACGCTACGAAATGGGTAGCCGAGAACGTGCCTGGCTTCGATCTTATTTACTATGGACATGACCACCGCTCGAAAGTTGAAAAACTAACCAACGTCAACGGAGACCCTGTCTATGTGCTCAATTCGGGCAATCGGGGCATGGGACTTGCCTTAGCTGAAGTAACCTTGAAGAAAGGTCAGAAGCCCAACATTAACGTCAAACTGATGCTCACAGACCAACAGAATAAAGACGAGGCTTTTCTAACCATGCTTCAACCCTACTTGGACCGCGCTGAGGCTTATAAGAAACGTGAAGTGGCCGAATTGCCCGTCAGCATTTGCACCGACGACGCTTTCAAAGGTTCATGTCTCTGGGTTGACGAAATCCACCGCTGCCAATTCGAGACCGTTGAAGCCGAGGGCATCCATGCCGACATTTCCATGGCCGCTCCACTCAGTGGCGGAAAAACCATTGAAGCAGGAAAACTCACTGTGCAAGACTTTTTCACTTGGTACCCCTTCGAAAACTCCTTGGCCGTCATGGCCTTGACAGGCAAGGAAGTGAAAGACTTCCTCGAATATGCTTACGAGATGAAGAATCCCATCTACAACTTCGATTGTGCTGCGGGCATCATCTATGAAGTGACCGACAAAAACCCGATGGGCAAACGCATCAAGATTGTTAGTATGGCTGACGGCACGCCCTTCGACATGGAAAAAACATACAATGTGGTGATGAACTCCTACCGCTCGATGGGCGGAGGCAACCACCTCATCAACGGCATCGGCTGGGCACAGGAGGATATCAAGAACCACGTTGTTTGGCAAAGCGAGCGCGACCTACGTTCTTTGTTTATCGATTGGGCTTCAAAGAAAGGTGTGCTTGACACAGAACCGTTAAACTGCTGGAAGGTTAAATGAGAGAAGAATTCCTATATTATCTCTGGGAAAACCGCCTGACCGACAAGGATTTGAAGACCACGGAAGGCGAATCCATTGACATTGTCGCGACTGGTTACCGCAACACTGACTCGGGTCCTGACTTCCTTGAAGCCAAAATCCAGATTGGCGACAAACTCTGGGCGGGACATGTGGAAATCCATGTGAAATCTTCCGACTGGAACCGCCACGGACACCAGAACGACAAAGCCTACAATAACGTCATCCTGCATGTGGTATATGAAAACGACATCCAAGTCAACGACATACCAACTTTGGAACTGAAAGGCCATTTCGACGAAACACTTTTCGCTCAATACCAAAAGTTTATCTCCTCAAAAGGTTGGATTCCTTGCGAGAAAAACATTGCTCAAGTGCCCGTCTTCACAAGGCTTTCATGGCTCGACCGCATGGCTGTAGAACGTTTGGAGAGCAAGTCGGAGACCGTCAACAAGATACTGGAAGCCAACCAATTCGACTGGGAAGACGCACTCTACAAGTTGCTGATGCGCTATTTCGGCCTAAAGGTCAATAATGAGGCTTTTGAGTATTTGTCCAACATCTTGCCTTTCAAGACCTTGCTGAAACATGCCGACAACCTTCTTCAAGTGGAAGCCATGCTCATGGGTTGCGCGGGATTTCTCGAAGACGACTTCACTGAAGAATATCCCTTGTTGCTCAAGCGTGAATTTGCCGTGATGAAGGCCAAGTTCAACCTGCTGACCATGCCCGTCGAACGGTGGAAATTCATGCGCATGAGGCCTTCCAATTTCCCGACCATCCGCTTGGCACAAATGGCCCAATTGATTCATAAAAACGGTTGTCTGTTCTCAAAAATCAAGGCGGCGAAAAATACTGCCGAGGTTAAAGCCTTGTTTGACGTGGAGGCTTCTGAATATTGGGAGATGCATTGGCGGTTTGGTGTTTCAACTGAATCGAAACCGAAACATCTAGGTGAAACCACAGCCGATGTATTGACCATCAACGCCGTGGCACCTTTATTGTTTTGTTACGGCAAACTCCACAAAGACGAATCGGTGTGTGAGACAGCCTTGCAATTCTTGGAAGAGACTGAAGCTGAGGACAATGCCGTGATTCGACATTATGCCCAATGTGGCATCAAGGCGGAAAATGCCATGCAAACGCAGGCATTGTTGCATCTTTATTCCTATTTTTGCAAGCGCAAACGGTGTATCGAATGCCGCATAGGTAATGTATTGTTACACAAAATTAACCAATTATAATGAAAAAATCCATCGTTACCCTTTTCTTGGCCCTTTGCTTTAATGCATTGTTTGGCCAATCCAACAGTCTACAACACGTCATCGTAATGATGGCGGAACGTTACGACGACAGCCAACTGTCACAAAAAACCGCCTTGATGACCAAGGAGCAACGCCGCGACTTCGTCATTGCTGAAAGAAAGGCATTTTGTCAAGCCTCGCAAGCCCTAGTGCTTGATTTTCTTGAAGGCTACAAGAGCGAGAGCTTGGTCAGCGACCTGAAAACCTTCTGGTCGTTCAACGGCTTCAGCTGCTCGGCCAGCGCCGAAGTCATAGCGCAACTCGCTCAGCGCAAGGATGTTGCCATGATTATCCCCGACGAGATGCGTCAGATGATTCCCCAAAACGAGAAAATTAGTCCTGCCACAAGAGACAATGCTTGGCATGTGGACAAGATCAATGCGCCTGCAGTTTGGAACTACAACGGCACGGGTTATACGGGCAACGGCGTCATCATCGGCCACATCGACACGGGTGTCAACTACAACCATATCGATATTGCCAACAGCATGTGGGACGGTGGCAGCGAGTTCCCGCACCACGGCTATGACATCTTTTATCAAGACAACGACCCCATGGACGACGACGGTCACGGCACCCATACCGCTGGCATCTTGGCGGGACAAGGAACGGCAGGCACGCAAACGGGCATCGCCCCAGGCGCCAAAATCATGTCCATCAAGGTATTGGGTGAAGATGGTCAAGGTGAAGCCACTCACCTCATCCAAGGTGTTGAGTTTGCCTTGGAACACGGTGCACACATCCTCAGCCTCTCGCTCAGCGACGTAGGCGCTGGTCCCTGCTACTACTACCGTGATGTCTTCACCACCTGCCTCGACGCAGGCGTGGCAGCTGCCGTAGCTTGCGGCAACGAAGGCCAGACGCAATACACCTTCCCAGTTCCCTTCAACATCAGTGCTCCGGGCAACTGTCCTCCGGCATGGCTCCACCCCGACCAAAAGAACCTCATAGAAGGTGGCTTGACCTCCGTCATCAGCGTGGGTGCCACCGACTCCAACGACGAGCACTGCGGTTTCTCCTCAGTCGGCCCCACGACTTGGGCTGCAGGTGCCAATGTCGGTAACTACAACGACTACCCTTACGAAAACGGTGATGTCAACCAACCTGGCTTGATCCGCCCCGACATCTCGGCTCCTGGTGCCAACATCACCTCGCTGAACTACTTGAACACCAACGGCTACACCGAATTGGACGGTACCTCAATGGCCACGCCTTGTGTGGCAGGCGTGTTGGCCATGCTTCTAGAAGCCAACCCCGAGTTAAGTCCTGCCGAATTGGATTCCATCATTGAGCTCACTTCCGTGCGCGTCGGCAACACCATGAAAAACAACCGCGTAGGATCGGGTCGTATCGATGCCTTGACCGCCATGAACGCCTTGTTCCACCACGGTCCCACCAACCTCACCGCCGACTTCGACGGCGAACAAGTCGTCCTCAACTGGACCGCCGCTCCCGAAGGCATCTCCTACGACGTCTATCGCGACGGCATGCGCATCGCCAACAGCCTGACGGCGACCACCTATACCGACCACATCAGCTATGCGGGTTCCTACACCTATTATATTATCGCCCATCTGGGAAACAACATGACCTCACTTCCCTCTAATTACGTCACCCTGACGAAGGAGGTTGAGATTGAGGCCGAAGTCATCAACAACATGCGCGTTTCACTGACTTGGAACCTGCCTGCGGGCATTTACGACGGCTTCGAGTCGGGCGACTTCTACCAAAACATGTGGATCAACGACGCCACCAGCCCTTGGGTCATCACCACCACGCAACCCAACACCGGCACCTATTGCGCCAAGTCGACCAACACGGGCATGTTTTCCAACAGCAAGATTTCTTTGGCAGTCAATCTTCCCACTTCATGTGTGGTAAGCTACTATGCCCGCGTCAGTTGCTTCCCGCTCAACGGATGTGGCTTCTTCATCGACAACGTGCAATATGGTGAGACCCTGAAGGATGAAGTGCCGTGGACGCGCTACACCGTGGCCATCGGTCCCGGCAACCACATCCTGGAATGGAAATATGCCAACCAACTCGCTGAGGGAGAATACGATAATGCCTTCTATATCGACGACATTACCGTGGGCAACACCTACGACATCTATCGCGCCAACTGCGACGGAAGCAATGCCGAGCTGATTGCTTCAAACATCGCTGACGCCCATTATGTGGATTACGGTTGGGATGCCTTGCCGATTGGACAATACAAATACGGCATCAGCACCGATGGTGGAAACACCATTGCCTGGTCGGAGTGCTTGGATAAAGATGTGATGGCCGTTGATCAACAAGATGGATTGGAAGTCAATGTCTATCCCAACCCCTCCAATGACCAGCTGACTGTGGAATGTGTTGGTGCAAAGCGTGTTACCCTAGTTTCCATGACAGGAGAAACGCTTTATGATGCAGAAGTTGATGCCAACAAAGTTGTCTTGTCGCTCAACGAGTATCCTTCCGGGATGTATTTTGTTAGGATTCAAGGGGATGAAGGGATCACTATTAAGAAATTCTGTGTTTTAAAGTAAACACACAATGAGATTCCCCTGCGGGGAATGGCGTGTTCGTTAGTCTATACGGCGGCGGCAAGAGCAAGTTACCCAAAAGTAGCACCTCATGCCGCCGCTGTGTACATATTATAGTTACTCCATTCCCGAAGGGAATCTCTCACTATCAATCCTCCTCTTCGAGGAAGAATATCTCCTCCACCGATTTTCCGAACACCTGCGCCATTTTCAAGGCCAAGACCGTGGAAGGTACATAACGCCCTGATTCTATGGCGTTAATTGATTGCCGACTCACACCAATAAGCTTGGCCAAATCCTCTTGCGTGAGGTCTTTTTCGGCTCGCGCCACTTTTA
>JAEEGI010003498.1_pt1 | contig 37358 bp, 30 predicted proteins | sample 8958751 | NCBI WGS metagenome assembly JAEEGI01 (sample SAMN16246545, study PRJNA631951) | gut metagenome | biome: gut microbiome; feature: rumen; material: KS-attached | host: Bos | place: Iran: Karaj | collected 2018-10 | reverse complement strand
CGGAAACCCGCGCCGAACTCGATCCCCTTTACTGCGGGGATCCCGAACACCGCCTGGGCGATGCGGTTTTCGAGACCGCCGAACATGGGCTCGCCGATCCCCGGGGGGCAGCCCCGAATCGTGCATTCGATCACGCCGCCAACGCTGTCTCCCTCTCCGGCGGCGGCGAGGATGGTCTCCTCGAACCGCTCCGGATCCTTCTCCCCGCCGATGCTGAGGATCTTCGCCTCCGCCCGGATCCCCATGATCTCCAGCTGCTGGAGGGCGATCCCGCCGGCGATGCACAGCGGCGCGGTAAGGCGGCCGGAAAACTGCCCGCCCCCCAGGTAATCCCGATCCGCCCCGAAGCGGAGCATGGCGGGGAGATCCGCATGTCCCGGCCGAGGGACAAACCGAAGCTGCTCATAGTCGCCGGATCGGGTATCCCCGTTGCGGATGAGGAAGGTCAGGGGCGCGCCGCAGGTCCTTCCTTCCGGCCCCAGGCCGGAGAGAAGCTCCGGGATATCCGCCTCTTTCCGGGCGGTGGACAGGGGGCTTTTCCCCGGAGCCCGCCGGTCAAGGAAGGCCTGCAGGACCGTCAGATCCACAGGAGCCCCCGCAGGCAGTCCCTCGATGGTCACCCCGATGGCCGGGGCGTGGGACTGGCCGAAGATCGTAAATCGATACAGATTGCCGAAGCTGTTGCTCATGCTTTCACCTCCTGAATGCTGCCGCCCAGACGGCGGTAATCCTTCCAGAAGGCGGGATAGGATTTCTCCACCGACTCCGCCCCCAGGATGGTCACCGATTCCCGGCAGGCCAGCGCCGCAACTGCGGCGCTCATAGCGATCCGATGATCCCGGCAGCTGTCCACCACGCCGCCCCGCAGGATCTCCTTTCCCCTGACGATCAGTTCCTCCGGCTTCTCCTCTGCCTCCGCACCCAGGGCATTCAGCATGGAGCAGACGCTCTGCAGCCGGTCGCTTTCCTTCAGCCGGAGCCTCCCGGCGTTGACGAACCGTGTTTCCCCCGGGCTGGCGGCAGCCACCGCAGCCAGCGGGGGCACCAGATCCGGGATATTCCCCGCGTCGATCACCGCGCCGCCCGATCGGATACGGGGGATCAGCTCCGCAGCCATCCTGTCCCCCTGGGCGGAATCCGGATCCAGGCCCGTGATCCGGATCTTCCCGCTGCTCAGCGCATCCGCCGCCAGCCAGAAGGAGGCGCCGGACCAGTCTCCTTCCACCTCTGCCCGGCCGGGGGAACGGTAACCGCCGCCGGATACGAGCCGCCAGTTCTCCCCCGCCTGTTCCCCGGACCAACGCAGGCCGAACAGGGCCTGCGCCTGTTTCGTCATTTTCAGATACCCGGCGGATTCCAGCCTGCCGGTGGGGATCAGTACGCTCTCCCCTTCCAGCAGGGGCAGGGCAAAGAGCAGGCCGCTGATATACTGGGAGGAGATATCCCCGGGAATGGAATAAGCGCCCGATCCCAGTCGCCCGGAGAAAGCGACGGCATCCCGGGCGGGCCTGCCGAGCACCGCTCCGTGCCGTTCCAGTTCCTCCCACAGGGGGGAGAGGGGCCGCTCCGGCAGTCTGCCCCGCAGGAGGAAGCGTCCCTCCCCGCCCAAGGCGCAGACCACGGGCAGAAGAAAACGCAGGGTGCTGCCGCTTTCCCCGCAGTCCAGCACCGCGCCGCGGGGGGCCGTCCGGATCGGGACGATGCGAAATGCTCCGCAGCGATACTGCACCTCCGCCCCCATAACCTGAAGACAGGAGGCGGTGGCCTCGATATCTTTGTTCAGCACGCCGCACTCCAGCACCGTGGGCCTGTCCGCCAGGGCGGCGCAGATCAGGAGGCGATGAGCCTGCGACTTGGATGGGACAGCCCTTAATTCTCCCGCCAGAGGCCCGGGCTGAATGATCACTCTCATCCCCGGCACCCCGCTTCCATGAAATCCATGAGTTCCTGCCGATCCATAGGCCGGATCCCGCAGCGGCCCAATTCCTCGGGCACGATCACGTCCACCCGGGATCCGCTCCATTTCTTATCCGCCAGCATGAATTCCTCCAGGTCTTCCGCCGGCCAGGGGGAACGGACAGGCAGCTCCAGCTTCTCCAGCAGGCGCTCCAGCCTCCCGGGCAGATCCGCCGGACACCAGCCCCGGGCGGCGGCGGCTCTCGTCACTGCCGCCATGCCGATGCTCACGCCCCGGCCGTGGCTGAGGGTAAAGCCGCTGCGCTGCTCCAGGGCATGACCCAGAGTATGGCCCAGGTTCAGGAGTTTTCTTGCCCCCCGGTCGAATTCATCCCGGCTGACAAAGCCCTGTTTGTCCCGCACGCAGTGCTCCACTGTCCAGGAGCGGTGGAAATCCAGTCCCCGTTCCTCCAGATGGAGGAACAGCTCCGGGTCGCATAGAACGCCGTATTTCACCACCTCTGCGCAGCCGTCCGCCAGAGTCTCCCGGGGCAGCGTATCCAGCGCCGAGCAGCCGCACAGGACCAGGCTGGGCTGCCAGAAGGCCCCTGCCAGATTCTTTCCTGCGCTCAGATCGATCGCGGTCTTTCCGCCCACGGAGGAATCCACCATGGCCAGCAGGGTGGTGGGTACCTGGACATAGGCGATGCCCCGGAGGTAAGTGGCGGCGGCAAAGCCCCCCAGATCCCCCGTGACCCCGCCGCCCAGGGCCAGCAGCACGTCCTGCCGGTCTATCCGGCATCGGCTGAGCCATTCCAGGATCCCGATATAGACGGATGCGTTTTTGGAGGCTTCCCCATGGGGAAATACATGGCGGGACACCGTCAGCCCCTCTCCGGTGAGGCGATCCTCCAGTTCCTGTCCGTACAGGCCCCAGACCGTATCATCCGCCAGGATCGCCGCCCGGGCAGCGCCGGGCACGGCTGCCCGGACCCGCTCCCCCGCATCTGCGGGAAGCCGGTCCTCGATCTGCACCTCATAGGTGCGGGAAGCGGGAATGACGACCGTGCTCATCTTCCGTCGATCTCCATTTTCCGTCTGCAGCCTTCCTCCAGGAGATGCTGCAGGGTCTCGCCGTCCCGGGATTCCAACGCCTTCCTGTACTTTTCCAGATCCCCCATAAAGGAATCCAGTTCCCGCAGGAGATTGTCCCGATTCTCCAGGAACAGCTCCGACCACATCTCCGGCTTCAGCCAGGCTACCCGGGTCATATCCTTGTAGCTCCCCGCTGAGAACCCCCTGTGCCCCGCAGCCGTGGGACTCTTGATATAGGCGTTGGAAACCAGATGGGGCATCTGGGAGGTAAAGGCGATCATCTCGTCATGCTGCTCCGCCGTGGTGACGGAGAAAGAGCCGAAGCCCAGAGGGGCCAGGAGCGTTTTCACCCGCTCCAGCAGTTCCATATCGAAATGCGCGGGGGGGACCAGGACCATGGGCGCCCCGTGGAACAGGTTATCCCGGGCATATTTGAAACCGGAATGATGGGTGCCTGCCATGGGATGTCCTCCCACGAAGGTGAACCCGTATTTTTCCGCCAGGGGAAACGCTGCGGCGCAGATCGGGCGCTTGGTCCCCAGGCAGTCCATCACGACCATATCCTTCGGAAGAAAGGGGGCCTCCCTCCGGAGGTAATCCTCTGCAGCCTGCGGGTACGTCGCCAGGAGCAGCAGATCGCAGTCCGCCTGATTCTCCCGGGTGAGTTCCTCCGACACAGCCCCCGACAGAATGGCAAACCCCAGGATGCTCCTGTCCGTATCCAGTCCCAGCACCCGGACTCCCTCCGCCCGGGAAAAAGCCTTCGCCATGGAGCCCCCGATGAGTCCAAGGCCAACGATGCCTACCGTCATGCGCGCATCGCCTCCAGCAGCTTTCTGACCCGTCCGCTCAGGTTCGCAAACTGCTCCGGCGTCAGGGACTGGGCTCCGTCGCACAGCGCGTGGGCCGGGTCGTTATGCACCTCCACCATGATCCCGTCCGCACCCGCCGCCGCGGCGGCCAGGGCCATGGGGGGCACCAGACGGCTGAGGCCCGTGGCATGGCTGGGATCCACGATCACCGGCAGATGGGTCCGCTCCTGCAGCACGGGCACCGCGGAAAGATCCAGCGTATTCCGGGTCATGGTCTCATAGGTGCGGATGCCCCGTTCGCAGAGGATGATCTTCTCATTGCCCCCGGCCATGATGTACTCCGCGCTCATCAGAAGCTCCTTCAGGGTACTGGCCAGCCCCCGCTTCAGCAGGATGGGCCGGTCCAGATGCCCCAGCTCCTTCAGCAGATCGAAGTTCTGCATATTCCGGGCGCCTACCTGGATGATATCCACGTCCTCAAACAGGTCCAGGGTATCGATGCTCATGATCTCGCTGACCAGGGGCAGTCCGGTGGCTTTCTTTGCCTCGCTCAGGAGCCGGAGGCCCTCCCCCTTCAGGCCCTGGAAATCATAGGGAGAGGTGCGGGGCTTAAAGGCGCCGCCCCGGAGCACGTCGGCTCCGGCGTCCTTCACCCGCTTCGCCACGTCGATGATCTGCGCTTCGTTCTCCACGGAGCAGGGACCGGCGATGATGCAGAATTCTGCGCCGATCCGCGCCTTCCCCACTTCTACCACCGTGTCCTCCGGATGGAACTGGCGGCTGCATTTTTTATAGGCTTCGCTGACCCGCTGAACCGATTCCACGATATCCAGGCTTTCCAGCAGTTCCGGGTCGATGCGGCTGGTATCACCCACCAGCCCCAGGACCGTATAGGCCTTTCCCTCGGAAATATGCACGTCCGCGACCATGGTTTTCAGCCATTTGATCAGATGTTCCCTCTGTTCCGGGGAGGTATTGGGTTTCAATACGGCGATCATAACGCATTCTCCTTACTTCGATTTGGATAAAGAAAAAGACTGCCCAGCATACGCGCTGTGCAGTCGGCCGAACGGGAAAAGGGCGGTTCAGAAACGGCAGCACAAAGCGCTATTCCTTTTTTCAGCAAAGGAATAGTACCAAAAATAAAAGCTGCTGCCGCTGATGAAACGCATCAAGCTGTCCTCCAAAAACAGGTTGGATAGATTATAGCGTTTTAAATCGTAAATGTCAATCCCGATTTCTGCTTTTTTCCAACGAGGCACGGTATTGTCCCGACAGCCCGATTATGCTATGATTCAATTATCTATTTACATGATTTAATAAGCGGAAGAAGCGATGATATGAACGTGATCCTTGAACACCTCACCAAGGTCTTCCCCTCCCGGGACCGGAAGGTCAAGCAGGGGACCGTCGCGGTGAACGATTTCACCTTTGAGATCCCGGATGGGGAACTGGTAGGCCTGCTGGGCCCCTCCGGCTGCGGCAAAAGTACCGCCCTGTATCTGATCTGCGGACTGGAAAAACCCACCTCGGGCAGGATCTACTTCGGCGAGGACGACGTGACGGATCTCCCTCCGGAGAACCGGGGCGTTGGCCTGGTCTTCCAGAACTATGCCCTGTACCCCCACCTGACCGTCCGGCAGAACATCCTCTTCCCCCTGCAGAATCTGAAAGGAGAGGAACGCCCTTCCAAGGAGGAAATGCTCCGGAAGGCGGAAGAGGCTGCCCGACTGGTCCAGATCGAGAAGTACATGGACCGGAAGCCCAGTCAGCTCTCCGGCGGACAGCAGCAGCGCGTCGCCATCGCCCGGGCTCTGGTGAAAACGCCCCGGATCCTGCTTCTGGACGAGCCTCTTTCCAATCTGGACGCCCGGCTGCGCCTGCAGACCCGGGAGGAGATCCGGCGCATCCAGCGGGAGACCGGCGTCACCACGATCTTTGTGACCCATGATCAGGAAGAGGCCATGAGCATCACCGACCGGATCATCGTCATGAAAGAGGGTGTCGTTCACCAGATCGGCGCTCCGCAGCAGGTTTACGACGATCCGGTGAACCTCTTTGTGGCAAAATTCCTGGGCAATCCCCCCATCAACGTATTCACCGGCCGGGTGGGGGGCGGCCGCCTGTACCTGGGAGAAGATCCGGTGCTGGAGGTCTCCGGCGCTCCGGAGGGGGAAGTCTGGGTCGGCATCCGGCCCGAGGGCTTCCGTCTCCGGGAGGACGGCCCCATGGACTGCGCCCTGCAGGCCGTGGAGGTGATGGGGCGGGACATGAGCGTCCTGGCCGCCCATCCCGTCTGCGATACCCCCACGTTCCGGGCCATCATCGACTCGGACAGCCGGGTGGACCGGAAAAGCCGGGAGATCCGCTTCTCCCTGCGGCCGGGCAAGGTTTTTCTGTTCAGCAAGGAGACGGAGGAGCGCATTCCCGCAGACCTCCGGGGAGAGGAGGGCCGGTGATGGAACAGCGAAACGGAAAAGCCTGGCTCTATCTCCTGCCTGCCATCCTGTTCCTGGGGCTTTTCATGGTCTATCCTCTGATCGACGTGTTCGTATACTCCGCGGAGGAAGGGTACAACTCCGCCTCCCAGACCTATTTCGGGGTAGGCCTGTACAACTTTTCCTACGTCCTTCACGACGCCTATTTCCTCCAGGCGGTGAAGAACACCTTCATTCTGGTGATCATCACCGTTCCGGTGTCCACTGCCCTGGCTCTGCTGATCTCCCTGGGGCTCAGCTCCATCAAACCCCTGCGGAACCTGTACCAGACCATCTACTTCCTTCCCTACGTGACCAATACTCTGGCGGTGGGCCTGGTGTTCATGATCCTGTTCAAGAAGACCGCCTATACGGACGGCCTGGTAAATCTGATTCTGCACTGGTTCGGGGGGAACACCGTGGACTTCATCGACGGCCCCCACTGGGCCAAAATGTTCGTCCTCTGCTTCTACACCGTATGGGTGGTGCTGCCCTTCAAGATCCTCATTCTCACCAGCGCCCTCGCCTCCGTCAAGCAGGATTACTACAACGCCGCCCGGATCGACGGCACCTCCTCCCTGCGCACCTTCACCCGCATCACCCTGCCCATGATCTCCCCCATGATCTCCTACCTGATCATCACGGGCTTCATCGGCGCTTTCAAAGCCTACAGCGACGCCGTCGCCCTCTTCGGCACGGACCTGAACGCGGCGGAGATGAACACCATCGTGGGCTATGTTTACGACATGCTCTACGGCAACAGCGGCGGCTGGCCCTCCTACGCCTCGGCGGCGGCAGTCATCCTCTTTGCCATCGTGCTCACCATCACCTGCGTGAACCTCCTGGTGAGCAAGAAGCACGTGTATTACTGAGGAGGCGGAGAAGATGTCCCATCAATCGGAACTTCAGTCCATCGAACGCGCCGCCCGAAACCGGCGGATCCTGAAAAAGAGCTTCACCTATCTGATGCTCACCCTCTGGGCGGCGCTGGTGCTCTTTCCCTTCTATTGGATGGTCCTCAGCTCCCTGAAGAGCTACAGCGCCTACAACGCGGAATATGTGCCCAAGTTCTTCACCCTTTCCCCCACCCTGCAGAACTACGCGGACGCCTTCACCACAGTCTCCCTGGGGCGGTATTTTCTGAACACCCTGATCTTCACGGTGGTCACCACCGCTCTGATGCTGATCGTCATCACCCTGGCGGCATTCGCCTTTGCCCGGCTCTCCTTCCGGGGGCGGGATCTGGTGTTCTCCCTTTTCCTGGCCCTGATGATGATCCCCAATGAGCTGGTGATCATCACGAACTTCGTCACCATCACGGATTGGGGCCTTCGGAACACCTTTGCCGGTCTGATCCTCCCCAGCGTCACCTCCGTGTTTTACATCTATCTGCTGCGGGAGAACTTCGCCCAGGTGCCGGATGAGCTGTACTACGCCGCCAAGGTGGACGGGACCTCGGATTTCAAATACCTGTGGAAGGTGCTCATCCCCATCTGCCGTCCCACCCTCATCACCGTGGTCATCCTGAAGGTCATCGAATGCTGGAACAGCTACGTATGGCCCCGGCTCATCACGGACCGGGAGGCCCGTTTCCTGGTCTCCAACGGCATCCAGGAGATCCGGGAAAACGGCTTTGGACGGGAAAACATCCCTGCCATGATGGCTGCCGTGGTGGCCATCTCCCTGCCCCTGATCATTCTGTTTCTGATCTTCCGGAAAAAGGTCATGGAAGGGGTGTCGAGAGGAGGGACCAAGGGATGAAACGCTTCTTCTCCCTGCTCCTTTGCCTGCTGATGATCCCGGGGATGCTGCTTCTGACGGGCTGTCACGGATCCCGGAGCCTGCCGGACTTCGTGCCGCCCGAGGAGTTCGACGAAAGCCGCAGCTACACCGTTACCTTCTGGGCCAAGAACGACACCAACAAGACCCAGACCCGGATCTATGAGAAAGCCATCGAGGATTTCCAGACGCTTTATCCCAATATCACCGTGAACCTTCGGCTGTATACGGATTACAGCAAGATCTATAACGACGTCATCACCAATATTTCCACCAATACCACCCCCAACGTATGCATCACCTATCCGGACCATATCGCCACCTACCTTACAGGCAGCGGCACGGTGGTCCCGCTGGATGAGCTCTTCGCGGATCCGGACTATGGTCTGGGAGGAGCCAGGCTGCGCTTTCCTTCCCCGAAGGAGGATGAGGTCGTGCCCCAGTTCCTGGGGGAATGCGCCTTTGCCGAGCATCACTACGCCATCCCCTTCATGCGTTCCACTGAGGCATGTTATGTAAACAAAACCTTTGTGGAGGCTTTGGGCTATACCCTGCCGGAAACCCTTACCTGGGATTTCGTGTGGGAGGTGTCCGAAGCGGCTCTGGCCAAGGACAGCCAGGGGAACTATCTGGTGAACGGTCAGAAGGTAATGATCCCCTTCATCTACAAATCCACGGACAACATGATGATCCAGATGCTTCGGCAGAAGGGCGCGGACTACTCCACGCCGGAGGGGGATATCCTCCTGTTCAACGATACCACCCGGGAACTGCTGTATACCGTAGCGGAGCATGCCGCCACCGGAGCCTTTTCCACCTTCAAGATCTCCAGCTATCCCGGGAACTTTCTGAACGCAGGCCAGTGCATTTTTGCCGTGGACTCCACCGCCGGGGCCACCTGGATGGGATCCCGGGCTCCTCTGATGGACATCAGCGCCGATCGGGTGGTGGACTTTGAAACGGCGGTGCTGCCCATCCCCCAGTTCGATCCCCAAACGCCGCGCATGATCTCCCAGGGGCCTTCCATCTGCGTTTTCAACAAGGCGGATCCCCAGGAGGTGCTGGCCTCCTGGCTCTTCGCCCAGTATCTGCTCACCGACGAGGTGCAGACCGCTTATGCGGAAACGGAGGGCTACGTACCCGTCACCCGCACTGCCCAGGCCTCCGCGGAATACCGGGATTACCTGGACCGCTGCGGAGAGGATGATCTGGAGCATTATGAGGTAAAGATCCGGGCCTCCCGGCTTCTTCTGGACCACGTGGGGGACACCTTCGTCACACCCGTGTTCAACGGCTCCGCCTCCCTTCGGGACGCGGCGGGGCAGCTCATTGAGAACACCGCAAAATCCGTGCGCCGGAAGGAAACGGTGGACGACGCCTATATGGACGAGCTCTTCCGGGATGTGAACTCGCTCTATCGTCTGGGCAGCGGCTCCACCGGCGGTCGGAAGGACCTGGGTCCCCTGCCCGGCACGGCCGTCTTTCTCCTCAGCGCCCTTGTCGTTGTATGGATCCTGCTCCTGGCCTACTGGCTCTTTGATCTCCTGTGGAAACGGAAGCGGGAAAACGGCACTTGATTTCCTGCCTGTATTCGTATACAATGCGTTAGCTGCCGAAAAAAACCGGCAGCCACAAAAGGAAAGGATGGAGAACATGAAAAAGACTATCGCTTTGCTGCTCTGCCTGCTGCTGATCCTGGCCCTTGCGGCCGGCTGCTCCGGCGGCGGCGACAAGAAGTCCGCCGGCGTCATGACCTATGCGGAATATGCTGCCGCCGCCCTGGACACCAAGGTCGTCATTGAGACCTACGTGCAGGCCAAGCAGTCCTGGTGGGATGATAAGGCCACCGTGTACACCCAGGATAAGGACGGCGCCTATTTCCTGTACAACATGGCCTGCTCCGAGGCCGACTACGCCAAGCTGGTGCCCGGCACCAAGATCAAGGTCACCGGCTACAAGTCCGAGTGGTCCGGCGAGGTGGAGGTCGTCGACGCCACCTTTGAGATCGAGAGCGGCAAGTACATCGCCAAGGCGCTGGACGTGACCAAGCTCCTGGGCACCGACGATCTCATCAAGCATCAGAACGAGTTCGTTTCTTTCAAGGGTATGACCGTGGAGCCCATCCAGGACGCCGACGGGAAAGACGCCGCCTTCCTGTACAAGTGGAACGGTACCGGCAGCGAGGGCGACGACCTGTACTTCAACGTCTCCCTGAACGGCAAGACCTACAACTTCACCGTGGAGTCCTACCTGTGCGACAAGGATTCCGACGTGTACAAGGCCGTGAAGGCCCTGAAGGTCGGGGACAAGATCGATCTGGAGGGCTTCCTGTACTGGTACGAGGGCGTGAACCCCCACATCACCAGCGTCAAGACCGCGAAATAACATTTTCCGAAAACCGCCGGGACCGCTTGAACCAAGCGGTCCCGGTATTATTCTCTATTCCTGCTTATCCTCTCGTAAAATAATCGTAAATTTTGGTGAAAATCGCTCTTCTCTTTTCCCTGTGGATTTGTTATAATTTCGCAGACATAATTGTGTATCGAAAGGAGCGGATCTGCCATGGGACAGTATGACTGGCTGTTCTACAAGTATCCCAAGGAAGAAACCCCCGCAAACGGCCTTCTGGCGCCTGTTCAGGCCTATTTCCGGGGCGAGTTCTCCGTCCCCGGCTCTCAGGTCTACCTGCCCTACCGGGCCTACGTCAAGCCCGGCATCATCTCCGGGGAAGCGCACTTCCATCGGGATGAGGAATACCTGGCCATCGTGGGCCATGATCTCCGGGACGCCTTTGAGTCCTTCGACGCGGAGGTCGTCCTGTACATGGGCGAGAGCCCGGACGCCATGGAAAAGATCGTGATCGACCGGCCCGCCATGGTCCGTGTGCCCAAGTATTACTGGCATGGCCCCATTGAGATCACCCGCCTGGGGAAGCCCCTGTTCTTCCAGCCGGTGCTGAAGGCCCCCCGGTATTACGCCATTTACCGCCGCTTCGGTCAGGACGGCAGGCCCTATTACTCCGCCGTGGTGGAGGGGACCACGCCCAATGAACTGGATCCGGACAAGGTCTGCGTCAACGGCGTACCGTGCGCCGGGCAGGAGGTGAAATAAGATGGGTAAGTACGATCATCTCGTCCATTTCTTCGACCGCAACAAGAACAACTGGGGCGAGTTCATGCCCGCCTACCAGGCCTATTTCCGGGGCGAGGACTGCATGGACGGCGCGGACTTCTATTCCCCCTACCGCTGCTACATGAAGGAAGCCTTCATCGACCGGGTCTCCAACTTCCATTCCGAGGAAGAATACCTTTCCTTCGTGGGCTACGATATGTGCGATCCCTGGGGCTCCTTTGATGCGGAGATCCATTTCAGCATCGGCAAGGATCTGGACCACATGGAGGAATTCGTCATCACCGAGCCCACCATCGTCCGCATCCCCGCCTTCTGGTGGCACTGCCCCCTGGAATTCCGCCGGGTAACGAAGCCCGTGTACTTCCAGGTCATCTGCATGCGCGGCCGCTTCGCCACCTTCGACTTCAAGGAGAAGGATGGGGAAAAGCCCCTGATCTACACCGCCATCGGCGGACCCCGGCCCTGCGTGGAGGATCCCACCAAGAAGTGCACCCTGTGCGGCAAGTGCTGGGCCAAGCGTGCCGCGGCCGAGGAGGCCAAGAAGGCCGCCGAAGGCAAATAAACCGTTTATCCCCGATCGGATCATCATATTTGGAAGGAGAAAACTTATGAAACGCGCACTCACCCTGCTGCTGGCGGTTCTGTTCGTCGTCGCTCTCTTCAGCGGCTGCAGCGGGAACTCCGGCAACACTCCGGCTACCCAGGCTCCGGCTACTCAGGCCCCTGCCACCCAGGCTCCGGCTACCCAGGCTCCGGCCACCCAGGCCCCTGCCACCGAAGCTCCTGAGGCTACCCCCGAGCCCACCCCCGAACCCACCCCCGAGCCTGAACCTGCGTCCCCCTACAACTTTGCCGCCGGCAAGTTCGCAGCGGACGCCAACGGTCTGGCTACGGAGAAGTACGACTACACTCTGCCCCTGAGCACCACGGACGAAGTCCTGACCTACTGGGGCGTGTGCTACACCCCCCAGTCCCTGCCCGCCGAGGGCTTCAACTCCATGCCTTTCCCTCAGGGTGTTGAGGAAATGACCGGCGTGCACGTGGAGTACAGCCTGCTGGCCTCCGATGCCCGGCAGAACAACTTCTCCGTGCTCATCGCCTCCGACTCCCTGATGGACATCATGTGCGGCGCCTCCTCCTACTACAACGGCGTGTTCAAGGAGAGCGTCACCGAGGAAGGCTACTTCGCCAACCTGTATGATTACCGGGAGTACATGCCCAACTACATCTACGAAGTCATGAAGGATCCCAGCGACAAGGACACCATCAACCGCGTATTCCCCGAGAAGGACCTGATCCTCGCTTTCTATGAGCTGCGTCAGGAGCTGGAGCTGTCCGCCGGTTCCTTCGCCCGGGGCGACTGGCTCTGGGATATGGGCAAGACCAATGCGGATATCCGGACCTTTGAAGACATGCACGACATGCTCTACTACTTCAAGAGCCAGAAGAACTGTGATACGCCCATGACCCTGATCCAGAGCCTGGACGCGGGCAACGACTTCGTGGCCTATGAGACCATGTTCTATGTCAACGGCATCAACGCCCTGTATGTGCGGAACGGCGAGGTCTGCCTGGCGGACACCACCGAACGGGACAAGGAAGTCATGACCCTGGTGAACGGCTGGTACAACGAAGGCCTCATCGACCCCAACTGGGCCTCCTACACCATGGCCACCGACTATGACTCCAAGATCGACTCCGGCGAGATGGGCTATATGTCCAACGTCCGTCCCTCCACCATGAACGGCCATGCCGCCGCCATCCCCGAAGGCGCCAAGTACGGCTGGGTCGCCATGCCCAAGCCCGTGAAGGAACTGGGCCAGACCCTGCATATGGGCTACTACGTCAGCCGCATCTACTTCGGCAACGCCTCCATCTCCGCCACCTGCGAGAACATCCCCCTGGCCTGCACCTGGATCGACTGGCGGTACAGCGAGGAAGGCAGCTTCGTCTACGGCTACGGCATCCAGGGCGTGAGCTGGGATTATGACGAGAACGGCGAGATCTACATCACCGACCTGATCCTCACCAACGAGGTGTTCTACTCCATGTACATGCTGCTCTACGCCCTGAACAGCGTGGGCGAACCCGGCCTGTACATCAACTACACCTGGAAGATCCCCGGCAACGAGATCGGCTACACCTACATCAAGGATTGGGAAATGGTCCCCCACGACAATGCCTTTGTCTGGCCCTCCGGCATCCAGTTCACCACTGAGCAGGCTGAGATCCGCACCACCTACGGCGACGACCTCCAGACCTACATTGAGGAGAACTACGTGGCCTTCGTGGACGGCTCCAAGCCCCTGAGCGAGTTCGACGACTACATGGCTGCTCTGCACAACATCGGCCTGGACGAGATCCTGGCCGCCTGCCAGGAGGCCTACGACGCCTACATGGCAAGCTGAGTCGTCAAAGCACGTGATCTTCCCTGAATAAGGCACTCCCCGGGAGCTCAGCTCCCGGGGAGTTGTTCGTAGTGACGTTACGCCGCGAAATAGGTGATCTTTTTGTCCCGGATCACGGTGATCAGGTCCAGGATGAAGCACACCAGGGTGACGACCCCGGCGATGAAGCCCACGATCCCCCGCAGGCTCAGGAAGGAAGCCACGGAGGCCACATAGGAGACGATCATGATCACGCCGATCACCCGGCTGAGGGTCTCCTTTCCCCCGAGGCGGTACAGTCCGCCCACCAGGCCGTCCGCGATGATGACCAGGATGAGCAGGATGATCCATTCCAGATTATCGATGGATTCGCGTACCTTATCCAGCATATGCGGTCTCTCTTTCTGTATCCCGCGCTTTACAGCTCGGTAAAGGTATAGGTGACCTGGTGCTTTTCCTGATTCACCCGGACTACCAGGTCCCCATCCGGCGTTTGCTCGGTTTCCAGGGGCAGGTCGAACTCCCGGCTCCGCACGAAAGCCATGGGGTCCTCCAGCTCCACCTCCAGCAGTTCCACCTTGGTGGGGGATTTCCCGCCGCAGGTGGGCTGCCGGGTCTCAATGGTCAGCTCATAGGATCTCATCTCACCGCTCCTTTCTTTCCGGGGAAGTATTCCCCGGACCGGCCTGTATTTTATCACGAACCGGTAATTCTGGCAAGGGTAAGCGCTTTTTGCCCCTCTTCCCGCCGACGTCTTCAACTTTTTCCCGATTTTTGAAAAATATGCTTGACTATGCCCCAGGGGGATAAGGTAGCCTACAGGCGGCAGCGGGAGTACTCCGTCAGATTCCTGTGGCTGCACACGCCGTGAAGGAGGTTTTCCACATGAAAAAGAGCCTGCCCGTTTTCAGTCTGATCCTGATTCTGGCGATCGTTCTGATGGGTTGCACAAAGAAGCCGGGCTCAACACCCAACTCAGGCGGGACCGTGCAAAACGACCCGGAAAGCCCGGCAGCGCAGGGGCAGTTCGACTATCCGGAGAATTTCAGCTGCGAGCTGGACTTTGCTTCCATCAAGGTGCCGGAGCAGCTGGATCGCTCCACGGGGATCCGGATTACTGCAGATGAGGCTGCCCTGCGGAAGATCCTGACGGAGCGGAACCCTGGCGGTGACTATAAGATCAGTGTCATGCCAAGAACGCTTCTCATCCGGGACAGGAATTCCGAAACGTACGGCCGGCTCATCAATCTGGCCAGACTCATTCCAGGAGAGGGAACACACTTCTACGCACAGAACGGCGCAATGAACAATGAGGATTTCCGGGCATGGGATAATATCGACGGTCTGCCCTCTGCGGCGACAGTCCTCGGTGAATTGAAAGAGCTGTTTGACGCAGCCGGTCTGGAGAACCTCACGCCTGCGGAAGTCTATGCTCTTGACCCCGAGGCGCTGAAGGCACATGAGACGAAGCGCGCGGAGCTGTTCGATCAGAACCGCGCCGAGGGAGAGGAACCTTATGCGGTTTACGACTGGGGTGCAGACGACGCCTGTTATCTCGTGATCTACACCGATAATATTGATGGGATCCCCCTCTATTTCCGTCAAAACCTGGTCGTGGGAGATAAAGCTGTTCCGTGTGCCTATGCCTATGCGTTTTACGGGAAAGACGGCCTGATCGGCATGGAGGGATACGGCCTGTATGAAAAAGGACTGACAGAGGGTTCTGACGCTCCCCTTTCCGTGGAAAAGATCATGGATGTCTTTCTCGCCGATATGCGCGAGCCGATCTTTGTGCCGGGGACGAAGCTGACCGCCATGGAGCTGTGCTATCTGGCGCTGCCCATCGGAGATTACACGGATCTGGTCCCGATCTGGGCTTTTGAGGTCACCATCCCGGATCCTTACCCACGGAGTTTTGTATGTCTCTATGATGCTTTCACAGGAGACAGGTGCGATCTTCGATATGCCGGTCTGGTTAAGCCCACACTGCCGCCGAACGGGAATTAGGTCGAAGAGTCATCTGACGTTCCTTTTTCCGTGACGGAGGTTTATTCCCGGAAAAAGGCTTGACTATCCCCTTAGGGCATACTGTAAAATACAGATGAAAAGGAGGTGCTTTTCCATGAAGATCAAGGAAGTGGCCCGGAAGACCGGGCTCACGGAGAAGACCATCCGGTACTATGAGCACCGGGGGCTGGTGATCCCCGCGTCCACGGAGCTGAACGGGCGCAGCTTCCGGGAGTATTCGCCGGAGGACGTGGCGGCCCTGGAGGCGGTGAGCACCCTCCGGAAGGCCCGCTTTCCGGTGGAGGAGATCGGGCGGATGCAGCAGGACCCGGCCTGCATCCCGGAGGTGATCCGGGACTACGGGGACAGCATCGAGGAGGCCTACGCCGCCCTGGGCCGGATCCGGGAGCTGCTGAAGACCGAGGACCTGAGCGCTTCCGCGGACATCTACGCTCTGGCGGACAGGCTCCGTACTGTTACGGAGGACATTCCTCTGCCCAAGCAGGACCTGCATTTCCGCTTCCGGAAGCTGGATCAGATCGAGGCGGAGAAGCGGGAGGGTGTGCGCAGCTGTCCTTCCCTGCGGGGCTTCGGCTGGATCCCCATCTACAGCGGCAAGGACAATGCCCGGTTCGAGGATATTCAGACCTCCCTGCGCCTGGCGGGCATTCCCTTCAAGCCCATGCGCTACAGCAGTGCTCAGCGGCTCACGGTGCAGGCCATGCAAAACGCCAACACCTTCCAGTCCAGAGGGCCGTCCATCAATCCCACAGCCAAGCTCCAGCTGGATAACCTCTCCAAGGAGGAGCTGGACATGTATACTGTGGAAGTGCGGAAGAAGGATATGGAGCGGGCCAGGACCGCCCTCCGGGAGCTGAAATGACGCATGATGCGCCCACCGCCTGCGGAGCGATCCGCAGGCGGTGGTTTTTTGTTTTACATCCATTTCTTTTTCTTGAAGAAGATCAGACACCCCGCAGCGATGAGGACGCTCACGGCGATGACCGCGGGATAGGCCCAGGGCTTGTCCAGCTCCGGCATATACCGGAAGTTCATGCCGTACCACCCGGTGATCAGGGTCAGGGGCATGAAGATGGTGGTGACCACGGTGAGGAGGGTCATGATCCGATTCTGCTTCGCCTCCAGCTGGGTGTGGTACAGGTCCCGGAGCTGCATGGTATGGTCCCGGAGGGAGTTGGACAGATCCCGGAGTCGGTCCAGGCGGTTCATGCTCAGGCGGAAATACCGCAGTTTCTTCTCCCGGAAGAAGCCGTTTTCGTTCTCCTCCAGCTCCTGCACCAGATCGATGAGCTGCTCATAGTGGATCTGCAGCTCCCGCACCTCGCTGCGGATATCGTTCACCCGGGCCAGATCCGTTTCCTCTTTCCCCAGGATCTCATCCTCCAGCCGGTCCAGCTCCTGCTCATACCCTTCCATCAGGGCCAGATCCCCGGAAACGATGAGCTCCAGCAGATCATACAGGAAGCGTTCCAGGCAGGGATCCCGCCAGCGCTTGGTCCGGCGGATCTGCTCCAGCAGCTTTGCCGCCTCGCCGCTCTCGTCGATGAAGACGATGCCCTTTTCATCCAGGGCAAAGGCAAAGGCAGCGGCCTTCCCCGTCAGATCCTCCCGGTCGGGGATGAGAAAAGACCCGGTGAGGGAGTCGTAGTTCACGTCCGCCTTGGTACCGTGGATATGCTCCGCATCCGGCTCCAGCTCGATGCCCATATCGAAGGCGGCCCGGTGCTGCTGCCACTCCGCCTCGGAGAGCACCGCCGCATAGGGCGTCTTTCCCCCGCCCAGCTCCTCCAGGGTGCAGGGCTCCAGGGTATTATTCAGGAGATAGTACGACATCCCTTTCCCTTCTTTCGTTCTAAGATTACCATGGAAAGAACGGATTTGCAAGAACAGGCGGAACTCCCGGGGAGATACGCGGCAGGTTTGCTTCGCCAAGCGGGAAAAACTTGACAAGCGGCAGCAATAATGCTAAATTTTAATCTGCTTTCGTTTGCCCATGTCTAACTCTTTTGAATTAAAGCGTATTGATTTACCCGATACGAGGAGCCTGCGTATGTTCGGATACATCTTAAAGCGGATCGGCGTCGCCTTTCTCACGATCCTGCTCATCATGGTCATCACCTTCCTGCTGATGAACGCCATCCCCGGCAGCCCCTTCCTCACGGAGAAATCCACCCCGGAGATGATCGCCCGGGCCAACGCCAAGTACGGTCTGGACAAGCCCCTGATCGTGCAGCTGGGCAACTATATCCTCAACTATCTGAAGGGGGATCTGGGCACCTCCCTGAAAATGCAGGAGGGCACCGCCGTCACCAAGATCATCTTCCAGGAGGGAAAGTTCGCCCTGTCCTTCCGGCTGGGGGTCTGCGCCGTGATCGTGGCGGTCCTCATCGGCATCCCTCTGGGCTGTCTGGCCGCCTATAACCGGGGCAAATGGATCGACAGCGTGCTGCGTGTCATCACCACCCTGGGGGTGGCGGTGCCCAGCTTCGTGCTCTGCGCCCTGCTCCTGATCTTCCTGGGCGTCAAGCTCAACTGGGTGCCCGTCATCTCCGGCAGTCTGGAGACCGGGAAGAGCTACATCGCCCCGGTGCTGGGCCTCAGCTTCTACCCCATGTGCTATATCGCCAAGCTGACCCGCACCAGCATGCTGGACGCCATCAACCAGGACTATATCCGCACCGCCAGGGCCAAGGGCCTGAAGACCCGGGTGATCATCTTCAAGCACGCCCTGCGCAACTCCATGATCCCCGTCATCACCTACCTGGGTCCCATGACCGCAGGCATCGTCACCGGCGGCTTTGTGGTGGAGCAGACCTTCCAGATCCCCGGCCTGGGCAAGTATTTCATCTCCAGCATCCTCAACCGGGACTATCCCATCATCATGGCCACCACCGTAGTGCTGGCCACCCTGGTCATCCTCATGAACCTGGTGGTGGATATCGCCTACAAGCTGGTGGATCCCCGGATCTCCCTGACGAAAAAGGGGGAGAACTGAGATGAAGAAAAACTTCAACCTCTTTCAGCTGAACGTGGACCGGATCCCGGGCTTCGACGCCTTGGGCCCGGATGATTTCGCTCCCGCCACGGCGGAGGAACGGGAGGCCATGGTGGAGAGCCGTGCCAGCGTGTCCTACTGGCGGGATGCCGCCCGGCGCTTCAAAGCGAACAAGGTCTCCATGGCCGCCCTGGCCCTTTTCCTGCTGATCTTCCTTTTCTCTTACCTGGGCCCCCTGTTCATCCCCTATAACTATTCCGACCAGTATCGGGGCTCCGGCAAGCTGGGACCCGGGGAGTACTCCAAGTCGGAGCAGATCATCAAAAAGGCGGAGGGAACCTGCGACGGGTTTTTCGCCACCTCTCTGATCCCCGGCTCTCTCACGAACCTGGGCCGAAACACCACCTATTATTTCAAATACGGCGGAACGACCTACAGCTTCTATAATGAGAGCGCCGTGAGCAATGCGGTGCTGCTCTTCAACGCCTCCTCTCCGACGCCCCTCTCCCTTATCACCGAGGCGGACCTGGATGCGGGCAGCCTGGACAAGGCGGCGCCCCTGGAGTATTCCACCGGGGCGGTGGATCCTTCCGCTCCGAACACCCAGGAGCTGAAGCTGATCAAGCGGGTCTTCCCCCACGTCTTCGGCACGGATTCCTCCGGCCGGGACCTGATGGCCCGCACCATGTACGGCGGCCGGGTCTCCATCGCCGTGGGCATCATCGCCGCTCTGATCGTCCTGATCATCGGCTCCGTCTACGGCTCCGTCTCCGGTCTGGCCGGGGGCCGGGTGGACTTTGTGATGATGCGCATCGTGGATATCATCTACTCCGTACCGGACGTGCTGATCGTCCTGCTCCTGCAGGTGGTGCTGAAGGCCCCCCTTCAGGCCTGGCTGGACGCCTCCGCCACGGACTTCGCCCGCCTCATGAGCAACCTGGGCGTGGGCATCATCTCCATCTTCATCACCTTCGCCGCCCTGTACTGGGTGGGCATGAGCCGCATCGTCCGCGGCCAGGTGCTCCAACTGAAGGAGCAGGAGTTCGTCACCGCCGCCAACGCCCTGGGCGTTCCCGGCCGGAGGATCGTAAAACGGCACCTGCTTCCCAACTGCGTGGGCCAGCTCATCATCGCCACCTGCCTGCAGATCCCCAGCGCCATCTTTCTGGAGAGCTTCCTCTCCTTCCTGGGCCTGGGGGTATCCATCCCCATGACCAGCCTGGGCTCCCTCTGTTCGGACGCCCTGGACACCATCACCCTGTATCCTTACCGCCTCCTTTTTCCCGGGATCATCCTCACCCTGCTGGTGCTCTCCCTGAACCTGGTGGGCGACGGTATTCGGGATGCGCTGGATCCGAGACTGAAGAAATAAGGGGGTATGGGTATGGAAAGCAACAAGCTTCTTGAGATCAAAGACCTGAAGGTCTCCTTCTACACCCCCGCCGGCGAGGTCAAGGCGGTGGACGGCATCTCCTACGATCTGAACGAGCACGAGGTCATGGGCATCGTGGGGGAATCCGGCTCCGGCAAGAGCGTGGAGGCCTATTCCATCATTGGCCTGCTCCAGGACCCGGGGAAAGTGATCGGCGGTTCCATCCGCTTCGACGGGGAGGACATTCTGTCCTACACCCCCGACCAGATGCGCCAGTTCCGGGGCAACAAGGTGAGCATGATCTTCCAGAACCCCATGACCTGCCTGAACCCGGTGTACACCATCGGGGATCAGCTCATGGAGGCCCTCACCTGCCACAACAAGAACGTCAGCAAAAAAGAGGCGTGGGACCGGGCCGTGGAGATGCTGGAGCTGGTGGGCATCAACAATGCGGAAAACCGCATGAAGCAGTACCCCCATGAATTCTCCGGCGGCATGCGGCAGCGGGCCATGATCGCCATGGCGCTGATCTGCTCCCCCAAGCTTCTGATCGCGGACGAGCCCACCACGGCTCTGGACGTGACCATCCAGGCCCAGATCCTGGAGCTGATGAAGGATATCCAGAAAAAGACCGGCATGGCCATCGTGTTCATCACCCATAACCTGGGCGTGGTGGCGGAGGTCTGCGACCGGGTCAGCGTCATGTACGCGGGACATATCGTGGAACAGGGCAGCGTGGGGGATATCTTCTACCGCCCCGCCCACCCCTATACCAAAGGTCTCCTCCGGAGCATGCCCCGGGTGGACGAGCTGGAGCACGAGCGGCTGATCCCCATTGAGGGCACCCCCGTGGACCTGCTGGATCCCCCGGCGGGCTGCGCTTTCGGCCCCCGCTGCGAGCACTGCATGAAGGTATGCCTGAAAAAAGCGCCGCCCACCCTGGAGGTGGGAGACGACGGCCACACTTCGGCCTGTTGGCTCTACGTGAAAGAGATGAAGGAGGTGCGGCAGGATGGCTGAACGCAAAGTCCTGCTGGAGGTACAGCACCTCCGGAAGTATTTCCCCATCAAGAACGGTATGTTCCGCACCGAATACGTCCAGGCGGTGGAGGATGTGACCTTCTCCCTGTACGCCGGGGAGACCCTCGGCATCGTGGGGGAATCCGGCTGCGGCAAATCCACCCTGGGCCGGTCCATCCTTCGCCTGCATGAACCCACCTCCGGCAAAGTGATCTACGATGGGACGGTCATCTACGACGGGGAAAAGAAGACCCAGATCCCCATGCTCCCCTATCGAAAGAAGATGCAGATCATTTTCCAGGACCCCTCCGCCTCTCTGGATCCCCGCATGACCGTGGGAGAGATCGTGGGAGAAGCTCTGAGCGTCCACCGGCCGGATCTGAAGGGCAAGGCCTACCGGGCCCGCATCAACGAGCTGCTGGAGACCGTGGGGCTGAACAGCGAGCATTCCAACCGCTTCCCCCATGAATTCTCCGGCGGACAGCAGCAGCGTGTGGGCATCGCCCGGGCCCTGGCTGCGGAGCCGGAATTCATCGTATGCGACGAGCCCATCTCCGCCCTGGACGTATCCATCCAGTCTCAGGTAGTAAACATGCTGGAGGATCTGCAGAAGGAGCGCAGCCTCACCTACCTCTTCATCGCCCACGATATCAGCGTCGTACGCCATATCTCCAACCGTATCGGCGTCATGTATCTGGGGCAGATGGTGGAGCTGGCAGAGAGCTATGAGCTCTGCAGCGCGCCTCTGCACCCCTATACCCAGTCCCTTCTCTCCGCGGTGCCCCTGCCCGATCCGGATAAGACCCGGGCCCGGAAGCGCACCATCCTGGAGGGGGACGTGCCCAGTCCCCTGCATCCTCCCGCGGGCTGCCGCTTCCACACCCGCTGCCCCTATGCCACGGAGGAGTGCGCAAAAAGCGCCCCGGAATGGAAGGAGCACAGCCCCGGCCACTTCGCCTCGTGCCATAAGCTTTGAGTCAACGCGAACCCGCTTACTCCGGCTGAAATACCGAGAGGTATTGATGTATATTATGCAAAGGAAAGAGGAACCACAATGAAGAAATTCATCGCGCTGCTTCTGGTGATCTGCATGGTCTTCGCCCTGACGGCCTGCAGCAAGGGAGCAAACAACGGCGGTACCCCCGCCACCGAGGCGCCGGCGGCGGAACCCGTCGTCATCACCGCCTGCATCGCCTCCGAACCGGAGACCATCGACCCCACCATGATCTCCTCCGTGGACGGCAACACCTACGTGAACCATCTTTTTGAAGGTCTGCTGCGCTACGGCTCCACCGGCAAGGCTGCCGCCGACGACCCGAAGATGAACAGCGCCGAGCTGGAGCTGGGTCAGGCCAAGTCCTACACCGTGTCTGACGACGGCCTCGTCTACACCTTCACCCTGCGGGACGACATCTTCTGGTCCGACGGTCAGCCCGTCAAGGCTCAGGACTTTGTCTATTCCTGGCAGCGGGTCTGCAACCCCGATCAGGCCGCCGACTACGGCTACCTGCTGGCGGACGTGTCCGTAGCCGGGGCTGAGGAAGTCTACTACGACGGCGCCGCCCCCGACACCCTGGGCATCAAGGCCCTGGACGACAAGACCGTCCAGATCACCCTTCTGGCCGCCACCCCCTTCTTCGATCAGATCTGCGCCTTCGGCAACCTGATGCCCCTGCGCCAGGACGTGATCGAGACCTACGGCGACGAGTGGACCAGCCCCGAGCACATGGTCTGCAACGGCCCCTATGTCATGAAGGAGTGGGTCCATGACTCCTACATCTCCATGGTCCCCAACGAGAAGTACTACGACCAGAGCCGCATCGGCCCCGACGAGATCAAGTGGTATCTCTCCGACGATGAGAACGCCATCCTGGCCTCCTACAAGAGCGGCGAGTACGATTTCATCGAGACCTTCCCCTCCGACCAGATCGCCTCTCTCAAGGCCAGCGGCGACTACTACGTCCTCCCCAGCGTGACGACCTACTATCTGTACATCAACAGCGAGAACCTGCCCGACTGGCGTGTCCGTGCCGCCATCACCCTGTGCATCGACCGTGAGCACATCGTGGAGAACGTCACCCAGGGCGGTCAGATCCCCGCCACCAGCCTGGTCACCGGCGGCATCACCGACTCCGCCGGCAACCTGTGGCAGAACGGCACCGGTTACAAGGAGATCATGTGGGCCGGCCTCGCCGCCATGTACCCCGACGCCGACCTGAGCACCTACGCCGGCCGCTGCGAGCTGGCCAAGGAGCTCCTGGCCGCCGCCGTTGCCGATGGCTTTGACACCGGCATCACCATCCCCTACCGCTTCAACAACCTGGGCACCCACGGTGCCATCGCCGAGGCCGTACAGCAGGACGTGAACAGCGTTCTGGGCCTGAACATGACCATGGACAGCACCGAGTGGCAGGTCTACACCTCCACCCTGGAGACCGACCGCGGCTGGGACGTCTGCCGTCTCGGCTGGCAGGCCGACTATCTGGACGCCAGCTCCTTCCTGGATCTGTTCAAGACCGGCGGCGCCTACAACTTCTCCCACTGGTCCAACCCCGACTATGACGCCCTGTGCAACAAGTACAAGACCATGGCCGGCGGCGCGGAGCGTGACGCCGTTATGTATGAGGCTGAGGGCCTGCTCTTCTCCGAGGGCGGCTTCGGCGTCAGCCCCATCTACTACTACACTAACTCCTACTGCCTGAACAAGAACGTGAAGGGCGCCGCTACCTCTACTCTGGGCTTCTTCCTGTTCAACGAGGCCACCAAGTAAATCCCGGCTCACGCCGGTACACCATGCTCCCCGCGGGTTTCGGCCCGCGGGGAGTTTTTGCGGAAACGCGAAAATGCGTGATTTCCTCTACCCGATCCGGCGCAAACCTGTTATAATAGATAAGTTATTTCCCGGAAATATCCTATTTCGCAGGTGAGTCTATTGCAGCAGAAATCCATGATCAACGACCTGACGGTGGGGAACGTACCGTCCCAGCTGGTACGCTTCGCCCTCCCCTTCGTCTTTGCCAACATCCTCCAGTACCTGTACAACATCGTGGACATGATCATCGTAGGCCGGTACGTCGGAGCGGGCGGCCTCAGCGCCGTGAGCATCGGCGGCGAGTTCATGCATTTCTTCATGTTCATAGCCGTGGGCTTCGCCCAGGCGGGCACCGTGGTGCTGGCCCAGACCGTCGGAGCCGGGGAGCGCGGCCGGCTGAGCAAGGTGATCGGGAATATGTTCTCCTTCATCCTCAGTCTCTCCATCCTGGCCACCCTGGTGAGCGTTCTCTTCGCCGCCCAGTACAACAAACTGATGAACACGCCCCCGGAGTCCTGGCAGGAAGCCCTGGATTACTGCCGGGTCTGCGGCTTCGGCATGTTCTTCGTCTTCGGGTACAACGTGGTCAGCTACATCATGCGGGGCTTGGGGGATTCCAAGCGCCCGCTGTACTTCGTGGCCGTTTCCGCCGTGATGAATCTGATCCTGGATCTGGTGTTCGTAGCGGGAATGAATATGCGGGCCAAGGGCGCGGCTCTCGCCACGGTCATCGGTCAGGCCTTCTCCTTCATTGTTTCCATCATCTACCTGTATCGGCGGCGGGAAGCCTTCGGCTTCGACTTCAAGCCCGAGAGCTTCAAGCCGGACAAGAAGATCCTGGGCACCATCGTTCGCCTGGGTATTCCCGTCTGTCTCCAGAATACGGCGGTGAGCGTATCCATAATGTACGTGAACTCCTGCATCAACGCCTACGGCGTCATCTATTCCGCCGTTACCGGGCTCTCCGGAAAGATCTCCCAGCTCTGCAACGTGTTCACCATGTCCGTGAACGCCGCCGCGGCCACCATGATCGGCCAGAACTTCGGCGCGGGCAGACACGACCGGGTATCGAAGGTGTTCTGGTACGACCTGCTCATCAGCACCGTTTTCGCTGTGGTCCTGTCCGTCCTGCTTCTGCTCTTCCCCGATCCGTTGTTCCGGCTCTTCAACGATGAGCCCGCCGTGCTGGCGGTGGCCATGGAGGTCGTACCCATTATCATCCTGAATTTCTTCGGCACAGCCTCCCGCTCCCCCTCCGGCGCCCTCATCAACGGCATCGGCTACGCGGGAATGAACTTCGTCATGGGCATCATGGACGGCATCGTCATCCGCATCGGCCTGGCCCTGCTCTTCGGACAGGTGCTGAAGCTGGGCGTACACGGATACTGGTACGGCAGCAGCATCGCGGGTTTTGCCTTCTTCATCGTGATCTTCCCCTACTTCCTGTCGGGGAGATGGAAGAAACGGAACAAGGTTATTTGATTTTTAAAGAAAAGATCCCGGGGCCGAAGCCCCGGGATCTTTATTGCACGGTCGATGCTGATTACATGGGATTAGCTTTGATGAGCTCCAGCTCGTCGTCCATATCGGAGCCCAGGAAGTAAGGCTCGGGCTTGATGTCCTTGCCTTCGGCCTTGGCCTTGAGACCGGCCAGGACCTTGTCGGGGGTGGCGGGCAGCTCATAGACCCGGACGCCGCAGGCGTTGTTGATGGCGTTGATGACCGCCATATGGCCGGAGGACTGGAAGTTCTCGGAGCAGCCGCAGGAGCCGTGAGGACCGGCGGGCCGGGGATTCTCCACGTAGATGATGTTGAAATCATCGGGCACGGCGTCGATCTGGGGGATGCCGGCGCCCACGGGGTTCGCGGTCTTCTTGTTGGCCTGGTAATCCTCGCTCAGGGCGAAGCCGATGGAGTGGCTCAGGCCGCCATAGGCCTGGCCGTCCACAGCCAGTTTGTTGCCGATGACGCCCACGTCCGCCACGGTGGTCCAGCGCTTGACCTGGGTCTTGCCGGTCTTGGTGTCCACTTCCACCAGGCAGGTGTTGCAGTTGTACATGTAGGTGGGGTTCTTCTCACCCTCGCCGGTGTTGGGATCCAGTCCGGGAGGCAGGCCGATATTGAACTGGTCATAGTGGCCCACATACTTGGTGGGGATGTTCTCGGCCACCATCTCGTCGTAGGTCCGCCAGCTGCCGTCGGGCTTCTTCATGGCGGCCATCAGCTGCTCGGCAGCGTTGATGATGGCGTTGCCGCCCATATAGTGGCAGCGGGAAGCGGCGGCGAGGCCGGTATCCGGGCAGGTCTTGGAGTCGTTCATCACCAGACGGACCTGGCTGGCCTTGATGCCCAGGGGCTCCAGGGCCTTGACGGTGTGGGTGAGGGAGCCGATATCGCCGCCCTGGCCCACGTCTTCCCAGGTGTCGTAGCAGGTGATGCCGCCGTCGGGCATGAGCTCCAGCGCGGCCTCCGCCTGGTCGAACATGCCGATGGTGATGATGAAGCCGCCCATGGAGATGCCCACGCCCATGGCCTTACCGGCGGCGCGGCCTTCCTCGGCCTGCTTCTTGTACTCGTCATAGTAGGGCTTGATCTTCTCCAGCAAGCTGGGATACACGTAGTCGTGATAGGGCCGGCTGTTGATGGTCAGGTCGCCGGGACGGGCGGCATTCTTATACCGGAACTCCCAGGGATCCATGCCCACCGCCTCGGCGGCCATGTCGATCAGAGCCTCGGTGCAGGTGTAGATCTGGGGAGCGCCGAAGCCGCGGTAGGCGGCGTTGAAGCCGTGGTTCGTGGCAACGCCCCGGGCCAGGCCCCGGAAAGCGGGGATATTGTACCCATGGAAGCCGACGGAAACCAGGTTGTTGAAGATCTTGCCGGCCACCACGCCGTAGGCGCCGTGGTCCAGGCCCACGTCATATTCGCCGGCCAGGATCTTGCCGTCCTTGTCAACGGCCAGGCGGCCGTTGGTATAAGTGGCGCTGCGCTTGCCGGACATGTGCTGGAACTCTTCCCAGCTCAGGGTCAGGGCGCAGGGCATATCCAGGTTCTGCACGGCGGTGGCCACCAGGGCGTAGGTGTTGGCGGTGACGGCGTAGCCGAAGGAGCCACCCACGGTATTCATGATGACGCGGATCTTGTCCTTGGGGATGCCGCAGCCCTGCTCGATGCCTTCGATGGCCTCGGTGATGGCCTGGGCCTTGCACTGGACGGTGAGCATATCATCGATGCCCCAGTAGGCCTGAACGGTATCGGGCTCGATGGGCAGATGGGGCTCATGCTGGCTGTGGAAGGAGCCTTCCACCACGATGGGGGCGTCGTCGAACACGGCGGGGGCGTCGCCCTTGTAGCAGGGCTGCTCCATGTAGAAGTTGGGAACGTTCTTGTGGAGCTGGATGGCGTTGGGCATGGCCGCCTCGGGCAGGGTCATGTACACGGGCAGGGGCTCCAGGGTCTGCTTGACCTTCTTGGCAGCCTCCCGGGCATGGTCACGGGTATCCGCAGCTACCAGAGCGACCACGTCGCCCATGCGGACGACCTTCTCGCCGCAGATGACGGGGAAGATGGTGAGACCGGAACCGCGCTGCCGCGGTACCACTGCGGGGAAGTCCACGTTATTGGCGCCCTTCACGTCCTTCGCGGTCATGACCTTGATGACGCCGGGCATCTTTTCCGCTTCGGAGACGTCGATATCGATGATCTTGGCATGGATCTGTTCGCCCAGAACGGGGGCCAGGTAAGCGACACCGTCAGGCATCTTCAGGGCCAGATCATCGCCGTAGTCCGCAAGGCCGGTGGCCTTGGCCAGGGCGGTGGGCCGGGGATGGCTGGAACCGTAGATGTCCTTCTCGCCTTCGAAATCGTAGGTGATGTCAGCCATGGTCTTTTCGCCCCGCATCACGGCGGCGGCGGCCATCACGCTGTCTACGATGGGCTTGTAGCCCGTGCAGCGGCAGACATTGTGGTTCGCGCGGAACCACTCGCGCACTTCCTCGCGGGTGGGATTCGGATTCTTCAGCAGAAGGCCGTAGGCGGAGACGATGAAGCCGGGGGTGCAGAAGCCGCACTGGATGCCGCCGTAGGTGATCCAGGCCTGCTGCAGGGGATGCAGACGACCGGGAGCGCCGATGCCCTCGATGGTGAGGATCCGGCTGCCTTCGGGGATGCTGCTGATCTTCTTGGTGCAGGAACGCACAGGCTCATCATTGATCAGCACGGTGCAGGCGCCGCAGACGCCGATGCCGCAGCCGACCTTCACGCCGGTGAGCCCGATCCGGCGAAGCACGGTGGACAGCTTGTCCTTTTCAGGATCGACGATCACATGGCGGGGAACGCCGTTGATCTCGAACTGAAGTCTGGTGAGCTTTGCCAATAATATCATCCTTTCCTTCTCAGAATGCTATGCACAGTTTTTTACTTCAACATTATAACAGCGGATCGGACAATCCACAAGGGAAATCCGATCCGCCGGATTATTCTATTTGCAGAATATTTCATGGAAGAACATTGGCGGTTCAGCCGTCTTCGCCTTTCTCCGACAGGTCCTCCTCCCCTTCTCCGGAGGGAGCCGGAGCGAGGCCCTGCTTCTCCTTCCACTCCGCCAGGGTCAGCAGGACTGCCCTGGGCTTGGAGCCCTCGAAGGGACCTACGATCCCCTTCTCCTCCATCTGGTCCACGATGCGGGCAGCCCGGGAATACCCCAGCTTCAGCCGCCGCTGGAGCATGGAAACGCTGGCCATTTTGCTCTCCAGCACCACCTCCACGGCCTCCTCGAACATCTCGTCCAGGCCGGAATCCTCCCCGTCCCCGGAGTCGGAAGCTTCCTTTTCCGCCGTTTTGCCCTTCTCCAGGCTCCGCTCGATCTCCTCCTGCACGTCCCTGGCATAGTTGGCGAGGCCCTGCTCCTTCACAAAGTTCACGACCTTCTCCCGCTCCTCGTCCGTGACGAAGGTGCCCTGGACCCGGGTGGGTTTTCCGGCGCCGATGGGGGCGTAGAGCATGTCTCCCTTGCCCACCAGCTTTTCCGCGCCGGAGGCGTCCAGGATGATCCGGGAGTTCAGGGCGCTGTCCACCGCGAAGGCAATGCGGGAGGGGATGTTGGCCTTCATGAGGCCGGTGATCACGTCCGCAGAGGGGCGCTGGGTGGCGATGACCATATGGATGCCCGCGGCGCGGCCCATCTGGGCGATGCGGCAGATGCTCTCCTCCACGTCCTTCGCGGCCACCAGCATCAGGTCCGCCAGCTCGTCCACCAGGATCACCAGCCTGGGCATGGTCTGGACGCCTTCGGTGCGTTCCGCGTAGCGGTTGTAGCTGTCCAGATCCCGGGTGCCGGAATCCGCGATGAGGCGGTACCGCCGGAGCATTTCCATCACCGCCCACTGCAGGGCGCCCGCAGCCTTCTTGGGATCCGTCACCACAGGGATCAGCAGATGGGGGATGCCGTTATACACCCCCAGCTCGATCATCTTCGGGTCCACCATGATCAGCCGGACCTCTTCGGGGCTGGATTTGTACAGCAGGGACAGGATGAGGGAGTTCATGCACACGGATTTGCCGGAGCCGGTCGTGCCGGCAATCAGCAGATGGGTGAGCTTGCCGATGTCCCCCACCACCGGGTTGCCGCCGATATCCTTGCCCACGGCAAAGGCCAGATGGGAGGATTTATCACGGAAAACCGGCTGCTCCAGGATCTCCCGCAGGTAAACGGTGGTGGTGTGTTTATTGGGCACCTCGATGCCCACGATGGAGATCTTGTCCGGGATCGGCGCGATCCGAACGCCCCCGACCCCCAGGGCCAGGGCAATATCGTCGGAAAGGTTCGTCAGCCGGTTCAGCTTGACCCCCTGCTCCAGCTCCACCTCGTAGCGGGTGACGGTTGGCCCTCGGGTCACGTCGCAGATCTCCGCCGGAATGCCGAAGCTCTTGATGGTGGCGCTGAGCCGGTTGGCCGTGACCTTCAGCTCTTCCATTCCCCCTTCATGGGCGTCTCCATCGCCGGTGGAAAGGAGGGTCAGGGGCGGATAGACATAGCGCACAGGCTCTGCCTCCGCCTCCGCGGCCACATTTTCTTCGATATCCGCCACCATCTCCGCTTTCGCTTTGATGGTATCTGCCCGCTCCGCCGCCTTCGCCGCCTTTTCGTCCGCCAGGACGGCAGCCGCGTCGGGATCCATGGCCGGTGCGGAAACGGGAGCCTGCGCTTCGGTGGCGGGACGCCGGGCTGAAGAGACTGCCGGACCCGAAGAAGCCGGCTCCGCAGGTTTGCGGTTCGGTTCCTCCCGATTCTCGCCTTTGGGATAAATGGCGGTCTCCACCGGTTTCAGCTCCCGGCTTTTCACCTCCGCCACCCGCAGCGTTCTGCCGCTGCCGGGAGCAGGCCCCTTCAGCCGTTCCCGGGTGAGGATCTCCGCCAGCCGATCCTTTTCCACGGAGACGGCGGGTTCCTCCGTTCCCTTCTTCTCTTTCTGCTTTCCTCCGGTCTTGCTCTCTCCGCCCCGGCCCTGGAAGAATTCCCCCTCCAGCGCGGGCGAGACGGAGGGCTTGTCCCCTTCCGGCTCCCGGCGGGGCGACTCATCATCCAAAGGAATATCGATGACGGGTTTCTTCTGCCTTCCCCGGCTGGTGACCGGGTGATCGGGGAAATCAAAGGTCGTATCCCTTTTGGCGTCCTTCGCGGCTGCCCTGGCAATGCCCGCAGCCCTGGCCGCCTCAGCTGCGGCGGCCTGTTCTTCCCGCCTGGCGGTCTGACGGGCCTGTTCCTCTTCCCGATAGGCAGCCCACTCCTGGGCTTTCCGGGCCGCCCGATCGCGGCTGCGCTGGATCACGGCGCCGATGGTGGTATCCATCGCCACAAGCAGCAGGAAAAGACTGGCGATAGCCAGCACTACGGCTGCGCCCACCTGGTTGAACAGATGGCGAAACACCTCGGCAAAAGCGCCGCCCAATACGCCGCCGCTGCCCTCGCTGCCGGGGATGGTCCCGGCGGTATACAGTTCCCCGAGAAGCTTGCCGGACCACTCAAAAGTCGTCGTACAGCTGAAGAGGTGGATCAGCGCCCCCGCCATCACCGACAGCAGCAGGGTGCAGGCTACCCGGGCGCCGATGGGCTTTCCCCGCACCAGTATGATCTGAAGGGCGGCCACCAGCAGGGTGACGGGCAGGACGTAGAAGCCCTTCCCGATGAGCCCCATGGCAAAACGGCGGAAGAAACCGATAAAGATCCCCTCGCTGGTGAAGCAGCCGATCAGGGCCGCCACAGCCAGAGCCAGACAGATAAACGCCTTCAGGCCCCGGTAGGATACGGGATCCTTTGCCGGAGCCTTCTTCGCCGCCGGTTTCTTCGCCGGTTTTTTGGCCTGGGCAGGACGTTTGTTTCCCTGGGAGGAGGACCGGCTGCTCCCGGATTTGTTGGATTTTGAGGTTGAAGATGCGGCCAAGAATGATTCACCCTTTCAGGAATAAGCCCGCCAGGATAACCAGCAGGCCGAGCCCCCAGCAGTAATAGCGGAAGCGGCCGAAGGTCCCCCGGTCGGACAAGATACGGACGATGCGGATGGAAAGGCAGCCGGAAAGGAGCGCCGCCAGCATGCCTATCGCGCATACGGGAAAAAAGCCGGGATCAATTCCCGCCCGCAGCGCTTCGCCGGTCTTCAGCAGACTGGCTCCAAGGATGGCGGGCAGGGAGAGCAGGAAGGAATACTTCACCGCGAAACTGCGGCTGAACCCTCTGGTCAGGCCGCCGGTCACGGTGCTGCCGGAGCGGGAAAGCCCCGGAAGAACAGCCAGCGCCTGCATGAGTCCCACTGCAGCCGCGTCCCACGCCGTCGCCTCCCGAACCCCTTTGCGGCCGGCGGGCAGCCGATCGCCGAAAAGCAGCAGGCAGCCGGTACACAGAAGAGCCATGCCGATGAAAACCGTGCTGCGGCAAAGCCGCTCCACCTGTTCATGGAAGGGCAGAGTCAGGATCAGGGGCAAGGAGCCCAGGACCAGGAGCCGCAGGAGCTGCCGGGCTTCCGGATCTGACGGACTTCTGCGGAAAGGCCGGGACAGGATGCGTCCCAGCTCCAGGAGCATCCTTCGCACATCCGGCCAGAAAGCCGTACAGACGGCGGTCAGGGTGGCCAGATGGAGCAGAACATCCAGCAGGAGCTGCTCCTCCCCTGTCGGTCCGGCAGGAAGCAGAGCCTGCAGCAGACATAGGTGGGCTGAGCTGGATACCGGGAGAAACTCTGTCGCCCCCTGGAGAAGCCCCATCAGGACAGAATACCATACGGACATGGCGGACCTCCGTGGTTACCGGGATATTGGCGCACTTAGCCAGTATGGTACCATATATATTATCACGATTCGCCTCGGATGACAAGCGGATGGACAGAAAAGGACCTCCGGCCGAATAAGCCGGAGGCCCTCAGAAGACGGAAGTATCTCTCAGCAAACCGTGTTGAACAGCGTGTACATGGCCCGGTAGGTCATATACAGATCCGCTTTGGCAATGACTTCGAAGGGGGCGTGCATGTTGAGCACCGGCACGCCGGCGTCGATGGTGTCGATATCCCGCATGGCGGTGATGCTGGCAACGGTGCCGCCGCCGCCCTGGTCCACCTTCCCCAGTTCACCCATCTGCCAGGCGACGTCCGCTTCGTCCAGCATCCGCCGGACACGGCCCACCAGTTCGGCAGGCGCATCATTGGAGCCGGATTTCCCCCGGGAACCGGTGAACTTGATGATTCCCACACCATGGTTCAGCTTGGCGTTGTTCCGCCGGTCCGCCGTTTCCGGGAAATTGGGATCAAAAGCGTTGCATACGTCGGCGGAGAGGCAGAGAGAATGGTTGAAGCACCGGCGGAGGTCGGCGCCGAGGGCTCTGCATAAGCCCTCCATGAAATACTCGAAATTCTGGCTGTTCATGCCGGTGACGCCCACGGAGCCGACTTCTTCCTTGTCAGCAAACAGACAGACGGCTGTACGCTCCGGCGCTTCCGTTTCCAGGATCGCCATGAGTTCCGCATAGGCGCACACCCGATCGTCATGGCCAAAGCCGCCCACCAGGGACCGGTCAAGGCCCAGGTCCGTCACCTCGTCCGCGGGTACGACGCAGAGCTCGGAGGAAAGCAGATCCGCCTCGATCATACCGTATTTCTCATTCAGAAGCTTCATCACCGCCAGCTTGACCCGGTCGGATCCCTCCTCCCCGTCGGGTCGGGTGCCCAGGAGGATGTTCAGACTTTCGCCCGGGATGAAGTCCGCCGCGGTCTTCTTCATCTGGTCTCCGGCCAGATGGATGAGCAGGTCCGTGATGACGAAGCGGGGTTCTCCCGGCTCCAGTCCCAGAGAGACGTCCAGCACGGTGCCGTCCTTCCGGACGATGGTCCCCACGATGGCCAGCGGGGTGGCTACCCAATAGAACTTTTTGATGCCGCCGTAATAGTGCGTCTTGAAGAAAGCCATCTCGCTGTCCTCATACAGGGGATGCTGCTTCAGGTCCAGCCGGGGATTGTCCACATGGGCAGCCGCCAGACGGATGCCCTCGTTCAGGCTTTTCTTCCCGATCACCGCCAGGGTCATGGCCTTTCCCCGGTTTACCATATAGATCTTGTCCCCGGGCTTGACGGGATCCCCGGGCTCCCATGCCCGGAATCCTTTGGCTTCCGCCAGCTTCACCGCCTCCCGGACCGCCAGCCGCTCCGTGCGGGAAGCGCTCAGGTAGGTCTTATAGCCTTCGGCAAAATCGTAAATGGCTTTGACCTTCGCTTCGTCCGCCTTCTCATATACGCTCTTGGTCTCATAAAACAGTTCTTCTCTGGTCATGGCTTACTCCTTCTTTCCAAGCACCGCTTTCATGGCGGCCTCGATGATCTCCAGCCCCTCCGTCAGTTCCTCCGGAGTGATGGTGAGGGCGGGCATGCACTTCAGCACACAGTCCTTAGGACCGCAGCGTTCGATGATCAGATTCCTGCGGAAGCATTCGTTCTGCACCTTGCCGCAGATCTCTCCCACCCCGGAGAAATCCACCCCCTGGATGAGCCCGATGCCCCGGTGGGTGAGGCGCTCGTCCATGGGCAGGAGACGGGTGCGGATGAAGTCGGAGAGCAGCGCGGCTTTTTCCTCCGTCTGCTTCCCCAGATCTGCCTGTTCCCGATACTCCAGGGCGGCTTTGGCGCCGACGAAGGCCAGCTGGTTGCCCCGGAAGGTGCCGTTGTGCTCCGCCGGAAGGAACTGGTCGTACTCCGGACGGATGAGCAGCAGGCTCATAGGGAATCCGTAACCGCTGATGGACTTGCTCAGCACCACCATATCCGGCACGATGCCCGCCCGCTGGAAGGAGAGGAAGGGGCCGGTGCGGCCGCAGCCCACCTGGATATCGTCCACGATGAGCAGAACTCCCTGCCGGTCGCAGAGCTGCCGCAGCGCCTGCAGCCAAGGAGTGGGGGCCACATGGATACCGCCCTCCGCCTGGGTGGTCTCCAGAATGATGGCGGCGGGTTTGTCCACGCCGGAATACTCGTCCGTCATCAGATACTCGTAATAGGCGATGGTATCGAAATCCACGCTGTTGGGATGGGGCACGAAGGTGGTAAAGGAAAGGGGAACATGCGCACCGTGCCGGTGATACGCGCCGCTGGTCACGGACAGGGCCCCCAGGGTCATGCCGTGGAAGGAGCCGGTCAAGGCAAAGATCCCGGTGCGTCCCGTGACTTTCCGGGCCAGCTTCAGGGCGGCTTCCACCGCGTTGGTGCCCGTGGGGCCGCAGAACATGACCTTATGGTCCAGCTTCTGAGGCAGCAGGACTTTCTCCTCAAAGGTATGCAGGAAGTCCTCCTTGGCTCCGGTGTACATATCCAGCGCATGGGAGATCCCGTCCTTCTCTAGGTATTCCAGGACGCGCGCCTTGATATAATCGTTATTGTGTCCGTAATTCAGGGCGCCTGCTCCGTTGAAGAAGTCCAGATACTCCCGTCCCTCCGCGTCATACATCCGGGACATTTTTGCCCGGACAAATTCTGCGGGAAAGCTTCTGCAATAGGACCGAACGCAGGATTCCCGCCGCTCAAAGATCGAAGTGTCCATCTTATTTCCCTCTTTTCTCAGCGCATCGAAGCGCTGTTTGCATACTTCCAGAAAATCCTCCATGGTGCCCCGGTTCTCCAGGGTGATGGAACAGTGCTCCCGGAACCAATCATCCGGCTTCTGGGCCGCGATCCGCAGCCGGGCATATTCCGGGGTGATCCCCTCCCGGGCAACCAGCCGCTTCACCCGCTCCTCCTCGGGAGCCAGCACGGCTGCCGTGACCTGGCACAGATCTCCCAGGCCGCTCTCGATCAGACCGATGGCGTCGATGGCGGCCAGGGTCTTCCCCGCCGCCTCCGCCTGTTTCAGCAGCCGCCGGCACTCCGCGCAGACATACCGGTGGGTGATGGCGTTCAGCTTTTCCAGTTTCTCCGGGTCTCCGAAGACCTGATTTCCCAGCTTCTTCCGGTCCAGAGCCCCCTCCGTCACCGTGCCGGGGAAAGCGGAATCGATCTCCTCCAGCATCCGCCGGTCCTCCAAAAGGAGTCGGTGATAGACGGCGTCGCAGTCGAGCACCTCGCCCCCCAGCGCACGGACCGCGTCCAGGGCCGTAGTCTTCCCCGCTCCGGTCCCGCCGGTTATGCCGATCACAAACATAGGATCTTTCCTCCCGCGGCTTTTTTCAGCCGGTTCACCACTGCCAGTCCGACGCCGTTTTCCTCCGGACACCGGACCAGGATCCGGCTGATCTCCGGTCGGTCCAGCTCCCGCAGGGCGGCAAAAACATGGGCCGCCAGAGTCTCCGGCTCGTCCCCCCGGCCATAGGCCAGGACCTGTTTTCCCGGGAAGCCGTCTTCTTCCCCCGTCCAGCAGAGGACCGCCGTTCCTTCGTCCGGCATTCCCTGCGCATAGCGCCTGAAAGCTTCCGCATCCCCGCAGCGTACCAGGGTCAGCTCTGCGGAAGGCGCATAGTGGCGATATTTCATTCCCGGGGCCTTTGGGGTCTCCCCCGGCATGACCAGCCCCCGGTCCAGTTCCACTTCACCCAGGCTTTCCCGCAGTTGCTCCAGGGTGATCCCCCCGGGACGCAGGACGCGGGGCGGCGTGACTGTCAGATCCAGGATGGTGGATTCCAGACCCACCCGACAGGGGCCCCCGTCCAGGATCGCCTCCACCTTTCCCTCCAGATCATGGAGGCAATGGAGCGCGGTGGTGGTGCTGGGTTTGCCGGAGAGGTTCGCGGAAGGCGCGGCGATGGGGACCCCCGCCAGCCGGATCACCTCCAGGGTAGCCGGATGATCCGGGCAGCGTACCGCCACGGTATCCAGCCCCGCAGTCACCCGGTCCGGGATATGGGGCTGACCTGTCTTCCGGCATGGGAGCACCAGGGTCAGGGGGCCGGGCCAGAAACGTTCCGCCAGGGTATAGGCGCTTTCCGGCACCGCTTCGCACCATTTTCCCAAAGCCTCCGGCCCGGCCACATGGATGATCAGGGGTTATCCTGCGGCCTGCCCTTGACTTCAAAGATCCGTTTGACCGCCTCTTCCTCCAGGGCGCTCGCCCCCAGGCCGTATACGGTCTCCGTGGGCAGGGCCACCAGACCGCCGGAGCGCAGGATGGACGCGGCCTTCTCCGCCTCCGCGGAAGTCAGAAGCAGCGTCTTCATTCTCCCTCTCCCCGGAGCTTCTCCGCCTGCTCCGCGCTGCGCAGGGCGTCGATGAGCTCATCCAGGTCTCCGTTCAAGATAGCCTCTATTTTGTACAAGGTCAGACCAATGCGGTGATCCGTCACTCTGCCCTGGGGAAAATTGTAGGTGCGGATGCGCTCGTTGCGCATGCCGGTACCCACCTGGCTTTTCCTCTCCGCAGCGACGGCCGCATCCCGCTTGTCTTTCTCGATCTGGTACAGACGGCTGCGGAGGATGCTCAGGGCCCGGTCCTTATTCTTGTATTGGCTGCGCTCATCCTGGCATTCCACCACCATGCCTGTGGGCAGATGGGTCACCCGGATGGCGCTGGAGGTCTTGTTCACCTTCTGTCCTCCGGCGCCGGAGGAGCGGAACACGTCGATCTTCAGATCGGCAGGGTCCAGCTGAAAATCCACCTCTTCCATCTCCGGAAGCACGGCTACGGTAACGGTGGAGGTGTGGATGCGTCCCTGGGTCTCCGTATCCGGCACCCGCTGTACCCGATGGACGCCGCTCTCGAATTTCATCCGGGAATAGGCGCCTTCGCCCTCCAGCCGGAAGACGATCTCCTTGATGCCCCCCAGCTCCGTTTCATTCAAGTTGTCGATCTCGCATTTCAAGCGTTTCCGTTCGGCGTACATGCTGTACATCCGGAAGAGGGAATGGGCAAACAGAGCAGCCTCATCTCCCCCGGCGCCGCCGCGGATCTCCACGATGACGTTCTTATCGTCGTCCGGATCCCGGGGCAGGAGCAGCAGACGGAGTTCCTGTTCCGCCTCTGCCGCGCGGGCGCGGCAGTCCTCCGCCTCCTCCCGGGCCATGGCCCGCAGCTCCGGGTCCGTCTCCCCGCTAA
>JAEEGI010003493.1_pt1 | contig 37421 bp, 32 predicted proteins | sample 8958751 | NCBI WGS metagenome assembly JAEEGI01 (sample SAMN16246545, study PRJNA631951) | gut metagenome | biome: gut microbiome; feature: rumen; material: KS-attached | host: Bos | place: Iran: Karaj | collected 2018-10 | reverse complement strand
CGCTTTATTTCCGCCATACTATCAGCGTCAAAGATAACTTCAACGCCAGGGATATCTTTTTTCTCAACATAAACGGGGACGACAGCCTGCGTCGTCACAATACCCGAAACATCAACGTATGCACTCAAGCCCAAGGTGTCAGCGTTCAGGTCTCTCATCGTTTCTGCGTCACCTTCAACGGAAACGGAGATTGTCGAGGGGGAAACGATCCAATTCGTGTTCTCTTCCGCTCCTCGTACAAGAACAGGGATCTCTGCAAACTCTCGCTGAATTCGCTGGCTTTCGACTTCGATCTTCACAGTCACTTTTGACGCAGCACCGAGCGCAATTCCTTGCGGAATACCTGTAAGTGTCGTCTCTATGGATGTCGATTTCCTGACCTGAGAAAGGTCGATCGGCTCAGTGTAAAGCTGCTTCAGAACACCCAAGCGTCCACTATAAGTCACCGTCGCAGGCTCTGTCTCCATTCTGACAAGACGCAGATAAGGCCGCAATGTTCCGCGTGTTTTAACGACAATGGGTATTTGCACTGTTGGCCGCGACTTGGGGTTCAACGCTGCCTCAACCGTAACCTCAGCAGGAGTATAGACATATGACACACCGCTTGGCACGTGGACACGCGCTTTAATAATCCTGCCGCCGCGAAGTTGCTCCAGCGTCGGACAGACGTACGCTTCAAATACGGTAGCGAGCTCGTCCTCCCTGCCACGGGCAACAACAGTGTCAGGAGAAACAGTTACGTTGATGAGTTCATAATTGCCCGGCATGTTTTCAGGCGGCTGTACTTTAACTGTCAACGTTTTTTCAATTTCGCGAGCCAGCACAACTTCTACATTTGCAGGGGCGAGCTGATTCAGTTTCATACGTGAAGGCGTATGAAACAAAACACGTTGCATATGTGTTCCGGCGCCAACGCCTTTCAGATCTATCTGCGCTGTAAGGTTTTGATTTTCAAGAGCATTAACGGCTCTCCGCCTGCCGGTAAGCGTAACGGACACGGTCTGCACTTTTCTGTAAGCATTCAGACCTGCAGGTGGATTGGAGATGAGAAGAGGAATCTCGAAAGTTTTCGCTATTTCTTCGTTACGATTGCCGACAACTAAAAACCACATGCTCAAAGCAAGCGCAAAAGAGACAAACCAGAGAAAACTTTTAGATGATAGTCTGCCGCTGATCTGTTTCCATTTGAACTTCATGTGTCTAACTCCTTCTCGCTTCCCAACGCCAACAGCTCTTCTTTCAGATTATCAAGGAATCCCTGTTCCTTCCCCTGATCAGAGAAATAATGAACGAGGTATTTTCTCAGCTGCGCTTCTTTGAGATCGCTCGAAATCCTTCCGTTGATCGCCAGAGAGATCTCACCGCGCTCCTCTGAGACAATCAGAGAAACGGCATCAGACACTTCCGTCACGCCGATCGCTGCTCTGTGCCGGGTCCCCAGCCAGCGCGAAAGATCGGCGTTTTCCGTCAACGGAAGATAACAGCCAGCTGCAAGAATCCGCTCTCCGTCGATGATCATAGCTCCGTCATGGAGTGGATTATTTGGCCAGAAAACAGAAATCAGCAGTTCATTCGTTATATCAGCATCGAGAAGAACGGCATTACGCCAGTAGTCTTTCAGTCCCGTTTCCCTCTGAAGGACGATCAGCGCACCGATTTTATGTGCACAGCAGTACATCAAGCCTGCACACATTTCGTCAGCGATTTCTTCAGCTCTCTTCCGAACTTTCGTTTGTCTCCACATACTGCCGCGTCCCAATTCTTCCAGAATACGCCTCAGTTCAGGCTGAAAGATAATCGGGATGATGAAGAGCAACGCACTGAAAAGTCGCGAAAGGAGCCATTCAAAAGTATCCAGATTAAGCCACCGTGCCAGCGTCCACAGCAACGCCAGGACAAACAGTCCCTTAACAAGCTGAATCGCCCGTGTTCCGGCTAAAAGCGAAAGGGTTTTATAGATGATAAACGTGACAAGGGCGATGTCAAGCGCGTCCTGCCAACGGAAAAAACTGAGAATATCGATCAACAAAACCATTTCCCCCTTACATAGGACCGCGGTAGAATCTCAGTTCACATAAACTTATCACAGAAAGATCGTGAAAATCTCAGTTTTTTGTCGTTTTGCTCCTCTAAATCACGCGGTTTCTCGATCGTTTTTTCTAGTCTGAAGTTCAAGCGCTTAATTGCGCTTCACCACGTCCAAAGACCTCATCCAGATCATCTTCAAGGGCCTTTGAAGGCGAAATACGTATATGATCGAAGACTACAGCGGCCGTTTCTGTTTCGCTTGCGACCTTTAGGATCACGGTTCGATCACCGCGATGGTTCTTCAGGACGGTAATAAACTTTTTCTGCGACGCCTCTTTCAGTGCCTCATACGAAACTGCGATCTCAATATAATTCTTTTCCGCTTCACTGTCTTCGAGTAAAACTATATCAGACGCAATAACTGAGCCATCACCTCGTTCATCTGGACGGCCGGTAATGAGGTATGGTTTGCCAGTGAATAAAAGCGGTTTGATTTCTCCCCACGACTTTCCGTTTCGAGCTCTTGCAAAACAGACTACTTTGATTTCCCTTTCGCCGTCGTCAAAGGCCAGGATCCCCATCGGCTCACCGCGTTTTGTCAATTTTTCCTGGTAATTTGAGAGCAATGCAGCAAAGGTAGGGGCGACTCGCTCATTTCGCCAATAAGGGAGGTCGCCTATATGCGCGTTGGATTTCCGCTCAGCAAGACTCCTGTAGCGGTCAAAGGGATGGCCGGAAATAAACATGCCCATCGATTCTTTTTCAAACTCCAGCTTTTGAACCATGTCAAAATCTTCTACCTCAGCCAAAGTCGGATGTTCTTCGCTGAGCATATCATCGCCGAACAGCGATCCCTGATCTCCCTGCGTATCCTGTTTCTGCGCGAATTCAAACATATCTGTCAATGACGACATAAGCTGATTTCTGTTAGGATTGAGCGTATCAAACGCGCCAGCTTTGATAAGGTTTTCAACGACGGCTTTGCTGACGGCATGTTTATCGACACGCAGGATAAAATCCCAAAAACTTTGGAATGGTCCCCCCTGCTCACGCGCCTGGAAAATCGATGACAGCGCCGCATCCCCAACTTTTGACACGCCCCCGAGACCAAAGCGGATCGCCGTTTTAGTCGCTGTAAAATCTGCGTAAGATTCGTTGATATCCGGAGCAAGAACCTCAATACCGGACGCTCTGACTTCGCGCACGTACTCGGCCATGACCTCTTTTTTTGCTCCGATTTTGCTCGAAAGATAGGCAGCCATAAACTCTTTCGGGTAATGCACTTTCAGCCAGGCAGTCTGGTAGGTGATCAGTGCATAAGCCGCACTGTGGGATTTGTTGAATCCGTAACCTGCAAATTTCTCGATGATGTTGAAAATCTCGTCGGCACGTTCTCCAGCAACGCCGTTTTTCTCAGCGCCGGCACGGAATACCGCACGCTGCTGATCCATGACGTATTTCTTTTTCTTTCCCATGGCACGACGCAGCAAATCAGCGCCGCCGAGAGTATACCCGGCCAATGTAGAAGCACATTTCATGACCTGTTCCTGATACAGCACGACCCCGTAGGTCTCTTCCAGGACAGGCTTAAGCATCGGATGCAAATAATGAACTTCCTCACCGTGTTTGCAGTTGACGTACTGATCGACCATGCCGCTTTCAAGAGGACCTGGGCGATAGAGCGCGAGGATAGCGACGAGATCGGCAAAACGATCGGGAACCATCTTTTTGATCAACCGACGCATTCCGGCCGACTCCAGCTGAAAAACGCCAAGAGTGTCAGCATCCTGAAGCAATTTGAACACATCGGGATCGTCGAGCGGCAATTCATTGATATCGCCGATGGCAATATCATTTCGTTTGATGTTTTCGATTGCGTCCTGAAGGATCGACAAAGTTTGCAGCCCGAGGAAATCCATTTTCACGAGGCCGATACTCGCTACAGGATCCATCGAGTACTGCGTCGCAACCTGACCTTCGACGATCTCCCGCACGGGAACAAGTTCCATAAGAGGCTCAGGAGTAATGACAACACCTGCTGCATGCTGCGAACAATGTCGCGCCAGGCCTTCCATACTGGAAGCAGAGTTCAGCAGCTCGTTCACCTGTGAGTTGCTTTTTGCCATTTCCTGAAGCTCGGGAGTTTGTTCAATTGCTTCTTTAATGCTCTTTGCCCCATCAGGAATAAGATTCGCAACTTTGTTCGCGTCAGCATAATTCATTCCCATAGCGCGACCGACGTCCTTGATTGCCTGCTTTGATTTCATGCGCCCAAAAGTGATGATTTGCGATACGTTATCTACTCCGTATTTATCAACAACGTACTTAATTAGGCGATCGCGCCCCTTGTCGGAAACATCGGTATCGATATCAGGCATGGAAATACGTTCTGGATTGAGGAATCGCTCGAAGATGAGTCCGAATTTTAATGGGTCCAGCTCGGTGATTTTCATTGCATACGCGACCAGCGATCCGGCCGCAGAACCTCGCCCCGGTCCGATCGGGATACCGCGTGATTTGCATGCCTGAATCACGTCTGCAATGATCAGGAAATACCCGGGAAAGTTCATCTGGATAATGATCCCCAGTTCGTATTCCAGACGCTGCATGTAATCATCCGGCAGTTCGTCACAACCCAGCCGTTGTTTTAGCCCCTCATGTGACATATGCACAAGGTACGTATCAAGCGTCATGCCTTTGGGGAGTTCAAACTCCGGCAGAAGGTAATTTCCTGTATTCAGCTCAAAGTTGAAGTTGCAGCGTTCGGCAATCCGCAGCGTATTTTCGAGCGCGTCCGGAACTTCAGCGCCGAAATGTCCCCACATTTCCTCAGCGGATTTAAAATAAAAATCATTGTATTCAAACGACATCCTGTTCGGATCAGTAATAGTCTTTTTCGTACCGACGCACAGGAGCAGCTCATGCCAGTCATAGTCGTTACTGGTCAGGTAATGAGCGTCGTTGGTCGCGATAATCGGGAAATCATAGCGGCGCGCCATCTCAACAACTTTTTTATTTACGATCGCCTGCTGAGGCACGTGGTTGTGCATAATCTCCAGAAAGAAATTATCTTTACCAAAGATGTCGCGGTACATTTGGGCGCGTTCCAGCGCTTCGTCGTCGCGTCCGTCAAGGAGCAACGATGGGATTTCACCGGCAATGCAGGCCGAAGAAGCGATAATGCCCTTGCTGTATTTTGCCAGGAGCTGGTGATCGACACGCGGTTTATAGTACATACCGCGCGTATTCGCAATCGAAACCAATCTGACGAGATTGTGGTATCCTTCGTCATTTTCTGCCAAAAGAAGCAGGTGATTGGCTTTTTTCTGTCTGCTTTCGATCCCGTCCGGAGCAACATAGATCTCGCAGCCGATGATTGGCTTAACTCCCTTATCCTTACACTGCTGGTAAAATTCGACCGCACCGTACATGACGCCGTGGTCCGTCATGGCAACGGCAGGCATCCCATATTCTGCACATTTGGAAGCAAGCTCAGAACAGCGGATCGCGCCGTCCAACAAACTGTATTCGGTGTGAACGTGTAGATGTACGAAATTTTTCTCTGCCGACATTAGAACTCCTCTGTTCTTGAAATCTTATATAATTACTCTTCTGACCTTTCGCTGCTGTCGTCACCTTCTTCATTCGGACGACAATACAACAGACTTGCTTCCATGATACCGCTCAGAAAATCCGGAAGTGAAGCTCTCCCAGTTTGACTGTGCTCAATGCTTTGGGCGCTGCTTTTGAAAGTCGCATTTTGTGTCTCCGGAGCAGCAAACGAATTATTATTCGGTGAAGATGGGAGAAATCCAGCGTCGATGACATTATTAACTGAGTGTGATTGAGGCAACGGATCGTTAGCTGGATTTTGCTCTCGGTGTTCACTGAATTCAGTATAGACCTTGCTTTGCTCACCGCAAAACAGACAGATTGTCCGCACATTGAAGTCAAGCTTTTGCAAATCATTGCGCACAATGTCCAGAACGCGTCCGTCTTTCAGAACTTCAAAGGCAAGCGTATCCTTCTCATCTAGGCAAAGGGAAACTATCTTCTGATCTCGATCATAAGCAATGTCTGACAAAAGCAACGGCAACACAGACTGTGGAGCATGGTCCAATTCACAAACAAGTGCGTCTTTCAAGTTATCATCACCAACAGAAAGGCCGACGAGATCAGGACGAACTGCAGATTTCAAGTTATGTTCACTCTCAGCTGAATTCACAGTCTGCTGTGCCGTTTCAGTCAGAGATACATTTGTCGGTAAAACCTTTTGCTCAGCACGCGATGTATCGCCGCTTTCTACCGACGCTTGTGATACAGAATCTTTACTTACAGTTGCTGTCTTGGCACCAACGCCCAACGTATCGACTGAAGTCAATTCGTTAAGGGGCATTGACTCAGGAATCATCAACCAGCTGACGAGCAAACCGCATAGTACATCATTGGATATTCCGCGACGCACTTGAGGCAACAAAGACGCAATCAGCGCCATGAGACGTTCAAGATGTTGCGAAGAGAAAAATGGCTGCTCGTTTTTCAGCCAATTTCTCTCCTCTTCGGAAAGCATAAGTGAACTGAGCACACGTTCTCCCCATCGTGATTGCAGCCAAAGGTTGCGAATGCACGTAAAAAGCACACTCAGGAATCGCTCCGGTACCGCCCCCGAACGAAACAAATTTTCAAGGTTTGGCAACGCTTCGGCGGGCTTTTCATGGCAAAGTGAAAGCCACCTTCGTATTGAAGAAGAACTGCCACCGCCTAGCAATTTATCGATAGTTTCCCGTGTAATTTCCCCTGTGCCGTACGCAATCGCCTGCTCCATCAGGGAAAGAGCGTCTCTCATTCCGCCTTCAGAATTCCTGGCTATTTCCCAAAGAGCCTCATTTTGCACCTCAATGCCTTCCGCAGTAGCGACCGTTTGTAAACGTGAAACGATCTGTTCAGGTGTCATGCCATGGAAAGGAATGTGTTGGCAACGGGAACGAATCGTCACCGGCACCTTATGCGGAGCAGTCGTTGCTAGAATAAAAATCACCCGCTCCGGGGGCTCTTCCAGTGTTTTCAGCAAGGCGTTAAAAGCACTGAGAGAAAGCATGTGAACCTCGTCGATAATGTAGACTTTATAAGGACATGTAAATGAAGCAAGAGCTACATGTTCCTTTAAATCACGAATCTCATCGACGCTGTTGTTTGAAGCACCGTCGATTTCGATCACATCAAGGCAGCTTCCCTCCACGATCGAACGACAGGTCTCACATTGATTACATGGTTCTGCCCCTTTCCTGTTTGGGCAGTTAACTGCTTTGGCAAAAAGACGCGCGATCGTTGTTTTACCGCAGCCTCTGGGACCTGAAAAGAGATAAGCATGTCCTATAGTACCGTTGTCTATTGCACGCGTCACGACACCGATCGCCGCCGACTGACCTACGACATCGGAAAAGCTCTGAGGACGGTATCTTCGATAGAGGGATATATACATTCGCTACCTCCAACTTTTACTGTAAACAATCATATCGCCTCTCGCAATAGGAGCTATATCAGCCCAAGAGCGACACGAGTGCAACAGGGTCTCATTACATAGCGTAATCGGCCATAGGATGTTTTTTTCGCGCTTCATTAAGCGCGATCAGAAATCGCTTGCGTATCGTTTCAAGTCCATCTGTACCGCCAGGAAATGTCGATAAATACAAAGGTTTCACACCGGCATAAACTCCACCACCATGACCATGCGGAGAACTAACGCGAATATCGTAAGCTGGCGTTTCCATTTGTAAATGATCAGATGTCATCTGAAGAGCCGTTTCGTAACTCTTCAGTGTCTCCGGTGTCTTTTGAGCACGCGAGATTTCGGTCGAATCTATTTTAAAAATGAGGTTCCCGCCCTCCTCTGTAAGCGTAGGGATCAGAAGTTTCAAGACATACTTACGATGCAGTTTATATCCCTTTTTCTCCACGACATCGGCAATATAACGAATCCGTTCGGAAATTTTAGGGTGATCACGATACACTCCTGGATCAAACCACGGCTGCTTCAGCTCTTCTTCTGCAAGACTTTCCATCACAGTAACCCCGGCAATAAGATCATACCCTGCTCTTTCAGCTAAGTCCGCCCCGTTCAGGTCTGCCTCCTGTTCCAGATCACGGCTGTATGCGTTCGCCATGGCAACTGCAGCAATATTTGACAGCATGATCGCCGCACCGGCACCTCGCGAAGCAATTGCAACGGCTAATGCGGCAAGACTGAGCTTTTGATTGCGTTCCATTTGTACGATGACATGCTTGCCGTTAGCATGAGCAAGTTCGTGTGCAATCACAAAAGCGAGTTCAGCATCGCTTCTGACAAAATTCAAAAGTCCAGTCGTCACATATATATTTCCACCGGGCACACAAAATGCGTTCGGAGACTTTTCCTTCACGATATGGATTTTGTAGGGCAACGGACGTGTTGTCCAAGGCGTCAATTTGTTAAAAATACCGCGAACACGCGCCGTGTATATAGGATCTTCGTTAAATTTCATATTCTTTGCAATTTCTTCTGCGATTTTATCTCCCAGAACAACTTCGCGTTTAACTGATGCCTGGAGACTTTCCTCAGCAGATTTTTTCTTCCTTTTCGCCCAACATTCAGTTGAACTGAGAAGCACGAGCAAAATAAGAATGGCAAATAATAAGCGCTTAAGAACAGACGATTTATACATGGTTCATTCCTTCCAACATCATCCAAGGATCATTGCCCCAAATATCTTGAAGATACATGACTTGCTAACGGTGAGGAAAATTCCTTCCTCTCACAAAACGATTAGAGTAATCATACCACGTTTTGTGTTTTGCAGACTGTTTTTGAACGAGCAAAAGCAAAATTACTCGGTAAAATATACACACATATAATTGCGTCATTTTTATTTTAGAGCATAAAAAAACACCCTCGGTAAACCGAGGGTGTTTTTAGCAGGAAAAAGCAGAACTAGGCGTCCTTCTCCTTGTTCATCGCGCTGACACCAGCGATCGACATGGCAACGCCAAGGACGATCAGGATCGCGCCAAGCGAAAGAAGCAGGTAGTTGGGAACAGCAGCCTCAAGTCTCTCCTTGACCTGGATAACCAGCGAGTAGACCGTGGTCACAAGCATGAACCAGAAGGGGATGTAGAGGAACTTGTTGCTCTTGTGCAGACCCAGCTTGACCCACGCAGCAATGCCAAGAAGGTTAAGGGCAGCGACCATCTGGTTAGCAGCGCCGAAGATAGGCCAGATCGCGGCCCAGGTAGCGATCTCCTTGACCTGCTTGACGCCGTTGACGATGACGTCGACATGGGTCTTGGTGTAAACCAGAGCGACAGAAAGGGCAACGACAATGATCGTAGCGGGGATCATACCGATCTTACCGCCGGTGAACTCCTGGATCTGATAACGGCCAAGACGTGTAGCCGTGTCAAGGGAAGTCAGCAGGAAGCTGTTGATGGCGATCGCACCAAGGCGGGCGCCGAACGTGGCATCAAGCCCAACCAGCGTGGAGAACTGGCCGAAGCCCTTGGCAAAGATCTGTACGGGCGAAAGTCCCTTCGCACCCTCAAGACCGAGCACCATCAGAGTGCCGATGGAGATAACGGCCACAAGACCTTCAATAAGCATAGCGCCGTAACCGATAAGGACAGCGTCCTTCTCCTTGCGGAGCTGACGGCTGGTCGTACCGGAACCGATCAGGCCATGGAAACCGGAGATAGCGCCGCAGGCGACCAGAACGAACATGGCCGGCCACAGAGCCTTGGAGGTGAAGCCGAAGTACTGAACGTTGTTGGCGATCATCGGGATGGTATTGCTGTCAAGAGCGCTGCCGGCGAACATACCGTAGGCACCGACGCCCACAGCAAAGTACAGGAAGTACGAAGCCAGGTAGTCACGGGGCTGAAGAAGCATCCACACGGGGAGGACCGAGGCGAAGAAGATATACACGCCAAGGAAAGCGTTCCAGAAGTCAACCTTGTGCGTGAACACTGTGTTGATCAGCCAAGGAGCGGTCTCAGCATTGACCTTCACGCAGCCGCCAACGATCAGGGCCAGCATGACAATCGTCACGACCCACAGAGGCACGTGCCACTTGTAGATCATCAGACCGGAGACAACGGCAAGGCAGATGAACAGCGTCGAAACAAATGCGACAACAGGATCAGCCGCGAACGTTCCGGCAGACATGACAAGGAACACGGCGACGACAAGGATCAGCGTCAGGATCGTGAAGCTCAGGAACAGATACTTACCGGTCTTGCCGATCCACTTCTCAATAACGGTACCGATCGAGTTGCCATCGTGACGAAGCGAAGCAACGACCGACCCCATATCATGAGGACCGCCAAGGAACGTCGAACCGACGACGCACCACAGGATCGTGGGCAGCCAGCCGAAAGCCATACCAGCGGCGATAGGTCCGGTGATAGGGCCGGCGCCGGCGATCGAAGCGAAATGGTGGCCAAGAAGGACCGCAGGGTGAGCGGGAACAAAGTCGATACCGTCTTCGAACTTGATAGCAGGAGTCTCATTCGAGTCGGACAGACCGTAGACGTTCGCCATGAAGCGTCCATAAACCAGATAGCCAACGATGAAAACGACAGCGGAAATACCAAACATCATTGGAAACATCCAACACACCTCCATAAGAGTTTTGCGTGCAAAAGCGACGCATTATTATGTGACCGGTGAAGCCTGCTCCTCCACCGGCAGTCACCTGAGGAAAGAAGAATTAAACAACGCAAAAATGATAATACCGTAACAAACTATTGTCAATGATTTTCTGCATTATCTTTTGAGTGGCGAAGCGCATATTGATGCGCCGCATCAATCAAATGTCCCAAATCTGCGATCTGCTTTGGACGAGAAGCTAGCGGCGCGTATTTGTAGACCTCTACAAAGCCCCTAAATCCTAGACAGATCGAACGATTCTTATAGGATGTCTCGCCGTTTTTTTGAATAAAAACAAAGCGCTGGAGCATCAAATTCTTCTCTGGCTTGGCGCTTTTAAATATTCTATCAATATCGGCATCTTCATAACTCCAAACGATGTAATCATCAGCAACATATCGCCCTACTTCGCCCAAGAGTCCTGCTTTGATGAAGTCTGCCCTTCGATAAAGCCCTGAAGCAGTGCCATCATGCCAAGGAAGAAAACGCCATTCATCCCAGTAGATCTGAGCATTATAAAGATAAGACATGTCAATCATTCTTGAACCCTCCATCGTCCCTGAGCTACTCAAAACAAACGTTAGTATTATTTTAATGCAGGATGTTTATTTATAGAATATTATCACAGAACTACACAAAAGTACACTACGATTTTAATGGAAATAAAAACGCCGCCTCAAACGAGGCGGCAGAATCATCATGGTGGGTAATACAGGGTTCGAACCTGTGACCTCTTCCGTGTGAAGGAAGCGCTCTTCCACTGAGCTAATCACCCAAATGGAGCCGGTGTCCAGATTCGGACTGGAGACCTGCGCATTACGAGTGCGCTGCTCTACCAACTGAGCTACACCGGCAATATAATGGCGGTCCCACTGAGATTCGAACTCAGGTGCTCGCCTTGAAAGGGCGATGTCCTAGGCCACTAGACTATGGGACCGCATACGATGGTGGGTCGTGAGGGGGTCGAACCCTCGACCCACGGATTAAAAGTCCGTTGCTCTGCCAACTGAGCTAACGACCCGCGAACGAAGGGTATTATAAACGGCGTATTCTTCGTTGTCAATCCCTGAGGAGACGGATCGACAAAGTCGAAATATTCTGTAAGTTACGCCACACTTCCAGAATTACCCACTATGCCGTTGTTCTTGAGTGCACAGGGCATTATCGCATTCATATCTAATAATGTGCGAATTAAACCATTCAAGTCCAGGATGTCCATGTAAGCTCAGAAAGGCAGCTGTCTGGAGGTGAAGGCATTTAGCCGTCGGTCTTTTTCCCCTTCTGATTCCACCAATGCCAGACTGGGCTATAACGAGCCAAATCTTTGGGTGGTAAAGCTTTAACACTTTTTTTTCACATTCACTCAAGAGAGTCTGCCGCATGCGTGCATAGGTCAGATTATATACGTTATAGGACACGTCTCGTTCAGCCAGATAATTTTCCAAATCTTTCACCCCACCCTGTGATTCAATCATTCCACAGATATAAGTGAGATAAGGACAGGTCAGCCAAAACAACGTTGGGAAAGGACGATTCATACAAAATGGATGACAGACAACGACTTGCGGATAACCAAACCGACAACGGCACGAAACACCTCTGACAAGACGATCATCAAAAACGTGTTTATCCATCTGCCTTTGTACAATAATCCGGTCCCTAAACGAAAACGCCGAGAGATTCACGCGAATCTCTCGGCCAAAATTAATAGCACGCATGTTTAAGGACGCGCGCCTTTACGACGCGGCGGCCGCCCGCTCTTCCCGTTTTTGGCATTCATAAGCATTGAATTTTTCTCTTCGCTGAGTTTCATAAAACTCGAGAGTTTTTTTTCAAAGTCGTCACTGTTTCCACTAACGGATGGTGCTGTGGATGCAGCAGGCATAAACCTTGGAGCTCTCTGCACAGGAAGTGCTGGCGGTTCCTCAAGAGCCTTCAGCGAAAGGTCGATACGGCCGCGTTCGTCGATCTTGACAATCTTCGCCTTGATTTCCTGCTGAGGCTGTAAAACGGCGTCAACACTCTTTATAAACCTGTGGGAAAGCTGGGAAATGTGGATCATTGCCTTCTGGCCGTTTTGCAGACGTACGAAGGCACCATAGGGCATGATCTGTTCCACAACTCCGGTTACGATGTCACCAGTTGCCAAATCGGGCATAATTGAGCATCCTTTATGTTCGGGTATTATGTATATTTACAGCTGATTGAGAGCCTGAATCTTGGAGACCATAACGTAGATTCGTCCGCTGCCGAGAGAGGAACGTAATTCGCCGGCAATCCAAACTGGAGCGCCTTCTTCCTGTTTGGCAATCCACTCCTGAATAGCGGGATCAAAAACACGCATACGCAAATAATCGACACGGTCACAACCGTCGGTATCAGCGTACTGACGCTTCAAAGAAAACTCGAAATACTTGCCCAGACGGCTCTCTCCGTAGCTCTCACCCTTCAAAAAATGAATCACACCGGAAAGATAGACGTCGTTCACTAACTTGCTCATGTTAATCTCCTCCATATCAAAAGTTTTATTGACGTTATTATAAACTATTTTCCTGTCAACCGCTACTGTCAAACGTGACGTTTCACAGCACGCTGCAGGTTGTAACTGACACGTTCAGAAAATTGACCGCGGTACTTATTGACCAGTGCAACGTAATGTGTTGCCTGAGAGCCGAGATACCGCCGCAAAGCTTTGGTAACGTCTCCTTTGCAGTTTATCATGTACTGCGAAAAGAGCCAAGTCCCCACCATAATATTGTTGCGGGGTTCCATAAGGACTTTTTCACTTTGGATATGCGGAAATAACGATCCTATCGTCTTTTTATGCAGCTGCCAGTATACTTGCATCAGCCCCACTGCATATTTCGAGCGTGCAGTAGCTTTTGCCGTTGATTCTTTAATGATAATTCCCGTTATTAGAGCTGGATCAATCGAATAGCGATGTGACGCTTCCATGACGAATCTGGCATACTCTTTTGCCTTTTCCTCGCTCAGATTGCGATTATAATAGCGAAAAATATATGCGGCAGCATCCATTTTTGCAGAACTCAGCCTGACGTTGCGCTGAACTTCGCGAATCCTTTTTTGCTGCGTCAACGGTGCGGCAGATACCGCACCTGCAAGAATCATCAGAGTAGCACTAACGAGAAATATCAATGTTCCTCTGAATAATTGGCGTGTCAACTTCATAAACGAAACGACCTCCGCAAATGTGAAATAAACGCGTGTATTTTATCTCAAAACGCGTCAGCTTTCCAGAGCCAATTTTCAGGGGACAGGATAATTCCGTTTTAATCCTTGCAAATACTATTCGTAGCGCTTAAAACGGGTATCAAGTTCTTCGACAAACAAAGGACTGAGGACTTTGATAAAAGTTCCCTTCATGCCTAAGCTACGGCTTTCAATGATTCCGGCGCTTTCCAGTTTGCGCAACGCGTTGACGATGACACTTCGCGTCACCCCCACCTGATCCGCTATCTTACTGGCGATCACAACGCCTTCACATTCAGACTCATCTCGGTGAAATACGCCAGACTTTTCATCTGAGAGTTCTTTGAGCTTGGAAATGATGTGAGTGACAGCGTCAATTTCAGAATACGAAAGAGCTTTCATCGCCATATTCACGACGAGACGTTCACGAGCCAATTCCTCGATCTGACGCGAACGGTCATGCAAAATCTCAAGACCGACCAGCGTCGCCAGATATTCGGCGAGAACCAGATCACGCGTTGCAAAATCACTGGCCAGTCTTGCCAGCACTAACGTGCCAAGGCGTTCTGAAGCTCCATAGATCGGCACATAAAGCGCCGTTTTCTCGCTTTCGTCGCCCTCCTTATCGTCAAATAAATGACCGTCAGTACGGCTCAGGACTGTTTCTCGCTGCTGTGCCAAACGCTCTACGAATGTTTCAGGCATATAACCCTGCTCAATAAACGTCGCAATTTCTTCGCTGTGATATTCACCGTACCAAGCATAGCCGAGGATCTGTCCTTCGTCGTTAAGCACATACACATTCGCTGTCGAAAATTCACAGAGGATCCGGGCTAATTTGTTATAGTCAGGACGGGTCCCGTCACGGCGCCCTTGCATTGCTTTGCTGACCTGCCGCGTTTTGTCAAGGAGATCCTGCATTTCCGGGGTGTCGCTCGACGTCAGACTCGTATGAAGTCCGCTTTTCAAAAAACTTCTTTTCACTCCGCATTCTCCCTTCGGTCCAGATTAGTTCAGAGCAAATAATGTCGCAGATCTCGGTCTTCTACCAAAGATTCAAGACGCGTATCGACAAATGCTTTATCAATCTCAAAGGTCGTACCTGTTTGTTCAGGCGCATTATAGCTGATATCCTCAAGAAGCTGTTCCATAATCGTATGCAGCCGGCGCGCACCGATATTCTCCATTTCAAGATTCATTTTCTCCGCCATCAGAGCAATTTGCTCTATAGCGCTCTCTTGAAAATGAAGTGTAACGTTCTCAGTGCCTAAAAGCGCTTCCGATTGGCGAATCAAACTATGTTCCGGTTCAGTTAGAATTCTTTTTAACTCTTCTTTTCCAAGTGGCTGTAACTCTACTCGAATCGGCAAACGCCCCTGAAGCTCGGGGACCAGATCGGAAGGTTTAGTCTCATGAAAGGCACCAGCAGCTATGAAAAAGATGTGGTCGGTTTTGACCTGACCGTATTTAGTACTGACTGAGCACCCCTCCACGATCGGAAGAAGGTCACGCTGCACACCGTCCCTGCTCACATCGGGACCGCCAGAACGGCCTCGGGAAACGATTTTATCAATTTCATCGATAAAGACAATGCCTTCCTGCTGGGCCTTTTCAAGAGCCTCCCGCGTCGCTGCCTCCATATCGACCAGTTTTTCTGCCTCTTCTGACTGGAGCACGCGTAGCGCCTCCCGGACTTTCATGCGGCGCTTTGCTGTTTTCTTCGGCATCATGCCGCCGAGCATTTCCGAAAGATTAATGCCGACGCCGGAGATCTCGCCGTTTCCAAAGGCAGTAATCGGGCTGCTGTTTTCCTGAACATCGATTTCCACTTCACGTTCATCAAGCTTGCCCGCGAGGAGCATATTCATCATTCGCTCGCGCGTGCTAGCACGAACGCCCTGATCCTGAGAAGGTGGCTCCTCGTCTACAGTTGAAGCCTTCTCCTCGTTTTTCAGGTAACTCAGCAACGTAGGGATACCCCCCGAAGAAGAGTTTTTTTTGACCGGAAGCAGAAAATCGACAAGCCGTTCGCGAGCATGTTCCAGAGCAGGCTCCTGGACCTCTTCCAACATTCTTTTCTTCACCATCTGGACAGAGCTCTCAACCAAATCGCGAATCATCGATTCAACATCACGGCCGACATAACCGACTTCAGTGAATTTCGTCGCTTCAACTTTGACAAAAGGCGCGCTCACAAGTTCAGCCAGTCGTCGGGCGATCTCTGTTTTACCGACGCCCGTGGGACCAACCATAAGGATGTTTTTAGGGGCGATCTCCTTTGCAAGCTCAGGAGGGAGCTTCAAACGCCTGACACGGTTTCGCAAAGCGATGGCCACAGCGCGTTTCGCCTTGTCCTGCCCGACGATGTAACGGTCCAGATACTGAACGACCGCAGACGGAACAAGATTCTTCATTTTTTCTGAAATCATTTCTTAGATGACCTCGATCGTTAAAACATTATCTGTATAAATGCAGATCTCCGACGCAATCAGAAGTGATCTGCGGACAATCTCCTGTGCGTCCAGTTCGGAAACATCCATATATGCGCGTGCTGCAGCCAGAGCAAAACCAGAACCGGAACCTATAGATGCAACATTATTCTCCGGCTGAATCACGTCGCCGACGCCGCTCAGAAGAAATATATGTTCTTTATCAGCTACAAGGAGCATCGCCTCCAGCTTCTGCAGCATTCGATCGGTACGCCAGGTCTTCGCCAGTTCAAACGCAGCACGCATTAAATTACCGCTGTACTCGGACAATTTCTTCTCAAACAGTTCAAGTAGCGTCATTGCGTCAGCCGTCGCGCCGGCAAAACCGGCAATGACAGTCCCATTGTACAGTTTTCGCACCTTGCGGGTTCCCGATTTAATGATCTGGTTACCCAGCGTCATTTGGCCGTCGCCGCCCATAGCGACCTGACCGTCTTTTCTGACGCAGACAATCGTCGTACCATGGAACGTATAATCCTGGATCATTGTTTATCCTCCTCCCCCGTTCGCGGATGTGCAGCCATATAGCTTTCGCGAAGATGACCGGGAGTGATTTTTAAATATTTCTGCGTTGTCAGTAAACTTTCATGCCCCAGAAGATCCTGCAGCACATTAAGTGAAGCACCGCCTTCAAGCATATGCGTCGCAAAACTGTGCCGGACGGAATGAGGCGTCACACCGTCAAGTCCAGCATTCAAAGCCGCCTGAACAACAAGCCGGTGAACTGTCCTTACAGTGATGCTGTCATTGTCTTTCCCAGCTCCGGGAAAGACAAAAACTGATCCCGGCGGACAGAGTTCCCGCCATCTGCAAAGCGCCTCCCTGGCATAGCGTCCAAAAGGAACAAGTCGTTCTTTATCACCCTTGCCGAGGACTTTCAGCCAACGTTCTTCAAGGTCAACATCTTCCCATCTGAGAGAGACAAGTTCTGCAACGCGAAGGCCACAACCGTAGAGCACTTCAAGAATCGTGCCGTTTCTCTGACAGGGGGGGATCTTCCATGCCTCATCGATCAGGCGTTCCATCGCTTCCCGAGAGAGCGCGCGTGGAAGCCGCTCAGGGATTCGCGGACTACGAACGGCTGCCGCCGGATCCGAGCTGATGAGCCTTCGTTCCAAAAGATAAAGTTCAAAAGTCTTGATCGAAGACAACTTGCGCGCTATCGAAGAGCTGGCATAACCAAAGCCAGAAAGCGAACGTAGGTAGGCGCGAATCGCCGGCGTTGTGACCGTCAACGCATCAAGTCCCTGCGCCTCGATAAAATCTGCATACTGCGTCAAATCGACCGAATAATTGACGACCGTGTTTTCAGAGCTGCTTTTATTATTTCTCAGGTAAGCCAGGAAAGAATCCAACAAACTGTTGAATGACGTATCAGACACGAGATTAAATACGCCCCCGTTTCAAGATTTCGTACTATTCCCACTTCCATAATAATAGCACAGAATTCTGAAAAAATCATCTTTTTACAGAGAATCTGCAGGCCGTTCAAGTTCGTCGTTCGTTACGAGTTTTGAATCAAAAAGTCTCAGCGCAACTAAAGGGGAAACAACTCAGATTCGCGCGCTCTGAACTGCCTAAATGCCTCACGTCCACGAGACAAAATTTTCTCGTTGCGTTCTTTTCGGCTTTTGATTTTCTCCTGCAATGGCGGAAAAATGCCCATGTTTGCGTTCGTCGGGCTGAATTTCGGATTTGTCGTGTCACAGAGTCTGTGAAGCAAAGCACCGATTGCCGTTTCCTGGGGCCATGCGGGAAGACTTGTACCGTTCAACAAGGAAGCTAGATTCAGCGCAGCAACCGCCCCCATCGCCGTGCTTTCAACGTAGCCTTCTACGCCTGTAATCTGCCCGGCAAGAAAAAGCGACTCGCAGCCCTTCGGTCGCAAACATCCGTCAAGACATCGGGGCGCATCGACATAAATATTGCGGTGCATCACACCCATGCGTACAAATTCGGCATTTTCCAATCCGGGGATCAGACGAAAAACTCTTCTTTGCTCATTCCAGCGCAAGTTCGTCTGAAACCCGACAATATTGTACAAAGTTCCTTCACTGTTATCCTGACGGATCTGTACGACAGCATAAGGACGCTTGCCCGTACGTGGATCGTTCAATCCGACAGGACGTAGTGGTCCAAAGCGAAGCGTATCTCGGCCACGGGAAGCTATGACTTCAACAGGCATGCACCCTTCAAAATACTTAGCGTCGCCCTCAAACTCATGAAGCGGAGCCCGCTCCGCAGAGATCAGCGCTTCATAAAATCGGTCATACTGTTCAGCGTCCATCGGACAGTTGACGTAATCGCCGCCCTCTGCTTCTGCATAACGGTCCTTACGATAAGCGATTTCCATGTTGACAGAATCAAGCTCAATGACAGGGGCGACCGCGTCATAAAAATAAAGGTAACTCCCGCCCAGTTTCTTTTGCAGTTCCGCGGACAGCAACGGCGAAGTCAGCGGTCCACTGGCAACTATACACGGTTCTTCAGGCAAAAACGTCTGTTCTTGACGCTCAAGAGTAAAATTAGGATGACTCTGCAAGGCATCCGTGATGAACTGTGAAAATCCCTCGCGATCGACAGCCAGGGCTTTACCTGCAGGCACAGAACAAGTCATAGCGGCTTTCATAATCAGACTGTCAAGTGAGCGCAATTCTTCTTTCAATAGACCTGCGGCAGAATCCGGCGCGTCTGAACCGAGCGAATTGCTGCAGACGAGTTCACCAAGTTTGTCAGTCTGATGCGCCGGGCTTTTGACGATAGGACGCATTTCCAGCATGCGGACAGAGAATCCCCTTTTCAGAAGCTGCCATGCGGCTTCCGAGCCGGCAAGACCGCCGCCGATGATTTTGATTTCTTCCACTAGGATTCCCCCTTGTGACCACATTTGGTACAAACAGGCGTTCGGGAGCGTCCGACATACTCCATTAAGCCGCCGCAGACAGGGCATTTATGAAGCGCCGGTTTATTCCAAGAAACAAAGTCACAGTCGGGGTAACGAGAGCAACCATAAAAAGCGCGCCCTTTTTTAGTCTTGCGCTGTATGACTTCGCCGCCGTGCTCGGTGCCGCATTTTGGACAGGGAACACCGATTTTTTTCTGAACGGGCTGAATATAATGACACTCTGGGAAACCAGAGCAGCCTATGAAATCACCGAATCTGCCGTGTTTTTTAACAAGAGGTTTGCCGCATACAGGGCACATCTCACCCGTCAACTCAGGCGGCGGCGGCGGCAAAGCCGGGGCCTTCTCGGCCTCAGCGATAGCTTCGGTAAACGGTTTCCAGAACTGCCGAACGAGCTCGACCCAGTTTATACTTCCAGCTTCAACCTGATCCAGGGATTTTTCCATGGAAGAAGTGAAACCGACGTTGACAATCGGCGACGCTGATTTTCCGTCAAAATGCTCCAGGAGAAAGGCGTTTACCGTGCGTCCTAAATCGCTTGGTCTGAGCTTACGCCCATCTTCTCTGAGAACATAAGAACGATCGTAAAGGGTTTCAACGATTGTTGCATAAGTTGAAGGCCGTCCAATGCCATCGTCTTCAAGAGTTTTGATAAGACTTGATTCTGTATAGCGTGCGGGCGGCTTTGTCTGCTCTTTTTCTGAAGTTACCTTCTCAACGTTCAGCAGCTCGCCTTTTTTAGCCGGTGGGATCATCGTGTCCCTAACGTCAAGATCCCAGACAGCGCCCCAACCGTCGAATCTGACAGAACTCCCCTGGGCTCGCAGTCCATAATCGCCGCACGTGCAGTCAAGCGTCGCGAGATCTACAAGCGCAGGTGACATTTGAGAAGCTACACTGCGTCTCCATATCAGATCGTACAGTTTGAACTGTTCTGACGTCAACGATTCCTTTAACTGTTCTGGCAACAGGGCAAAATTTGTCGGGCGGATCGCCTCATGTGCATCCTGTGCTTTTGCATCAGCCTGGTATACCACGGCTTTCGCAGGCAAATATTTATTTCCCCATGTTGCACGAATAACAGACCTCGCCTGTGAAATCGCTTCTGGCGCCATTCGCAGGCTATCGGTACGCATATATGTGATCAGACCAATAGTTCCATGTCCTGGGATTGAAACGCCCTCAAATAAGCTCTGGGCAATGCCCATCGTTCTCCTGGGAGAAAAGCCCAATTTGCTGGCTGCCAGCTGCTGCAAAGTGCTGGTTTTAAACGGCATGGGCTGTTTGCGTGAATTCTGTTTGGACGAAAAAGATGTGACGGTAAGGGGCTCGTTTTTGAGGACTTTTTCGATTCGTCTGACTTTTGCAAGTGAGTTGATCGCGAGCGTTTTGCCTTCAGAAATAAGACTTACTTCTTTTTCCCTTTCGACATGCAGACGGTAGGTACGGCCGTCATGAGAAGAAGCGTCAACAAAGATATTCCAGTAATCCTGCGGTACGAAATCTTCGATTTCTTTCTCACGTTCGCAGAGTATGGAAAGTGCAACCGACTGCACTCGCCCAGCGGAAAGCCCTCGTTTGATTTTTTTCCACAGCAAAGGACTGAGCGTATAGCCAACGAGACGGTCGAGCACACGACGCGCCTGCTGTGCGTCGACCCGGTCCATATCGATAGGACCGGGCGTTTTTACAGCGTTTTTCACCGCGTCGGACGTGATCTCGTGGAAACGAATACGACAATCATCGTGAGGATCAACGCCAAGAAGTTCGGCAACGTGCCAGGCGATTGCCTCTCCCTCTCTGTCAGGGTCCGCCGCCAGAAGAATCTTTTGGGCACTCGAAGCGGCGTTCTGCAGCTCCTTTTTGACAGCCGCCTTGCCTTTTACTAGAATGTATTCAGGCTTAAAATCGTTGTCAATATCAATAGCCATGCGGCTTTTAGGCAGATCGACAATATGCCCTACGCTGGCCTTGACGATATAACGGCTGCCCAGGATTTTTGTCAGAGTTTTGGCTTTCGTCGGCGACTCTACTACGATGAGTGTCTTTCCGGATGCTGACGCTGACTGAGACGCCGTCCTTTTAGCAGTAGTCAGACTTTTTCTTGTTGGTTGCTTTACGCTTCGAGTTGACACAGTTGCTTTTTTAGTAACCGCGATACCTCTGTTTTTAGCCACTGTCGATTTCTTATTTACATCTGTCGCGCTTGTTTTTGTTGTTCTTGCTGTCATTTAATATTCCTCTGCAATTTCAGCTCAGTGCGCCGTGCTGCTCTTCGTCTGCTAAGCCCGATTCCAGGGATTCTTCGCATGGAACCACATCGCCCATGTGGTGGAGCACCATGTCCACCATTTTCCCGTCTGCGGGATACTGCTGCATCCGAGCAATCGTTACGACTTCAGTAATCAGTTCTTCCAACAGTCTTGGCGAAAGCCATTTTTGACTGCGATACTTATAAATCAAAGCCTGAGCATCTACGGTCAGGCTCAACTGTTCTACAGGACTCAAAACTCTTAACACATCGCTCACTTCCTTTTCCGATTATGCAGCAATACTATTTTCAGGTCTCCCTAACATCACGATATGCCTGTTCATCTTCAAAAAAGCATCATTACAGACGTTTAAATCATCGCATTAAGACGGAGACTTTTGATAACTCCGCAATTTTACCGTCAAATTCGTAATTGTCAAATTTTACGGGAAGAATCAGTATCATCAAATTTCCTCATACTTTCTATAAAAAAAGTCGCCCCGAAAGGGGCGACTTTTTAATGCAATCTTAGGCTTTATAGTCGATGCCAGAAATCGTGTCGAGTTTATGAAGGCTGTGAACGGCGTCGATATAGCGGACTGTTCCGCTCTTGGAACGCATGACCATGGAACTAGTGTAAATACGAGCGCCTTCGTAACGAACGCCCTTCAGGAAGTCTCCGTCGGTGATTCCGGTCGCAGCGAAGAACACATCGTCACTGGCAACCAAATCGTTGATCGTAAGAACCTTTTCGAAGTCCATGCCAGCTTCGATACCCTTTTTGAGCTGCTCGTCATCCTTGGCCCACAATTTGCCCTGCATATCGCCGCCCATGGCTTTAATTGCGCAGGCAGTGATAACGGCTTCGGGGGTGCCGCCGATTCCCATCAGCATATCTGCACCGCGTTCAAGTTTACATGTCAGAAGCGCACCGGCAATATCGCCGTCCATGATCATCTTGATACGCGCGCCAGCTTCACGAATTTCAGAAATCAGTTTTTCATGACGGGGACGGTCAAGAACGACGACAGTCACGTCTCCGACCGGCTTATGACGAGTCTGCGCGACGCGTTTGATATTTTCCGCGACGGGAGCGTTAATGTCGATCACGCCCTTACAATCAGGACCGACAACCAGCTTATTCATATAAAACACGGTTTTCGGGTTGAACATTGCCCCGCGAGGCGCGACAGCAACGACGCTGATCGCTCCGCTGGCACCGTAAGCGGTAAGGCGGGTTCCGTCGATAGGATCAACAGCGATGTCAACGGCCATATGGCCGCCGGTACCAAGGTGTTCGCCATTGAAGAGCATCGGCGCTTCGTCCTTCTCTCCCTCTCCGATCACAACAACGCCATCCATGTCAACGGTATTGAGCATGTAACGCATTGCGTTGACGGCAGCGCCGTCCGCGGCATTTTTGTCGCCACGGCCCATCAGACGACCGGCAGCCATCGCCGCAGCTTCCGTACCACGGCAAAACTCAAGTGCCAAATTACGATCCGGCAAGCGGACATTGCTAAACAGACTCTCCATGTTGAACGACCTCCCAGTGATTTATTTAACAGTTATTACTGAAACCGAGCGAAGATTTCATCGACGAACCTGAAATAGTATTCGTTCGTAAAGAGCTGCGCCAAAGAATCGCGACCAATTTTACCTTTGATAAGCTCGTCAGCGCAAAGAAGGTCGAGGAAATGGCCTTCTCCAGCCCATGTTTTCATAGCATTGCGCTGTACGGCAAGATACGCATCTTCACGTTTCATATTAAACTTTTCGACAAGTTCAAGCAATACCCTTTGACTATAAACGAGTCCGCCGGTAATTTCAAGATTTTCTTTTAGTTTTTTTGGAGAAACATCAAGGTTGCGAACGACCCGATCAAGAGTTCTGATCATGTAGTGGCAGAGGTTAAAGCTATCCGGCCAGATGATGCGTTCCGTACTGGAATGGCTGATGTCGCGCTCGTGCCACAACGCAACGTTTTCCTGTGCAACGACAGTATACGACCTAAGCATACGCGCCATACCGCAGATTTTTTCACATTGAATCGGGTTGCGTTTGTGCGGCATCGCGCTTGAACCTTTTTGCTTCTTGCCAAAAGGTTCAAGCGCTTCAAGGACTTCCGTACGCTGCAAATGACGTATTTCGGTCGCAATTCGCTCCATCGCCTCGCCGACGCTGGCAAGAGCAAACATGACAACGGCATGACGGTCTCTCTGGATAATCTGCGTCGAAACCGGATCCGGCTTGAGGCCAAGCTCTTCGCAGACAGATGCTTCGATGTGCGGCGGACAATGCGCATACGTTCCCACGGCACCAGAGATTTTTCCATACGAGATTTCTTCAAGAGCCAGTTCGAGACGTTTACGATCGCGCCCCAGTTGCGAATACCAGTTGAGGATTTTTAGCCCGAATGTGATCGGCTCGGCGTGCACACCGTGGCTTCTTGCGACAGATGGCGTATATTTATATTTCTGGGCCTGCGCCATCACATCTTTCATAAAAACGTCAAGTTCCTTGATGATAATTTCCAATGACTGTTTTAAACGAAGCGCACTTGCCGTATCTTCAACATCGCTGCTGGTCAGTCCCAAATGGATATAGCGTCCCTCCGGGCCTACATGATCAGCCATATTGGTGTCAAACGCGATCATGTCATGCTGAACTTCCGCCTCGATGCGAAGGATCTCGTCTGCGTCAAATCCGCTGCGTTCGTCGATTATTTTCATCGCCTCTGGAGGGATCACACCGTCTTTTGCCCATGCGTGACACACGGCCAATTCAACAATTTCCCAGCTACGGTACTGATTTTCAAGGGACCAGATCTCTTTCATTTCATTGGTTTCATAGCGTGCGATCATCTTACAAACAAACCTCCGTCAATAATTCAATTTTCAGAGAAAAGAGCGCTGATAAAATCTTCCGCGTCAAAGAGTTTTAAGTCCTCCGCGCTCTCGCCAAGCCCCAAATAGCGAATAGGAAGCTTCAGCTTATCAGCTACCGACAGAACAATACCACCCTTCGCCGTATTATCGTACTTCGCAAGGATCACTCCGGTAAGATTGGCCACTTCGTTAAAGACTTCAGCCTGCCTGTAGGCGTTCTGTCCAATGACCGAGTCGAGTACGATGATACTTTCGATATGATCGCGGCCAACTTCGCGCTCTGCGATGCGATATATCTTTCCAAGCTCTTCCATAAGATTATGCTTTGATTGCAAACGTCCGGCCGTATCAACGATCAGCACATCAGCGTGTGCTGAATTCGCAGCGCTGATAGCATCGTAGACGACAGCAGCCGAGTCGCTTCCCTGCCTCTGCGCGACGACGCGAATTCCTGTTCTTTCGCCCCACACCTGCAGCTGCTCGACCGCAGCTGCTCGAAATGTGTCAGCCGCCGCAACAATGACAGTTTTTCCTGCATTTTTGAACAGCCATGCCAGTTTTCCGGTTGTGGTCGTTTTGCCGCTTCCATTGACACCGACCATCAAAATAACAGATAGCCCTTTCTCGCCACATTGCAGAGGCGCGCCCATCAGGGGCACGCTTTGCAACCGCGATACCAAAATCGAGCGGAAATGATTAAGAAGCTCTGGGCCATCGCAAGGGTTCTTTTTATAATAGGCCCTCATTTCGTCCAATAGGCGTTCCGTCGTGTCCAGACCAACATCACCGGCAATCAGCAGGTCTTCAAGGTCATACCAGAAGTCTTCGCCAATTGAACCACCAAACAAACGGGTTATTCCCGAACTCCATTTTCGTCTGACACCACTGAGTTTCTCTTTGAATTTGCTGAACAATGACATGACGTTATTCCTCACCGTTTAAAGACAATGCGTTTTTTGACGTCTCGTTCGGAGGTTGACGACGCCCAGCGGGAGGAAGACCGCGTCGACGCGGAGAAACTGAGTCTGAGGTCGGACGCTCAGTATCATGCTTTGAATTACCTTTACGATCCTGAGCGCCATCGCGTGAGGAATTAGACATTGACCGCCGTTCTCCTTCACGGAACTTCTTACCTTCTCCACGTCGTGTCGACTCGGGCTCTTGTCGTTGGTCAGGAACACGGTTTAGCGCTTCCTTATGAAATACAGAAGGAGACGAGCTTCTACGGAGACGAGAAGATCTTCCCTGCGAACGCTGGGCTTGAACGTTTGTAATCACGCCTTCACAGCCCCGGGTGTTCGACAAGTTACTATTCAGGTTGTCGCAATTCGGACAGTTGCCACAAACAGGCTGTAGTACATCCTTTTGGGAAGAATTGCTCTCCTGAAGCGCAAATTCCCCGGCATTCCACGTTTTTCCAGCAAGAATCGTTTCCTTAAATTTCTGGAACAGTTCGACACGTACCGAAGTGTTGCCATCAGGTCCATGAATCGTACAGGACTTTGTCGCAAGATCAACACCCGTCAAAATCCATGTTCCCTGCTCTGTCTTGATCTTCGCGCCATGCGAGGGAAGTTTTTTCCACAAATCTCGGTAGTTATCCTGCTCAAACCCCATACAGCACATCAAACGGCCGCACAGACCGGAAATTTTCGTCGGATTGAGGGCGAGGTTCTGCTCTTTCACCATTTTTATGCCGATCGGCATAAACTTTTGAAGCCAGTAACTGCAACAACAAACTCGTCCACACGCACCAAGACCCTTGACGACTTTTGACTCGTCTCGCACGCCTATCTGGCGCAGTTCAATTCGTGTTCTGAATTCACGCGCAAGATCACGCACGTAGGCGCGAAAATCTACTCTCTGTTCGGACGTAAAATACAGAAAGAGCTTCTTGCGGTCGTGCATGAACTCAACATCAACCAATTTCATGTCCAGATTGTGATGCGAAAGGACCTGACGGGCAGTGATAAGCGCGCCGTCTTCGTCATAGCGGTTCTCCTCGTCCCGCACTAAGTCAGCCTCGCTGACTCTGCTCAGGAACGTCACATTTTGCAGACCTGAGTCGCTGCTTGATTGGCTTTCTTGGCGATTATCGATAGAGCGGTACAGCCCCTCCTGGCGTTCATTGATTTTACCTGCAACAACGGCAATCTCAATACCGCGGGAGCTTTCAATAAGGATTCTTTCGCCCTTTGCAAATTCACTTTCGTCTTCCGGCACTATCAACCCCAGGTAGCGGGGTTTGCCGAAAATCGTCAAATACATGCTCAAATGGATACTCCCCTCTCAGGTGCAGAAACAAAAGATCTGACCACATCGGTGCGGAAAGGTGCGTCAACATTGCAGTTTCTGCAAGCTGCTGAAGCTGAGCGGCTTTTGCCACGTCACTGTTTTGACTGAGCCATGCGGCATAGCCGTGTGCGGCAGCATACCAATCATCCGCATCGTATTTTTCCACCTCTTTCAGCCAGTTGATCCAACTGTTCTGATTCACGGGAGGCTGAACAGGCGTAATAATCTCTTCCAGCGAGAATGATAACATCCAAAGCCGACTTCGCAAAGTGGAAAGAATAGCGGCTTTGCTCATCAAATACAAAATATGGCCATGAGGCGGAGGTTCTTCGGTGATTTTCAGCAGGCTGTTGACCGCTCCGGGACTCATCTTTTCCGGGGCAAAAAAGACAAGAAGACGACGCGTCGAGACAACAGGCGACATCGGCAGATCACTGCTCTTACGCCGACATTCGTCAACCGGTGCCGGCGTATCCGGCTCGCCCGCAATCAGCAAGTCAGGGTGCGTATCCTCGACCCAGCTGTGGCAGGACTTACATTCACCACAGGCATTGCCATGCTCGCAGAGAATTCGCCTGGCCAATGAGATCATCAACTCGTTCTGCCAGCCAGAACGTATTTCTACACCTATCGCCCCGGGCACCGAACCATTCTGAATTGTTGCCGTCAACTCATTCCAATGCGCGTTGTTTGAGAGGTACTCAGTCAGGCTGTTCATAAAAGCCCCCGACACTTTAAAAGTGACTCAAAGCGGTTTTCGAGTTCGTCCGGCGTTCTTGTCGCGTCAAATCTGACAATCCGCCCAGGTGATTCCCGAGAAAGAGATTCAAACCCAGCGGCAACGCGCTGATGAAATATTGACTTTTCGCTCTCTATCCGATCGCTTTGACCGCGAGCAGATATTCGTTCATGAGCAATACAAAGCGGAACGTCAAGCCAGATCGTTAAATCAGGAACAGGGAAATCGCACCATTCTATCAGTTTTTCCAAACCAGCGCGTTCAATACCACGCCCCCAGCACTGATAGGCGATCGTCGAATCATTATAGCGTTCGCACACGACGGTCACTCCGTTTTCAAGAGCAGGCGCAATGACTTGCGCAACATGCTCGCAACGATCTGCCATAAAGAGCATGATCTCGGTCACGCTGTTTTTCAAATTCCCCTCAAGCAAAAGCGTACGAACTAACTCTCCGCCGTTCCATCCTCCGGGTTCCCGCGTCCACAAAGTTCTATGCCCTGATTTTTGCAGCAAGGCCACGGCGCGTTCGGCAAAAGTTGTTTTTCCCGAGCCGTCGATTCCTTCGATCGTTAAAAACATTTCTGTTTCCTCGCGTTCAAAATAATTAAAATAGGTACTGGTCGTTCTCGACTTTTAAAGTTATACTGTAGATGTGTGTACGCAAACTCAATCCACTTTCAGTATTTAAAGGAGCCTTTTCTATGCCTGAAAAACGTTGTAAGAGTTGGGACAAATACGCGGCTTCTTCAGAACTAGCACCGTTGACGAAGAAGCTAGTCGATTTTCTAAGCACCAACAAAACTGAGCGGGAAATCGTCCGTTCTACTGAAGCCCAGTTAAGAACTTTAGATGCAAAATCTGTCGAAGAGATAAAAAACGCTACTGCCGGCGAAATCGTCTACCTGAACTGGAAAAATCGCGCAATCGCAGTAGCAAGGCTCGGCACCCAAAGTCTAAAAGACGGCGTCAACGCAATTATCTCCCACGGCGACGCACCGAGGATCGACATCAAAGAACGCCCTCTGTACGAAAAAGACCAGCTTGCCTTTTTTGACGGCCACTATTACGGTGGCATCAAAAAGTACCAGTGGGTCAATATTCCTCTGGCACTGCATGGGGAAGTTCACAATGAAAAGGGACATACCTCAGCAATCGTCGTGGGCGAAAAAAGCGACGAGCCGCTGTTCACTATCCCGGATCTGGCGATCCATGTTGATTCTGAAATGGGTAAACGAACTGCCAAGGAAGCAGTTGAAGGAGAAAATCTCGACGCACTTGTCGGCTCAGCAAACTCCGAAAGAAACTCAGAAGACAATGAACATCTTAACATAGAATCTCTGAAAAAACTTCTCAACTCTCAATGGGGCCTGGAGGAGACATCGCTTGCGTCTGCCGACCTTTCTTTCGTTCCTGCGGGAAGCGCCCGAGAACTCGGCTTTGACCGCTCGCTGATCGGTTCGTATGCGCTCGACGACCACATTTGCGTCGCCGCTTCGTGGTTCGCATTTCTGGAGGCAGACAAAAGCCCCAAACGTACGATCGTTCACATGATCATGGACAAAGAAGAAATAGGCAGCGACGGGATCTCGGGCGCAGACGGCGCATTATTTGAAACCTTTTTGCTCGAACTGTTACGCCTACAAAACCTGCCAACTGATCCTTTAACACTTCGAAGGGCTATCGCTCGCACGACTGCCATAAGCGCTGACGTAACGGCCGGTCGCAATCCACTCTATGAAGCATCGTACGTTCGCGATCAGCAGCCATTGTGCGGTAATGGTGTCGTGATCATGAAATCCTCAGGCTCCGGCGGAAAATATGAGGCCAGCGAAGCTCGAGGAGAAATGATGTCGGCAGTCATCGCTCTTTTGAACACAGCAGACGTTCCCTGGCAGGTCGGTTCTTTTGGCCGCATCGATAAAGCCGGTGGCGGCACGCTCGCGAAGTATATAGCCCGTCTTGGTGCCGACATCATTGACATCGGACCTGCTCTGCTCTCGATGCATTCGCCGTTGGAAATCGCAAGCAAAACGGATTTTCTGGCATTAAAAGAGTGCTACAGGGTATTTTTCAATGGGATGAACTCAGTTTAACATGATTTTACCACGATCCGCATATATTTTTAAGGAGGTTTTTAAATGAACCCGAAAATTCTTGAGTTGGAACAGAAATACCGTGAAAAGTACATGGGGTATTACAGGCATATCCATGCCCACCCTGAATTGAGCTATCAGGAGGAGCAGACGGCAGCGTATGTTCGTGAGGCACTTTCTGCGTTGCCCTTGGATGATATTCGCTGCAATGTCGGCGGCCACGGCGTCGTCGCACTGCTCAAGGGATCTCAGCCGGGGCCGTGCATCGCTCTTCGTGCTGACATGGATGCCCTCAGCATCACCGAAAACACCGGCTGTCCTTTCGCCTCGCAAAATCCGGGAGTAATGCACGCTTGCGGACATGACTCTCACACGTCTATGCTACTCGGTGCGGTGAACGTGCTCTGTGAAATGAAAGATCAACTCAAGGGAACGCTGAAGTTCATCTTCCAGCCTTCGGAAGAAATGACTCCTACAGGTGGAGCGCCGGGAATGATCCGTGATGGAGTTCTTGAAAATCCCAAAGTTGACGCGATCATCGCCCTTCATGTCTGGCCAACGCTGGGGACAGGAACGATCGGATTGCAGGCAGGTGCTGTCTCAGCCTCGTCCGATCACCTTCGTGCAACGATCAAGGGCGTCGCCAGTCATGGTTCAATGCCCGATAAAGGCGTAGATGCAATCGTCGCCGCCTCCGCAGTCGTCATGTCTCTTCAGCCCATCATTTCACGTAATCTGTGCCCTCGCAATACAGCGGTCATCACGATCGGCACGATCCACGGAGGCGACCGTTACAACATTGTTCCCGACAAAGTTGAACTGGACGGGACTGTTCGCAGTTTCGACACTGAAGACCATGAGAAGCTGCCGCAATGGATCGCGCGTGCGATCAATAACACCGCGGCTGCGTACGGATGTACGGCTGAAATAGATTACCAAACTGGCTTTCCTCCCACGATGAACAACGCAAAACTTGTCTCTATTGGGCGCGAAGTGATTCGCGACGTTCTCGGTGACGCCGGCGTCATGCCCGACCTTCCCGTAGCGCCAATAGGCGAAGACTTCTCTTTCTATACTCTTAAGGTGCCCGCTGCTTTTGCCTGGCTTGGCTGCAGGCCGGACACTGTCGCTCCGGAAGATATGCCGGCACTCCACAACGACCGTTTTATCCCCGATCCGAAATGCATGCCGATCGGCGTCCGTTACCTCGTCTCAATGGCTTTGAAACTGCTGGACTCAGATTTGGAGGAAGTTAAGAATGGCTGACACATTGACAAAAGATCGTCTTGAAAGGATGATCACGCGCCGTCGTGATTTCCATCGCTACCCAGAAAGCGGCTGGTGCGAATTCCGCACAACAGCAAAGATTGCTGCCGTTATGTCTGATTTAGGCTATGAAGTCCATCTTGCTGATGAATTCTTAAAACCGGAATCCGTCATGGGAAGATCGCTTGACACCGAAAAGGAGAAAAATCGAGCGCTCAGCCAGGGAGCAGATGCTCAATGGCTCAACAAAATTTCTGCCTGCACCGGTCTTATGGCTGAATTGAAAACCGGATTTCCCGGCCCTGTTGTTGCTCTGCGATTTGATATCGACTGCGTCGATACGCAAGAAACCAACGATACGGAGCATCTTCCCGTCAAGCTTGGCTTTTGCTCCGAAAACCCCGGCTGGATGCATGCCTGCGGCCACGACGGACATGCTTCGCTTGGCCTCGCCGTTGCTGAATATGTAGCCGAACATAAAAACGACTTTTGCGGAACAATCCGCTTCCTTTTCCAGCCCGCAGAGGAGGGCGTCAGAGGCGGACATGCGATGACGCAGGCCGGGCTTCTTGATGATGTCGATTACTTTATCGCGCTTCATCTGGGTCTAGGCGCACCGACTGGAACCGTTTACGGTGGAACTCATGGATTCCTCTGCACTACCAAAATTGACGCACGTTTCACGGGTAAAGGCGCGCACGCAGGCGGAGAACCGAATGAAGGTAAAAATGCGTTGCTGGCGGCGGCTTCCGCTGCTTTGAACCTGCACGCGATCGCGCCGCACCGCGACGGTCCCAGTCGAATCAATGTCGGAGTGCTGAACGCAGGAGAAGGTCGCAATGTCATCGCCCCTAACGCTTTCATGAAAATTGAAACTCGCGGCGCTACCGAAAAGATCCTCAACTATGTTTATGAACGCGCCGTACAAGTACTTAACGGAGCAGCGGCAATGTACGACTGCTCTGTCGAAATCAGTAAGCAGGGGGAAGCAAATACAACTTTCAGCGATCCCGAACTGACTCAAATCGTCTGTGAAGCAGCCCGAGAGACAAACGGCGTCACACGAACCGATCCCGATCAGCTTATGTCCGGCAGCGACGATGCCTGCTGGATGATGAAACGCGTCCAGGATCACGGCGGCAAATCCACATACATAGGTCTTGGCGCAACGACGACCGCAGGACATCACAACAGTCGTTTTGATTTTGACGAAAAATGTCTGCCGATTGGTTACGGCGTTCTCTGCGGTGTCCTTAACAGACTGTCGAAAAAGTAAACACCTGCCGTTTCAATATTTACCGCTCTGTTTTTTACACAGAGCGGTAAATTTAACGTCGTTTTTCAATCATCTTCTGCTGATAGACGCTCAATCAGACACTCATCCGCAGGACAAAAGACAAAACCCTTCAAATCTCTCTTTGCAGCCCAAACAATGCTCGAATGGACATGTCTCAGAACTTCGCCGACAACGATCTTTGCCCTGTAAAAACGGAAATGGATCGTTTTTTGAGGATAAGCATAACAGAAATCGTCATACAATTCGCCGACTTCGATTTGAACTCCGAGTTCTTCACGACACTCGCGTTCAAGACATTCAGTCCATCCTTCATTTATTTCCCGCTTCCCGCCGGGGAATTCCCATAACCCCGCGCAGTCCCCTAAACTTCGCTGGCAAATGAGAACACGCCCTTTTTCATCAAACAGAATCGCCGCCGCAACATCGATCATTCTTTATCCCCCTGCAATTCAATTAATGCTTAATTTATCCAACATTGTCATTGCAACAGCCCTACCCTCATAATATTCCATACAGACTTCCGCAAGCTCTGAACTGGTCATGCACTGCGCAAATAGAAAAAGCCTTTGCCATTGTCTCGTTTTCGTGGATGGTGTTATAATAGCAGAGTTTTAGAGTTTTAAGAAAGAAGCGTAGACATTTCAGATCAAGCTGAAATGGAGAAGCTGAAAGGAGTTTTATCTATGTCCCTGTGTCCCTGTGGCTCCAACCACGAACTCGAACAGTGCTGTCTGCCGATCATCAAAGGCGAGCGCCGTGCTAAAACAGCCGTCGAGCTGATGAAAGCCAGATACGTCGCCTACACGACAGGAGATATTGACTTTATTATTTCCAGCCACGCCCCCGAGACGCGTGAGAACGTCAGCAAAGAGGCCACTGAAGAGTGGTCCCGTTCTGCACATTGGCTCGGTATCCAGATCCGTAACGCCGTTGCCGGCGGTCCGAACGATGATGAAGGCATGGTCGAATTTGTAGCCACCTTTGAACTTGATGGCAAAAAAATAGAACACCATGAAAAATCACTGTTCAAAAAAATCAATGGCACGTGGTTTTTTGTTGACGGTCAGGTCGTTCCCGAAACATACGTCCGCGCTACGCCGAAGGTTGGCCGTAACGATCCCTGCCCTTGCGGAAGCGGTAAAAAATACAAGTTCTGCTGCGGCAGAAATCAATAGGCAGCCGCATGACGTTCAAGATCGGATTTGACAACGACAAATACCTGAAAGAACAGACTGCCGCAATCACGGAACGCGTCAAACAAAACGGTGAAAAGCTCTATCTGGAATTTGGCGGCAAACTTATCTTCGACTATCACGCTGCACGCTGCCTTCCCGGATTTGACCCCAATGTGAAGATGCGCCTTTTGGAGATGTTCCGTGATCAGGCAGAAGTGATAATTTGCCTCTATGCCGGAGACGTCGAACGCAAAAAAATCCGCGCCGACTTTGGGACGACGTATGACTCTGAAGTACTGCGTCTCATCGACGAGTTTTCCAGTCGTGGGTTGAAGATCGCCGGCGTCGTCATCACCCGTTTCGAAGGGCAGCCCACGGTCCAGAATTTTCGTCACCGCCTTGAAAATCGCGGCATTTCCGTCTTTACACATTATGCCACGAAAGGCTATCCGACCGACGTCGATACGATCGTCAGTGAAGACGGATACGGCCGTAACGATTACATTCCGACGTCGAAGCCAATTGTCGTCGTCACTGCGCCAGGTCCTGGGAGCGGTAAGCTTGCGACCTGTCTTTCGCAGATTTATCATGATTATCGACGGGGGATCCATTCCGGCTATGCCAAGTACGAAAGCTTCCCTGTGTGGAATCTTCCGCTGCATCATCCGCTCAATCGCGCTTATGAAGCCGCAACAGCAGATTTAGGTGACGTGAATCTGATTGACCACTTCCATCTCGAAGCCTATGATGAAAAAACGGTCAACTACAATCGCGATCTTGAAGCATTCCCAATCCTCCGGAGAATCCTTCAGAGGATCATGGGTACGGATGCCGGCTACAAATCACCCACCGACATGGGGGTCAACCGCATCGCCTGCGGGATCGTTGATGACGCGATCGTTCGCGAGGCTTCATCGCAGGAGGTCATCCGCCGCTATTTCCGAACCTCTTGCGAAGTCGCTTTGGGTCAGTCAAACGAAGAATGTCTGCAACGGATCAAACTGATCATGAAAGAAATGGATCTTGTCCCGGAGTGTCGCAAAGTCGTCATCCCTGCACGCGAAGCCGTGAAGGAAGGACAAGCACGCGGCAAGGGGGACGGGGGTGTCTTCACAGGTGCAGCAATCGAGCTGCCCAACGGGACGATCATCACCGGCAAAAACTCCCCCCTTCTTCATTCGGCTTCCAGCGCCGTATTAAACGCAGCTAAGGTCCTTGCCAACATCCCTGACAGCATTGACCTGCTCCCGGCCAATATCCTGCAATCTTTGTCCAGTTTCAAAAAAGAAATCTTAACCGAGAGCAAGCTCGCACTCACTCTCGAAGAGACCATGCTGGCTCTGAGCATCAGCGCTGCGTCGAATCCTGCCGCCGCGGCTGCCGTTGAACAACTTCGCAGTCTGCGAAACTGTGAATGCCACCTTTCTCACATTCCGGCTCCCGGCGACGAAGGCGGATTCCGCAAGCTCGGGATGAACCTGACGTGTGATCCTGTTTTTTCCAGCAAAAGCCTTTTTGACGAATAGGAGCACACACCTTTCTCAGAGTGCGCAACAAAGTGTTTTCACCGCTGTTGCCGAAATACAAAGGGGGGAAAAATGTGAAACGTTTTACCAGGATCGTCATTCTGTCAAGCTCCGTTTTCATTTTCTGCCTCTCCAGCTTGCATATGGCAGTCTGCTCCCAGCGAACTGCAGTCCAACAAAAGCAAAGAGCGAAAAACACCCTGCATACTGTTCAAAATTTCAGTGGAGTCGGGAATCGCGACGGCTCCTTTGACTACGGTTTTAAGCGGCAAAGCCATAAGGATACTGCCGAAATGATCAATGCAAAAAAGCGGGAAGGCATAAAGCTTTCTCCCGGTATGCAAAAATTTGCCGACGGCGCTGGAAAGACGTTGAAAAACATCGACAAAGCTGTCCTCAATGTTGTTGAAGAACCGTTCAAGTGGCTCGGCCTCAAGGCTGAGAGCGCAAAAATCCGCCCCTCACACGGGGGCGTTGCGCTTGGCGTATCCATAAAACTGCATCGGGACAAGAAAAACCAGGCCGGCGATACTCTTCATAAGAACGATAACAGCCAGGAATTCTACGACCTTCTCAAACCATCCGAAAACTCGGGTACCATAAGACAATAAGGAGCTGATCCTGAAAATGTTTGCAACAACGATCGCGCCGCTGATCCTCTGCTGCTGTGCTATCCTCTTTTTCTGTCTCGGTGTTGTCTTTAAGCGTGGTGGCCGTCCCGGAAAAGCTATTTTTGACTTTATCTGTGGAGTTTCCTTGCTCATCGTCGCATGGTATATTGCCACCGGATACCGTTAAACGATTTTAAGGAACGTCATTTAAACGACGTTCCTTTTTGTTATTCGTTCTTTTTTCTTGTGCTCTTAGCAAAAATGCGGTAATATTTGTTCTTTAAAAGAAGATATTTCTTGTGACTATCTAAAAGCAGTAAGGGGTTTTTCTTATGTACTCAGTTGACAAAATCAGAAATTTGGCGATCGTTGCTCACATCGATCATGGCAAGACGACGTTGATCGACTCGATTTTTCGGGGCGCGCATACGTTCCGCGAGAATGCACAGGTCGCCGAGCGCGTCATGGACAGCGGTGAATTGGAGCGCGAACGTGGCATCACGATCACTTCCAAGCATTGCACGGTGGAATGGAATGGCTATCTGATCAATATCATTGACACGCCCGGGCACGCAGACTTCTCGGGTGAAGTCGAACGTGTTCTTTCGATGGTCGACAGCGTTCTTCTGCTCGTTGATGCCAACGAAGGTCCGATGCCGCAGACCCGGTACGTTCTTTCCCGTGCTCTGGCGATGGGGCTGAAACCGATCGTCATCATCAACAAAGTCGATCGCCCCATGGCAACTCCCTATGTCGCTCTGGAAAAAACGTTCGACCTGTTCATTGAGCTCGGAGCTTCCGACGAACAGGCTGATTTTCCCGTCCTTTACGGTTCTGGCCTCGCTGGCTGGCTTGTCAAAGATCTCGACAAGGACGCTCACGAAGGCATGGATGCGCTATTCCAGACGATCGTGGACCGCGTACCGCCGCCCCCGTCGAATTCCGACAAGCCTTTCTTGATGCAGGTCAGTACACTGGCCTGGAACGACTACGTGGGGCAAATCGGCTGCGGCCGTGTCCTTTCGGGCACGCTGCACAAAAACGATTCGTTTGTCCACAGCTCAACGAAGTGGAACGATGACAATGACCGTAGCAAGGGCTGGACAACAGTTTCATCTGCAACTGAAAAAGCGGTCCATCTCTGGGTCACACGAGGACTTGATCGCGTTGAGGTCGATGAAGTCTTTGCCGGCGATATCGTTTGGCTTTCCGGCCCTAAAACGATCAAGATCGGCGACACGATGGCCTCCCCCGAATTGAACGGCGAGACGCTTCATCCGCTCGACATCGAGGAACCGACAGTATCGATGTTTTTCCTTGTCAACAACAGCCCCTTCGCAGGCCGCGACGGCACGCCGCTGACTCTTCGTCAGCTGAAAGCCCGTCTTGAACGCGAATGTCAGACAAACGTAGCGCTCAAAGTCGAAGATCTCGGTCGTCCCGATGGGCTGAAAGTCTCAGGCCGTGGTGAACTGCAAATGGCCATTCTCGTTGAGCAGATGATCCGCGAAGGCTCTGAGCTCTGTGTCTCTCGCCCAGAAGTCATCACCAAGACCGACGAAGCAGGACACCTGCTTGAACCCATGGAGCAGCTGATCGTCGATGTGCCGGAGACATATCAGGGCGTCGTCATCGAAAAACTCGCGGCGCGGAAGGCCGAAATGATCAGCATGAACAATCTTTCGACCGGAATCGTCCGTATGGAGTTTGATATTCCTACGCGCGGTCTGCTCGGCTACCGCAACACGTTCCTTACCGACACCCGCGGTCTTGGCATCATGTCCTCGCGCTTCCGCGGCTACGATCTGTGGCGCGGTGAGGTCGTCAGCCGCAATCGCGGTTCAATGATCAGCATGGACACCGGCGCGGCAACCAGTTATCAGCTGGAAAACCTTCAGGAACGCGGTGTTCTTTTCATCAGCCCCGGGACAGAAGTCTACGCCGGACAGGTCGTCGGCGAACACTCGCG
>JAEEGI010003485.1_pt1 | contig 37458 bp, 25 predicted proteins | sample 8958751 | NCBI WGS metagenome assembly JAEEGI01 (sample SAMN16246545, study PRJNA631951) | gut metagenome | biome: gut microbiome; feature: rumen; material: KS-attached | host: Bos | place: Iran: Karaj | collected 2018-10 | reverse complement strand
TGTGCTCGGCACAGTAAGTGTCCACCTCCAGAATCTGTTCTCTTGTAAGCATATCTCATGAACCTTTTTGCAAATGTAGCCAGGATCTCTCCCGGCCACAATATGTAGTTCGTCGGAGGCTTACTTGTGGGCAGGGTGACTGCGCTCGAGGCAGGTTCTGGAGAGCGCCTCAAGCGCACCCACCCTCACCAGAGTGGTGTCTGGGAGGGGTGGGTGATCTCGAGAGTGTTCTTGATTAGCAAAATTCGTTTGCGGTTTATGGCTCCTGATATGGCTGTCTGGCAACGTTAATATAGTTGTAATGAGCGTTAGAACGAATAGTGCTTTGATTACCTTGGGCCGCACCAACAAGGAGATGATCAGAAGCAAGAATAGTATTAAGATTAGAAACTAGTTCGCTACGCAAACTCGCTTTTGACCCATTGTAGTATATACCCTCTTTATCGAGTCGGATGACTAAATAAGGAGTATCAAACTGTACATCAGTACTTTTATAACCACTAGTATTCTGATACCAGCCGCCAAATCTGAGGTTTTTATCGTTTAGATCTGTTCTATAGAAAACATGAAGCGTGATATCTGGCGCAGCATTATTTGCCGTACCTGTATGGAAAGTTTCAACTAAATCTGTGCCGGCACCAAAGCCAATCATTTCATCTTTGTTATATGTGCTACTTGTTTTTCCCGTTATATCTATTGACGCTTCAATGAAGTCTCCATTGGAGAAATGCAAGTTGTCTTGATAGGAATAAAACACATTATTGTTGGGCTCAAAACCATAATCCAGAACAGTCATAGATCCTACAGGAGTAGTGATTGAAGTTCCGTCAGTACATTCAACTGTCAGTTTATAAAGAACTGATTGAGACGTCTCTGAAGAAGTATTTGAAACGAACTGAGTGAAACCTGGCAAATCTGTAGTCGTTTGAACAGTTTGCTGGGCAAGAGAGGGATTCAGAGACTTTGAGGTCCAATTAACGCCACTATCCTGACTCCAAAGCAAAGTCGCAGAAGAAATACTGTTAGTAGATCCCGTCAAGCCAATATTGACAATAATTGGAATTGTAGCGCCTTTCTGGATCTTGAAATCTGCATTATTTATATGCGAACGCATCGTGACCAACTGCTGAACGGTGTATGAAAGGTCATTCTCCGTTGTTACTGTGAGTTTTAGAGTTAGGTCCGTGGGTTCAAAGTTAGTACCGTTCAATGGCGAATCAAGACTTGAGAGTGCAGGGATGCTAAGCGCCAAGGGCGTCTTTGTGTATGTTTTTCCAGAAGGCAGGTTGCCCGTCAGATCAAAGGTATGAATCAGAGATTCGCCATTATATAGCTGAAGCGTTGCGTTATCAAGATCCAGATTATGGGCTGCGGATGCGAAATCGATTGTGATAGAAGCGCCATCGTTCGGATAGATACTTGCGTCTGCAGCCATTGTTCCACTTACAGGATTACTCAAAGTAAGTGGAATGGCCAATGTCTTGGAAATGCCAGTGGCTGAGGATGTTACTAGGGCCTTAAGTGAGAACGCCGTTCCCGGACTCAATGCGGAAGCATCCAAGCCAAGGTCGTTGAGGGAAGGGATGGTTATAGCTCCGCTCCAATCGTAATCTTTATCATTAATGGTGGCCCCATTAATAATAGGAGATCCTACTGGAGTATCGCCCTGATAGAGTTGCAAGGTGGCCGTGGAAAGAGTCAAGGTGTTGCCAAGAGATGAAAAGTCAAGGGATACGTTGTTCTGATCGGCAGGATAAATCTTGACATCATCAATTGCATCAATCGTAAAGCTCGTTGCCACGACGGGGTGGGAGAGCGTAAGAGCCTTTTCAACTGTCTTGCTATAATCACCAGCCGTGTATGAAACCCTAAGAGTTGCGTTTTTCCCGGTATCAAGGTCAGAGGCGGAAACGCCTGACAATGAGGCCAAGGCCGGAATTGTAATCTCTCCATCGGTGAGACTATATACCTTGGAAGAAGGCGCATCGCCTGGCAGGGTTATGGAAACAGCAGACCCGCCTTCAGGGACAATTACTATTGTAACACCACTGAGGTTTATAGTATTTGCCTTGGATTGAGCTCCCAGTGAGATGTGGTTCTTATCCTCGGGATAAACAGTATCTCCTGTAGCGTCCGAGAGAGTTATGCTATCTACACTCAGCGGATTCGCGAGCTTGATACTTCTCGTGAATTCAGCCTTGGAACCGCCATTATCCTCTACCTCCAAAACCAGAGTTGCATCGTGGAGAGCATCCACATTGGCCTGTGTCAGGTTCAATGTGCTAAGATTGGGAATAGTAATAGGCTGTTTGGTCCGTTTGTATGTGAGACTGTCCGTTGAAACCGGGGCGATGGGCGAATCTGTAGCCAACAGCACTACTGTCTGGGGTGCTCCGTCCTTGTCAGTATAAGCAAGGCTCAGTTTCCTTGATTTCAATTTGCATGCAGTGGCAGCGCTGCTGACATCGAAGGATATCTGTGAAGCATCAGCCGGGTAGGCTTCTTCTCCGATAAGAGTAATGTCTCCGGATAAAGGATTGCTCAAAGTTACGGGCTGGTCAAACGTCTTGGAGACGTATGCATTACGTAGCGTTACCTTGAATTTAGGCTTCGCTGAACTCAAGGGCATATCTTCCAGACCCATTTCTGCAATAGTTGGCAGTTTTACGGTTTGGTTGGCCAGGTACTGGAGGCCGGAGGGTGCCGTCTGAACTGGAATGTCACGCTCATGGTAAACGCCGCTACCGTCCGTGTAACAGAACTTGAGCGAAGCCGAAATGAAAGTGGACCCACTGGAGTAGAAGCTGAAGGACAACGGAACTTGATCTCCAGGATACAGGTCGTTTTGCATCAGGAGGCCGCCTTCTATGGTGCCGGTCATATTCACATCCCTCACGCAGCGGGAGCGACTCATTGTATAAGTCTTTCTGGCAGCGGTGTTCTTTTTACTGTTCGTATTATATGTCCAACCTACCTTTTGCTGTTCGCGATTCTTGGCTCCATTAAAGCCCTGCCGGTCATATTCAAAACCTTCCGTATTTTTCCCATAACAACCTCTGTCAAAATATGTGCGCGTTGGCATATACACAGTACTCTCTGGATATGAGTCATTGTACGGATCTTTGATGTAGAACGATTCGGGTAGGTACACGGACATCAGCAGATTTTCCACCTGGTTGGGGAAACGGTACCCGGGCGGGCAATAAGGGTTGAATCCAAGAGTGTTAATCTCTTCGTTAAGTACATCAAGAGATATTGAATACGGATAGGCATAGTCGGGATAGTAGTTGCCTTCTGTATCCATCAGCAGCAGCTCATCATTCCGGCTCTGTGTTTCCATTTTAAGGTAAGCACAGTTGTTGATGCTGTACTGGTCGTTGAAAGGAAGATCTCCTTCAGTAAATTCACGCAGCGATTTGGGATTCAGACGGTCAAATGAGAAAACGTAGTGGGTTGACGGATCATCTACGACACCTGCAAGATTCTCATTCGGTTCGGGCGTTATTGTAAAATAGTTTTGAGGTCTCACTTTATAAGGGGCTCCAGTAATGTCTTTTACGGTACCTTCTGACTCGTCATAGTAAGTGCCAATGTTTCGAAGACAACGCACGCTCTCGCCTTTTGCCGCTTCGGTATAGCTTGACCAAGTTTCATCACTGACTTCAAGAGTGTAGTTGGTTGCGCCGCCTCCTTCTTCGGCCCAGCAAACGCGCCTGTCAGCGCTGGAAAGTACATGTGCCCTCCACTGTCTCTCCGCCGGCCTGTACAGGCGTGCGCTTATAGATAGGGACTCGTTTCCAACCCACATGCCAATCAGCTGGTTGGGGGCTGCCAGGTACCATCTGACCTCATCGCGGTCCACTTTTCCATTACCGTTATTGTCCCTGTTTCTGGTTAGGCATGAGTAGGCCATGCCTTGGAACGCTTCTTTCAGTTCGGGTGTATTGTTATTGACGGCATATTCCAAGAAAGTGTTCCAACTGGCCTCCTGTTCGGCTCCACTTTCATTTGTTTTGTTATAGAGTTTCCATATATATGCTGAATTGAGACGTCCGTTCTCCTTTCCAGTGATGGTACTAAATGAGCCTGCCCGATAATTCTTGTTATCATTTGTCGGATTAACCGGCCAATACGGCCACCCATCCGTTATAGACCTCATCTCATCCATATGTTCCGTCCCCCAAATGGACTGAAGGTCAGCGGAATAGATATTATATATAGTCTGGATAGACTGCTGGATTACGGAATGGCTGGACATGATCACATCGCTTTTCCGGTCGCGGCTGGACTTGGCGTCGGAAAGAATGTGTAGTTCGCGTGGATTCGCATTCACGAACTTTCTCCAAAGGTCAGGATCAACCTGGGCGTTTGGATTGATGGGGTCCTTTTCGTAATAGTACTCGTCGATAAAGGCCGTTACTCTGATGACAGGCGTGTCAGAAGTGCTACTATCGTATATGAAGTCGCTACTCCCCGGAACGGCATCTTCTTTTTTGGTCTGATAGAAAATGTACTCGATGAGTTGGTTAATGTCCATCAAGTCCGGGACATTTTTATCTCCCTTTTCGTCGTTGTCATTAACAGTACTGCCGGGTTTCCATTCCGGATGGTAGTGGCTGTCTCCAGGATAGGCGTGGCGCTTCATACTGTAAGGACATACATTGGTACCAGTTGCGTGGTCGTACCAGGCCTGAGTATCCGTTCCATCGGAAACAGCGTCGGGATCAACGGTATTGTTTACTCCAAATTTAACCCACAGGTAATCCAGGCCGCTGCCATCATATGTGTATTCACCCGTAAGAAGGTTCTTTGTGATAACAGGACCGCCCTCGCCAAAGGGAGTCTTGACATACCAGGAGAACTTGTTCTGGTCAAGATGGGGACGATAGTCAAAAGTAACCTGGTGATACTCGTAGTGGCAGTCGGCATTGATGATTTCAGAGTCCGTGAGGAGCAGGAATCCTTCCTGACCTGCCTGAACTTCTTCATCATTGGTTACTTCTGCAAAGATATTGGTGGTGTTGTTGATGGTGATAGTATATGTATATGAGTGCCCGCGCTTAGTCTCATAATCATTGAACTGAGACCAGGAAATAGGAGTTCCATCCTTGGCGGTACGGTCTCCGCTATTGACAAAATCACCAAGATGCACGGTAAAGACGGCGTCAGAAGTGAGTGCTTGTGTAATGTCCAGTTGCCCGGTGTCTATATTTCCCATTTCGGCAATACCGGCATCGGTAAGGGTCAGGATAAGGTCAAACCGAACATATGTACCGTAAGTGGGAGCGTACTTCCATTCGCCATTCTCCACGAAGTGCGTTCCGAAAGCTCCGCTTTGGGATCCGGTCTTCCCCTCATAACCTGGCTCTCCGCTATCTATCTTATCACGGACTTCGCGTTGATAATACTTCTCTGCCGTTCCATTTGGAGCCTGGTTGTTCTCCAACATATAGAAGCAGAAAGTATAATATGTATTTATTATCTCACCAGTGCCGGGATCCTTGTCATATTCAGTCCCCTCAAAGTAATACTGTTGTGACTCGAAGTGTTCGATATCCTCGGGCGTATTTCCCTGTCCGGCCTTGGTGTACAGATAACAGCGGTCCGGCGTATTGCATACCTGCCAGTATACAGGTTTTGCGGCACTGATATTGGCCTGGTTCACTTTTACGCGGAACTTAACCTTGGCGTCGACATGCTTCAGTTGCACCCTGTATGTCTCGTTGAACTCCGTGGGGGCATCTGACTTATTCCACATCAAGTTCCTGGTATCCTTGTTTGCCAGTTCTCCGGTCATCAGGAAGAGGTCCTTGCGGTTTACGATATCCTGTTCAAGGCAAACATTGATGCCTTTAAGCTCATTATAATTTTGAACGGATTTCAAGCGGTCAAGGCCGTTCATCCCGTCCAGATTTGTTACGGCATTCGTGATATTGCCAATTACAACCAGAGTGGCATCGGAACACGTGACCGTGGAAATCTTAACGGCGCCCTCTGTAAGAACTTCATCACCGGAGCCAAGGGCTTTGTTATTTACGAACCAGCATTCGTTGAGGTTGCTGCTGAAATCGGATGCTTTTTTTAGTTGTTCATGGGAGAAATAACGGCCGTAAATCTTCTTGCCGCTATGTGTATTGTCAAAAAGCATCACATACAAATTTTGGATGCGGGCTTCGTCCACAGAGGACGCCTCCGCCTTGGTACGCACATCCACTTCATACTGGTCGATGCTTGAGAACGGGAGAATTAAAGTAACAGGGGTGCCCTCCGGGACGTCAGGACCTGGATCGGGGATATCTGTTTCTATAAAATCTCGCCGACAGTCCGTCAGTAGCAACAGGCTCAAGAATGCAGCGATGATGTATGAGATTCTTTTTAACATAGTCTAGTCAAATTCTACAGTAGCTGTTTTATCTTCCCAACGGGCAACCTGGAAATTGAATGAAACAGTGAGGCCTTTACTGATACGTGTGGTAACAGTAAGGTGCTGATTGCGGCCAAGAGCCGGAATATTCTCTGCTTTCCAGTTGGTCACGGGGAGACCGGTATATGTATAAGTCTTTTCTGTTCCTCCGTTGTTATTCTTGAAAAGCGTGAATGTTATGCATATGGAGAACGGGCCTTCAGCGGGGAATACATACCAGTCGTATGCTTTTGATCCTTCGACAGAGATAGGAATAGTCATGTCAGGTTGACCGTACTTTGCGCATGGATTGGCCAGCAGGTTTCCGGGCTCGCCCACAAAATCATCATCGTGAGGAATAACGTATCCTGTATTGGGATTGATATTATGAACCGTGTGCTTGTAATTGTACAAATCCATGGCTTCGCCGGTGTTGTTCTGAATGATTGCCGTTACCTTGGCCACGCAGCGGAGGAGTTCAAGATATGCATCACCATTCTTGCCGGAAGAAACAGTGAGAGGGGCCTTGGCTGATACCGGGAGGTGATTGTTCAATTTAACGCCATCGTCAAAATCGTTTTCATGTCCGGCTTCTTCCCATCCTTGTGTGTTGCGTGTCTGGGCGACAAAACGTAGGGCCTCCACCTGAGCGGCAGTAGTAAGGGTTGTCAGCTGTGAGCCGGAAAGGGAGATTGAACCGTCGGACGGATCGTATGTCATAGGCCAAAGCCCATCAGTATTACCAAAGGCGTAAACGGTATAATCTCCTGCGGGTTTACTACTAAAATCGAAACTTATTACGGCCTCCGTCGCCGTCTTCTCTTTGATTGTACCAGTACCAGGATAATTGAGTACAATCTGACCATAGGTCTGAGAACTCGGATTGTTATCTGCTATCAATATTACTATATCCGGGGCGGTGTATGCGCCTCCCCATTCAAACCAGCCGCCGGCATTCCAGGTGGAATTCCCCTTGGACCAGATTGTAAGTCTGTTCAGAGTCACGTTCCAAGGGCCGGAAGCACCTAAGCTGGGGTGTGGATGTAATGGATCGACGGGAGAGAGCAGGGCCTGGAAATCTGAATCTGAGAAATCCCAGATAGTAGTATCTCCGGAAGTTGTAAACTGAATCTTATAGAACTTGAGCGCTCCTACGCTGGGGTATATGGTAATAGTTCCTTCGGGAAGATCCGCAAAGGTTACTTGAGTACTTGTGTCGTAACCACCCTGTAATGATGTTACTTCACCGCCTGCAAGAACAGACACGTTGTAGTCGGAATGAACAGTTCCGTCAGTACTGGAAGCCCATACTGATAGAGTTCCGCTCTTCGTTGCAGTGAAACTCATGCAGTAATCTGCAAATCCGCCACCGTCGCCTCCAATTCCGTCACCGGGAGTATCGGCCTTTGTCACCTGGAGGTCTTTGGTGGAAAGACGGATGGAAATGACACCTCCATTCTGCGTAGAAAGCCCCTCCTTTTCCCCTGGTGCGCAGGAGAAGAGGTTTAGGAGCGCCGAAATACAGCAGCAGAAATATGTGAGGTGACGTTTCATTATATATCTTAAATCAAAAGGCCAGGGGTTTCGGCTTCAATGTCTTCCCATTCGGTGGTGACAACGCGGATGATGACGCCACCGTCCAGACGGACACCTATATAATAAGTGTAACGGATGCCGGGTTCCCATATGGAAATGGGATCATCGGTGCCGTATTTGCTTCGTTGTATATCTTTAAGCAAAATCGGAGGCGTAGAGATAGCCGTAAAGCCAATGTTCAGATGAGGTACTTTATTCTCGTACGCGGCCAATTTCGTTTCATAATCAGTTTCCCCTTCTTCAGGGGCAAGGGATCCGTCTATGGTGTGGGTAAGGTCTCCCGGAATCAGAAGGTGGAACTCTGTGGCATAGCTCTCGCCGGCTTCAAGCTCCTCTGATCCGGTAAAGAGACTAATACTGGCATCGGTCCTCTGAGAGTCAATCCAATAGTATTCGGGCTCTCCGCCGGCATCAATCGTCATCTTGGCGTAGGCCGATTGGATGATATTGTTAACGGAGACTGAAGATAGGCTAATACTAGTTTCGGCCGACTCATTGGTGACTACCACCTTCACGGCGCACAGCATATGGTTGAATTCCAGGTTGACAGGAGCCGTACGGTCGGCCACATGGCCTAAACGGCGGGTTGCGGCCATTAGAAGGTCATGGGTATGTGTGCCAAGTGTATACTGTGATTTGACGGCCATATAGCCGGGAATATCTTCTCCATCCTCCATCATTCGCTCTGCCGGGGCGGTGTAAGGATGAACTGCGATGAAGTCATAGAAGTTACTGTCATTTACCCAATACCAGTAACTGATAGGAGAATACGTCCAGTCGCTTGCTCCACGGGTGACGGTTACGCTCTGGTAATTTCCGGAAGGATCAGGAGCATCGTCCTTGTAGAAGATGCGGGTATTTCTGCCCTCGCCGGTACGGCGGCCGAACACTACGAACTTGTCACCGGAGGAGAACGAGGTGTTGGTGTTCAAGGCTTTTGTTGAGGCATTGCCATGGACCTGTTCTATGCCTGCATGGAAAGTGATGGCGCCTCCTGTGTCGGTGTCGCCCGGATATGCCGTCCTTGAGCAACTTTCAAACATGAAAGCTGCCAGAAGCAATGCGGCGAATGATATGACGTGTCCAGGCTTCATCTCTTAAGGAATAATCGTATAATAACCATCTTCGTCTTCCCATTTGCGAATACTGGCGGTTAAAGCGAACTCTATGGGTTTAGCTTTGATCACAACGGTATAGACAACAGACATATTAGGTGTCCATGCTGTGATTCCGGCCCTTTCGGCAGAGCCGATGGCCTTTACGCATTCATCTAATATCAAGGAGGCCGGAGTAGCGGACTCCTCGCCGACTCTCCAATTGAAAGTTATGGATTGGGGAGTAGGCTCATTCTCTTTATAGAGAGTCTGCGGCACCATCAAGAATACTTCTTCAGGGCTCACTGTCTGGGTATAGCCCAAATCTGCCACAGTGGGAACATCCGGATCCGGATCTACACCATTTATGGACAATTCATAGGGACCGAAGATGTCAGGATCTGTCGCCCAATTTATGGATGTCTTACCTTTACGTCCAAATCCGGGTGCGGCAGCAGGGTTCTCGGGATCTGTAATATCGTCAACATATTGGGCATAAGTAACAGTGAGATTCCCGGTCTTCCTAATATTTACCAGTTTAGCGTCTTCTATATAGATATGAGTATCTTCGTCTACGTCGGAAGCCTTTACAAACTTCACTTGTACACGGGTGAGTGTATGTCTGAATGTGAGACCTACTGTGCCGGGATAAGCAGTATAAGTATTCCCATATACTACGTCATTGGATACATCGGAAACGCAGAAGTCCACCATGTCCTCTGCCTTATTCTTGGCCGTGAAAGAGTAAACGCCTACATTGTCTGCGGAGAAAGTGGGGCCTGAGATGCCTGAACTGGCAGCATAAGGATAATAAGCCAGGAAGGAATAACAATAGGCCGGAGTGGAGGTAAGCGGCCAGAAATAGTCGCCGGAATACGTGTTGTTCTGACCCTTGTTATTGTTATTCTGATAGGTAATGTCCAGTTGGTTCATAAGGGCTGGTGCACCGAAAGCGGTATACGGATCGGCGGAAAGGAACTGGTTTCCAGTATCCCAGGCGTATACGGCAAAATGATTGCCACTCACAAGTGCATCGTCGGTAATATAGCTTGCATTTGCCTTGGTGCTTACTTCAACCTGACTGCAACTGAACTTGATGGGCTCCCGTGCATCAGGCTTATGGCACGCAGTGAGGGCGGCCAGGGCTATCAAAACCATTACCCTGGACATTGCTGAGAATCTGTTTGCCAATACCATCATCAGTTCACGTTAAAATAGCCATTTGTATCGGATGCCCATTTTACCACGTCTGCGGTAAAGAGGATGGGATTACCGGGAGAAATCTTTATGTTGAAAGTATACTCAAGGGAACTGTCCCAGGAGCTCAAGATATCACCGAGAGGGACCTCAGTATTCACAGTTGTATATTCACCTGCCGACTTGCTCTTGTATTTATACTGGACAGTCAGCTTGGGTGTGGTTGTGGTCTTGGTCAGACGCTGAGGAAGCAGGATACCACTACCAAGGGACACGAATGATGTGCTAAGAACCACATCTGCATCACTGTCTTTAAGAACCTCGAAATCATTCCTTGTGTCTGAACCTGCACCCCATTTGCCATTCTCATTAAGAACGCCGGTGAACAGGATGCTTTCAAGGCTCAAAGTGTTTAGATTAATGTCATACTTATCCTGCGGGTCATTCTTGGCAACCTTTATATTAACTTTACACAAGACGTGGCGGAAAAGGAAGTTTACTCCTCCGCCCAAACTTGGCTTTGAAAGATCCTGAGTGAAGTAAGTGGGATAATCGGGGTTCTGATCGTGGTCTTTGACCATGTCAAACTCCGACACCAGAAAATCATAGTCGGCTGTGGCCGGGACTGTGAACATTACATCGGGAAGGCCGGGAGAGGTATTACTGTAAGCAGTTGATGTTCTGGCTTGATAAAGCGTAACACTTGCATTTGCGGGTGCATATGCCCAGAAGGTAATGGTGTTTTCCGGGTTGTTGGGCCAGTACTTCAAGGGACTGTATGTCCAGTGGTCGGTGTCCCAGTTGACTTCCTGATTGTACATGAAGTTGGGCGTCCAATTCTTGGTGTTGAGATCCGCCCATGTGCCCGCGGGCTGATAGAAGGCGAAGACACGGAACGATGTATAAACGGAGTTCAGAGGGTCGTAACTCTTTGTGGTAGGCGTGGAGAGGGATGAACTGAAGCGAATGGGGGTGGCTCCTTCGATATCGCCGCCCACATTGGTCCAGCCGTCGTCCTCCTCATTATCGGGGGCGATGGCTTTACTGCACGCTCCCGCAAGCAGCGCGGTTAGCGCCGCTGCCAGGGCAAGGATCCATATGCTACGTCTTGCAGTCATTTCTGGTACCCAGGCGGGCGGTCAGGCCCGCCTGAATAAAAAGAGTGGTTAGCTGGCGTTCTGAGGAAGATGGACTTCCTGAGAAGCACCGGCAGTCCAAGGAGTAACCTCGGTGACATTGAAGTCAATGCTGTTCAGACCAAGATTAACCACTACGTTGTACTTGTAACCGGCAGCGAAAGTGATGGCATCGGCATTTGCTTTTGTAATCACATTCTCAACAATGCTATAACCAGTAGCCAGTTTTGAGTCACGGGTGATAACATAATATGTTGCCTTTACTACAAAACCGTCGGCTGCTATCTCTCTGGGGATAATCATAGGAGAAGAAGCGCTGTTGAGATCGGTAGCCGTCTCAGTGACTTTAAATCCATCAATGTCATCGTTGCTTGCCACATTCTCTTTGTATGAAGCAGCGTCAAAAGATTTATTTGTTCCGTAAGTGACACTTGTGCTTCCGCTTAAGTTACTCCAGTTGGGTTCTGTATTTCCGCTACCAAGACCAAGAGTTCCGCTCTTAGTGCCGTTAGCTGTTAATACAAGTTCCTTAAGGATAACCCAAGTCTCACCGTCGTCCAGAGTTTCGTCACCATTGCCATTGTCATTGGCAAGGTTTCCTGTAGTGCCGGTAAGATCATCTACGACGTTGCGAACCTGAATGTTAAGCTTGGCAAGAGCATGCCTGAAAGTGAAAGCAACGCGTCCGGAAAGAGCCTGCTTTGTTGCGTTCAGAACAGGATTTGCCCAAAGAAGGTCAATCTGCTCTTCAACCTTTGAGGGAACAGTAAAGTCAACAGACGGAACGCCAGTCTGGGTGTTGGAAGTTATCGAAGTGATGCCCTGATTGGTGGCAGGAACCCATGAAGAAACTGCACCGTTGTTGTTTGTTGCAATGTGAGGTGCATATGCAAAGAAACTAATTCTGTCTGCTGATGTGGTATTGGCAGCATACTCTGTGCTGTTTTGTCCATTGGGCCAGTACTTCAAAGGAGTATAGTACCATCCGGAAGGGAACCTAGCAGCAGAGTAATCTGAAGGGTTGGTTTCAGCAGGCTCTACGGCAAAAGAAGCAATGTTCCTTACTTGCTGGTTGTACATGAAGTTGGGAGCGTACGTGTCTGCCCAATCATTGGCCTCAGTGTAAAAAGCAAATACTCCAAAACCATCTTTAGATTGGGCGAGATTAGCAGTAGTAATGTCACCATAAGTGGCCTTGGTGTCGGCAGTTCTGCCGGCATAGACACCGAATCCAACGGCATTGCCCTGCCCGGTGTTCTTGTGGAGGTCGCCCGTCTTGGCGCAGGAGGCCAGGACGGTTGCTGCTACTGCAGCGAGAAAGAGTAATTTTTTCATAAGCGAAAAGTTTAAAGTTAAATAATTGAAATTTAATATATTATAAGTTGTTTACATGTCTATTTCAACGTTTTCTCCGGAGTCCCAGTCTCCCACACTAGCGTCTAGCCCGCTTGCATCCTCCGGAGGTTTAACATTCGGCGGGTGGATTGCCGGCGCCTCCACGCTGCCCAAAATGAGCCTGTACAAGGCTCTGAAACCATCGGGCGGGTCTTCGCCCGTAATCAAATTACCAACATTGAAAACGTAATTCTCAACAGTTGTATTGTCTACCAACAGCGTGGTAATATTCAGCTTAGGATCCCTGTCCGGGCTGGGCAAATCACCATTGGGGAAGCCGAACGTGGTGACCCAACCGTCCAGGTGTCCCACGCGGGTGGTGGGATCGTCCATGGTCAGCGTCCATTCAGAAACAAACTGCGTGCCCTCGTCGGATCCGGTCTTGTCCTGGGTGAGGAAGAAGTTCCTGGCCATGCCGGTGGTGCTGCATCGCACGGACTTGAGAACATCGGCATTGCTTGAATAAATGGAGATCCAGTACTGTGAGACAACGGGCATGGGGTGTATGGGCACGCGGATGGTGTAGTAGTTGACCCATACGTCTCCTTCTTCAGTATGCTCAATCTCGCCACCGTCGGCCTTGGTTGTCCAGGCGCTCCATCCGCTGTTGCTGTCGTAGTAGCGGTATTTCTCCACCATCTCCTGAGTTATCTCGAACTCGTCGGAGATACCCACGGTCATCTGTTCTGGGTTATTTATCAGTACTTCGCCGTCAGCACGGGTATACCACTTGCTGGTGGATTCCGTCACGCTCACGGATGCAAGGTCAAAGTTGTCCATGTCGTGGAACTCCATGTAGGCGAACTCGTCAGGACTCTGGGAAATCATGAAGATACGGTACTTGCCCGGCTCAAGATGGACGGTGCAGGAATCCACATTGCCGGAAACCTGGTCTGTATAGTACTCTCCGTTACGGAAGATATAGAGAGAGACGCCGGTAGGCTTGATGCCTTCGGGATACACCTCTGCCTTCCACAGCACCTTTACAATAACCTTCATGGCCTGCTTGAAGTGCAGAGGCGGCTCAATTCGGCAACCTGCCACAAGCAGCGCTGCAGCAAGCATGGTCAGCAATATGAGCATCCTCTTTCTCATCTTTTTCTGGTAAACAGGTCAAAGCCTATTGAAATGTATGCCCTTGTGGGGCCGAACCACGTAAGCTGTTTCCTTCGTGGCATGAACTCCGCAGGGTCTCCAATGTAGTCGTAATAGTACCAGCCGGTTTCATCGTTACCCCACACGTACGGATCATATCTGGAATAGAAAACACCCAAATCCAGCCCTGTATCCAGGAAGAACCTTCCCCAGTTCCATTTGTGGCCGATTCCGGCGTTGACGCCAAGGAGTTCGCCTTCCCAGCCGTGGGCGTCCCAGCCCAGGCCGTACTCCGCGGCGTTGAGCGCGCCGGTAAGATACAGCCCGCGGAAACCGTCCTCGCCGGTCCTGAAGTACCTGCGGGCATGGAGGGTGATATTGTGAATCTGGTTGAAGCGGTGGGTGTCGTAGTGGAGCCAGTGGGACCAGTCTACATCGGCCCCGAAGGTCCAGTGCCCTCGGGCGGGGTAGTACTCCAGGGACAGCGACGGCACGGAAGTGAAACCGTAGTTCGGAATCCAGGTGGCGTCGAAGATGAGGTTGGTGCTTATGCCGATTATGGGCGTTCCCTCGCGCTCCGCGATGAATTCCGGGACTTCCGGGATGTGGGATTCCCGATCGGAGTCGGGAATGACGTTGGTACTGTCGGGAATGGCGGTTACGTCACTGCCGGCTTGACCTGCAGTCTCGGGAACGACAAGTGTACTGTCGGGAATGGCGGAGACGTCGTCACTGCCGGCCTGACCGGCAGTCTCTTCCGGGAGGTAGGGGGCGGCATCGTGGTAGTAGATCTGGATGGCCAGGCAGCGGAGGTAACGGTAGTGGTTGAGGAGGAGCCAGTGGTAGACGTCGCCCTCCTCACGGGTGTTGCCAAGGGCGTTGTGCTGCATGCGCCATTTCTTGGTGTCGCGGGGGATGGATTCATCGTCCAGGAGCTTGAGGGTGCGGTCTTTTGCGGCCGCGGACATTGTGGAGTCTGCCGCCACGCGGTAGCGGAGCTGCTCCCAGGCTTCTCCGCCGGGGGTAACCGTTATGGGGATGTCCGGATGGCTGAGGCCGATGCGCTGCCTTACCGCTGTATTGAATTCCCGGGCCCTCTGGCGGCTGAGCAGGAGATTGTGCTCGTATACGCCTTCCGGGGAAGCATAGGCAACTACGCTCACGGAATCTACGCGGCCTGTACCAATCTCTTCCAGGAGGCTGAGGAGCTTGTCTGCGGCGTCGGTGTTGCCAAGATAGTTGTCCTCGTAATTGGTCTTGTCCCAGCGGAAATAGATGGTGCTCTCACGTACGCGCGAGCTATTTTCCGGCCTTTGGGGACCGGAGAAGAGAATGAGCGATATTATGCTGGCTAATAGCACGGTTTCCAGGTTAGAGCATATTCCGCTAAGCAAATGTAGCAATTTGTTATTACATAACAAAAGCCAAACTAATTTTTTCCGGCAATTTTGCCCCTGTTTGTTTTGCATATTTGTCCAGAAGCGTTGATAATTTGTCCAGATGCTTCCATAAATGGGCAATTCTTGCTAACTTCGTGTATGCGAAATTTGAAGCTTATCCCCATTCTTATCGTCGCCTTTTTGGCGTCATGTTCGCATTCCGCCACCTCTTTCCGGGCTCCGGAAGCGCAAAAAGATGCCGTTCTGGATACCGTCTCCAGCATGCTGATGAAGGACGTTGCTCCTGAGCGGATTTTATCAGTGGTAGACTCGGCAGAGACTGCCGGAATTTTTGACAGTGTCCATGCGGAACTTCTGCGTGCCAAAGTATACGGCCACAACGAGCGCGACCTGGCCCGTGCCCGTGCAATTTGCGAGGAGCTGTTGCACACTCGCAATCTTGGTCCCGGTGCGGAAGCCGATATCCTGGAACATCTGTGCTATCTGTGCAGGATGCGTTCGGACGACTTCGGCCTGATAGAGTACGGGCTAAGATTCAAGGAAGTATGCCAAGGCTTAGGGGATCCGCTCCGTTCCGTGCCTGTTGAAGCGGACATGGGGGCTGCGAGGATACGCCTTGGCCGCACCGAAGAAGGGCTTGAGACTCTGGACCAGGCCATCGTGACGCTTGACCAAGTGGACAGGTTCTCTCAGATGGATGCGGGAATAAGGGTGAGGAAAAGCAAGATACATTCCCTGATAGACCTTGACCGTTATCTGGATATAGTTCCTGTCGCAGAGCAGATTATCGGCCGCCTGGAAGACTTCGCCTCACGTCCGGAGGAGTTTGACGATGCTTCCCCCAATCTTCCCGACGACAGATCCCGTCCGGGATACATTGACTTCTACACCGGCCAGGCCAGGGCCTTCATGATGTATGCGTATGCATCGGCCGGTATGATAAAGGAAGCGCGGGAACAGGAGACGCTTTTTGAAAAGACCGCCTACAGCAGGAGTTACAACGGCCGAAAGATGGCATCCAACTCATGGCCGATGCTTGGAGAGTATGCAAAGATGCTCTCTTTCTACGAGGAACTTGAGAACCGCTGGGGGGCGGATACCCTTCACCAAGAATACGCCATCATGCTGGAGAACAAGGCTCTTGCGGCAAAGGCCCAGGGGCGCACCCGTGATGCCCTTGACTATATGACGCGGTATTCTTCGCTCATGAGCCGGCTTAATGAATCCGAGAGCAAGGAAACTGCCCGGTTGTTTGAGGTAAAGTACCGTGAGAAAGACCGGCAGCTTGCCATGGAGCGCAAGCTTTCAGAGGGTAAACGTACCAGGATGCTTGTGGTTGCGCTAAGCATAATAGTAGTGCTCCTGGCATTGTTCCTTGGGCTTCTTCTCCGTGACCTTGCTGCGATACGCCGGAAAAACAAGGTCCTGAAGGAGCAGATATCCGAGAACGTCAGTCATCAGAAACATGAGATTCAGGCGCAGGGAAAGAGTGCCGATCCGGACTTCTCCTCCATGAGCGATGCCCAGCTGTTCGAGTATCTCAGATATGTGATTGTGACAGAGGAACTGTATACGGATTCACGCCTTGACCGCCAGCAGCTCATGGACCGGTTCCACCTTTCCAAAGAAAAGATAGGAGCCGCCTTTTCTCATGGCAGCCCCTATCAGTCACTGGCGGCATTCCTTAATGTTGTCCGCCTGAAGAGTGCGGCAAAAAAGCTTTCTTCCCGGCCGGAAATGTCCATATCGGACGTTGCAGCGGCCTGCGGATTCTCTTCCGGCAGCCTGTTTGCCCGCAATTTCAAGCAGTACTTCGCCCTTACCCCCACGGAGTTCCGCCGGAACCCGGAAGGCACAGGCCGTAGCTAGCGCCTGGCCTTCCAGAACGCCGTCATCTCTTCCAGTGTCTTGCCCTTGGTTTCAGGGACAAGGCGCCAGACGAATATTGCCGCCACTATGCAGATGCCTCCGTATAGGGCATAGGCAAAGAACGGGCTCCAGGTGTACATGGGAACGAATGTTGAGGATACCACAAAGTTGAATATCCACTGGAAAGCCACCGCAACGGCCGTGGCCTGACTGCGGATGGTGTTGGGAAACAGTTCGCTCATGTATACCCAGCAGATGGGCCCCCAGCTGAACATGAAGCTGGCGCTGTAGACCATGATTGAGAGCACCGGGACTATGGCCGGCATCTCCACCACGCTTGAAAGCGCTACGCCTATGGCGCCCACGGCCATTCCCAGCGAGCCGGAAATCAGCAGCGGCTTACGTCCCAGCTTCTCCACCGTGAACACTGCAACCAGGGTGAAAGTGATGTTGATGACACCCATGATGACGGTGAAGAGCATGTTGTTGGAAACGCCCATGGATTCGAATATCCTGGGGGCGAAATACAGCACTGCGTTGATGCCTATTATCTGCTGGAAGACGGACAGCATTATGCCTATGAAAACCACCAGGAATCCGTAGGCGAAAAGCTTCTCCGTCTTCTCCACCGCGGTTGCTTTTATCTCTGAGAGAATCTCCCTTGCACGTGCCTCTCCGTTGATGTTGGAAAGGACGGTGAGAGCCTTGTGGTCGTTGCCGCTAAGTGCAAGATAACGAGGCGTTTCCGGTACTAGAAGTATCAAAAGTGCAAACAGTCCGGCCGGTATCGATTCTGATACAAACATAACCCTCCAGCCCACTGCGTTTGTCCAGGCCACGATGTTGGGGTCGGAGGCGTGTGAACGGATGATGAGGAAGTTCACGAAGTACACTACAAGCTGGCCGAAAATGATGGCGAACTGGTTCCATGAAACCAGCTTTCCGCGCTTGTTTGCAGGGGCAACTTCCGCTATGTACATAGGGCACAGCGCGGATGCTATTCCAACGCCTATTCCGCCCAGGACGCGGTAGCAGTTGAACGCTACAAGAAGTCCCTTGGACGCTGCCCCTTTCTGGAAGAAAAGGAACTCCGGATAGTAGGATCCGAGTGCGCTCAGAAGGAACAGTATGCCGGCTACAAAGAGGGCTTTTTTACGGCCCAGTTTTGACGACAGCAGTCCGGAAAGGAAAGCTCCTATTATGCATCCGATAAGCGCGCTTGACGTAGTGAATCCGTGCCATCCCGCCGTGTAGGTAAAGTCTGTGGCGCTTTGGAAAAACGCCTGCAGACCACGTTCCGCGCCAGATATGACGGCAGTGTCATACCCGAACAGCAAGCCGCCTATGACGGCCACCAGCACTATCCCGAAAAGATAGGCCGGTGACCCTTTCTGTCTATAGGTTTCCATTACTTTGCGTATAGGTTAAGGAGGGTCTCGTAGAGTTCCTGTTTACCGGAGGCGGCAACGGGATTGCCATTCTTTTTGGCATACTCATAGAGGTCTTCAAGAGTGGCTTCGCCTTCCTCGAACTTCTTGCCAAGACCGCTGTCAAAGCTAGAGTAGCGCTTTGCAACCATCTCGCACAGAGGACTTTCCTCAAGTACGGCGGCGGCGTTAAGTAGAGCGTGAGCCATTGCGTCCATGGCGCTTATGTGGGCGATGAAGATGTCCTCGGGATCCGTGGAGGAGCGGCGCAGCTTGGCGTCGAAGTTGGTGCCTCCGTCCTTGAAACCGCCGTTGCGGATAATCTGCATCATGGCCTGGGTGAGGTCGTAGGGATCTACGGGGAACTGGTCTGTATCCCAGCCGTTCTGGGCGTCGCCGCGGTTGGCGTCGATGGAACCCAGAAAACCGTTGTCCACGGCCACGGTGAGCTCGTGCTCGAAGGTGTGGCCGGCCAGGGTGGCGTGGTTAACCTCGATATTCACCTTGAAGTCCTTGTCAAGGCCGTTGGCGCGCAGGAAGCCGATTACGGTCTCCGTGTCAACATCGTACTGGTGCTTTGTGGGCTCCATGGGCTTGGGCTCGATGAGGAAGGTTCCCTTGAAGCCCTTGGCGCGTGCGTAGTCTCGGGCAGCGGCCAGCATCTTTGCAAGGTGATCCTTCTCCCTCTGCATCTGGGTGTTGAGGAGGGTGTAGTAGCCCTCGCGGCCGCCCCAGAACACGTATGAAGTGCCGCCCAGCTTGATGGTGGCGTCAATTGCGTTCTTGATCTGTGCGGCTGCGCGGGCGACGATATCGAACTGGGGGTTTGTGGCGGCGCCGTTCATGTAGCGCTTGTTGCCGAACACGTTTGCGGTGCCCCAGAGGTTCTTGATCCCGGTCTCCTTCATCTTGACAAGGAGGTAGTCCGTGATGTCCTTGAGGCGGGCCTCGTACTCGTCAAGGTCTTCGCAGTCTTCTACAAGGTCTATGTCATGGAAGCAGAAGTACTCTATGCCCAGCTTCTGCATGATCTCGAAACCGGCGTCGGCCTTTGCCTTTGCGCGGCAGTAGGGGCATTCGCCCTCGTCCCATGCGTAGGAGCGGGTCTGGCCGCCGAAGGGGTCTGCGGATGCCTGGCCCAGGGAGTGCCACCAGGCCATTGCAAACTTGAACCAGTCCTTCATGGGTTTCCCCATGACTTTCTTGTTGGCGTCGTAATAGTGGAATGCAAGGGGATTCTTGCTTTCGGGGCCCTCGAAGGGGATTTTCCCGATACCAGGGAAGTATTCTTTCATATTATAAGGTTAGTTTGGATTTCCAAAGATTATAGGCCTCACGGTACTCTTCCTCGTGGGAGGGCGTTACTACGGCAAGGCGCTCCAGGGTGGAGAAAGCCTCTCTGGAGTTACGGTAAATGCCCGCGCCAAGCCCGGCACCCTTTGCAGCACCGGCGGCGCCGTCGGTATCGTAAAGCTCTATCTGGGCGCCGGAAACGCCGGCCAGGGTGTCCCTGAAGATGGGGGAGAGGAACATGTTTGCATTGCCGGCATGGATGGTGTCCACCTTCATGCCCATTGCCTCCATTATCTCTATGCCATACTGGAAGGAGAAGACTATGCCCTCCTGCGCGGCCCTCACAAGGTGGGCTTTCCCGTGGCGGTTGAAGTTTACGCCGTGGATGCTGCAGCCGGTATCCTTGTTCTCCAGCATACGCTCCGCTCCGTTGCCGAAGGGGAGGATGGAGACGCCGTCACTGCCGATGGGGGCTTCTGCGGCGAGGCTGTTCATATCGGCATAGGAGATGCCCTCCGGGGCAACCGTGCGGCGGATCCAGGAATTGAGGATGCCGGTGCCGTTGATGCACAGGAGCACACCCAGGCGGGGATCGGCGGCCGTATGGTTCACATGGGCGAAGGTATTAACGCGGGAAAGCGGGTCATAGTCCACATTGCCGATTACCCCGTACACCACGCCGGAAGTGCCTGCCGTGGACGCTATTTCCCCGGGGTTGAAGACGCCAAGGCTGAGGGCGTTGTTGGGCTGGTCTCCGGCACGGTAGGTGACGGGAATGCCCTCCTTGAGGCCAAGCACATCGGCGGCATCCTTTGTGAGCGTGCCATGCAGGCCGAAGGTGGGTTTCACCTGGGGGAGGATGGTGCCGTCAAAGCCGAAGTAATCCAGGAGTTCCTTGCAGGGACGGTTGTTCCTGAAGTCCCAGAAAATGCCCTCCGACAGGCCGCTGACAGTGGTGCATACGGTGCCGGTGAGCCTGGCGGCGATGTAGTCTCCGGGGAGCATTATCTTCCAGATGCGGGAGTAGAGCTCGGGCTCGTTTTCCTTCACCCAGGCTAGTTTGGCGGCGGTGAAGTTGCCGGGAGAATTGAGCATATGCTCCAGGCAGAAGTCCTTTCCAAGGGCTTCCAGAGCCTTCTGTCCGTAAGGAACGGCGCGGGAATCGCACCAGATGATGGAAGGACGCAGGACATTGAGGTCCTTGTCCACGCATACCAGGCCGTGCATCTGGTAGGAGATGCCTATGGCGGCAATGCTGTCTGCAAGGTCCAGCCGGGCGCGATGGGGGATTATTTCGGCAAGCTGATGGAGGACATCCTCCGTGGCGAGCTTGAGGTTTCCGAGCCACATTGCAGGGTCCTGTTCCGCCCAGCCGGTTTTCTTTGAGATGATTGGAGCCTCCGTTTTGGGGTAGAATGCGCTTGCAACGCATTTCCCGCTTTCCGCGTCAACCAGCGCGGCCTTTACGGAAGAGCTGCCTATATCGTATCCAAGAAGGTACATTATTATGTGTTATTTATTGTTACAAAGATAATAAAAATGGGCACAAATAAAAAGCAGGGCCGGGCGCCATGCGCTCGGCCCTACGTAAGTACGTTGTCGGGGTGATGTGACTCGAACACACGACCCTCTGGTCCCAAACCAGATGCGCTAGCCAACTGCGCCACACCCCGTAGAATAGGACTGCAAATTTACGCAATTTTTGTATCTTTGCAAACGTTATGATAATACAGGCCTGCAATATACACAAGAGCTTCGGCACTCTGGAAGTGCTGAAGGGGGTGGATTTCACTGCGCAGAAAGGAGAGGTCGTGGCCATCATGGGTGCCTCAGGTGCCGGCAAGTCCACTCTTCTACAGATTCTGGGAACCCTCCTCACGCCGGATTCCGGCACTCTTGAGATAGATGGCAAGAACCCTCTTTCAATGGGTTCCAAGGCTCTTGCGGCTTTCCGTAACAGGCATATCGGCTTTGTTTTCCAGGCCCATCACCTCCTTCCGGAGTTCAGTGCCGTGGAGAACGTTATGATTCCTGCCCTCATAGGCGGCGCTGCGGCCCGTGATGCCCGTGCCCGTGCAGAGGGGCTGCTTGCCCTGGTGGGGCTGGCAGACCGTTTTTCGCATAAGCCAGCGGAGCTTTCCGGCGGCGAGCAGCAGCGCGTCGCCATTGCCCGCGCCATAGTCCAGAGCCCCGCCATCCTCTTTGCGGACGAGCCCTCCGGCAACCTTGACACCCGCACCAAGCAGGACATCCACGCCCTGTTCTTCCGCCTCCGTGAAGAGCTGGGCCAGACCACGGTCATCGTCACTCACGATCCCTCCCTCGCCGCCCTCTGCGACCGCACCTGCAACATGCAGGACGGCCTCTTCCTCTAGCTTCTCGCCCTTTTACCCCGTCATTTCCGTCATTTCCGTCATTCCCGACCTGATCGGGAATCTTGTCCACGGAAATGGCGTTTTTGGTGGATAAGTTGGCGTTTTGCGGGGTTTGTCCACGGAAATGGCGTTTTTGGTGGACAAGTTGCCATTTTGCGGGGTTTGTCCACGGAAAAGGGGTGTTTTGGTGGACAAGTTGGCGTTTTGCGGGGTTTGTCCACGGAAATGGCGTTTTTGGTGGATGGGGAGCTGCGAAAAAAGTGTTATCTTTGCAAACTATGAAGAACATCCGCAACTTTTGCATAATTGCGCATATAGACCATGGCAAATCCACCCTGGCAGACAGGCTGCTGGAACTTACCCGCACCCTGAGTGACAGGGAGATGGAAAACCAGGTGCTGGACGACATGGACCTGGAGCGCGAGAAGGGTATCACCATCAAGAGCCACGCAATCCAGATGGACTACGTGAGGGGCGGTGAAACCTATCGGCTCAACCTCATCGACACTCCCGGCCACGTGGACTTCAGCTACGAGGTCTCCCGTTCCATCGCCTCCTGCGAGGGCGCTCTTCTGGTTGTGGACGCTTCACAGGGCATCCAGGCCCAGACCATCTCCAACCTTTACCAGGCCATTGACCACTCACTGGAGATTATCCCGGTGCTTAACAAGATTGATATGGACAGCGCCCAGCCGGACCTTGTGCAGGACCAGGTATGCGACCTTCTGGGCTGCGACCCGGAAGAGGTCCTTCGGGTATCGGCCCGTACCGGGGAGGGCGTGCAAGCGGTGCTGGATGCAATTGTGGACCGGGTGCCTGCGCCTAAGGGGGACCCTTCAAAGCCTCTCCAGGCCCTTATCTTCGACTCCGTGTTCAACCAGTTCCGCGGCATCATCGCGTACTTCAAGGTGGTGAACGGAAGCATCCATACCGGGGACAAGGTGAAGTTCTTCGCCACCGGGAACGAGTACGAGGCGGAGGAGATCGGCAACCTCAAACTTAAGCTGAATCCCACCGGAGAGGTCCGTGCCGGGGATGTGGGTTATATTATCACGGGCATCAAGGCGGCCGTGGAGGTGAAGGTGGGAGACACCATCACCCAGGTGGAAAACCCCTGCAGCGAGGCCATCGCCGGCTTCGAAGAGGTTAAGCCGATGGTCTTTGCCGGCCTGTACCCCGTGGACGCCTCCAAGTTCGAGGAGCTCCGTGCAACACTGGAGAAATTCCAGCTCAACGACGCATCGTTCACCTACGAGCCGGAGAGTTCCCTTGCCCTGGGCTTCGGTTTCCGCTGCGGATTCCTTGGCCTCCTGCACCTGGAGATAGTCCAGGAGCGCCTGTTCCGCGAGTTCAACATGGACGTCATCACCACGGTTCCCAACGTATCCTATAAGGTATACACCACCAAGGGAGAGGTAGTTGATGTTCACAACCCGTCCGGCCTTCCTCCGGCAACCCTCATAGACCACATCGAGGAGCCGTACATCCGCGCCCAGATCATTACAAAGGCGGATTTCTATGGTCCCATAATGAAACTCTGTATGGACAAGAGGGGCACCCTCATCGGCCAGCACTACATAACCACGGATCGCGTGGAGCTCAATTACGACCTGCCTTTGTCAGAGGTTGTATTCGACTTCTACGACAAGCTGAAATCCATCTCAAAGGGCTATGCCTCCTTCGATTACCATATCACGGATTTCCGCCCGGCGCGCCTTGTGAAGCTGGACATCCTCCTTAACGGAGACCCTGCCGATGCCCTGAGCACCCTCATCCACGAAGACCACGCCTACGACTTTGGCCGCAAGATCTGCCTCAAACTCAAGGAGCTCATCCCCAGGCAGCAGTTCGACATTGCCGTGCAGGCGGCCATAGGCGCCAAGATCATAGCACGCGAAACCGTGCGCCAGGTGCGCAAGGACGTCACCGCCAAGTGCTACGGCGGCGATGTCACCCGTAAGCGCAAGCTTCTGGAAAAACAGAAGGAAGGCAAGAAACGCATGCGCCAGATAGGTACCGTCCAGGTGCCCCAGAGCGCATTCATGGCAGTTCTAAAACTGGATTGATGAAAGCAGCTATAAAATCCATGCGCCTCCGCACCCTGCCGCTGTCTATGGCGGGAGTGCTGCTGGGCATTCTGCTTGCCGTGGCAGACTACAGGGTAGACCTCTGGGCGGCAGTGCTTATTGTCCTTACTACCATTTGTTTACAGATTCTCTCCAATCTCTCCAACGAGCTTGGCGACGTCCTTCGCGGCACCGACACCGCAGAGCGTGAAGGCCCGGGTTACGGCCTTAACACCGGAGAGATGACCGTGGGGCAGATGAAAGTGCTCATCGGCGTGTTTGTGGGGCTTTGCATGGTATTTGGCGCACTCATGACGTGGCGCGCCTTCGGCACTCTCTGGGGCCTTACACCCATCCTTGTTCTCATGTTGGGCGCCGCCGCCATTGCAGGTGCTATGAAGTACACTCTTGGCCACAACCCTTACGGCTACAGGGCTAAGGGAGACATCTATGTATTCCTGTTCTTCGGCCTTGTGGCAGTGCTTGGAGCATATTTTGTGTGCACTCAGGGTGTAGGGCTCACCTGGAAGCTTCTGCTTCCTGCCGCCGGCATAGGTTGCTTCAGCGTGGGAGTGCTCAACGTTAACAACATACGTGACATGAAAACGGACGCCGTGAACCGTGTCACCGTTGCCATAAAGCTTGGCGAACACCGCGCAAAAGTATACCAGACCGTGCTTATCTGCCTTGGCTGGTGCTGCATGATTGCCTTCACCCTGTTAAGCTGGCCCGACTGGCGTCACTGGCTATGGGTCGCAACCCTGCCGCTTTACATCGTCCACCTTCGCGGCGTCTGGACCCGCACCGGCCGTGCTCTTGACCCCATGCTCCCCCTCCTTGTCATGAGCACCTTCGCCCTCTCCCTCCTCATGGGACTCGGCTTCTGCATGTTCCTATTATAAGATACCATGAATAAGTTTACCCTTATCGCTGCGGCAGTGGTTCTTGCTGCGAGTTGTTCAAAGAAGCCGGAAATCGGCATTTATAAACTCTCCAACGCAAACGGCATGGAGGTTACGGTAACAAACTTCGGCGGGCGCATAACCTCCGTCCTTGTCCCGGACCGTGACGGCAAGCTCCAGGACGTGGTGCTTGGTTTTGACAAGGTGGAGGACTACTTCCCGGAAAACCACCAGACAGACTTCGGCGCAGCCATCGGCAGGTATGCAAACCGGATTGCCCAGGGCCGATTCTCCATCGACGGAAAAGAGTACCAGCTTCCGCAGAACAACGGTGCCCACTGCCTCCATGGCGGCCCCACCGGCTGGCAGTACCAGATATATAAGGTAGTTGAGGCCGATGCCTCCCATATCCGCCTCCTCCTCGAGTCCCCGGACGGAGACAATGGCTTTCCCGGCAACGTAAAGGCGTATGTAACATACACCCTTACTGAAGACAATGCCATCGACATTGACTATGAGGCCACCACGGATGCCCCTACGGTCATAAACATGACCAACCATTCCTACTTCAACCTCTCCGGAGACCCTTCCCGCAATGTCCTTGAAGACATCCTTTACATCAATGCCTCAAATTACACTCCGGCGGACAGCACTTTGATGACAACCGGCGAGATTGTTCCCGTCGCAGGTACGCCACTGGATTTCACTTCTCCAAAGCCCATCGGCCAGGATATCGATACGGACTGTGAGGCCATCCGTAACGGCAACGGCTACGACCACAACTGGTGCCTGGACACCGCCGGAGATATCACGAAGCTTGCCAGCGAGCTCTACTGCCCCTTAACCGGAATATGCCTCAAGGTCTATACGGACGAGCCCGGCATCCAGATCTATACCGGCAACTTCCTGGACGGTTCCGTCACGGGAAAGGGCGGCGTAGCGTATAACCGTCGTGCCGCCATATGCCTTGAGACCCAGCACTATCCGGACTCTCCAAACAAACCGCAGTGGCCGTCAGCAGTTCTCCGTCCTGGAGAAACCTACCGCAGCCACTGCGTGTACGCTTTCAGTGTGAAGTAATTTTACTGCTGGTGCTGGCCGCCATGCGGACGATGCCCGCCCTGCGGGCGCTGTCCACCATGGCCAAACTTCCCAATCTGGTTGTGGCGGAAATGCTCTTCCGTGAGAACCAGTTTTGCCAGTTTCTCCTTGGGAAGAACCTTTGAGTACTTCTTCACGGCGTCGTTGTCCAGGTCCTGGATCTTCTTTTTGGTGCTGAGATACTTGTCCAGAGACTTTCCGGAATCTCCGCCCTTGTCAAGGTCTTCCTTGAGGGCCTTCATGGCGTCGAAAGACTCCTTGAAGGCTTCGCGGCGCCTGGCCTGGATTTCTTCGTACACCGGCCAGAATTTCTGGGCTTCCGCGTCGGAAAGCTTGAGCTCCGACTTGATGAATGCGGCCTGCTCGGCGCGGACCTTTTCACGCCACTGTTCCTTGTTGCCTTTTTCCTTCTGTGCAAAGGCGGCGGTGCAAACCAGCACCGCGAGTGCTAAAACGCTAATAATCTTCTTCATGACTAACCAATTCTTCTAATGTGAGACCGTCGTATGTGGTGAGGTCCGGATCCAGGGACTGGGCCAGATACGATACGTATGACCACTCCTCGGACGATTCCTCCGTAACTGCAGTCCTGCGGAGGATGAAGGAACCGGCAAGGGCAAGTACCGCCAGGGAGGCGGCGTATGCGAAATACGGCGCCAGATGCACCCTGCGGGTGTTCTGCTTCTCCGGGATGGAGAGCAGCCTTTCCTGCAGATTGGCGAAGTACCCGTCCGGGACCTTTATGTCTGTGTGCTTGGTCATAACTGCCTACTTTGACAATTCTCCGGCCTTAAGGTTTAATGCGGCCTCCACTTTTTCCCTGGCCAGGTGGTACGATGCCTTCAGCGCCCCCACCGTCGTCCCGGTTATTGCCGATATCTCCTCGTAGGGGAGCTCGTCCCACCAGCGCATGATGAAAACCTGGCGCTGCTTTTCCGGGAGGCGTGCCACGGCCTTTGCGAACTCCCTCTCCGCGGCGGTGCCGTCAAAGAATGGATCGGCCATGATTCTCCTTTCCATCTCAGCGTCTATGGACGATAGCCGGATGGCTGCGCGCACTTTTTCACGACGGAGGAAGTTGAGGGTCTCGTTGGTGGCGATGCGCCATACCCAGGTACCAGGCTGCGCCTCCCCCCGGTAAGAGGGAAGCGCAGTCCATACCTTTATAAAAATATCCTGAAGGAGGTCGTCGGCATCCTCATGGGAATTCACCATGCGGCGCACGTGCCAGTACAGCTTTTCGCTGTTTTCCCTGACGATGCTGTTGAATATTTCCTCCTTGGTTTGCACGGGAGCCTTTTCTGCATAACCCGTGCCACGCCGCTACTTCCGGGCGATGGCTTTCTTTGCGGCTTCTGCGATGTGGGCGGCGTCAAGGCCATAGGCGGCCATGAGGGCGGCGGGGGTGCCGGACTGGCCGAAGCGGTCCTCGCCGTTCACGAACACAAGCGGACGGGGAAGCTGGGCGGCAAGCACTCCGGCAACGGCCTCTCCAAGGCCTCCGGCGTGGTTGTGCTCTTCTGCCACCACGGCGCAGCCGGTCTTGCGGAGGCTTTCGATGATAGCCTTCTCGTCAAGGGGCTTGATGGTGGCGATGTCCAGGACCTCGGCGCTTATACCCTCTGCCTCAAGCGCTTCCGCGGCGAGGAGGCTTTCCCACACGGTGTGGCCGGTGGCTATGAGGGTGACATCGGTTCCTGGATTCATGACGATGGCCTTGCCAATCACGAACTCCTCATCCTCAGGGGTGAAGTTGGGGACGGAGGGACGGCCGAAGCGGAGGTATACCGGGCCGTTGTACTTTGCGGCTGCAAGGGTTGCCTGCACGGTCTGATTGAAGTCGCAGGGGTTCAGCACCACCATTCCGGGAAGGGCGCGCATGAGGGCTATGTCCTCCATGGTCTGGTGCGTAGCGCCGTCCTCTCCCAGGGTGATTCCGGCATGGGACGATGCAATCTTGACGTTGGTGCAGCCGTAGGCCACTTCCTGGCGGATCTGGTCATAAACGCGGCCGGTGACGAACTCTGCGAAAGAGCCGATGAAGGGAATCTTGCCGGTTATGGCAAGGCCTGCGGCGGCGCCTACCATGTTGGCTTCCGCAATGCCGCACTGGATGAACCTTTCCGGGAACTCAGCTGCGAAGGCGTCCATCTTGAGGGAGCCCTTGAGGTCTGCAGTGAGGGCCACTACGTTTGGATTGGCCTGACCGGCCTTGAGAAGACCCACGCCAAAGCCGCTGCGGGTGTCTTTCTTACCTGTATCTATATACTTTTTCATGCTAAAAATCTCCTAAGGGTGTTGTACCAAGCTGATTGAGTGCGTCTTCAAGCTGCTCCGGCTTGGGCACTGAGCCGTGCCACTTGTGGGTGCCGGCCATGAAGTCAACGCCGTGGCCCATTTCCGTCTTGAAGAGGATCATGGTGGGCTTGCCACTGCCCTTTCCTGCCTTGGCCAGGGCGAAGGCCTGATGGATGGAGTCGAAGTCGTGACCATCGGCCACAATGACGTTCCAACCCCATGCTTCCCATTTGGCTGCGAGGTCTCCCTCTCCTGCGACGGACTCTACCGGGCCGTCTATCTGCTGGCCGTTCCAGTCTGTCATGCCGATGAGGTTGTCCAGCTTGTGATGCACGGCGAACATGCCGGCTTCCCAGATCTGGCCTTCCTCGGACTCGCCGTCTCCGCAGAGGCAGTAGACAAAGTTGGGGTCATCGTCCAGCTTCTTGCCAAGTGCAAGGCCGGCTGCGGCAGATAGGCCCTGGCCCAGGGAACCGGATGCCTGGAACACGCCGGGGAGCTGCTTTCGCACAGAAGGATGGCCCTGGAGGCGGGTTCCCATCTGGCGGAAGGTTCCAAGTTCTGAGGCCGGGAAATATCCGGCACGGGCAAGGACCGAATAGTAAACCGGAGTCATGTGGCCGGCGCTGAGGATGAACATGTCCTGTCCCTTTCCGTCGCGGGTCCAGGTTGCGGGATTCTGGTTCATCTCATCGAAATAAAGGGTGGTGAGGATGTCCGTGCTGCCCATGGAGCCGCCCGGATGGCCGGATTTTGCCATGCACACCATGCGGAGGATGTCCCTTCTCACCTGGGTGGAGATGGCTTTTAGCTGATCGTTGGTTTTCATATAGAAATGATGTGATTGTTCGTATCTACAAAAATAATCAATATTTGGGGATTATCCAAAATATGAGCTAACTGTTGGATTTATAAATTATTATGTCTAAATTGCGCCAAATAAATTATTGCAATCCAATGATTAAGAAGTTCTTAAACTCCCTTTGCGTCGCTACAGCACTCCTGAGTGCCGTTTCCTGCGACGATATCATGGAAATGGTTGGTGATATTACCGGTGAGGATAAAAATTCCATCACCAGTTTCTCCATCACTCCCAGCAAGCTGTCAATAAAGGCAGAAGGCGGAGAAGCAACCATTGCTTTCACGGCTCCTGACGTATGGAGTGTTTCCTCCACTCAGGACTGGCTGTCTTTCAATCCTTCCGCAGGCACAAGCGGAGAAACTGTGGTTACCATAACGGCACTTGCTAATGAAACCGGTGCAGAACGTACGGCCGACGTTGTGGTAGAATCTGCCAAATTCCGCGCAAGCATGACTGTAAGCCAGGCTGCAGAAGAGGGAGAGGTGCCCCCGGGACCAAATCCTCCGGATTCCACAGCCACAGGTGCCGCTAAGTGGTATCTGATTGGATCCTTCCAGGATTGGAATGTTTCTACGTCCCTGGAGATGAAGGAGGTTAAGGATGGCGTCTATTCCATCGACGTCACCTTCCCGGAGAACACGGAATTCAAGTTCCTCAAGGACCAGGATCCCAACTGGACGGTCAACCTTGGCTCAGCACAGTGGGCCTCGGGCAATGTCTCGCCCGCCATCAAGGCCGGTGACACCATAGCCCTTGTACAGGACGGTGCAAACATCCTGTTCGTTCCCGGCGGTGACGTCAGCATTACCCTGGACATTAATAACAGTACCGCCGTGCTCACCGGCGGCAATCCGGACAACCCTCCGCAGCCTTCAACCGCCGTATGGTCTGTCATAGGAACCATCTATGGCTCCAATTGGGACACGGATTACGATTTGAGCTGGGACGGGGACACAGAGCACCCCACCTATTACGCCCGTGTTTACTATGAAGACGGCCAGGAATTCAAGTTCCGTCAGAACCATGACTGGGTAGATCCCGACTGGGGATTCGGCCCTGTGATCATGCCGGAGCCGGCAATCCTGAATCTTGTTGGCCAGGGTCCCAATATTACCCTGCCATGGACCGGTTACTGGGATATATATCTTACCCCGGACAAGGGAGAGCTGCAGTTCTATCCTGCAGAGGACCTGAACTGGCAGTACTTCCTGAATCCGGACGGCTCCGTATCGGAACTTGCCTTCCATTCCAACCAGAAAGGAACCACCGTTAACGGCAAGATCAAGTACTATGAAGTAAACGGCGTAAGGACCTGCAAGACAGAAACCGGCGGTGCTGGCGTTCTTGGCGGAAACAACAACCGTGAATGGTACTTCGTCTGGTACACTGACAGCAATCTCATAAAGCTTCCCATCCAGCTCAGCGGTTATATGGATTCCCAGTATGGAGAGGCCACGGTCTTCTCTCCTTATTATTACTATGGAGTATTCAATGCCGCAAACAATCCGGATCTTGGCACCTTCTTCGACTTCGTAAACAATTATCCTTCATATCCCGAAGGGTACTACGACGGCAACGGAGGTTTCTACTTCGGAGTTGAGTGGTATCTGTTTGTGGAGGCGGGCCTTGGATTCAAGATAAGCTCACATGATGTTATCGCTGAAGGTAACGGTTACGAGCGCCATGACTACAGCGGCAGCATTTCCGTAGGTCCGGCAATCCAGGGAAACAGGGACGTAACGTTCAATGTGGGCAAGGACATCGCCTCTGTCCGCTACGTTTTCATTGAAGATAAGATCGATGACGATGAAAAGGCCCTTGCAATAGCCCAGCAGCTTGCAGAAGGCAGCATCAACTACAACTACGTGGACCAGTTTGCTACCGATGACGGCAGAAACTACTATGCTACTGTAACCTATACCGCTCAGGAGCCCGGCTACCATACAGTGGTGGCCATCGGCCTTGATGCTGCCGGCCAGTGGTATTTCTGGTACTACTACTGGTTCTACCTTGAACCTTATAAAGATCCGTCAAACTACACCTGGACATCCCTTGGCACCGGCCTGTATACCGATGACTTTGTCACCACCATCTTCAAAGTGGATAATCTGACCTGGGAAGTGGAAGTCCAGCAGTGCGACCAGGATCCTACCCGCATCCGCATGGTATATCCTTACGACGGAAAGTACGGCTATAACGAAGAAGGAGACTGGGATACCCAGAAATCTTATGACATAGAGATTGTCATCCCCGATGCAAACCACGTCTACATCCGTCCTCAGAATATAGGCGTAGACTGGGGATACGGAATGTTCGGCATAGCTTCACTGGCAGGGTACCATATCGAAAACGGTACCAGTTTTGACAGCATCGCCTCTGATGATTTTGGTACCCTTGCAGACGGAGTAATAACCTTCAGGGCAGAAAAACTCCTGGTTGCAATGGCAGGCTTTAACGATGGAGGATGGTATCTGTCAAATCGTAACGGAGCCTTCAAGCTGGTGCTTCCTGACGCAGTCCCCACAAGTGCCCCTGCAGTAAAGAAAGCTGCCGCACCCGCAAGGAAAGCCGTCAGGAATACAGGCAAACCTGTCTCTGAAGCGGTAAATGGGAATGGCGGCAGGCATATCGTCAAGGCTCAGCTCTCCCGCGCCGACTAAGCTTTAAGCGGCGTGGCAGGTAAGCTATTGATATATAGCCTTCTACAGAACAATACGCATGAGCCCCCTCATGCGTATTGTTTTATATATTGTTGGTTATCAAGACAATATCCGCCACGCCCAATTCAACCCCGTCCAACTTATCCACCAAAACGGCCAAATCGGTGGACAAACCGGCAAAAACGCCAACTTGTCCACCAAAACGGCCAAATCGGTGGACAAACCGGCAAAAACGCCAACTTGTCCACCAAAAACGCCAAATCGGTGGACAAAGCGGTTAAGATTGCTGGTCGGGGACGGCAATGTCGGGGTACTGGTGGCTACAGCAGCTTGGCTGCAATCTCGGAGAGCTGGCTGCGCTCGCCCTTCTTGAGGAAAATGTGCTCGAAGAGGGGCTGGCCGGCCATCTTTTCACCCAGGTGGGTGAGGCCGTTGGACCACTCGTCAAGGTAGGGCTGGTCTATCTGGAATATGTCGCCGGTGAACACCATCTTGGTGCCTTCGCCGGCGCGTGTTATGATGGTCTTGACCTCGTGAGGGGTAAGGTTCTGGGCTTCGTCCACGATGAAGTAGACCTTGCCAAGGGAACGGCCGCGGATGTACGCCAGGGGCGATATCACAAGCTTCTCCTCCTTGAGCATGGCCTCTATCCTCTGGGCCTGCTTGCTGCCGGGGCGGAAGCAGTGGCGAATGACGTCAAGGTTGTCCATGAGGGGCTGCACGTACGGTCCCATCTTGGATTTCTGGTCTCCGGGAAGGAAGCCGATGTCCTGGCCTCCAAGCACCACGGTGGGCCTGGAAAGGATAATCTGGTCGTAGTCCTGGGCCTGCTCTATGGCCGCTGCAAGGGCTATGAGGGTCTTTCCCGTTCCTGCGCCGCCTGTGAGGGACACGAGCGGGATGCGGGGGTTAAGGCAGGCGTCCATGGCAAAGCGCTGCTCGTCGTTGCGGGGACGTATGCCGCACGCCTCCAGGTTCTTCACAAGCACCACCTCGTTACGTATGGTATCGTACCGCCCAAGGACGATGGCTCCGCCGTAGGTGAACTTGTACAGCTGGTTGGGGGCGGGCTCCTTCACGGCTATCTCCTTCCAGCTTATGCTGCTTGTGGGGCCGTAGGCAAGGCTCTGCATGGCCTCGGGTTCAGCTTCCATGCAGATGACCTCGCGCACCATGTTGTCCATGGCTTCGTCGTCCACTCGGTCCGTGAGGTAGTCCTGCACCTCCATGTCAACGGCCTTGGCCTTGAGGCGGAGGTTGAGGTCCTTGGTCACTAGGGCCACGAACCTGTCCGGATTGTTGTCCCGGACCCACATGGCGGTTGCAAGGATGCGGTGGTCCTGGATATCGTCCTTGAAAAAGTCCTGCATCTCAGGGGCGAAGGGGTGGTTGGGCTCCACCTTGATACGTCCCATCCTGGGACCGATGGAAATGCCCTTTGGGCCCAGTTTGTGCCCGTCGATGATGGTACTGATTTCCCGCATGAAGGCGCGGGCGTTGAAACTAAGGGAGTCGTTTCCCTTCTTGAACTTGTCAAGTTCTTCGATGACGGCCACGGGAATTACAATGTCGTTGTCCTGGAACTGCCGGATGGCATTGTGGTCGTGCAGGATGATGTTGGTGTCAAGGACGAAAATCTTCGACCCGGACTTCTTTTTGGCAGGTTTGCTAGTCCTCACCCTCTTTGGTATTTAACAGTGTTTCAAGTATATCGGGGATGTCCGTTTTCTCTGAAAGGACGATGTCCGGCTTTCCCGGCGTGGGGTGGCCGATGGGGTAGAACACCACGTCCTGAAGCAGCAGCTCCGCGTCTACATAGTCGTAGTCGATATCGGCAATCTGGATCACGACGCCCGGGACCTCGGCGAACAGGACGCGGACGGGGAGCTCGTTCCCGGCGGCCTTGCAGATGTCGCGGATGCAGACATCGGCGCCGGTTCCCTGGCGGGACATGGCGCGCAGGGTGGTCATGAGGCCGCCTTCTCCCACGGTTGCCCCTGCCTTGACGATGCCGTCCTCCACCAGTTCCCGGACCACCTCGTAGCAGTCGGTAAAGTAGTCGGCGTCTGCGACGTCGGCCGGGACGGAGGGGCTGGCACCCACGGCCTGGGCAAGGGAGGACCCTCCCAGACGGTACTCGCAGGTGTCGAAAGGTATGTAGATGAGCCAGTCCTGTGCCGATGCCTGAAGCTCTCCGGGGCACTTTCTGCGCCTGGATATGCGGGGGTTCACGGTCCTGGTGGTGTCTTCGAAGATGAGGTCGTCGTCCTGGTCCATGGGTTCTCCCTCCACGGTGGCGGCCTTGAAGGAGACGGCCGGGGTTCCGGAAGTGAGGTTGTACCGGGAAAGCCTGAGGCCTAGGGCGTCGATGTAGGCGCAGGCCTCTTCCACGGAGCTGTAGAAGGCGGCGGCGCTGCTTACCTCGCGGCTGTTCCAGCGCCAGTCGGCCTTGATGGTTAGGTCTCCCAGGCGGAAATGGCCGCTGCACCAGATGGCGTCAATGAGGGCCTGGGCCACCTTCCCGGCGGTATATGCCCCGGCAAAGGGAATTGGGACGATGCGTTTTGAAACAGGCAGTAGGGCAGCGTACCTTGGGATGTCGCTTTCGCTGAAGGGGAAGCGGTCCGGCGCGGGGTCACGGTGCTCGTCCGCCAAGGTGCCGAAGTCCCCGTCCGGGCGGATGGGGGGCTCTGCGGTGCAGCCGTCAAGCATGTCGGCCGGGGAGAGCGCCTGCGGTACGCCGTCTATGATGTACGCGCTGTAAAGAAGGTCAGTCTTTTCTGCCATGTTTCAAATTTAGTAAAAAAATATATTTATTCAAAAAAAAGCGGCAGGCACTCCTCCCCAAGAGTGCCTGCCTAGTGTATAAAACGAACTTAATAAATAGACACGAAGCGTACTTCGTAATCCATGGCAAAGTTATAATCTTTTATCTTAACTTCCAAATATTATAGGGGTTGAAAGCAAATTAAAATATTTTAATTTCAATTTATTACACCTAAACAATTATTCTACACGCACTTGTTGCTTTGGGAAATATTTGCCGCAAGGGCAAAAATTTCCTATCTTTGCGTCCAAATGAGCTCGACAATATCAAGAACTTTCTATAAAATGCCGGTCATCACCCTGTACATGATAGCGGTGCCGGTGTTCTATTTTCTGTTTGTTGTGTGGGCGGAGCCATTCGGCATGGACGAATTCCTTTCCCTGGGCAGGGACCGCTATACTTTCAACCTTATCATAACCACTGTCATCCTGTTCGGCGTGATGGTCCTTTCCAGGATGCTTCTTTTCATCCTCCGCAGGGTCCTGGACCTTAACTGGCCGCTGTACATCTTCTGGTGCATAGGGGAGATTGTGTTTGCAGGGTTCATGTTCTCCATCCTGCTGGGCATTGGCTGGGCCGGTGAAAAGTCGTACCTGAACGTGCTCACGCAGTGTGTGATGAACCTTGCCGGCATACTGATCTATCCGCTCACCATAACCACCATGGCCGTTTATATACATGTCCTTCATAAACGTGCCCTTGTCCCCGCCGCGGACGACAAGACCCTGGTCCGTTTCCAGGATTCTGAAAAGCGCCTCAAGCTCATAGTCTCTTCCGATGCCATTTATTATATAGAGGCAAAGGAGAATTATGTGCACATTATCCATCAGGACGGCCTCAGGGTGAAGGATTTCAAGCTGCGCTCTTCCATGGTTGCAATGGAGGAACTCCTTACAAAGCACGGCCTCATCCGCTGCCACCGCTCCTTCTACGTGAACCCGCAGCACGTTGCCCTTGTGCGTAAGGACCCTTCCGGCTACGCCATGGCCCAGCTGGACCGCGAAGGCCTCCCCGGCGTTCCCGTCTCCAAAACCTACTATGACAGCCTTGCTGCCCTTCTGTAAACCCTGTCACCGGCAGGCATAGGTGCCGAAACCCTCGGACCTGCGGTCCTCGTCCCTCCCACCGCAAAGCGGCGGGCCCCTCCCATTCATGCGGCCATGGGCGGCCACAGGTTTCTTGCACCTATGCCTGCCGGTGACAATAATTTTTGAAAAGTGGAGGGAAAATGTTATATTTGCATGTTTTAGACGGAAACAATTTAAAATTATTAATAATCAAGCATTATTTATGGCAGAAATCAAGAAAAGAGTCTATCGCTTTGGCGGAAAGCACGCCGAAGGCGACGGCAAGATGAGGGAACTGCTGGGCGGCAAAGGTGCCAACCTGGCAGAAATGAATCTTCTGGGCATGCCTGTTCCCGCAGGCTTCACCATCACCACCGAGTGCTGCACTGAGTATTATCAGCTTGGTGGCGGTTACACTCCTGAACTCAGGGCAGAGGTTGCATCGGCCCTTGAGGCAACGGAGAAGATCATGGGCAAGAAGTTCGGCGATCCTCAAGATCCGCTCCTCGTCTCCTGCCGCTCCGGCGCACGCAGCTCCATGCCTGGCATGATGGACACCATTCTCAATATCGGCCTTTGCTCTGCAACCATTCCCGGCCTCATCAAGAAGACCGGCAACCCCCGTTTCGTGTACGATGCATACCGCCGCCTCATCATGATGTACTCCGACGTTGTCATGGAGAAGGCAGAGGGCATCGAGCCGGAAGACGGCCAGGGCATCCGCCAGCAGCTTGACCGCATGATGCAGGACGTCAAGGACGCAAAGGGCTACAAGAGCGACACCGAGCTCACCGCAGAAGAGCTCAAGGACCTCGCAGAGGCCTTCAAGGTACGCATCAAGGAAGTCCTGGGCGTAGAATTCCCGGACGATGCAAAGGCCCAGCTCTGGGGCTCCATCGGCGGCGTCTTCAAGAGCTGGAACGGCAAGAGGGCCATCCGCTATCGTCAGATCGAGCACATTCCGGACGACTGGGGCACAGCCGTGAACGTCCAGTCCATGGTGTTCGGCAACATGGGTGAAACCTCCGCTACCGGCGTTGCTTTCTCCCGCAACCCTGCAAACGGTGACAACAAGTTCTATGGTGAATGGCTCATCAACGCCCAGGGCGAGGACGTGGTTGCCGGTATCCGCACCCCCAACCCCCTGAACGAGGCCACCAAGAGCGAGAAGAACAAGAACCTGGCATCCCTCGAGAAGGCCATGCCTGAGGTTTACAAAGAGCTTGACGACATCCGCAAGCACCTCGAAGACCACTTCCAGGACATGCAGGACATCGAGTTCACCATCCAGGAAGGCAAGCTCTGGATGCTGCAGTGCCGTATCGGCAAGCGCACCGGCCTGGCCGCCCTGCAGATGGCAGTAGATATGGTTGAGGAAGGCCTCATCGACGACAA
>JAEEGI010003483.1_pt1 | contig 37460 bp, 37 predicted proteins | sample 8958751 | NCBI WGS metagenome assembly JAEEGI01 (sample SAMN16246545, study PRJNA631951) | gut metagenome | biome: gut microbiome; feature: rumen; material: KS-attached | host: Bos | place: Iran: Karaj | collected 2018-10 | reverse complement strand
TTGATCTGGCCAGAACTCAAGCTTGGCTTTTGTTCTGTCCGTTATTTACTAATCTTTGTTCTGAATAATTCTCTTGGAATTTTTCAGGGTTGCATTACTGTTTATTTGTCAAGGTTCTGTGTCGCTGCCCTCACAAGCAGCTTGTGTAGATTATCATAGTACAATAAGAGTGTCAACACCCTTTTTTTAAAATAATTTGCAATTTGCGATAAAGCAAAGCACGCTCCATCGGAATGCCGATAAAGCGCGCCTCAAAACTCCCATGATTACTGGATTCTATATAAATATAAAATCTAAGAAAAATTTTTAAAAATTTTTTAAATCAGTATTCATTTTCTATTTTGATAGGTCTTTTTCCTTATCAGCCTACATATGGCTCATTGTCTGCAGTGTACATCTGCTCTGCAATGGCCTGGATGTCAAATCCATCGAGGTCAGCATCTGATACTGTAAGAGCGTATGCAATGCCTATTTCAACGTCGTACCAAGTGATTAGATCAATATATTCTGTATCAGTAATAGCACGATAGGACTGACCAGCCATATGGCCTTCGCCCCAATTAGCAAGTGTACAGTCCTCTGGGCCCACAGTCCAATCTACATAAAGACCTGTAATATCTGCATCTTCTGCAGCGCCCTGCTGTGCTCTTGCAGTAAACTCTCTTCCATCAAGTTTGAAATCAAGCTGAACTAAAGGTCCGAGAAATTCATCAGGATTACCCAGGCTTTCGCACTTTCTCCATACTACATCTGTAGCGCCTTCTGGAGCCTTGAATAATCTGGTGCAGCTATTAACCGCTTCTTCCTCAGTGATTTCTACCCAAGGATTTGCAATCTGTAAAGCTTCCTCTTCTGCTTTAGAAGTTTCAGCAACAGCCTCTGCTACTACCTCTTCTGTCTGGCTGGCAGTTTCAGCAGCCTCCTGAGCGCTTCCGCATCCGACAAGGGATCCAGCCACCATTGTTAAAGCAACAATAAAAACAGATAGCCTTTTTCTCATATTTTTTTCCTCCTCGTAATAAACTACCTTCTTAATGGTACTCCATTTATGTATCAGAAATAATTAAAAAACTATAAAACCGCAAAAAAGCGGCCTACAACCTATGAAAAGATTGTAAACCGCCTTGATCATGCGTTTTAAATTACTTAGAAGCGTTCTCTCCAGCTATTCTGCCGAATACAACGATATCTGCTACAGCATTTCCACCAAGTCTGTTTGCACCATGTATTCCACCTGTAACCTCACCAGCTGCATACAGTCCAGGAATAGGATTTCCTGATGTATCGATTACCTGTGCCTCAGAGTTAATCTTGACACCACCCATACAATGATGGATTCCAGGGCCTACATTAACTGCGTAATATGGGCCGGAAGAAAGGTCTGTTAATGGCGTTCCTATATCTCTTGAGAAATCTGCATCAGTTCCGGAAGCTACATAGGATGACCAGGTCTCAACCGTCTGTAAAAGAGCTGTTGTGGCATTTGCATCGAATTCCATGGCCTTAGCCAGGTCTTCTAATGTATCGCCCTTAACAAGATATCCACTCTTATCGAGCTTCTTGATTACTGCTGATCCTTCGTACATCTCCTGGTTGGCAATGAGCCATACATTTCCGCCGGTCTGTGCTACTTCAGCGGCTGAAACAGCATCTCTTGTACCAGTTTCATTAGTAAAACGTACACCTTCTCTATTAACGAGAATAGCACCATCACCTCTAAGAGCCTCACCAACAAGTGCTCCATCTGTAGGGATAACTGTAGGATGAAGCTGAATCTGCTCCAAGTCTACAAAATCTGCTCCAACTTCTCCGAGAAAATCAATGGCATCGCCACTGGCTGTAGCTACGTTAGTTGAAATGTAACCTGCAAGATCAGGTCGAAGCTCTACGATTCTATCCATATTGCCACCAAAGCCTCCGGTAGCAACTATAACAGCATTCGCATGAACAGTGATGTTTTCTCCATACTCACCAACTCCGGATACGCCTGCTGCTTTGCCATCTTCCATTATGATCTTATTAATGGTAGCGCCTGTTATTATTTCTACGCCCAGTTCATCAAGCCTTACCCCCAATGCAGATACCAGATAGTTACCTACTGATGTAACATTTCCTTCTGCATCTGTAGGACGGTGGGTTCTCTTTGCACTAAGACCTCCCATAGTTCCAAGAGGACCAGAAAGAGGTGCATTTTCTTTATCCAGCCAATCTATGGCATCAGAAGTATTCTCAGCCAGAGTTCTTACTAGCTCAGGATCATTTATCTCTTTACCACTCTTCATAGTATCTTCTATAAAAAGCTCTACTGAATCTTCGATACCCTGCTCAGCTTCGTAATGAGTCTCTGCTGCGTTCATACCTGAACTTGCTCTACTTGTATTACCGCCAAGAATATCGCTCTTTTCAAGAAGGATAACCTTCTTGCCATTCTCGGCAACGGTAATTGCAGCTGTCATTCCAGCGCCGCCACCACCTACGACTACTACATCTGCAGTAGACTCGTAATCTTCTGTAGCGACATTACTCTTATGACTGCCATCTGCGACAATTCCAGCTTCTCCAAGAGCAGCTTCTACAGCAGCAAGGAATCCCTTAGAACTGTAGGTTGCACCGGAAATAGCATCAATATTCGTATTTTGTGTTTTGAGGATTTTGGTTCGAAGCGCTCTGATGGCGCTGACACCTATGGACGGAGTTTCTCCATCAGTCTGGAATGTAATATCTGTGATAGTGTCCCCTTCAACAAAGACCGATACTTTGATATCACCGGCAAAACCTGCGGCTACTCCATCATACTGGTGGCCTTCGCGTTCTACCACATAGGTACTACCCCAGATACAGAACAAAACTAATGCCACACATGCAATGCAGGAGCAAATTTTCTTTGTAAGATTATTCATGTATCTTTTCCTTTCTACATACATAAATTTACAAACGAAAATACATCTACATATTAACTATAATACATATCGGCATTTATTTAAAGATAATAAAAGTATTGATTACAAGTCTTTTAATCCCTCTAATCTCATCATAAAGATAGAATATTCATCATTCTGAAAATCAAGGTCCGGAGAATTCTCGCCGCCACCGTTGGTACTGCGCTTGATCTCCGCATAGAATTCTTCCCCTTGATTGACCATGTCCATTACAGACATTGGAAATCCATTATCACTAGCAATAGAACAAAACTCCGCAAGCTGATTGTCGGAATTTCTCGTGTTAAGGAGCTTATCTCTGAGCACATGGTCTTTGGCTGCCCTTTCTAATAAACCATCAAGTTTTTCATTCATTCCCATACAACTACACTCCTTCTATATATAGTGATATAAAGTCTAATCTTACTCAGATGCCACTGGATTTTCTGCTATATACTGCTCCAGTATTTCTGCCGCATCTCCGATAATCTCAGCGCATGGGCGCTTTTTATAGTATTCGCTTGTCCTTGCTTCTGGAGTAGGCACGTCATGACGGACGCTAAGTCCCAACATTTCACGGCAAACTATAGTCCCGTGCTTTTCCTCGAATCTACGTGCCAATTCCTGAATCCTTGCATAATGATCTGCCTTAATCTGGCCTGTTTCAGGTCCATCATATCCATACAAAAGACCTGCAATCATGAACATTCCGCTCACGGAACCGCATACTTCACGAAGTCTGCCCATTCCGCCACCAAATGAAGATGCCAGCATAGATATCTGCTTCTCATCAACTGGCAGCATATCTGCAAATGCCAGTACTATGGACTGGGAACAATTATATCCTTTCATGAAATTTGCCATTGCCATTTCTCTACGCGTCATTTATTAACACCTGCTTCTATATATATTTGTTTCTTTTACTATATCTTACCATCGCCCAGGTATCAATTTAAATAACGCTGTATTCTTATATGCAATCGGGCTGTCATATTCAAAGGCTACGATAGCATCTTCTGTTGCTTTCACTGTCTGCAATATCTCTGAGGTGTAGGGATCGGTAATATATGCAAGAACCTGCCCCTTCATTACGTTGTCTCCAGCTTTTACCAGAGACTCCAGAAATCCAGCTTCGTTGGCTCGTATACTCAGAAATTTCTCGCTCTCTACCACTCTGGATTTATATCCTGCAAATCCATGATACTCAACAATCTTTTCCTTGGACAAAAAAGAAAGAACTGCATTTACACCTTGTTTGGCACTGATCTTATCTATCTTTTCTGTGCTAGATGTGTAAATTGAAAAAGCATCCGTCTCCCAAATCTGCCAGTTGTAGTTCAAAGTAGCCGTATCAAAAGGCCTTGGCTTATGAAGTACTACAAAAGGAAGTCCAAATTGTCTGGCCAGTTCCACATTTTCATTGCCTGTTTTCATCATTCTGACCTGAGGGACAAAGTAGCCTGGCATATAAAAGGAAGCAAACTGAATTCCGTACTTATAATCTTTTATATTTTCAAATATTCCAGCTGCAATTCTCTGAGTAGTCTCACCCAGATCATATCCGGGAAACATTCTATTAATATCGGTATTATCTATACTCCAGAAACGTTTCTTGATATTAACGGAATAGGGATTTCCGCAGGGAATGACCATTATCGAATGTCCCTGGGCAAGTTGCCCGTTAGCCTCGATCTTTTTAAGCTCTGATATCAAAAGACTGCAGACATAAATCTGCTGATATTCATTTCCACGTAAACTTCCGAGAATACAAACCGTCTTTTCACCTTCTCCGAATTTATAGCCCTTTACTCTGAAATCGTCTCTATATAATCCTTTGAACGAATATATCACTTCTTCTATCATGTAAGGTTCTCCATAAATACTTTTTCCCTGAGGATTCTGCCCATAAGAGAGCCATCTTCTACAACAGGATATTCCCTGACTGTAAAGATCATTCCATCTTCTGGAGCTTTTATTTCTGCCATAACCTCTCCGCTAAGGGGATTGATGATCTTTCCTACGGTTTCATCGCATTTCACTTTGCTGCCATGGTGCTTTTCTTTTATATATATTCCAGAGCATGGGGCATTCAGATAACACACATCCTCTCCCTCCGCATCATAGGCAACTATAGGCTTTCTGACTGCAGGCGCTTCACCTGTCCAAATTCCCAGTTCCTTCATTAATGAGAAAAGACCATCCGTCAACTGCTCACCGTACTCCTTGGTAATTCTCATTCCCACGCCCATTTCAACAACAAGAGTGTTTGTCCCTCTGCTGTTTAGAGCATATGCAAGGGTAGATTCCAATACTGTGCTAGCTCCGTGAACCCATATAAGATCCATATTGGCATGCAGGGCTATAGGTACAAGAGTATCTGCATTAAGCTCATTTATCCTGATCTGAGGAATTTCGGTTAAAAAAATATTGCTGGCATGAATATCTATAACAAGATCCGCTCCCAGCAATTCATCCACTATCCTTGAAGCCATATACTCATTCATGTCCCCATCCATGTTTCCAGGGAAAATTCTGTTCATATCAAGGTCAAAGGCTGGTATTCCTCTGGTAATAGAGTCAATTCCAAAGGGATTCATGGCAGGATAAATGTCTACAATTCCTGATAAATACTGGGCCTTTTCTCTGATTCTCCTGGCTAACTCAAAACACACATACTGACCTTCAAGCTCATCCCCGTGAATTCCAGTGACAATGCAGATTCTTTTTTGCCCACTGCCATCAGAACTCTTCAATCTATGCTTTCTTATTACATATTCTTCGTCTACAGGAAGTGGTATACGCACCACATCCTCAACAGACTCAATCAACTCACTCATCCAAAACCTCTTCTACAATCACGCTTATTTCCTGTGTCTGCGCCACATTACCGGTAAAAATCCCCTGATTCACAAGGCAATCAGCTGAATCTCTTCCGTTGGAAATCTTGATGTAATCATCATCCACAAGCCTCTTGTTGGTTGGATCATAGCCAATCCATTTTTCTTCATCCCATACTTCAACCCAGGCGTGGGAACTGCCTTCTCCCATCATCATTCCAGCTACGTATCTGCAGGGGATTGTTTCCATTCTGCACAGCGACAGCATTATGTGAGCGTAGTCCTGGCATACCCCCTGCCCTCCTGATAGTGCCTGCTCTGCAGTAGTTTCCATACACGTATAGCCCTGGCCATATTGAAAAGAACTATATAGTTCCTCCATTATGCGCAGGGCCTTTTCTCTGGTACTCTTTAATTCAGATAACTGCAGACCGGAATAAAAATAACGAATGTTATCGCCAGGTCTTGTTATAGGTGTGTGATATCTGTACATACCGACTTTATGCAGTTCCTGAGATTTCTCACTATCAGCCAGTCCTGTTGTGGCAATTCCAGTCACATCAAAACCAAAGCTGTTGTGATATTCGTTTGTGTATCCAAAGAGTGTTATGTTGCCGTATGAATCTGTGTTTTCACTTGTCATATGATCTGGGTAAACGGATACAGATAGCTCTTTTATCTGCTGCATATCTGTATCATGCGGAATGCATTTTAGCGAAAAGCGATGATTATTGACTGCTCCGCTAAAAGACAGCTTCATGTGATACCCAAATTTGAGTTTTTTCACAAATTATCACCTACCAATTTCTCTACAGACTCGATGAGTGTCTCATAAGGTACCTCATCCAGCTGTACAAGATAATTTACATGGGCCAGTGTCTTGTGGCTGTATCTCATTGTGCTCTTATCTATTCTGTTAGTAAGCCTTCTGGCTTCTCTTCTGATCCGCTCTGGTGGCTCCTTGAGACGTGCATACAGATCGATTCTCTCAACCAGCTTGCCTACTTTTATCATATTTCTTATCTGAGATTCATCGATGTCATCGTCTGCCATTCCCCAAAAAGCTGCCAGATTGTCTGTAACCTTCTGAAGGCCTATAAGGGGCGCTCTTGAAATCGCTGCCTGATTCATGGCATATATTGCAAGCTGTATGTAAGAAAGCGTGTCACTTCCTATTTCTTCCCTCAGAACTATCGCATTATCATAAGCTCTCATGAGATTGGAAAAAATAGAGTTCTCATCCTCCAGGGAAAAACAGTATCTTCTACTGAAATCCTCCCTTGATTTGTACACATTAGGAATGTCCTGACTCTTACAAAACTCAGAATATTCCATTTCATCCACGTCTATCATAGAGTCGAATCTCGTCTCAAAGATCTTGATCGTTGAATAAACGCGTTCTGTATATCTTCCTAGCCAATATAATCTGTCGGTGTTTTCTACTGAGATAATACCCATGTGTCTTTGAAACCTCCTCCCTGTGAAGAATTAACTATGAATGAATCCGGATTTCTGGAAAATCTGGTCAGGCCACTCTTCCACACCATTGGCTCATCTGCCATGAGGACAAATGCTCTAAGGTCTGCTTTTCTTGGAAGGAGCTGTCCCTTTTCCATAATGTCTATATCCAGGAAATCAATTACCTCCTGAGCTATGAATCTTCTTGGCTCATTACGCAGCATTTCCTTGAAGTTTTTCTTTTCCTCAGAAGTCATCTTATTTCCAAAGACAACGCCATATCCTCCTGCTTCTGCCACGTCTTTTAACACAAGCTTGTCAAAATTCTCCATGACATACTTCATATCTTCTTCGTAATATGGCAGATAAGTAGGTGCATTGCTCAGGATTGGCTCTTCTCCCAGATAATAGCTGATCATCTTAGGAACAAAGTAGTAAATTCCCTTATCATCTGCTACTCCGTTACCTGGAGCATTGATCAGTGCTACATTTCCTTTTCTGTATATGTCAAAAATGTGAGGAATTCCAATAACAGACTCTTTATTGAAATTCATTGGATCAAGATATTCATCAGAAATTCGCCTGTATACGGCGCCTACCTTTTCTTTTCGTCCCGAATAATCAATGAAATACAGATGATCATTTTCTACAATCAGCTCATTTCCTGAAACAAGATGCGCTCCCGTTTTCTCTGCAAGATAGGAGTGTTCGAAATATGCTGCATTATATCTTCCAGGCGTCAGAATTACCGTGTGACCACCAACATTGACGTGATCCATGGTACGTCGTAACAAAGACGCATAATTTCTGTTATCTTCTATATGTTTGCCTGTAAAAAGATCTGGCGAACTCCTTCTGGATATCTGCCTGGCAATCATCGGATAAGATGCCCCTGAAGGAATTCTGAGATTATCCTCCAGGATGTACCACTCTCCATTTTTGCCCTGTACAAGATCGATTCCGGATATATGGGAATATATATCTTTTGGCGGCTTTATTCCTTCGCACTGAGACAGATAGCCACTTCCAGCATAGATAAATTCCTCTGGAACAACCCCATCTTTTACAATCTTCTTATCCCCATATATGTCTTTGATAAAAAGATTCAACGCCATAACCCTCTGTTTCAGGCCCTTTTCAAGATAGCTGAACTCTTTACCATCAATTACTCTCGGAATCATATCAAAAGGAAAGAGCTGTTCCTTAAATTCATTGTTCTTATAAATTCCAAATTTTACGCCATACCTGGCCAGTAATTCATTGACATCCCCAGCACCAGCATACAGCTCCATATCCTCAACCCGCTCTTTTTTACTGAAAATATCCGTATAGGTTGTCATGCTTTTGTTCTCCTTCCCTTCTGTTCCCCTAATAAAACACTAGATGCATTATCCTGATTATCAGATCGCATATCGCTATAGATAAGATCCGCGTTTAGCACAAGCCCCACAAATATGCCAATGAGCGTATCAAGCGATCTGTTAAGTACAAATAAATATGGATTTTCATCCATAAGATGATTGACGACGATACTGAGGAACACAACACAGGAAAAATACGATGCCTTTTTCTGATCGATCACTACAGTAGAATAAATAAGCGGTATAAGCGTTACGGATATGATCGCGTAATGCAGATAGCTGTCTCCTATAATAGGAAGATGTAACTTGACGAGAATATAGATAAGTCCAAAGACTGCACCAATAAAAGTGCCTACAGTGCGCTGCAGAGCGTTCCCTACAGTATTGCTGGTGTGGTTCTGTATACACCACAACACCGCCAGCGCCGAATAGAACGGGGTTCCCTGCTTACCTCTAAGAAAATAGATTGTAAAGCAGATCAGCACTCCCAATGCCGATTTTATTATCCGCATTCCAATATGTGGAAAATGTAGCAAACCTTTTTTCATCTATTACCCAAAAACACTCCTCGCTATATCGCATAATAAGTCGGCCGTAACTTCCGCCCCAAATTTTCCGGAATCTATACAAATATCCCTGTTATCAAAAACATCCGACATATTCTTGCAATACTTCCTCCTGTAGCCTTCCCTGGCTTTGTCCACATCCTGTAGCATCTTTCTTGCTGTCTTTTCATCCATTCCGAGAATGGATGTGCAATTCTCAATTCTCTTTTCAACGGGCGCATACACGTATATGTTCAGCACCCTGTCCATATCCCGCAAGCAATAATCTGAGCATCTGCCAACGATTATGCAGGACTCTTTCTGCGCGAAATCTCTGATAATATTGGTCTGTATCTGAAATAATTCCTCCTGCATACTCACAGGCCCCATTCCAAGCGGATATCTCTTTTCCTCAAAAAAATTACCCGAACGCTCCTCTTCATTACTGATATAAGAAACTGGAAGTCCCATCCTTTTGGCTGTGTGTTCCACTATATCTCTGTCATAAAAATTTATTCCCAATTTCTCAGACATCTGCTGGGCAATGGTTCTTCCCAGTGCTCCAAACTGCCTTGAAATGGTAATTACATATTTTTCCATCACCCTGCCCATCCTGTCTTTCTGATGTTTCTGACTGCCATAGAAATAGAAAAATTGATAACAAAATAAACAAGTGCTGCTACTCCGAACAAAACAAATACATCTGAAACATTTATGGAGTTTAGGCCGTTATATCTGTTTGCTGCGGAGAGTATCTGCTTAGTTCTTGCCATGAGCTCGATAACTGCTACATTTGCAAGGAATGAACTGTCCTTAATAGTAGTGATTACCTGACTCAAAAGAGTTGGAATAATGGCTTTAAACGCCTGTGGAAGCACTATATACCACATTATCTGTACCATACTAAAACCCTGTGACTGACCAGCTTCTATCTGCCCATGTGCTACAGAATTAAGGCCGCCTCTGACGATTTCTGCTATAACGCCTGATGTATAAAGAATCAGCGCAACCGTTGCCTTGAACAGGAGCTTATTATTTACTGAAGATAGGCCAAACATTGGCTGATCCACAAAACCTGGTGTCGGACAGAACACTATGCAAATAAAAATCCAGAACAAAAGCGGAGTATTTCTGAAAAGCTCAATATAAACTACAGAAATAGTCTTAAAGATTCTACTCTTTCCGCTAGTACAGTAATTTCTCATGAGCGCCAGCACTGTGCCCAATAGTATGCTGAAAATTACGGCAATCACAGATATTATCAGCGTAAACAGAACCCCTTGTAGTAAAAATGCTATTATTGCCGGGTTCTTTAGCATTGAAAGACTGTTTCCCAATGTGCTCATGTTACGCCTCCTTAGGTGTGCTACTCTGGAACACCCTCTGTTCCCTCTTTTTAAGCGAAGTCTCCCACATAGAAGCAAATGAAGATAACGGGAAGCAGATCAAAAAAAAGATTGCACCACACACTATATACGCCGGGGCGTATGAACCGCCTGTGTTTTCTCCAGTAACAAAGCTATAAGTCAGTGACAGAAGATCTGCGCCGCCAACAATGTAGAGACATGATGTGTTTTTTATCATGTTTACTATTACGTTTGTCATTGGTGGAAGAATAACTTTGATACTCTGTGGCAGTATTATGTAGTACATAAGTCCCACATAGCCAAAGCCCTGTGATTTGGCGGCTTCGAACTGTCCCTTAGGCACTGATTCGATGCCTGCTCTGATAACTTCAGCCATGTAAGCCCCAGTGTATATTCCAAGTGCCAGAATACCTGTGACAATGATTCCAGGACTATGTCCTGAAAACGCCAACGCATAATACAAAAAGCACATCTGCAAAAGAACTGGTGTATTCTGAATTATTTCGACATAGACCCTGCTGATAGCCTTCAATACTCTTTTCCCGCTGGTTGCCAAAAGGCCAAACACTATTCCAAGTGTCAGTGCTATCAAAAGAGCTACCAATGCGGTTCTCACTGTATTAAAAAGCCCCAGGATAAACGTCTCCCTGTATATCCATATTTTGTTCCACGCCCTTGGTGAGAATAATCCAGACATCACCAGTCCTCCGTTACATTAGTCGATTCCGTTTTCTTTGATGAGTTTATCAATAGTGCCATCTGCAAAGCTGTCTGTTACCAGAGTTTCTGCAACTTCTGACATTCCTGAGCCCTTTGTTGTAGCAATGCCGTACTGCTGTGGAGCAAACTCTGCATCGATGTATGATCTGCCCTCTGTCTTATAGATAGCCAGGATTGACTTATCAACACAGAAAGCATCTACTTCTCCAGCACTGAGGGCTGTTGAAATTGTTGGATAGTCATCATACTGCTGGAACTTGATTTTCTCTGTCCAGGTTGCAGGATCAAAGCTCTCTTCATCAAAAGCATCAACACTGATAAGACCAGCCTCAATCATTGCCTTTACAAGTGACTTGGCTGAGGTTGAACCAGATGAAACACCAACAGTTGCATCAACCAGGTCTTCCAGAGACTTGATTCCCTTTGAATCTTCAACAAGGACACTAACATAGTCTGTGTAATATGGTGTTGTGAAATCCCAGCTTTCTTTTCTCTCATCTGTGATAGTGAAGGTAGCAAGTACACAATCGATATCACCAGAATCAAGAAGCTCTGTTCTTGTAGCAGCTGTAACTGCTGTGAATTCAACATCAACGCCGAGCTTAGCAGCAAGTGCCTTGGCAAGCTCGATCTCCATTCCTGTGTATTCTCCGGTAAGAGGATCTTCATAACCAAAACCAATTACCGCATTCTTTACACCAGCTCTTAATACTCCTCTGTCAATTACTGCCTGTACATCAGCTGGGTAGCTTGCTTCCTCTTCTTTCTTGGCGCCTGCGACCTCAGCCGTCTCTGCAGCTGGCTCTGTTGTAATCTCTGCCACCTCGCTTGCTGGGGTTGTGCTTCCACAGCCTACAAGCATAATGCTCATAACCCCCGCCAATAATGCTTTTACAAAACTTCTCTTCATAATGCCTATCCTCCTCTATTTTTATTTATGATCAGTACATTCACATTGATTGCACATGACTTTCTACCTGATAATTTTCCCAAGGAACTGCTTAACTCTCTCGCTCTCTGGGTTGTTAAAGAAATGCTCCGGTGTTCCAGATTCAATGATCTGTCCATCTGCCATAAATACCACTCTATCTGCCACCTGACGTGCAAATCCCATCTCGTGTGTAACTACTACCATGGTTATATTCTCTTTTGCCAGCTTGATCATTACGTCCAATACTTCCTGTATAGTCTCAGGATCAAGCGCTGATGTAGGTTCATCAAAAAGAATGATTTTACTCTGGGAACACAGTGCCCTTGCTATCGCAATTCTCTGCTGCTGACCTCCGGAAAGTGTCGTAGGATATACATCTGCTTTGTCCTTAAGTCCAACAATATCCAAGTAATGATATGCAAGCTCTTCTGCTTCAGCCTTTGACTTATGGTGTAGCTTCATTGGGGCAAGTGTAAGATTCTTTAGAACTGTCATGTGCGGATACAGATTAAACTGCTGGAACACCATTGATGTCAGGTCTCTTACTACCTTTGTCTTATTTCTGATAGTCAGCTCTATTCCATCGATATATACTTTTCCACTGCTAGGTGTTTCCAAAAAATTCATGCACCTGACTGTAGTTGATTTACCTGAACCAGATGGCCCTATTATTACAAGCTTTTCGCCCTCAGCCACCTCCAGATTCACATCCTTAAGAACGTGAAGATCTCCAAAATACTTATTCACGTTTTCCAATTTGATCATTGCCATCGTCTTTCGCCTTCCCCAGATGCAAAAATGGCGCTTCGGAAAAAACCGAAACGCCATTGTCCCCATGCACCCTTTATATGAAAAAAATGAAAAAAGAAAAGGCGCTCTGAAACACTGAGTGAATCAAAACGCCTTTGTTTGTATACAAGTATACGGATGCATTATATATCTGACAATTGTCATTTTTCCACAAATATTTATATACAAAAAGCCAAAACTATAAATATTATTGCTAAACTATAACCTTATTTCCTCTTCCCCAGCTCTCTTACACGCTCGCGAAGCTCATTAGTAAGGTGTACCTGCTTGGGGAACTCAACCTTTGGTGTATACTGCTTGATTCCAAGAAGGATTCTCTTCTGGTTAAAAGAGAGTCTCTCCGCATATTCGCTCACAAGCTGATCATACTTAAGCTCTGCCATTTCTCTTTCAACCATGATCTTCTGCTCAAGCTTCTTAGGTGCATCCACAACCTTCTCATATCGAGCCTGAGCCTTGATATTAAAGTCTTCGTGCATCTTCTCAACATCTTTAAGAAGAGCAGAAAGACTGGCCTCAGTCAGCGCAAAATCTGCGCCAAATATCATAGCAAATGTTATTGCAAGAATCTCATAAACAAGCATTGGTACTGCAGAATGCATTCCTTCGATAAAAGGAATAAGGTATTTAACTATTAAAACTCCTGCAGTTCCAAAAGCGATACTTACTGGAACGCAGATTCTGCCATTGATGTTAAGTGGCACATTACTGTAGTCCCACCATCTAGCATGGAATCTCTTTTCCAAAACCCATGATGTACCGTATTCAGCAATAGCGCTTCCGATATAACAAATGATGAATATTCCCCAAACAGGGAAATCTGGTGATGATAAGGAGTCAAACATACTGAAAAGAGCTGATGTAGCTACAACACAGCTTCCATATATGGGACATACAGGGCCAAAAAGAAATCCTCTGTCCGCCCACTTTTTCTCTTTTGCCGAACAATATATTGATTCCCAAACCCAGCCTAGAAAACTATAAAAAATAAACTCAACAAAATACTGTGCGATCATAACAGCCTCCTAATCTCATATAAATAGCATACTAAAAAAAAGCCCTTAATTCCATATTATATATGGAACTAAAGGCTCTTTAACTTATATTTATGCTAATAACTCAAGATTGAAAACTGAGATAAGATCCTCATCCTTTTTGCCAACGCCACTGATAAGTGAGTTGCCACCCTTAAGGAAAGGTGATGGATCCATGATCTCTTCGTCTGGTATTGCTACAACTTCCTTAACCTCATCAACAATAAGTCCAACCTGCTTATTGTCCTCAATCTCTGTAATGATGATTCTTGAAGCATGTGTAAAAACATCATCCTCAAGGCTCATCTTACGACGAAGACTGATTACAGGAATTATCTCACCTCTAAGATTGATGATTCCTCTAAAATGCTTGGGTGCTCTTGGAACATTTGTTATCTGAGGCATTTCGATTATGGAACTTACTGAAGATATATCAATTCCATAATTCTCTTTGCTGACATTAAATACAACGTACTTCTTTTCGTCTTTTAACTCTTCTTTATAGATTGCTAATTCTTCCATTTCTGACCTCCTTAAGCTACCAATGAATCAAGATTAAGGATAAGAGCTACATCATCAGCATCAGGAAGAAGTGAAACACCTGTGAAAAACTCGTTATCGCTGAGAATTCCAAGTGATTTGCTCTCTATCTCTGCCTGTCCAAAAAGCTTGTCTACTACGATTCCTACATTAGAATTATCCTTGGCACAGACTACAACGTTTATAGCAGCCTTATCTTCGCCTTTTTCTTCAAGTTCAAAAACCTTATCAAGATATACAAGAGGAATAACCTGTCCTCTGCAATCAATTACGTCTTCACGATCAACAAGCCTTACATCAGCTGCCTGAACATTCTCTATTGCAAGTACAGATGAAAGAGGAATTGCTACTACTTCACTTTTTACACCTACTATAAGAGCCTGTGCATTATTATTTACTTCACTGTCCTGATTAAGCACAGCTAACTGATTTGATACCATTTTGTTACCTCATTCCAATATCTTTTGAAAAAAATTAAAGACACAGTTTTTAGTTTTATCACAAGAATATACATGAGGTCAACAAGTAATTTTCTTTTTATCGTCCACTCAAAAAGTGAAATAAATTTACGTACTTGCTAATCAGGTCTTTCTAGCCAGCGCCATTGCTCTCATATAGCTTACAGCTGCAAGTAATGAGGCAATTACAATGAAGATAAGTGCCAACAGTGCATGATTTATGCGCATGCCAAGGAATACAACGCCTACCACAAGTCCCATAACTACGAACATATTAGGAAGCATATACAGTGCTACTGCTGGTCCCTGCTTGATAACTTCAACCTCGTTTTCCCAATCCAGGCGCATGTGCTTGATACCACATGCACATCCCCATGCTGTAGAGAATGCGCAAAGCATAAAGCCAAGAATCAGGTACAATACGGTATTGATCACGGGCACTTTTGCAGAAAAGCATAAACACAGCACACCTAAACACATAAATGGAACTGTAAGATACATGTTAAATAGCATCTTGCCCTGATATATCTGTTCTTTCCTGATAGGGAGACTCTGTAAAATCCAATACTGCTTACCTTCAAGTGAAGGTGAACAGGTTGTGGAAGCCATCATTCCAACAAGGAAATAGATGATAAAAGGAATAGCGGGCTGAAGAACAGCCGAATCAAAAGGTGCATTCTGAGTTGTTACATTGACTATACTATCGAACCCGAAAATCAGTGTAACAACACTAAGGATCACGGCTAGAAGCTCACCAATTGCCACATTTGTTATATATGTGGTTGAGCCTGTCATTCTCTTGAATTCCTTGTAAGCTATTGCAGTAACTACGCTATGTTTTTTCTGCGACGTCATCTTGTAGCTCTTGGATGCACTATGGGATTTAAGTGCAGAATTGATCTGCCTGTAGGATCTGCCAACAATATGGAATACTACTGAGAACAATAGCACCGTTACTCCTACTAAAAGAAATGCATCGGATATGCTGCCATCTACAATTGCGCCAGCAAACCATTTTGCAGGCAAATACGTATTTGCAGCGTTCTCAATCGCCTCATAGGAGGCTTCTAATGTCTCCTCAACATTACCATTCCTGAACATTGCTTCAAGAATGTATCTAAACGAGAAGCAGAAAATGATGAATATGAAAGTGAACACTGTCTGGATAATGTTATTTTTCTTAAATCCTACGCTTGCTCTTGCAATCAGAAATCCCAAAAATGATGCGATAAGCATAGGAATTATAGGCACGAGCAGTGATAAAATCAGCCACTCGATCAGCACATAAACAGGTGCAAAAGCGAATATTTCATAGCCTATCATCATGGCAATGGTAATGCTAAGATACCATGGCAGGCTCTTTATATACATGTATAAAAACTTACATCCTGCTACAGTCTTGGCTTCAAATGGAAGCGACATAAGCATGTCATATTCTTTAAAGTTGAAAAGATATCCATTTGTCTTAAAGAATGTAAAGAAAAAAGCCAATACACTTATAGTAAGGACGCATATCATAGGAATTGCCTGAGTAAGCCCTATTGCGCCGTAGCCCAGAGTAGCAGCAAGGCTATAGCCCAGGATCATGGCATATATGATAAACATGCCGATGAAGGACCATACAATCTTGCGCTTTTTCTTTTTATCATCACAATGCTTGTAGGCATTTACCAAACTCGTTGATAATAATAATGTTTTTAGAAGTAAAATATTATTTTTCATTGTTATCTGTCTCCAGGAATGTTTCCTCTAATGAATGGCCCTCAGTAAGTTCCTCCATAGTTCCTGATGCGATTATTTTTCCCTGTTTGATGATGGCCACCTTGTTACACAGCTTCTCTGCCACATCCAGTACATGCGTAGAGAAAAAGATAGCTGTTCCTTTATCACACATCTCATGCATGATCTCTTTTAACACGAAGGTTGCCTTAGGATCTAAGCCCACAAATGGCTCATCCAGAACGAGAAGCTTAGGGTTATGAATAAGCGCTGAAATAATAGCTACCTTCTGCTTCATTCCGTGAGAATATGAGCTGATCTGATCGCCAAGAGCTGGAGTGATCTCAAAAAGATCTGCATATTTCTTGATGCGCTCCTCTCTTTCCTCGGCGCTTATATCAAAAACATCTGCTATGAAATTAAGATACTGGATACCTGTGAGATTCTCGTAAAGATCTGGATTGTCAGGAATATACGCCGTAACTCGCTTGCATTCCATTGGCTCATCCTTGACTGAATGTCCGTCGATCAGGATCTCGCCCTCTGTGAAATCAAGGACTCCTACGACTGCTCGGATTGTTGTGGATTTACCTGCGCCGTTGTGGCCAATAAAGCCGAAGATATCGCCACTTTCAACTGTAAGTGATACGTTGTCAGCAGCTTTTTTGCCTTCCTTGTAAGATTTGGAATAATTTTTAATCTCAAGCATTTCTTTATACCACCTTCCCATAATTGGTAAGTAAATCATATAGCGTTAATGTTTATACTAATATAGTATTCACTGATATTGCCGTATTAAACACTGATTATGGCAAAATAGCCGGCTTTAATCTTCTTCCCTTTTGTAATTCTTCCCTAAGTGCTCTGGCCATTTCATTTTCATCCTGAGAAACCATCGCATTATCTCCGTTTCCATAGATGCTCCTGTAATAGACGTCAAATACCGCTTTTACTGATGCTTGATACTCTGTTGGAGCTATTTCCACATAATCAGATAAAAGACCTCTCTCGATAAAATCTCCGGTATATTGCTGCCTTAGGAGCTTCTTGATAGACTCAACATCCATAGCGAGCTTCTTTTCCGGTGTTCCGTGCCTGTATCGAAGGCTCCTTATGGCAATAGTTCCCAGTATCAAAAGAACTATCAATAAAACTACGCTGAGAGAAACAATGATTACTACGCTAAGTACCTGCGTTGTAGTCTGAGTGTTATCCTCTTCTTCCGGCTCAGTTTCCTCAACTTCAGGTATTTCCGGAATATATTCTTGCTCTTTTGAAACCGGTTTCTCAATTACTGTTTCTGCTTCTTTGGCTTTTCTATGCCATGTAAAGTCAGTTGCCGTCATATATGCGCTTGTAGGCTCAAAAGGAACCCATCCGATATTCTCGAAATAAGCCTCTGGCCATGCGTGGGCACAATCACTTCCAACAATATAGGAGTCCTGCTGTTCAAAAGGATATGCATATCTGTAGCCCACAGCTACCCTGGCAGGAATTCCAGCGAGCCTTAGCAGCATTACCATGGAAGACGTATAATGAACACAATAGCCTTTTTCTGTTTCAAAAAGGAATCTGTCGGCTATATCAGCCATACCCTGGGCTGTGCTCATATCTGAATCAGGGTTATGACCTCCAACAGAATCAGTGCTATAGGGATATTGTCTAAGATAGCTTTCGATAATCCTACATTTCTCATAATTACTATTGGTTCCAGAAGTCAGCTCTTTTGACAGCTCTATCATCCTGGTGGTAGCGCCAGACGTATCGGTATAAGCCGCTTCCTTCCAAGGCTCTTCCTCTAAAACTTCCTCATAATCCTGCTCACCAATAACTCTGACTAGCTCAATCCCATAAAGCTCCCACATGTAACTATCCGCCTCAGCGTAGGACATCATAAGCGAGTTATCTTTTCCCTGCGCCTGCTCTATAAGTTCCTCAAAGTAGGGACTACCATAATCAATATCGAGGAAGGATGCATCAATAACATAGCCCTTCTTGTGCTTGGACTTACTGACACCTCCATCCACTCTTTGACCGCCGCTAGAGAGCATTATGGAGTTGTTTGGCACAATCTCATCCGCAGTATCCAGATATACATATTCAATATTTACTTTGGAAATTTGTGAGAAAAGAGCTGCCTTTTCCTTATCCACGCCCCGCTCATGCATGAAGTTTAGAAGGCTTACAAGGTTCTCATATTCGACACCTTTGCCACCTGAAAGATAGATGTTTCTACGCATCTTCATGTTGGCACCGTTTTCATCATCCTTGAAAACAAAGTATGGTTTTTCGCTGGTACGAAGGATCAGCTGGGTTTTGTCGGATTTGCTGACTCTTTCTCCATTTACGTTAAAAGAGCTGTAACCTGCGGAATATGAGCCATCCTGAAACATGAAAGACAGATAGTACGAAGCATTGTCAGCAACGTCCCTTACTCCAGAAACAAGTCTTTCACCGACTGCAAGTGCCTTAGACCAGTCGATAGGCTCATCTCCCATGGGAAGCGCAAAGACCAGGACTGCGATAATCGCAAAATAATAAAACGGAAAAGCTACGCCACTTCTGTCTCTCAGGAGCTTTTGAAGTGCCGATAAGACCAGTACACTCAGACATACAAACAAGAGCTTATCTGTTATAAGTTCGCCCGAAAAAGCATTCCACTCAAGGCATAGATAAACAGAAATCGCAGCTAGTATAATGCTTCCCCAGTCAATCAACACGTCTTTATTCGGCAAAAAAGCCAAAAAGAGCCTTATTAGCACTGCTATGATGACTGGCACCTCCAAATACGGCAGCGAATCTATATCCTTTAACAAAAAAGACAGAAGCGCAGCAGGAAGAAGCAAGGCTAGAGCTGATGCCCTGCTACTTGCAAATAATCTGAACACATATTCCAAAATACTAAACAGGAAAAAGAATCCAATTACAGCCAAAGAAAGGACGTCTCTGTAACCGTCTGCGTTTTCCTTTTTTGCCAGAAAATAGATCTCTGCTAAGACCGAAACCAGGGCGAATACAAATAAATGTAACCTGATTTCAGCCGCAAATAAGGTAGTAATCCTCTCCCGGCTCTGGATCTTCTCTGATGACAATCCATGTATTCTGCCCATACACACTGTTCCTCACGTCAAATGCCATGCTCCGAAGCTTGTTGTATTCCTCTTCAGAGCTATAAAAAATGCTGTCTGCAACAACACTATAAAACTCCAGAAAACTCTCGTATGAGTCAACTAAAGACTCCGATATCTTCCCCGATGGATAAACGATCCTTACAGGAACGCCCTGTTCCCCGAAATGCCAGGCTGCGGACACAGCAAACTCCAGGAAAAAATCTCTCTTTTTCAGGAATTCAATGTCCTGGTCTCGCTCAGGCACATTCACTGCCTGCAGTAAAAGAGTTACTGTCCTCTTCTCCATTTTGTCTGGGATTCTGGAAATCAGCTCAGATAGTCTTGCTGAAAGCTTCCAATTTATAGAACTAAGAGAATCGCCTCTCTGATAGGGCCTGAAATCACTTCCCGGCGTATTCTCAGATAACCTAGGGCTCTTAAGACCAGTATTATTGAATAGATTTTCGATATCCAGAACTCTGTCCGCCATATCTGTAATGCGTGGGCTTACTATTGCCCTGAAGGAATATGAAATATCAAGCGTTACCGTATAAATCCCGAAGGGATCAGTAAAAGCAACATTCTCTACGCCAACATTGTAGGTCCCGGAATATCTGCAATTGATCCCGGATGACAGTTCTTTTTTCTCATGAATATTCAGCGAAAGCTCCTCACCGTTTTGAATCTCGTACAGATCGCATCTGTCTTCATATAGGAACAGCTTCATTCTGTGGATAGGTAGAAAGCCTTCATTGTCTATAGACACTCTGTACTTGTGCTCTTCGCCTTTGGTGAGTCTGTGAACCTCAATCTCCTGATAAATTCTCAGAAAGCTGTTGTTAATGAAAATATAGATAATCGAAATAGGTATCAATAAAAGCACTGCGTAGAGCCACGCAAAAGAGACTGGGCCTCCGTAAAAGCTTGCAAATACAAAGCTCCCAATCAGAACTATCATATATATTATGAATTTCAGTTTATTAACTGTAATCTTCATGTCGCCTTCACTTGCTCAAGTATCTTTTTTACCAGGTCTTCTCTAGTAACTCTGCTGAGTCTGGCCTCTGTAGTTAGGACAAGTCTGTGTGGAATCGACAGTCTTGCAGCCTCTGCTATATCCTCAGGCACGCAGTAATCACGACCATCCATATATGCGATGGCCTGAGCACACCTTAGCATTGCCAAAAGAGCTCTTGGGGAAGCTCCGCATGAAATCTCAGCCTTGGTCCTTGTGGCTTCCACAATGTTAACTGCATAGGCTCTTAGATTCTCATGAATGCTGACTCTCTGAGCCTCTTTCTGCATGGATATAACCTCATCTCCAGATAAAACAGGTACTGTCTTATCATGAAGATCTCCTTCAAGGAATCTCCTTGCTATATCCTCTGAAGCCTCTGTGTCTGGATATCCAACAGAAAGCTTAATCATGAATCTGTCCAGCTGGGACTCAGGAAGGGGGTATGTTCCTGCCATTTCCGCAGGATTTTGTGTCCCTATTACCATAAAGGGCTCAGGCACCTTGTATTCCTGGCTATCTATGGTCACTCTGTGCTCTTCCATTACTTCCAGAAGTGCTGACTGCGTCTTGGGCGAAGTTCGGTTTAGCTCATCCGCCAGAACTATGCTGTTCAGAACTGGTCCGGGAACTACCTGAAAACTCTCCTTAGCAGGACTATAAATAGAAAGGCCTGTGATATCCGCTGGAGTTGTATCAGGTGTACACTGGATTCTTGCAAAAGAAACAGAGATAGAGTCAGCAAGCGCCTTGGCAAGGGATGTTTTACCAACACCAGGAACATCCTCTAATAGTACATGTCCTCCAGCTAATAGGCAGATGACCACCTTGCGGATCACATCATCTTTTCCTATAAGCCTTTTCTTCATATTTTCAGATAATTCGGTGATTTTTTGATTTGAATTTCCCATAGAATCCCCCAATGAATAAAAACTTCATACTAATAACTATACTCTAAATCCATGCAAATAAGCAGACTATTTTGCATAATCCGCGAAATATTCTGCTAATTTTTTCTACAATTTATATATATTCGGTATTGCGTTTGCTATAGAATAATATCATCAACAAACAGTTGATAACATATATAGAAAAAACATCTTGTTGATTGAGAAAGGAGATCAAAAGTATGGAAATTACATTACAGGCAGTAGAAAAGGTTATGGAGGAGACTGGTGTGGATTTTAAGGTTGCAAAAGAGGCCCTCGTCAAGACAGACGGAGACATCGAAGCAGCAATAAAGCTCATTCAGCCATCATCTAAAGATATAGGCGATGATATCAAGGAGCTTATAGATAAGCTTAAGACCAAGGTTGAAGAAGGCAATGTTGATAGAATCCAGATCAAGAAAGGCGAGGAAGTAGTATTCAGCGTTCCTGTTAATGTTGGAATCGTTGGCGGAATCATCGGACTTGCAGCAGCTCCTTGGGCACTGATCGCTGGATCAGTTGCAGCATTCGGAATGGGATGCAAGCTCGAGGTCGTACACAAAGATGGTACAATCGATGGTATTAACTAATTAAAACGTAAAGACAGCCTCAATCCTGGCTCAGGGTTGGGGCTGTTTTCATGTGTTATTTCTGTGGCGCAAGCATCTTATCTACCAGTTCCACACACTTGTTGAATTTAGTGAGGTAATCACCTTCTATGTACTCAAATTTCTTACCATGAGACTCATAGATATCTGCTATCATCTTGCGATATTTATCACGATTATCCCTTATCTCAGTGCTCCTGTCCCCATCCTGAACCCATTTGACATCAGGTGCCAGGAAAAGAACCAGATCATAACTGTTAAGGGCATCGATCGCATCTGAAAGCTTGATGTTCTCTTCGTTACCACCGAGGAATTTTAGGAAAAACTGAGTTATAAGACAGTCTGTGTCGCAGAAAAGAACTCTGTTACTCTGCTCTACTGCCTTTATCTCATTGAGCTTCTGAGTAAGTAATATCTCAGTGAAATCCTCATCCAGCATCAGTGTGTCGGTGCCAGATTTCTCAGACAGATCTCTGCCAGATTCCTCAATCTAATTAGTACTGTCGTAATTGGCCAGATTCACGGTCATTACTGACTTACCAGAGCTCTCTACTCCTATAAGTAGTACCTTTTTGACATAATATGGCCTTACAAAGGTTGGAAGCCAGTCCCAGTGACCATAAAGATCCTTGCGAATAGCCGTTGAGCTGATATCATTGCGCTCAAATACGTAGAATTCGCTATCCGGGTAATTTACGTTCCAAAAGCTCTCTGCATCGTAGTCAGATCCACAGAATACTACATCTATTGGCTCTCCGATATGTTTTTTAACATATTCAGAATCAGCCTTAGACGCTTCCAGAGTGTATTCCTGCTTGGTTTCGCAATCGTCTGATATCGTAAAAATCTCGACGTTTCCTATATGTTTAGTAGCCTGATACAGCCATCTGTAACGGACTTTGTAGTCCACTTCGTCCCTGTTATTGCCTATGCTGAGCACGATATAGAGCTTCTCGCACATACAAGCAGCCTTGATGATGCACTCCAGATGCCCATTATGCATAGGATTAAAGGTTCCGCCATACATACCAATCTTATACATATTATGCCTCTTTTGTTGTCGCATTAACTCTGGTATCTAAAACCCATTTTACCAACATTATTATGGCATTTATGAGATAAATGCTCCACATAAGAACTGTTGCCATGTCTCCTGTGCCAGTAGCAAAGGCGTAAACCCACATGATTACTGTAACAACATCAACTACTACCCAGAGAACCCACTGCTCCATGTATCTCTTAACACAAAGGATCTGAGCAAATATTGAAAATACTGTGCTCATAGCATCAACAAATGGAAGTGTGCCATTCATCATCTTAAGTACATATCCGTATGCTACAGTTCCAACTGCAACAAGAAGATAAGCGATAAGACTGCCCTTAAGAGTCATTCTCTTTTTGACAACCTCTTCTGTCTCGCTGTTCATGTTCTTGGACCACATATAGAGTCCCACAAAGTTCATAGGAACGTAGTACAAAAGATTGAGCATTACTTCGCCCCAGTATCTCGCTCTCCATGCTACGATCGCATAAAGAATCGTATTGATAGTTCCAAACCAAAAGCTTGAAAGCTTACCTTTTCCAGTCAAAATAACGCACCAGATACCTGTAACAGCCGCCAGAATTCCAATAAGAGAATCCTTCCAATAGATTGAAAGTCCCAAAATTACTGCCGTTGCCAGAACAATCCAGGCAACCTCCCACTTTTTCCAGCCAGCAAACTCTTTTCTAATTGCCTCTTTTACCTTTTCCATACCAAATCTCACTCCATTAAAACATGTAATAATTTCTGCCGATAACCGCAGAACATTGCTATTATAACAAATAACAACTCATATAGAAATAAAGTGGCATGGTATGCTTAGAAAAAGATTTTTAGCCGGCGAAAGTATTGATTTCCTTACAGAAAGGGCATTTTGCTTCGGAAACATCTACATTGATGCGAATTATCTTTTTACAGTGAGTGCATGCAACCTTCATAAACTGAATCTTACGAGCGCCACCTGTGACAGTCTCAAGTTCGCTGTCCAAGAGCACCTTTTTAGCCTCTAAACTCATGATTTTATCTCCCTTCTTAAATACTTTCCTCATAAAAACGCTATTATTTAATTATACGAACCATAAATATTTATGGCAAATAAGCGCAGATATCCTTATATCTGTGTTATTATGTCATTGTAAGTATTGATTGGTAGGAGGTTTCACATGTTTTTTCTTATAAAAAACGCCCTGGAGGAATGTAGTGCAGAACAGTGCCACGACGCAGCTGAGCCATATGTAGCAGTACTTACTCCCGCTCAGTGGGCAGCACAAAATGAGAATTTTGACATGGGTATGGATTTTGACCTAAACGGTGAAGAAATATATACCACCAAGGCTGAGGTTAACTACGATTCATTAACCGGTACTTTTTTTATTCCTACACAGTCATCGCATTCTACAGAGCCTCAGAAGTTTTCTTTTGTTCTGGATGAAACAGGAATTGTCTTCATCGACGAAGGAGATGAAGCTTTAAGGCTTGTTAAGAGGATTCAGCATTATAAGAAATGGAAAAAGCCATGTCTTGAGCGCTTTTTATACGATTTCCTGGAACTTATCATTCATAACGATCTCAGAATCATGCAGAAATACGAGCTTGAACTCGATAGTCTGGAAAAAGAGATAATGTCAAATGCAGAGACAGCCCACATGGAGCGCAACAACGATATCCGCGGCGATATAAGAGACCTGCGTATTCACTACGAACAGCTCCTAGACCTGGGACAGGAACTTGAAGAAAACGAAAACGGCTTCTTCAAGGAAGAAAACCTACGTTATTTCCACATGTTCTCAAGTCGTGTAGACAGGCTCTACAACTCCGCTACACATCTTCGAGACTACACCATCCAGCTTAACGACCTTTACCAGTCACAGCTTGATGTACGCCAGAACAGGATTATGACTGTCCTGACCGTGGTTACAACAATCTTCATGCCTCTGACTTTGATAGTTGGCTGGTATGGTATGAACTTTAAGTACATGCCAGAGCTTGAATCCCGTCTGGGATACCCGATTGTTATCGTACTGAGTCTATTCATCGTCGTGGGAAGCCTGATATTCTTTAAGATTAAAAAGATATTGTAATAAAAGCAAAAACAGCTATCCAGTTAATTTACTGGATAGCTGATATTTTTATAAAGGCATTGCCTTGCGACGTCTAAGTCCCATCTTGGCTTCAGTTGCATGCTGAACATAAATATCAGCATTTTCCATGATTCTAAGCTTGTCCTGATTTTCTACTGGTCTGATAACCTTAGCCGGATTACCATAAGCTATCATTCCGTCTGGAATTACGGTATTCTCTGTGACGAGTGCTCCAGCTCCAACAATACAATTGTTGCCTACCTGAGCACCATTCATAATGATCGCTCCCATTCCTACAAGAACGTTATTTCCTACAGTACATCCATGCACTACAGCACTATGGCCTATAGTTACATTATCGCCAACAGTCAGCTTATATTCTTTGTCTACATGAAGAACTGCCAGATCCTGAATATTTGTACGCTTTCCAATCTGAATTTCCTTGGAGTCGCCTCTTATTACAGCGTTATACCATACTCCGCTGTCGCTACCTATGGATACATCACCAACAACCTGTGCTCCTGGTGCTATAAAAACGCTTTTGTCTATGTTTCTCATACCGGTTCTCTCCCCATTAATGAGCCAGATCTTACGATCTGGCTCTGAATTAGTCTTATGAAATTCTCTCTCCAAGCCATCCCTTGATGTCTGATACGCCATTAAGCTTCTGGAAGCCTTCTTCATTCTGTACAATAAGTGTTGGCGCCTGCATTACATTGTACTTCTCAACAAGCTCTGGATTTTCATCTGCATCAAGAACCTTGTAATTAACTCCAGCCTTATCAAGCATCATTCCTGCAATCTTGCAGTTAGGACAGGTCTGAGTCTTGAACAACATTATCGCATCATCTACATTGAATGCATTGCTGTTGGCATCCTTATTGGATTTCTTGACAGCAGCCTCTACAAAACTTGGATTCTTGCCGCTTCTCTTAAGAGTTGAATGACCAATGTCGTAAACTTTTCTATCCTTGTATTCCTGAGCCTTACCATCATTCCAGTTAGCTACAGGACGATAATAGCCAGTAATTCGGCTGTATACTTCTGTCTTTTCACCGCAGTGAGGACAAACAGCCTGTTCTCCTACAAGATATCCATGGTTCTTACATACTGAGTATGTAGGAGACATTGTGTAGTATGGAAGCTTGTAATTCTCAGCAATCTTGCGAACAAGACTTGCTGCAGCCTGCCAATCAGGAAGCTTTTCTCCAAGGAACGCATGGAATACAGTTCCTGAAGTATAAAGAGTCTGAAGCTCATCCTGAATATCAAGAGCTGAGAAGATATCCTCTGTATAGCCTACTGGCAGGTGTGATGAATTGGTGTAATATGGTGTACCATTCATATTCGCTGTAACAATATCAGGATACTGAGCCTTATCATGCTTAGCAAAACGATATGTTGTAGACTCTGCAGGAGTAGCCTCAAGGTTATAAAGGTCTCCATATTTCTCCTGATAATCAGAAAGTCTGTCTCTCATATGAATAAGAACTTCCTTGGTAAATTTCTGAGTACGCTCATCAGTCATATCAGCCTTTATCCAGTTGGCATTAAGACCAACTTCATTCATACCGATAAGGCCGATTGTTGAGAAGTGATTAGCAAATGTTCCAAGATATCTCTTGGTGTATGGGTAAAGCCCCTGATCAAGAAGCTTGGTTATAACTGTTCTCTTAGTCTTGAGTGAACGAGCTGCAATATCCATCAAATGATCAAGTCTCTTGTAGAAATCAGCTTCATCCTTAGCAAGATAAGCAATTCTAGGCATATTGATAGTAACTACGCCGATAGAACCTGTTGACTCTCCTGATCCGAAGAAGCCACCGGATTTCTTACGGAGTTCTCTAAGGTCCAGACGAAGTCTGCAGCACATAGAGCGCACATCACTTGGCTCCATGTCAGAATTAATATAATTAGAAAAATATGGTGTGCCATATTTAGCAGTCATTTCAAACAGGAGCTTATTGTTCTCTGTCTCGCTCCAATCAAAATCATTTGTTATTGAATAAGTAGGGATAGGATACTGGAATCCACGTCCGTTAGCATCTCCCTCGATCATGATCTCGATAAATGCCTTGTTGACCATATCCATCTCATGCTGACATTCGCCATAAGTGAAATCAAGCTCCTTGCCACCAACAATAGCATTGAGATTCTTGAGGTCATTAGGAACTGTCCAATCCAATGTGATATTGGAGAATGGTGCCTGTGTTCCCCATCTGCTAGGAGTATTAACGCCATAAACAAATGACTGAATGCACTGTTTAACCTCTGCCTGAGACAGATTGTCCACCTTAACAAAAGGTGCAAGATATGTATCAAAGGATGAAAAAGCCTGTGCTCCAGCCCATTCATTCTGCATAATTCCGAGGAAATTAACCATCTGATTGCAAAGAGTTGAAAGATGGCATGCAGGTGAAGATGTGATCTTACCTGGAACTCCGCCAAGTCCCTCCTGAATCAGCTGCTTAAGACTCCAACCAGCGCAATAGCCACTGAGCATAGCAAGGTCATGGATATGGATAGCTGCGCTTCTATGAGCAGATGCTATCTCATCGTCATAAACCTCTGAAAGCCAGTAATTAGCTGTAATCGCGCCAGAATTGGACAGGATAAGTCCACCGATAGAATATGTAACCGTAGAGTTTTCCTTGACTCTCCAGTCGTTGATCTTAAGATAATCGTTAACGATATCCTTATAGTTAACAAGGGCAGAGTTAACGTTACGAACCTTCTCACGCTGCTTACGATAAAGAATATAAGCCTTGGCAACATCAGTATATCCAGCTTCTGACAGCACCTTCTCAACGCTGTCCTGAATCTCTTCTACAGTGATCTTGCCGTCTACTACCTTGCTCTCAAAGTCAGAAGCGACTCTAAGGGCAATAAGATCTATAACACTTGAATGATAGTCCTTCTCAAGCGCCTCAAAAGCCTTGGTTATAGCTGCTGAAATCTTGGAAATGTTAAAATCTGCGATCTTGCCATCGCGCTTTACAACCTGATACATAAGAACCCCCTATAAAGAAATACATAAGAAAATTAACTATGATAAAGATAACATTAATACAGATTTACGTCAACATATAGATATGATCTAAAAACCGACCACAATATATTGTGGTTTGATTAAACTCCCCTTATCTCCGCGGTTGGAACATATCTCCTAACTATATTAACGTATTTTTCTATAGTTTCACGGCTCGGCGCCTCCAAAGAACAGTCTGGTACTGTATCTCTGGCAACATACTGCTGTAAAAAATATTTTGAAGTTCCGCAGATCCATTTGCCAATTTCCTCAAAATCAGCTTCATCATGGAACTGCTCCACTACTGTAGTCCTAAATTCGTAGTCTATCCTGCCCTCAAGCAAAAGAGCTATCGTCTGGCCAATGCGCTCTAAATCCACTTTATCAAGGCCTGCTGTCATAGCATACTTGGCTGGTGAATTCTTGATATCCATGGCTACATAGTCTATAAGACCTGCATCCATGAGCTCTTTTACCATATCAGGATTACCACCATTAGTGTCGAGTTTGACCTTATAGCCCATTTCCTTGATCTTTCTGATGAAATCGGGAAGATTCGGGCGAAGACAGGGTTCACCACCAGTTACACAAACACCATCCAAAATGCCCCTTCTCTTGGACAGAAAATCAAATAATTCGTCCTCTTCCATTACAGGCTCAGCGCTTCCATCCACAAGCTCGTAGTTATGGCAGAATCTGCACCTGAAATCACACCCGCCAAAAAAAACCGTGCATGCTACATGCCCCGGATAATCAAGCAATGTCATTTTCTGAAGACCATGAATTTTCATAGTAAACTCCCGCTTTTAATATCAATACTCAAAAGCACCCTGTACAATCATACCACTATTGATGCCATTTTAATGCTATCATTATTGATAGAAATTTTGTTTATTCTTTGGGGGAATTTAATGACTAAAAATCCACGTTTTAACCGAATAATTGCCTGTCTATGCGTTATTTGCAGCATAGGATTTACTGTGGGGTGCGGAGCTGAAAGTGCCTCAGATGCTGCAATTTCAACTCTTAGCATAGAAATGATTTCAGATATAGAGACTGGTACAGATGATCTGGCGGTTTCAGAAAGCTCAACTGCTGACATAAATTCTGAAGAAGAACATGACGAAGCTTCTGCCGACGTAATTCTTTACGGAACTCTTGAAGAAGCCGGAATTCATCAGGAGTGCATTGATATTATAGAAGATATAATAACAACAGATATTGAATATGGCTTTACAAGCGCACAGATATCGATAATTCGCGATGATAAACTTGTTTATGAAGGAGCTTTTGGAAACGTTAATTCCTATAATCAGGATGATTCTCGTAAGACTGATTCTGCACCCGTAACTACCGATACTCTGTATGATCTAGCATCCGTCAGCAAGATGATAGGCGTTAACTATGCCCTTCAAAAGCTAGTTACAGATGGCGAGATCAGCATAAATGACAAGATTTCTGAATATCTGGGACAGGAATTTATTGATGATACTATCTTCATCGACTATGCAGATGGATCTCACGAGCCTTTGGAGACTATCAAAAAGTGGAAAGGAGAGCTCACTATAGCTCATCTTCTCCGTCATCAGGGCGGCTTTCCACCCAGTCCCAAGTACCACAATCCTACGATCAATCCTGAGACCTTTGAATATGACCCAGAGATAGAGAATCCTCTTTTTTCCTCAGTATCTGCTGATGAAAACGCCAAAGAGGCCACAATTAAAGCCATATGCATGACTCCACTAATGTTTGAACCCGGCGCCAAGGTTCTTTATTCCGACGTTGATTATATGATCCTTGGCCTGGTTGTAGAAGCTAAAACGGGAAAAAATCTGGATACTTACCTTAAAGACACCTTCTGTAAGCCAATGGGGCTTACCCATGTGACATATACTCCTCTTGAGCATGGTTTCACAAAGGATGACTGTGCAGCTACTGAGCTTAATGGCAACACAAGAGATGGCTATTTAACCTTTGATGGCATTAGGACAGATACTGTTCAGGGAGAGGTTCACGACGAAATGGCCTATTACTGCATGGGCGGAGTCTCAGGTCATGCGGGAATATTTTCAAACGCAACAGATCTGGCCAAGCTCGGAACCCTGATGCTTGATGGAACATACGGGGATCTGCAGTTCTTTTCACCAGAAGTTATTGCTGAATTTACAGCGCCCAAGTCTGAAGATTACATGAATTGGGGCCTTGGCTGGTGGCGTCAGGGCGATATGCAAAGGACCAGCTACTTTGGTACCAGATCCTCCACCAGAACCTTTGGCCATCAGGGCTGGACAGGAACGCTTCTCATGATAGATCCGGACAAAAATCTGGTAATCGCTATCCTGACCAACAAGATAAACAGCCCTGTTACTGACATTGTCAAAAACCCTAATAAATTCAACGGGAACTGGTATACTACTGCAACTCTTGGATTTGTACCTGAAATACTGTACATAGGAATGGATGAGAGTATTGATGTAAATGCTGATCTCCAGAGCTATCTTGAGGAGCTCACAGACAGCTGCGACAAAGCTATCAAATCCAGCATGCCAGAAGATCATCCGGCAAGATTAAATGCAGAAAGTAAACACGCCCTGCTGGACAGAAGCCAACAGGGCGGTTGATAGGATTATTTATAATCTTTCATATATTTAAGTGCTTCATCATCCGCAACTAGCGTAAAATCTGGATGAAGCTGTAAGATAGAAGCTGGAACCTCTGGAGTTACCTCGCCTGTGAGCGCCCTCATGAGGACTTCAGCTTTTTTCTCGCCATCTACTACCATCAGGATCTTCTTGGCCTTCATAATCGTACCAATTCCCATGGTAATAGCCTGTCTTGGCACCATAGCTGCATCTTCAAAAAATCTCTTGTTAGCTTCTATAGTGCTCTCAGAAAGATCTACAATATGAGTCTTTCTGGTAAAGCAGCTGCCTGGCTCATTAAATCCAATGTGTCCATTTGGACCAAGTCCTAAAAGCTGCATGTCTACGCCACCAAGAGCATCGATGGCTCTCTCGTAGCTAAGACACTCGCCTTCTACGTCTGCATTAGTTCCCTCTGGTACATGAACATTGTTTTTCTCAATGTTTACCTTGGAAAAGAGATTCTCATTCATGAAATAGTGGTAGCTCTGAGGATCATCCTCAGAAAGGCCTACATATTCATCCAGGTTGAAAGTCTTAACCTTGGAAAAATCCAGATCATCCTTTTTGTACCACTCAACAAGCTGAGCATATATGCCAAGTGGCGTTGAACCTGTAGCCAAGCCTAGAACACAGTTTGGCTTAATGATAATCTGAGCGGATATGATATTGGCAGCCTTGCGGCTCATATCGTTATAATCATGCGCTCTGTAAATTTTCATCATTTGATTTCAAACCCTCTAAGCTTTAATTCCTCAGCATAGATACATGAAGCGAAATGTCCTGGCTCAAGTTCCTTATACTCAGGAGTAAGCTCTTTACACTTTTCATTACAGTATCTGCATCTTGTATGGAAATAACATCCACTTGGTGGATTAGCAGGGTTAGGAATCTCTCCCTTAAGAGGAATTCTCTCCTGCTGATAAGTAGGATCAGCAACAGGTACAGCTGACATAAGGGCCTCGGTGTATGGGTGCTTGGGCTTAGTGAATATCTGCTCCGTCTCACCATACTCAACCATCTTACCAAGGTACATAACACCAACCTTATCAGAAATATGCTCTACTACTGAGAGGTCATGTGAAATGAAGATGTAGGTCAGCTTCATCTCTTTCTGAAGGTCCTTGAGCAGGTTGATTACCTGGGCCTGAATTGATACGTCAAGGGCTGATACAGCCTCATCACAAACAATGATCTTGGGCTTTAATACAAGTGCCCTTGCAATCCCAATACGCTGTCTCTGTCCGCCAGAGAAAGCGTGTGGATATCTCATAAGATATGCAGGGTTAAGTCCTACCTTCTCGGCCATCTCCTTGGCCAGTCTGTCCATCTCTTCTTTGGGCATCTTGGGATAATTGGCCTTAAGTGGCTCCTTGATGATGTCCAAAACTGTCATTCTGGGATCGAGTGATGAATACGGATCCTGGAAGATCATCTGAATCTCCTTACGGATTCCCTTCATCTTCTTTTTATCTACCTTGAGGAAATCTACTTCCTCACCAGCTTCTGTGCGATAGAAAACCTCGCCTTCTGAAGCATCATATGCTCTTACAATACATCTTCCAAGAGTTGTCTTACCACATCCGGACTCACCAACGATTCCGATGGTCTCACCCTCTTTTACCGCAAAAGAAACATCTGTAACAGCCTTAACCGTGACATTTTTAGAGGTAAAACGCTTGTGAAGATGCTTTACTTCAAGAATATTATCTTTTTCCACGCTTCTTACCTCCTTCCTCTACTGGTCCTCTTGCTGCCTCCTCTGCAAGTCTCTTCTCAACTTCCTGTCTGTGAGCCTGACATGCAGGGTTATTGCAGTTAAAGCATGCGATCTTGTGACCTGGCTCGATCTCAACAAGTTCTGGCTCAGCCTTATCGCAAAGTCCCTCGATTCTGCAATCGCATCTGTCGTAGAAACCGCACTGCTTGGGCAGGTTCATGGCAAGAGGAACTGTTCCCTCGATAGAGAAGAGTCTCTCGTCCTTTCTGCCACCGATCTTGTGAACAGAACCGATAAGACCTCTTGTATATGGGTGCTGAGGATTAGCATAAATTGTCTTGGAATCGCCTGTTTCTACGATTCTTCCAAGGTACATAACAGCAACTCTGTCGCACATCTTGGCTACAACGCCAAGGTCATGTGTGATGAAAAGAATCGCCATATTGAACTCCTTCTGGAGTTCCTTCATAAGCTCAAGAATCTGAGCCTGAATTGTTACATCAAGAGCTGTTGTAGGCTCATCTGCAATAAGAAGCTTAGGATTACATACGAGAGCCATAGCGATAAGCGCTCTCTGAAGCATACCACCTGAGAATTCATGAGGATACTGATTGTATCTCTTCTCAACGTTGGCAATACCAACCTTTCTCATTACCTCAAGAGAGATCTCTTTGGCCTTCTTCTTGTCCTTGGTAATATGCAGAAGTGTTGCCTCTGTGATCTGGTTACCAATTGTGTACATTGGAGAAAAGGCTACCATCGGCTCCTGAAAGATCCTTGAGATCTGCTTACCTCTTACATTCCGGATCTCTTTTCCCTTCGGATCAATCTTGAGAATATCAACCTCTGTGTCATCCTCGTTTCTGAACATGATCTCACCGCGAGGAATACACTTCTTCTCATTGATCGCAAGAATTGACTTACAGGTAATGGATTTTCCACAGCCTGACTCTCCAACAAGTCCCAGAGTCTCGCCACGCTTTATTTCAAAATTTACGCCTCTTACAGGAGTAAGTATTCCTTCCATCATCTTTATGTCAATATGAAGGTCCTTAACTTCCAAAATATTGTCTTTTTCCATAGAAAACTCCTAAAAATAATTACTTGTAAGGATCTGCAGCATCTCTCATTCCATCGCCGAGGAAGTTAAATGCCAAAACAGTAATTGTTACAAAGATAATCGGAATCAGCTTGTGTGGGTTTGCAGCTACGTCTGTAACTGAGCTTGCTTCCTGAAGAAGTACTCCCCAGCTGGTTGCAGGTGATTTGATACCAAGGCCAAGGTATGACATTGATGTCTCACCAACGATTGATCCAGGAATACCAAGTGTAAGAGATACGATAAGGTAACTCATGAAGCCTGGTACAAGGTGCTTCCAGATGATCTTCCATGTGGAAACGCCTGATATTCTCGCTGCCATTACATAGTCTTCATTCTTAAGTGACAGGAATTTACCACGTACTACACGTGCCATTCCAGTCCAGTTGATGAAGGACAGGATAATTGTCATGTAAAAATACATCTTAACAGTTGAGATTCCTGCTGGAATAGCTGCTGAAAGTGCCATCCAAAGTGGAATCTGTGGAACAGCTCCGATAACCTCGATGATTCTCTGAATGATCATGTCCAGAACGCCACCGAAATATCCTGAGATTGATCCGATCGCTACGCCCAGGAAGAAACTGATAATCGCGCTGGCAAATGGGATAGACAGAGAAATTCTCGCTCCCAAAAGTACTCTTGAGAAAATATCTCTTCCAAGTGTGTCTGCGCCAAACAGGAAAATCTTAGCTCCTGTGCCACCCTTAGAACCTTCTCCAACACCAAAGAGATGAAGGTCACAAGGGAAAAGACCTAAAACCTTGTACTCTGTACCGTGTACAAAGAACTCAATCTTGTAATACTCTGATAAATCAGGCTCAAGAGTAACTTCAAAGGTCTTCTTGTTAATGCTCTTCTCCAGCTTGTAAACATGTGGTCCCACATGCTGATCTTCGAAAATTGTGTAAATCTTAGTTGGTGCAGAGTTTCTGTAAAGTCCATCGAACTCATCAAGTCCGTATGGTGCAAGGAAATCTGCGAATAATGCTGAAATATAAAGTACTGCCAGAATGATAAATGAAACCTGCGCCAGCTTGTGCTTTTTCAGCTTTCTTGCCATCAATGTCCACTGGGAGGCAAGATAATAATCTTCTTTTGATTTTAACTTTTTAGCCATTATCTGCCACCTCCTGAGTAACGGATTCTAGGATCAAGGAATGCAAGGGCAATATCAGAGAACAGCACACCAATTACAACCAGTACTGCCTGAACCATAACGATAGCACCAGCGAGGTACATGTCCTGTGACTGAAGAGCCTTATAAAGTACAGGTCCCTGAATCTGCATGTTCAGAACCATAGCTGTAACAGTTGATCCTGAGAAAAGACTTGAAAGAACTCCGCCAAGTCCTGATACTGTAGGATTGATAGCTGCTCTGAAGCAGTATTTCATAATGATCTTGCCTTCAGAAACACCCTTTGCTCTTGCCGTAAGTGTGTACTGCTTGGCAACCTCATCAAGCATCTGTGCACGAACAGAACGGATGATTCCGCAGGTTCCGCTGGTACCGATAACTATGATAGGAATGATCATTCTCTTTAAGAAATCACCAAAATTATATAAATGAACGCCGTTTTTAAGCATCTCCTGTGTAAACAGACCAACGTTAGCATTACCAGTCCATTTATAGGAAAGATACATCAGCACAATAGCCAAAATGAAGTTAGGTATCGCAGTTCCAAGGAAACCAATAATAGCAGAGACATAATCTCCTACCGAATACTGGTGTGTACTAGCGTAAACCGCTATAGGAATTGATACCAGGTATTGGAACAGCATGATAATCGCTGTAACACCTATGGTAAGTCCAAGTCTGTCATTAACAACACTCCAAACATCACGACCATAGGCAAAAGAATATTTCCAGTTATGATGTGAATGATACAGTCTATAATATGCTGTGTCAGAAGGTGTCCAGATTATATCCTTAACCCATTTAATATATTGCTGCCATACAGGCAGATCCAGTCCATAGTCCTCTCGCATTGATGCTGCATAATCAGCATCAACCAGCTCTCCTTCTGTTGCAAGCGCAGCAATATGCGCAGAAACATAATCCCCCGGAGGAAGCTGTATTACGAAGAAAACAAGTATTGAGATGAGCAGCAACGTAGGAATAAACCACAGTATACGCTTAAAGATATACTGAACCAGGTCTCTTCTAAAGAACTCTTTTAAGTTCTCTACAAAGCTGTTTTTGCTTATTTTTTCCTCCATCGATAAATCCCTTCCTATAAAAACCGGAGACGTGGAAACCCCCTCACGTCTCCGGCAATCATAATTCAATACATTATATAACCCTTGTTATTTTAATTACTCTGCCTTAAAGAGCACTTCATAGTGTGTCATGTTAGCGTACTGATAACAGTCTGCAGATACAAGATTGTCTGCATAATTGTGAAGCTTGGATGTAATAAGCTCGAAGTAACCTTCTGCCTTGAGGTAAGCAATTGACCAGAGGTTTTCCTTGTGGATCTTGTAAATCTCAGCCTGATAATTGTCTCTCTCTGTCTCGTCAGATGTAAGTCTCCACTTATCATAGAGCTCTACGAGCTTAGCAAGATCTCCAGTTGGCTCAACACCCTGAGCACCCTTAGTTGCATAGTATGTACCATATTCGCCATACCACTCAGCTGCCTGTGCGATAGGAACGAATGGAGCTGCTCTATCCTTAAGTGAAGCACCGCCAACCGCTGTGTGAGGTCCCATTACTGCAACCCAGTCATTGTTATCTACTGCTTCATCAAATGCTGCTACTTCAAGATTCTTAAGTGCGCAGTTAATACCGATTGCCTTGTAATACTGCTCAAATACTGGATAGCACTCATCAGCGCCGCCATCATATGCAAGGAATGTAAGCATAAGGTCTGAACCATCTGCGAATTTGTAGAATCCATCAGATCCCATTACAAGTCCGCAGCCTTCAAGGAGGCTCTTAGCCTTGTCTACATCATACTCTGTCCACTTTGACTCCCACTCAGGATCATAGCCAACGTTGCCCTCTGCAGGCGCACACTGACCTGGCTCAAGGAATCCATCTGTAAGAAGCTCAGATACCTGCTCTCTGTCTACGCCGATTGACATAGCCTGACGGAAATCAGCATTAGCAAAAAGATCTGCATAATTCTTATCAGGATTTGTGTAGTTGAAAGTTACCTGGTAGCTGCCCCATGCTGTTGATCCCCACTCACGAAGAGAAGCAGAATCACCAAGATCTGAAAGTGTAGCAGCGATATCCTTCATTGCTACTGCAATAACATCAATCTCTCCTGAACGGAACATAAGAAGATCCTGTCCATCCTCTGAAGTCTGATTGAAGTGAAGTGCATCTACATATGGAAGCTGATTTCCTGCTGCATCAACTTTCCAGAAATATGGGTTACGATCCATGATGCAAAGTGTATCGTCCTTGGAGCTGTTTCCAGGAACTGTTGAAAGAACGAATGCACTTACTGTAGGTACTCCTGCTACGTTCCAGAAGTTGT
>JAEEGI010003477.1_pt1 | contig 37507 bp, 24 predicted proteins | sample 8958751 | NCBI WGS metagenome assembly JAEEGI01 (sample SAMN16246545, study PRJNA631951) | gut metagenome | biome: gut microbiome; feature: rumen; material: KS-attached | host: Bos | place: Iran: Karaj | collected 2018-10 | reverse complement strand
TCCTGTGGGAGCAGGACGCCCAGCCCGTGAACGATATAGCAAAGAGGCTGTATCTGGAAACAAACACCGTGACGCCGCTGCTTAAGAGGATGGAAACCGAAGGTTTTGTGTCCCGCGAGCGCGGGGCGTCTGATGCCAGGCAGGTCATTGTGAAGCTCACGGAAAAAGGCCGGAAACTGGAGTCCAAGGCGTCCTGCATCCCCTTTGAGATTGCCGGCGCGGTTGCCTGCCGCAGCATCACGGAGAAATCCGCCCCGGAACTGTACCGTACGCTGGACGACCTCATATCGGCCCTGTCAAAGTGAAAAATATTGTATTTGCGTGAAAAATGACTATATTTGCAGACTACGTCTGAAAAACGCAAAAACATAATACACAACAATGAAAGCTTACACTACTAAAAACATCCGCAACGTCGTCTTGATTGGCGCACCCCGCAGCGGTAAGACCACCCTCTCAGAGGCTATGCTTTTTGAAGGCAAAGTTATTGACCGCCGCGGTTCCGTAGAGGAAAAGAACACCGTATCGGACAACACTGAGTTCGAGCAGACCAACCAGAAGTCCATCAATGCCACCCCTCTGTACGCAGAGTTCGGCGGCTGCAAGATCAACTTCATTGACGCCCCCGGTTCCGATGATTTCTCCGGTGGAGCCCTCTCAGCCTTCAAGGTGGTAGACGCTGCCGTGATGGTTATGAACGGTTCTGCAGGCATCGAGGTGGGTACCACCCTCTTCGCCCGTTACGCAGACCAGTACGGCGTTCCCATGATCATCGCCGTAAATCAGCTGGACCATGATAAGGCAAACTGGGAAGGCGTCCGCGCCGCTATCGCAGAGGAGTTCGGCAAGAAGGCCGCCATCTGCCAGTTCCCCGTGAACCCCGGTCTTGGCCTGGAAGGCTTTGTGGATGTTATCACCATGAAGTTCTACGACAAAAAGGGTCAGGAGCTTGACATCCCCGCCGCATATGCCGATGAGGCCGAAGAACTCCGCGCAGAACTCATGGAAAAGGCAGCTGAAGGCTCCGACGAACTCATGGAGAAGTTCTTCGAGACCATGGAGCTCACCACCGACGAAATCCGTGAGGGTCTCCGTGAAGGCCTGAAGAAGGGTGAGACCATCCCCGTCTTCTGCACCGCAGCCAAGGAAAATATCGGCACCAAGCGCCTGATGGAATTCATCGTGAATGTAGTTCCTTCACCTGAAGGCCGTGAGGAGCCCACAATTGACGGTGGCACCATCAAGTGTGACCCCGCAGGTCCCGTGGCCCTGTTTATCTTCAAGACCAGCGTAGAGCAGCACCTTGGTGAGGTTTCCTACTTCAAGGTGATGAGCGGTACCCTCAATGAGGGCGCAGACCTTGTGAACCCTGAAACCGGCAACGGTGAGCGCCTCAGCGCCATCTATGCCGTTGCAGGTGCAAAGAAGGAAAAGGTTTCCTCAATTGCTGCCGGTGATATCGGCTGCGTCATGAAGCTCAAGGCCGGTAAGACCGATGTTACCCTTGCCCAGAACGGCGTAGAGGCTATCAAGCACATGGTATTCCCTGATGCCAAGTACCGCTGCGCAGTGAAGGCTGTGGATAAGAACGACGAAGCTAAGGTTGGTGACGCTCTCAACAAGATTGCAGCCCAGGATCCTACCATCGGCGTAGAATACTCCAAGGAACTGCGTCAGACCATCCTCACCGGTATGGGTGAACAGCACATCAACTACGTTAAGTGGAGAGTAACCAACGAGTTCAAGCAGAACATCGAGCTCTACGCTCCCAAGGTTCCTTATCGTGAGACCATCACCAAGATTGCAACAGCACAGTATCGTCACAAGAAGCAGTCCGGCGGCGCCGGTCAGTTCGGTGAGGTTCACCTGCTGGTCTGCCCTTACGTAGAAGGTCAGGAAGCCCCCAAGAACTTCAAGATTGACGGTAAGGACACCGTATTCAACTTCAAGAGCCAGGATATCACAGACCTTGAGTGGGGTGGTAAGCTTGAATTCTACAACTGCGTCGTTGGTGGTTCCATCGATCTTTCCTTCATGCCCGCTATCCTTAAGGGTATCAAGTCAAAGATGGAGGAGGGCCCTCTCACCGGTTCCTACGCCCGTGACATCCGCGTCTATGTATATGACGGTAAGATGCACCCCGTGGACTCCAAGGAAATCGCCTTCATCATCGCCGGCCGTAACGCCTTCAAGGAGGCCTTCCGCAATGCAGGTCCCAAGATCCTTGAGCCTATCTACAATGTAGACATCATCACCCCCAACGAGTACGTGGGTCCTTGCATGAGTGACCTCAACACCCGTCGCGGCATGATCATGAACCAGGATATGGATAAGGGCTTCACCGTGCTTCACGCCCGTGTTCCCCTTGCAGAGCTCTACCGCTACTCCACCATCCTGAGCTCACTCACCGGCGGCTCCGCAACCTTCTCCATGAAGTTCGCAGAGTACGTTCAGGTTCCTGCAGACGTTCAGACCAAACTTCTGGCCGAATACGCTGCCCAGGAGCAGGAGGAGGACTAATCTCCCGTGGAGCCAAAGCGCTGATTTTCAGCGTGTTATTGAAAAACGTCTACCCGGATTCGGGCAGGCGTTTTTGCGTAAATTACTGTATGTCAGCGTATTATCCCCACGGGGCCGATTACACCGCGGCGGCGAGCTTGCGGGCAAGGTCAAGGAAGGCCTGGGAGTCCGGGCGGTCCTCAAGGGCTGCCGGGGTGCCGGAGTCTGCATCCTCACGGATGGACTGCACAAGGGGAATCTGGCCAAGGAACGGGATGTCAAGGTCCTGGGCCATCTTTTCACCGCCACCCTTGCCGAAGATGAAATACTTCTCTTCCGGATGCTCCAGCGGGGTGAACCAGGACATGTTTTCCACAAGGCCGAAAACGGGCTTCTGGACCTGGGGGTTACGGAACATGTTCACGCCGCGGAGGACATCGGAGAGGGCAACGGTCTGGGGCGTTGTGACGATGATGGCGCCTTCCACGGGTACGTCCCCGATGAGCGTGATATGGATGTCGCCGGTTCCCGGGGGCATGTCTATGAGAAGGAAGTCCAGGGGGCCCCAGAGGGTTTGGAGGATGATCTGCTTAAGAGCGGTGGAGGCCATGGGGCCGCGCCAGATGAGCGCCTGCCCGGCATTTGAGACATGACCCACGGAGAGCCACTTGACACCGTATTTTTCCACGGGGACGAAGAGGGTGTCTTCTGCGTCGTTGCCGTACATCTCTATCTCTACGTCCTCCGTTCCGGTCATGGTGGGGATGGAGGGGCCGTAGACATCGGCATCGGCAAGGCCAACCCTGTAGCCAAGGCGGGCAAGGGCAACGGCAAGGTTCACGGCAACGGTGCTTTTCCCAACGCCGCCCTTTCCGGATGCTATGCCGATGATATGGCGCACCTCCCTGAGCTGCTCCAGATTGAACTCTATGCCCTTCTTGGCGGGTTTTGCGGGCTCCTTCACAATGGTGTCAACTTCTATGGAAGTGCCCCCGGGAGCATGCCTGTAAAGACATGACTGGACGGCGCCTACAAGGTAGCTTTTAAGTGGATCCGGGCGTTTTGGGAAAGCCAGGGTGACATGGATGCTTCCATCCGTAACTTTCACATCCTCAATCATTCCAAGTGCGGCAAGGGGGGCATCTCCTTTTGCGGGGTGAGTGACCTCTCCAAGCCAGGAAAGTATCTGATTTTTATCCATTTTCTCCATTTATTTCCACAAAAGTACGCAAAAAACACTAAATTTGTGAAAATAATTAGTTGCAGATGAAACGTATTCTTACTATTGTCGCGGCCCTTGCCGTAAGCATTTCTGCGGTGGCCGATGAAGGAATGTGGCTTCTCCCGCTCCTCAAACAACTTAACGGAAAAGACCTCCGCGCGGCAGGTTGCAAACTTACCCCGGAGCAGATTTACTCTATCAACAAGACCTCCCTCAAGGATGCAATTGTGCATTTTGGAGGCGGCTGCACCGGAGAGATGATCTCTGACCAAGGCCTTCTTGTCACCAATCACCACTGCGGTTACAGCAGCATCCAGGGCCTGTCCACGGATGAACACAACTACCTCATGGACGGCTACTGGGCCAAGTCCCTGGATGAGGAGATCCCCTGCCCGGGCCTTACCGTCACCTTCCTTGTAAGTATGGAAGACGTGACCAAGGTAATCGAGGAAGAGACAATATCGGCCGATGCCCTTGAGAAGGCCGCGGAAGAAGCAAATCCCGGCTGCAAGGCCGTTGTAACAGGCTTCTACAACGACAACGTCCATTACCTTATTATCTACCGCACATACAAGGACGTCCGCTTTGTGGGCGCTCCCCCGGCATCTATGGGTAAATTCGGCGGAGAGACCGACAACTGGATGTGGCCCCGCCACACCTGCGACTTCTCCATGTTCCGCGTTTATGCCGATGAGAACAACATGCCGGCAGAATATGACGATGACAATGTTCCCTACAAACCCGCAAAGAGCCTCAAGGTATCCCTCAAGGGCGTCAAGGAAGGAGATTACACCATGGTCATGGGCTATCCCGGCCGCACCCAGCGTTTCCAGACGGCCGCGCAGCTCCAGGACATGATCGCCACCAACCGTATCCGCATAGATGCCCGCACCATTCGCCAGGACATCATGTGGGAGGAAATGATTGCCGATAAATCCGTCCAGCTCAAGTATGCCGACAAATACGCCGGCAGCGCCAACGGCTGGAAGAAGTGGCAGGGCGAGGAACTTGCATTCAAGAACCTTGATATCATCGGCCGTGAAGAGGCCAAGGAAGCCGCCCTGAAGGCATGGATTGAGGCCGATCCCGCCCGCAAGGAAAAATACGGAGATCCCGTTGCCGATATTGCAAAGCACGTGGAGAACACCGCTGAGGCTTCGGCCGCCGTAAACCGTATTGTAGAAGGCCCTTACCAGATTGAGCTTGTGCAGTTTGCAAACGCCCTGCCCGGTCTTTTCCACCGCGAACTGAGGGACGGAAAAGATAGCACCGAGGCCCTTGAAGACGCACGTGAAACCCTTAAGGAATATTATCGGGATTACGTTGTAAGCATTGACAAAAAGACCGCCGTGGCCCTTCTGGAGCACTATCGCAAAACTGCCGCTCCGGAGGATTACCTAAAGATTGGAGACAGGGATTTTGCCTCTCTGGACATTCCCGCATACGTGGAGAATCTGTTTGCCTCCAGCATTTTCACCTCAGAGGAAAAGGCCCTTTCCTCAAGTATCGATGATGCTATGCAGGACCCCGCAATGGAACTTGCACAGGCCATAATGAACGCGCTTATGGGTAAATATATGGCGGTTTACGCCAATCCTGACGCATCTTATGAGAAAGCCCGCAAGAACTTTGCAGCGGCCCTCATGGAGTGGCAGAAAGGAAAAGCAATGTACCCGGATGCAAACTCCACAATGCGTCTTACCTACGGCCACGTGCTGCCCTACAGCCCCAAGGACGCGCTCAAGTATGAGTACTACACAACCGCCCAGGGCCTACTGGAGAAGGAAAACCCGGATGATCCTGAATTCATCCTTCCTGCAGGCATCAAGTCCCTCCTTCTTGCAAAGGATTATGGCAGGTGGGCAGCCAAGGACGGCACTCTCCGCACCTGCTTCCTTACCAACAACGACATAACCGGCGGCAACTCCGGTTCTCCGGTGCTGGATGCAAAGGGTAATCTTATCGGCCTTGCATTTGACGGAAACTGGGAAAGCATGAGCTCCGACGTTATGTTTGAGCCCGCCCTGCAGCGCTGCATCTGCGTGGATATCCGCTACGTTCTGTGGCTTGTGGAGAAGTACGGCGGCGCCACCAATATCATCAACGAGATTACATACGCAAAATAAACCCATGAAGGAAATATTTGCCATTCTGGCGGCCTTCAGCCTTTGCTTTGGCGCCTTTGCACAGGAATCCAAAATCCTGGACGACTGGGATGATCAGATTGAGAGCCGGGAAGACGATTTCCTGTCTTCCTTTGCCTACACCAACTTCACGTACAACAATTTCCTGGGCGCCCCCGAGGGCGTTAATCCTAATGGCTGGGGGCTTAATTTCTCTGCCCTCCACATTGGTTTCAACCCCTGGAAAAACGGCCGCTTCACCCTTGGTCTCCTGGAAATGTCCTTCGATTTTGGCTTCCTGAAGCCCGGATACAGTTTTGCCGTCATCAACAACGTAATTGAGGTGAGGCCCTCTATAGTGGAAAGCAAGAATAACTATAATAATATAGCCTACACTTTCCCAGTGGGCTATATCCAGAAATTCGGAGATTCAAAGTGGTCGGCTGCAATCATCGCAAGTCCCGGTTTTGGATGGGACACCTATAAAAACGAGTGGGTGTCGGACAATATCCGCCACACGGAGAACCTCCGCATCAACCGCGGCGGCGGTTATTTCCATCTGGACGTGAAGGCTATGATCTGGTACGACTCAATTGGATTTGTAGCCCGCTACGCCTTCCCCAAGGGATTCCAGGGCCCTGGAATCATCTCTGCCGGCCTTTCTTTCAGGATCTAAAAGAGAGACGGCTCCAGCTCCTTTACGTGAAAGCTTTTCCGGTGCCATGGCGTATAGCCGTGGCGCCGGATTGCTTCTATATGCTCTGCCGTGGGATAGCCCATATTGCGGTCCCAACCGTACTGGGGATATTCCTGGGCTATTTTTCTCATAAAATCGTCACGGTAGGTTTTGGCAAGGACGGAGGCTGCGGCAATGCTGGCGTAGGTGGCGTCTCCGTGAACCACGGTCTGGAAATCCTTGAAGCCGTAGCCCTGGAACGGCCGGAATTTATTTCCGTCAATAAGGAGGAATTCCGGCTTGGGATTTAGCCTTGTCACTGCCCTCTGCATACCTGTAACGGATGCCCAGAGGATGTTGAGCTCATCTATTTCCCGGGCCGATACAGCCTCAACGGCCCAAGCTATAGCCTCTTTCTCAATGATGGGCCGAAGCTCTTCACGGGCTTTTTCCGTCATCTGTTTTGAGTCGTTGAGGAGCGGATGGAAGAAATCCGGCGGCAGGATCACCGCAGCAGCATACACGGGCCCTGCCAGAGGGCCGCGGCCGGCTTCGTCGCAGCCGGCTTCCAGCCTTCCGGGCTCCAGATATGGCTTCAGATTGGGTGTCTTGGTACTCACCGCGTTCACTTTGGGGGTTAAATGCACGTGCTCAGTACTGTCTGGTACTCATCGTGTGCATTTTCTGGGTAAAACGCACGTACTCAGTACCACGGACAGGGCCAACAAGAGTAGAAGCAGCAGGGACGCAATGAGTGATACCGTTGCGCCTGTCTTATAGCTCTGAGGAGCAAAGCGCATCACCACCTCATGGTCTCCGGCGGGAAGGAGGGCGCCGCGGAGGGTCCAATCGGCCCGGAAGATGTCCAGGGGCTCTCCGTCTACGGTGGCGGTCCAGCCATTGGGGTAGTAGACTTCGCTGAAAACGGCCACGCGGTCCTGAGGGGTGGAGTAGCGGTAACGGACCTCGTTGGGGGTGTAGGAGGTCATTTCTATGGAGCCCCCCTGAACGGAAGGGGATTCTTCACTTCGTTCAGAATGACAATTGTCATCCTGAGCGACAGCGAAGGATCTGGCATCCACTACTGCCTGGGTGCGGAGGTCCACCTTGCCGATAAGGGCAATCTCCTCGTCGGGAGTTTCGGCGGGAACAACGCTCTCCACAAACCACGCGGGCCCTAAGGCGGCGTAGTTCTCTACTGGCGGATATTTACTGTCCACAATGAGATAACGCGTGTTGAGGGCGTTGAGGACCGGGGTGTTATCGGCCATATAAGCGGCAACGTCATCAAGGGTTTCAGCGTCCCCGAGAGCCTTATAGATGCCGTTGATCTCTCCCGTGAGATAATGGTCTATGAGATCCTGGTAGCGCTGCAGCTTTGCCGGGGAATAGCCGCCCACGTTCTTGTGCCTGTAACTTGGCACGGAACTGTTGAAAACGTTCACCGTGATATCCAGGACGCGGTATTGAGGATCCTGGTCCTCAAGGATGATCTTGTCCACGGGGCGCTCCGCGAAGGGCTTGTTGAAGTCCTTGGGGGTCACAAAATCATCGGCATTGAGGTAGCGCTTTCCGGCGGCAAAAAGATCCAGTGCGGCAAACAGGCAGATGCACACGGCCGCCACCCATTTACGGCCATAACCGGCAAAGGCCTTGGCGTGCTCTGTCTGGCCCTTGGGGTTGAATGCCCAGAAAAGAAGGGCAAATGATGCAAGGATGAGGAGGAGCGAGCGGATGGCATCGGCCCGGAAGAGGGCTATGCGGTCTTTAATCAGCGCTTCTACCAGAATATCCTGCATGGATTCGTCGGAGGCTCCGGAGAAACTGCCGAACATGCCCGGCGCCAGCCAGCACAGGAAGCAGAAGCCGCCGGTGACCGCCAGGGCTATCCAGCTGGCCTTAAATAGTTCTTTTTTACTATATTCCCCGCGGACGATGCGGTCCAGCGTAAGGAAGCCAAGAACCGGCAGTGAGACCTGCAGCACCACCAGCGCCATGGATACCGTCCGGAACTTGTTGTAAAGCGGCAAATACTTGAAGCAGAACTCCGTAAACGCCATGAAATGGCTACCCACAGCCATCAGGATGGCTATTATGGTTGCGGCAAGGAGCCACCATTTTTCCCTGCCTTTGTAAAGGCCCAGGCCCAGAACAAAGAGGAAGATCGCTATTGCGCCCATGTACATGGGCCCTGCGGTAAAAGGCTGGGGGCCCCAGTAGAGAGGCAGCGCCTTTGCGGTTTCCCTGAGGTTCTTCTGGCCGTATTTTTTAAGGAGTTGGATAGTCTCGGACTTATCCGGATTCACGGCGCCGGAGGAAGAACCGCCGTTGAAATTAGGGATGAGCATGTTGGGAAGCTCTTCCCAGCCGTAACTCCAGGCCGTTGCGTAATCAAGGTCCAGGCCCTTGGAGTTGGCGCCTTCCTTGGATAGCTCAGATCCGCCCCTCATGGTGTTGGGGGTATATTTTGCCAGCGGCAGGAGCTTATTCACATTTGTTGCGATTCCCGCCCCGCCAAGCACAAGAAGGAGGGCTGATGCTATCCAAAACCGCTTCCATTCCTTACTCTTAATTGTATGGATGAATTCCGCCACAGCGTAAAGTAGCACCATTATGGCAAGGTAGTAGGTGATCTGCTGATGATTTGCCTTGATCTGCATGCTGAGGGCCAGGCCGAAGAGCGTGGCACCAAGGAGGGGCCGCAGGAGATTCCCGGTCAAGCCGGGAATGACGGGGGGCGTCATGCCCGACCCCGATCGGGCATCCCTATAGGTGTACACAAGCGCAGCAAGGACCCATGGCATGAAGGCTATAGCCTGCATCTTGGTGTTGTGACCCACCTGGATTATCTGGAAATTGTAACTGCAGAAGGCTACGGCAATGGCGCCGCCAATTGCCACCGGCCAGCTTACTCCCAGCGCCAGAAACAGCAAAAACGCCCCCAGAAGAGTCACAAACAGGTATGTAGCCGGGCGCTTACCCAGCATAAGGAGTTTGTAAATCCACTGCGTGCAATCTCCCTTGGTGGGTGCTGCAATGGCCGTTGTGGGCATGCCGCCAAACATGGAATCGGACCAGTACGCGGGGTCATCGGGGTGGGCCTTGTTCCACTGAGTCATCTCATGGGACATGCCAATGTAACCGGAGATATCACTCTGGTTAACTATCTTTCCTTCAAGCACTTTTGGCACAAAACCGTAGCTCAGCGCAAGGAAAAGCACCACAACGCCAACGGCTGCGGCTATCTTCTTCACAAGGGGATTATTCATTTTCTGTAACTTTACTTAGGAGGGCCGCAAGCTCATGGGTTGTAGCGCGGCGTGAATACTGGCCGATATTGCCCTTTGTCTCAGGAACACCGCCATCGCAATGCTGTTGCCAGGCATTGGCGATGAAGGCTCTCATTGCGGCGGACTCATTCCAATCGGCCGTAATGCCGGCCTTTGCGTCACCAATTACGCGGGCCATTGCGCCGTCTTCCTGGCCTATTCCAAGGATGGGACGGCGCGAAGCCAGGTACTCGAAAAGTTTTCCGGGAAGGATGGGCCTGTACAGGGGGTCATTCCGGAGTGGCAGGATGAGAAGGCTGGCAGACCGCTGCTCCCTCACTGCCGTGGCGTGGTCTGTGGGGCCAAGTGCCACTATATTATCATCCAGGCCGGCTGCTTTTATGGCCTCCAACACCTCCTTGTCCACCTTTCCCACAAGGCGGATGCGAAGGTCTTCACGGAAGCCCGGCACGGAAGCCGCCATTTTCTCCAGTACTTTCCAGAGAGTGAGCGGGTTGCCATCGGCCGCAAAAAGACCGGTGTGGGTTATGTTGAAATGTTCATCGGCCTTAGGGGCGGGACCCGTGAAATCCTCTTCATCGTAGCCGTTGGTTATCATTGCCACGGGTGTTTTTGTCTGAGCCTGGAACTCTTCCTGAACCAGAGGTGTGCAGGCAAGGACGGTGGAACACTCATCCAGCACGGCCTGCTCCTGGGCACGAAGTTTCCGCCAGGTGGCGGCGGTCATGGGCAGATACCTTAGGTAGTACATCCGGCTCCAAGGGTCACGGAAATCCGGAATCCAGGGAATGCCCGTTGCCCTATGCAGTTTCTGGCCGATAAGGTGCACGGAATGAGGCGGCCCCGTGGTTACAATTGCATCCACAGGATGCCCCAGAAGGTATTCCTTGAGCGTTTTCACGCTTGGCTTCACCCAGCCCACACGGGGGTCCGGAACAAAGAGATTTGCCCTTATCCAAAGGCTCAGGCGCTGCTTGAATGTCTTTTTACCGCTGGAAATTTCGGTTACCTGTGTGCTCTTTGCGCCCGTCAGTTTGCGATACGCGGCGTAAGGCTCCCAGATGCGGCCGCGGAGAACTTCAATATCGGCCGGGATTTCAGCGGCTAACGACGGGTCAAGCGCGGGATAATCGGCATTCTCCGGTGCAAACACCACCGGTTCCCAGCCTTCAGAGGGCAGGTACTTCACAAATTTCACCCAGCGCTGCACGCCGGAACCGCCGGACGGCGGCCAATAATACGATATTACAAGTACGCGGCGCATATTGTTTTAAAGGGCGCTTATCTCTTCTTGACTAAGCCCCGTAGCCTCCGCAATGATGGAAACATCAACACCCAGGCTCTTTAATTTTTGGGCGTCTAGCCTAGCCTGCTTTTCCATACCTTTTTCCATTCCCTCAGCAAAGCCCTGTTTATGGCCCTCTTTGCGCGCGTAGTTGTTTTCCGCTATGCGGTCAAGTTCTGTTCTCATAATGGACGTCACTTTTAATTGCTTGTCAATTCCCAATGCGGCAAATTCACTTGCGTCAAATAGCATTGTCAAAAGCCTGTCGCTGAACTCTGCCGGGCGGTCCGTGAGCCGGTCCATATACTTCATAGAGTAAGCAAGTTGTTCCACAATACTCCTGCACTTTTTGTGCTCGCCGAATTTTACATCTAACCGGCCAAGCTCAAGAAAGAAGAAATGAAGGGAGTCCGTCATAAGTTCTCCAGTCTTTGGGGAACATACGCTGTACTCACTTATAAGACCGTCCTGCAGAATCTCGTCACCGCTTCCGTGCCCTATACGGAAATTAACAAAACTTACCACATAAATGGGCAGTAGTGAGTAATCCATCGGCTTACGGTTGCCAGACCGCACTGCATTCATCTTCTCCGCCAACTGCATCCTGATTGGGAAGGATGCATAACAAAGCATGCGGTCTGCGTAACTATCCTGCGGCAGGCCTTGCATCTCTACGATAAACATTTCGCCTGTCTCCGAAGTACATACCGCATCAAAGTTAGAAATTTTGTCGGAAAGCGCCAAACCATGCTGCTCTGTGGGGCGAAATTCCAACCTTTTGATTCGTTTGCCGGGAATAATTACTTCCAGCATACGGGCAAGGAGCTCCTCGTTGCCCGGTGTAAAGATGACCACCTTGAAGGCGTCATCGTTCAGGATGTTAGCATACTTGATCATAAATTCAATTATTTATGACCACAATAATATGCTTATTTTTCCGGAACGATCACGCGAAACGTAAAACTTTTTGGAAATGTTTTTACGGATTCACGTGAAACAACACAAATACTTTACCATTTATCCCCTTTCCAGGGTGTCCCTATCAGAGCAACGTCACGGAAGGCTTCAGGATTTGCTTTGATGATAGAATCTATCTTGTCCATAAGATACCAAGCCGTCCACAGATATCCGGAAGGAGACATGTGTCCATTTAGATAAAATTGACTTTTAAAATTATCATCATATGCCGGGGCATCATGGTACATATCAATCACATAGACATTCTGAAACTGCGATGGAAGTTCCCGGATCACATCATTCCAGGCATCATAGCCATTTTCCCTGTCGGTTTCACGAGGGCGGGTAAGCACAAAGAAACGGGCATCAGGTTGCACTGTCTTCAGATTGTTTATGAGAGTGTGTAAGTCTAAACGGAATTCGTTTAGTGAAAAACCCGGCCGATTTTGGAGAGAAGCGTAGTAATCATTATAGCCGAGGGCTATTATGTAAGCTTGTTTTGGGTGAGCCTTAGCATAACCCCATCCACGCTCCCCGTCCAATTCCGCCAGCCAGCCACGGACCGTCTGCCCGCCATGCGAGAAGTTCCATCCTTCGCTTCCCGTTAGGCGGCAGAACTGCTGGCCCCATGAATACTCATACAAATCTACATACTTAACCGATGGGTCACCATGTGCATAACATTCCATTTCGCCGCTGCAAAGGCTGTCCCCGACGAATCCCCAGGAACGGAAAATAGACGCAAGGCTTCTTTGCGCATAAAGCCGATTTTGGCCGGAAACAAAAACCAGTAGCACGGTCAATGCCACGGAAGCAAATAGTTTTTTATTCATAAATTGTTGATTACCCGCGCTTTTACACGGAAAAAGTTAACTAAGGGATCTGTATCCAAAAGACGATACCATGGGGTTGTGCCAAAAGATGCGGGCTCGTCACGTATCTCGCAATCTTCCCCGGTGTCATTCATTATGTATGGAGAAATCTTCCTGTGCCAGGACTCGATTCTGGCTATGCTGTGATGATAGTCCAGATAGTCTTTTTCCGGGTCACAAAGCTCCTTGAGACATGCAACATAGTAGTCCCGCCATTCGGCCTTCTGTATTATTCTATAGATAAGCGGATAGGCCGATGTCCCCCAGTGAAGCGGGTCTTTTATGGCGGCGTCTTTTTGGAAATAAGTATCGCCGGATGTCCCCAGGGTATAATCGAAATCGAAGGGTATATAGTAGAACTTATAGTCGTTATCCAGCCTGTCAAAGTACAGATACCAGTTGTTGTGATTGTTCCAATAGTCGTCCCATGAACCTACGGCCACGGTTACAGCTATTGTCCGCAGCAGCAACTTCACATCGCAGGCTCTCTCTATCCAGTCCCAGAACTCTTCGTCTGAACGCATGTTCACCTTCTCAATGAAATCCTTCAACATTTCCCGGGCAGCAGGAAATTCGTCGTTTCTGGTTTTGAGGGTATAAGGATGATTCTTAGTGTCCGTATTATTATCGAAATTCTTGTCATCCGTACTTTGTAATGAAGATGCCCATCGGCATTTCCAAAGGTAGCCGTTTTCATGGCCTCCAAACATCCTGAAAATCTGTTTCCGTCGCTCAAGGTAATGGTCATCCACCGGCTCCATCATCTGATAAACGCCAAAGTATGCCTCTTTCTCGTTATCTATCTTAAGGAAAACGCGGCAGTGGACGTCGTTCAGGGCCGTCCATACACCATAACGCCGAAAAAGGTCGAAACAATAAATCTCACGGACATACAGGGGGTCATCCTTGAACCACTTGAGCATTAACTTCTCCATTCCGTGAACTTTATGCTTACTGTCTTTCATGTATTTATGAAAGTTTACGGTAAAGTGAGCATGGTGCCAGGACGGATTGGAACTGTTGTGACTTTCCCCAAAGGAACCTTCCGGACGCCGCCTCGAAGAGTTTCCACGGAGCCGAAGACCGGAAAAAGGGACCACTGTGGTATCGCGGTCCTTTATATAAGTGGCCGTGCAATAAACGTATTCGTCGGTGTTGATATCGGCATCAAAAGAGGCTAAAAGGCGGTTCCACTCACTTGATGCAACGCCTATATGGACCTCCGGCAAAATGCTTTCGTCAAAGATATACTCCAGCGCTTTATCCCGCGCCCCTGTTATGGGCGCTTCCGCCGGCCGCCCCTCCCGCCTGGGCACCAGATCCTCGCGCTCCTTACCGCAGGAAAACGTCGCCAGCACAGCAAAAAGAAGGAGCGCTCTTCTCATCAGTCAAACACGGCTATAAATCCGCCATTTCTTGCAAGATGGACTTTGAGGGTATCCTTGGGACTAAATTTACAAGTAGTGATCTCTGTAGCGACAGCCTCAACGTCTGCATTGGAACCATCCTTATACAAAGTTGCAGCAGCTTTGCCCTTTCCAAGGAAATCCAGCGGAATGTCAAGGTCTCGAGGTCCTCCCGAACTCATCACGCCAAGATACCAGCGCTGTCCACTTTTGCGGGCAACAGCCACGTATTCGCCCATCTTTCCCTGAAGAGGGACAGTCTGGTCCCAAACCGCAGGAACAGAGTCAAGGAACGGGAACCACTCAGGAGCAGTGTCGTATTTTGAGGGGCTGTCGGAGACCATCTGGAGCGGGCTTTCGTAGATAATGTACATAGCCATCTGATGACATCTTGTGCCGATACTCATAGGCTCCTCATGTACGATACGGTGGTTCTCCGGCTGAGCGTTGAGCATTGATCCCGGCGTAAAATCCATCGGCCCGGCCCATTGCCTGATGAAAGGGATAAGGAGTTCGTGATGAGGGGTATCCATGCCGGCCTTCATCTTGTTGTATTCAAGTCCTACCACCCCTTCCCTTGTCATAAGATTGGGCCATAGCGCCCTCATGCCTTCATTGGGATATGCACCGTGAAGATCCACCAGCATTTGATGTTTGGCGGCGGTTTTTGCAACTCTGTCGTAATAGTCCACCATCCAGGCATCGTTGCGGTCCATGAAGTCCACTTTCACGCCCTTTGCTCCCCAGGACGCCATCATTTGAAAGGCGTCTTCAAGACGCTCGTCAATGTTGGTCCATTTGGCCCAGAGAATTATTCCTACACCTTTATCTGAGGCATACTTGCAAACCCCGGGGATATCCGTTTCAGGATTGAGGGTGAAGATGTCGTCATGTTCACACCATCCCTCATCTAAAAGGACATACTCAAAACCATGCTTGGCAGCATAGTCAACAAGATACAGATATGTGTCAGTGTTTATTCCTGACTTAAAGTCAACACCATCTATTTTTCTGCCATTCCACCAATCCCACAGAACCTTCCCTGGCTTTATCCAGGAATAGTCTTCTGTTGTCTTTTCGCTCAGCAGATATATGAGCTCATCACCAAGTATATCTATATCGGAATCAAATGTTCCGGCAACTTTCCACGGGAAAGAGCGTTTCAGGGTTGTTTCAACAATATACGGAGCCCTTTCCACAACATATCTCTTGTTGTTCCACTCACGGTATTCCTCCTTTATCGGATAAAGTGGATACTCCGCGTCAAAACCATCTCCCGTGGGTCTGAGGTAACCCTGGGCATAGTGATGGATATCGGCCTCTGTAAGGAGGATATTGACCCCCTCACTTTTTACAAGCACCGGAATCATGCTGATTTTATCCTTGGGCAACTCTCCAATTCTGGCTTCAGTATAGTTCTCCTCAAACCAGTTTTGGGATTCACTTACCAGAAGCGTGTAGGACTGAGATTCTGAAGGGAATCTCCAGCCGCCTTTTTCATTGACCTGCGCAATAAAGTCTGTCTTTCCAACAAAACGGTAAGCCACACCTGAATCATAAGCCCTGAATTGAACCTCGTATCCGCCATAGTCCAGAACCATCTCATTATAGAAATCTCTGGCAGAGTGATATTTTCTAGGGACGGGGAAATCTACAATGTTATCGGAAACCGTTCTTGTCACAGATATCGGCTCATCTTTGCAATTCCAGCTTAACCCGCCACATTCCATGGAAAAGGGGGCCGATGACAGGATCTTCCTACCATGACGGAACAGTGTCAAGAAAGAGCCTTGGGGGCCCGTTTCTACGTCCATTCTGTTAATACCTCCGGGCGAAAGAAGGGAAAGACTCTGGCCCAAATAATTCTTTCCAGATACCCGTTTGACCAGGGCTGCGACAGCCTTATCCGGCTCAATGACTTTAAGATACCTATGCAGCCCTTCGGCATCGGCCTCAAACACCGTAACACCGTCTTCACGCACCGTTATGCGGCCAGGCTGGGAACGGACAAGTGCGCCATTGTCCGGTTCTATGGCATCAAGAACCGTTGTCAAATCCCAGGTTTCGCGGTCGTAAGGCATTGGTTGGTAATGCATGTACGCAACGCAAAGGGGATTCTCTGAAGGGTCCCCGAAATCCTTGAGGATGCTCTCATGGGGATACTTGACAGCGCATCCTACTTCAAATCCGCTGGTTACAAGAGGGACGGGGCACAAATCGTAAATCACCTTGGTCGCCTCCTTATCCTGCAATACATTCCACTCCGGCGCTTGCACAGAATAATTCCCGTTCATTATGTGAAGGGACTTCACCTTGCGTGAAACCAGCGAAACCCCGTCCATGGCCGAAATTTCATCGGCCTGCGATTCCAGGAGTCTGGCAATGTTGGTGAGCGGACCGGTGGCGATAAGTACCACACTGCCGTCTTTCTCCTTAGCAAGCAACCTGCGTAAAGCAACATACCCCTCATCGATGCCACTCTCAAGATTACGCTGCGGCAGAATCAGGGATGAACCCTCGGCCGTCTTTGCTTCCAATGTCGGTAACAGATAGGTGTGGTCTTCGGGATTCGGCCCATTATAAGCGAAGCCAAGCGGCATATCTTCAAAGCCGTTGAATCGGCATATCCCGTCAACGAATTCAACGCTGTGAGGATTGCATTTAGAAATGGTGATGCCTTTAAGGTCTATGACTCCATCCCTGTCATAATTGAACAACATCTGAAGGGCCAGGGCGTCATCAATGTCATTACCCATATCGGTATCAAATATAACTGGAACCGGGCTATTTGCCCTAGAGCAACAAACCAGCAAAAGGAGAGTGGCGATGGCGGGATAGAATCTTTTCATAATCAATTAATTACATAGCAAAGGCAGTGCTCGGGATTTTGTTTGACGAGGTCTTTTGTAAATGAGTCATACCATAGTGGAAAAGCCTGATTGAGAAGCGTCTCCTGCTTTTTTGGGTCGGCTCGATAATATAGCCAGACTGCCGAACCTCCTGTGCATCTCTCAAAACTAAAAAGCCCGTTATCTTTTACTGTCAGCGTTACCGGCCACAACTCTTCGAGGCAAACGTCATCACTGGTAAGGACTTCGTCTTTACGTACAATCTGTCCTTTCCCATCACGCTCAACCAACATAAGTGATGCCAGTTGCATCCATAGAGCAGTTTCCCAAACATAATGAGCTCCGCCGGAACCATAAAATCTGTCAGAACGGAAATCGCGAAGCGCCGCCGCATCCTGCTCCGGCAATTCTTCATCCAAATAGCTCAGGAAATCCGGCCTGTCCGTTTTCCTCAAGATGTTATAAGCAAGATAGTTCTTGATACGCCTATCCTGTAGGGACAGAATCCAGCTGAGATCCTGAAGCGCCCAGAACGTATTATTAACGTCTTTATCAAAAGGCCCCTCGGCACTGGCGCAAGGATACAATATCACTCTCATGTCACTGCGAAGCACCCTGGCCGCCGCCAGTGTATCAAGGGCAATGTTCCACTCCAAATAATCTTCAGAAGAGCTGCCGGCACAAATATGGATCGCCGCGACCTTGCCAGAATGGAACAAGTCCGGCCGACGGTTCAACGCGATGGCAATCGGCCGGAGCGATCCGGTGGATACTATATGTACAGGCCGACTAGCCTTTTCAAGAGTTTGCAGGAAGAGTTCTATTCCCCTCTGTTGTGAATAAGGCGCCTCTTCTTTACGGTCTTCCGGTGAGGACAGTTCATCATATGGAGCAGCAGCACAGGGAACCTCTTTCTCGAAAATTGTATTTAGTTGTCTCACTGGAATAAAGCCAGGGTCGCGTGAGATTCCGTCTTCTTTCAGGTGGGAACGGGTAATATCAAAAATAATCGCTACAAGGTCAATTTCTTTTAAGGCAAATGGCGCCACCAGGTCCACATTGTCCCCAATATCCTGTGCCGGGTAGTACAGATCTGAAACCAGAATCACCGGCACTTGTTCGTCCGCCCTACGGTTATTACCACATGACGCGGCCACAAGCACCGGCACAGTAGCCAGGGAAAAGCAAGCAATTTGTTTAATAATTGCGTTCATAACTTATCTGGCTCCCTAAAGGGAAAGAGAAATGATGACAGAATCGATATAACACTTCACTATAGTTTTCTCCGCTTTTATTTTGCCCAGCGGTAGATTGCGCAGTCTCCCTCACCTAAGTGCATTGTTCTTTGGTCACCGCCAAATAGGGTTATGCTTCCGTCACGCTCAACAATGGCCACCTCCCGGTCAAACGCGATGTCGTAGTCGAATCCTCCATCATAGTTGCGATTTACTACAACCAAATACCGCCACTTGCCGTTTTCAATCAACGAAACCATTGCTCCGTTGCCCTTAGTATCCAAGGCGGTCAGCGGAGCAGGAAGCGAAGTCAGCCGGGTAGTTTCTTCAGGGATACTCTCCCCGGTGTGAGCAACCTGCAGGACGCTGCAGCCAACGAATACGCCTGCACGAGCCTGTATTTCCTCGTTCATTTCCTTTACAAGATCATATATCGGAGTACGTTCACCCCGGACAATAGGAGCCGTTGCGCTTGTAAAGGTGGGTCCATTTGGGCGCCAATATGTGAAATATTGCATGCACTGAGCGCCGTATGCCAGATTGGTATAGTTGTATAATCGCAATATACCGATGGTTGTGGTAGGACGAGAATCGCTTTCCAGAGAACAGGCAAATGCCCAGAAAGGAATGCCAGCCTTGTTAGCGGCAGAACGAATTGTTTCAATATTATACCACCAATCAGAGGAAATGTAGTCTCGATGTACCGCGTGATTATCAAACGATAAAAATGTTGGATGGATGGTATCTACAAAAGTATTTACATAATTATCATAATTCTCACCGGAGCCTGGTAACAAATTAATATAAACCGGATGGTTTGGATCAACCGCACGGATACGTTCCACCACCTTGGCTAAATCAGGTATATCAGAGATTGTCGGTTCGTCGCGAACACAATATCCATATAATGCTGGATGGTTTTTTATCCTGTCTACAACCCCCTCCGGGTCTTCTAACATTGCTTCTTGACACATAAACATCACCTTTACCCCGGATTTCTCTGCGGCATCAAGAATCCTTATTGCGCCTTCCAATTGAACGGCCAAGTAAACAACCGTCAAGCTAATAGTGAAACCGCACTCTTTCAGCTCTTGGAAAGCATCCGGCTTAGCATCTGCTATAGGGACACTATACCAAGCCAATATCGGCATTTGAGCGGCATCTATCGGTTCCTCGTTTACATTTTCTATTATGTTTTGTTGTTTCTCCTGTTCGGCTATTATGTCTTGTGATTTCTCCTGACAGCCTGGAAATAACAAGACGGCAAACACAGCCGAAAGCATTAAGTTAATGATTCTCATAATTCAAAGTATAATACAGAGACCGTTCGTCTCTGAGATCAAACCAGTCCGTATCGGTAAATGTTCCCGCGTCGCATCCTGCGCCGACTCCTCCCAGAATAGTATACCCGCCCTCATAAGCCTCCTTGTTGGCAAAACGGACAGAAGGAAGCATACCGGCAGGGTCAAGAATGGATAAGGCCACAACATATTCCCCTTCGGGAACATTTTGCACATTTAATTCTGTCCTGATTCTATTGACCGGAGCCGGATTAAGATACTTTCCTTGCACCGGGTCGTAATTATCTCCCGGGAGCCAGGTCCTGATATCCACATCCTTCAGGACTTCGGTCCACACGGGTTTATGTGATTTCTTGTCAAGTAAGGCAACCTGAACCGGCCAGGGATAATAGAAGGGTGATGAACCGGTATTGGTTACGTCGAAACTCAGTTTCCAAGGCTTTCCGGAGTTAATACGGGTGCCGTAACGCGCCTTCCCTATGACAAAACGATAGCCAAGCGCTTTCTGGATATCCTGAACGTCTTCCATCACCTTCGGGTCCTTGAAATTGGTCCAGGTAACGCCGCCAAGATGATTACAGTGGAGGTTCCGGATCTGTTCTATCATCAGCGCATGCGTGGTGGAATCGGCAATGCAGGCGGGGAAACCGCGAAGTTTCTTTAGCGCCAGGCTCCCCCAGCCCCATGTAATCTCTCCGCCTATAACCTGGGTTTTCCATCTGTCGCCAAGGGAACGCATCTGGTTATAGCCACGTTCTATTTCTTCATCAATAGACCAGGAGTCCCAATAGATGCCGAATTCATAGTCTGGGAAATCGTAGGCATAGCGCACCATCACCTTTTTGTTCTTGAAATACTTTGTGAAGGCGTCGCCCAGAACCTTGTCTATGCCGGGAATCCAGGTGCGGTTGGCAACGTGCTTCGGCTCATCGTGAGGGGGCCAGAAGGTGGTGATATCGGGGTCGTGGTGTTCTCCCCATTCTCCTATTATCCCCATTTCCACGTATGCCACGCGGGGGTCGTTGTCCCAGGCCTCGCCAAGTTTCCTTACAAATTTGTCTACACGGTCCGGAAAGCGTGGGTCAAAGTATCCGCCCACTATTGGAGTCAGGGAATCGGCCGGATCCACGTATGCTCCAACACTTCCCGGAATCTGTTTATACGGGCCGGTCTCTCCGGGAATATCCGACGGCCAGAATACGCCGTCCATATCGTCCGGGTAACGTGGATCAGAGGGCTTTCCTCCGTGCCATGGCTCAAGCCAGACGATATACGGACGCGGAATTACCTTTACGTTCATATCCTCAACACCCTTCCAGCGATGATTTGAATACGCTATGACCTTGTCCACACCGTCACTCTCCACATTCTCCATCTTGTTCCACTGCATGTACTCCTTTATCATGGAACCGAAAGGCTCAGGATACTCTTCACGAATCTTATCCTGACCGGGATCAAAAAACTCACGAAGACCCTTCATTGGGTTACGGAACGCCGGCTCAAATTCATGAAGCTGCACTTCCCGGTTCCGGGAGGTGCAGCCGCACATAACCATTATTACCAGAATGCTAGTTCTTACTCTCATAAACGTAGTAAAGGCTTTGATCCTTTTGAATATCATCAAAAGAGCTCATTTTCAATCCGTGTGAGGAACAATCGGCCCCGACACCTATCAGGCCCATGGGGTGACGACCCCCGTTCCAGTAATTAAATGCCGCAAAACGCAGGGAAGGAACCATTCCTGCAGGATCAAGTACGGAAATAGCAATTGCATACTGACCAGCAGGAATCTGCTTATCTATGGTAATACTTTCTTTAATCGTATTGACTTCCGCTGGAATCTTGTAACTCTGGGTTGCAGTATCCCAATTATCTCCAGGCATCCACTGGGATATTCTGGGCGAAGAGAGTGTTGTGCTCCAAACCACGACGTGCGAATCTGCGGTAATCAGCGATATCTCAACGGGCCAGTCATAATAGAATGGCGATGAGCCGGTATTAACCACACTGAAGGAAACATCGAACGGTTTTCCTATTTCTACTTTTTCCGGATAACTGAACTGCTTGATGACAAAACGATACCCCATGATCTTCTGGATATTGCTTGCGTTGGCATAAAAGTTCTGGTTGTCCCATTTTGCCCAGGTAACACCTCCAAGGTGATTCACATGGAGCGCACGGACCTGGTCTATTACCGTTTGGCGACGCTTGTCGTTGGCAAGAACATCTTCCAGGCTACGGCACCCCTCATTGTAGAAACTACCGTAATTCCAGGTAATTTCTCCTCCCATAACCTGATTCTTCCAGAAATCTCCACGCCGCATATACCAGTTGTATCCGCGCTCCTGTTCTTCCTCATAGGCGAAAGAGTCCCAGTAATAACCAAAGTTATAGTCCTGGAAATCATAGGCATAGCGAACCATCACCTTCTTGTTCTTGAAATACTTTGTAAAAGCGTCTCCAAGAACTTTTTCAACACCTGGAATCCAGGTTCTACCGGCAACGTGGTTAGGCTGCGTATGCGGTGCCCACATGTCTCCACGGATACTGGGGTCGTGGTGCTCTCCCCATTCTCCAATCAGCCCCATCTCAACATACGCCACCCTAGGGTCATTATCCCAGGCCTCTCCGAGTTTCTTCACAAGCTTTTCCATCCTGTCAAGAAAGGTGGGATCAAAATAACCTCCCGTAGACGGCGTATTGTTATCATTGGAACGGACCTCCGGAGGAAAGTCTGATGGCCAGTGCCAACCGTTAAGGTCATCCGGATGTGAAGTATATGTGTTCTTCGCATAGCCCCCTTCATACGGCTCCATCCAGATGATGAATGGCCGGGGTATCACCTTGATGTTCTTTTCCGGCATCCCTCTCCACCTGTGATCGGAATATGCTATCACCTTGTCAACACCATCGCTCTCAACGTTCTCCATCATATTCCACTGCATATACTCCTTGATGATCGTCCCGTATGGATAAGGATATTCCGGGCGCTTAGGGTCCACGCCGGGGCCGAAAAATTCACGCCACCCCTTCATGGGATTACGAAATGCGTTGTAATATTCAAACGGCTTTATCGTCACAACGCCGTTTTCAACTGTAGCGGTATCAAGGTTGGCAACTGGATTATTGTCCTCTTTCTGTCCGCATGCGGAAAAAGCGGCAATGGCAACTAATACAAAAGCCAGGTGTTTGACAAGGTGTTTAAGCATAATTTTATTAATAACCAGGATTCTGATCACTATCAGACATCATCGAATTGCTGTCGATAGCCTGCTGGGGGATTGGATAAAGATTTGTATGTTCGTCAAGTGTTATGTCCGGGAAAGCGGCGTGAACCTGCTCCTGAAGTTTTCCAAACCGGATAAGGTCTGTCCTGCGGTGATGTTCGCAGTTAAGTTCCAAGAGCCTCTCTTTTAGGACTGCTGCCTTAAACTGCTCTTTGGAGAGTCCGCTTAAATCGGAAAGTCCAGCCCTGCGACGAACCTCGTTTATGCAGTCATACTTTGCCGATGTTGCGTCATCGGTCTCGTTGAGCGCTTCTGCCTTCATGAGGAGGACGTCGGCCCATCTCATCATCACATAATTGAGGTCATCATCTTCAATCTGGTTTCCATAGTCCGGATCACGGAATTTCATGGTGCAGGGAGGATTCTGGGGAACGCCCATATACTCTGTCGCGAACCAAGCTGCGCGGCGTTTGTCAGTTGCCTCATATTGATCATAGAGGTACTGAGTAGGGCCGAAACCGCCCCAACCGAAAGCATTGTTGGTAGGGCCGCCACCGCCTCGTGGTCCCCAGTAACTTGACTGTAAGCTACCTTCCAGCCCCCAGTTACCGCTGTGGGAGAATTGAATTTCAAAGATGTTCTCCTTGAGTTCATTCTTGTGTGCCGGGGCAAAAATGTCATTCAGATTAGAATACAGACTGAACTTTCCATCAAGGTGGTTAAGCGCCGTCAGAGCCTTATCCGGTTCTCCATGCTGAAGGTAGAAACGGCCGAGGAAGGCATAGGCTGCAAGGGATGTCGCCCTTCCGGCGTCGACCGGCTTATCCCACTTTTCCGGAAGTGCCACGGCGGCATCTTCCATATCTTGAAGAAGCAGCTTATAGACTTCTTCTGCCGATGAACGAGGCTTGTTAATCTGGTCCGGGTCAATTGCAGAACTTGTCCAAATAGGAACTCCGCCGTAAAAACTTACAAGTTCAAAGTAGAAAATAGAGCGGAGGAATTTTGCCTGAGCCTCCATCAATGCCCTCTCTTCAGGGGTTATTGGTGCGGCAGCAGGCATGTCCAGCACAGTATTACACCTCTTGATTCCGTCATATGCCCAAATATAATGGCAACGGAAGAATTCATGTTCAGCGTTAAAGGTATAATATTTCAGCTGTACGTATAGAGCCCAGCTGAGATCAAAAGGTTCTACCTCATCTGTTCCAAACTCGTTAAGTACAATGGTATATTTTTCCATGAACACTTCCTGAAGCATAGCGTAGGCGCCGGTCAGGGCCTTCTGCCAGTCGTCAGAGGTAGTAAACGAGTTCTCGGCCACAAGCGTACTCTTGGGAAGTTCCGTAAGGAATTTCTCACAGCCGGAAAGACTGAGAAGAAGAGTCGCAGTACAAATAATAGCAAGTATCTTTTTCATAATCAGTCTTTTTTAGAACGTTAATGTAAGTGAGCCGATGAATGCTCGTGCGCCTGGATATGTATTGGTCTTATCCCAGGCCTCAACGTCATAACCGGTGAATGCGGTAAGTGTAAGAAGATTCTGGACAGAGAAACTCACGCGGAGACTTGAGAATCTGATCTTTTCCAGAAGATTATACGGCAGGGTATAGCCAATCTCTAAATTCTTGATCCTGAGATAGTCTCCCTTTTGTAGATTAGCATCTGTGCCGTCGCCGTTGCTGTACGTTGCTCCAATCCTTGGCGCGGGATACTTGTTGCTGGGGCGGTCCATCGTCCAGTAATTCTTATAATAATCGACACTCATATTACCCCATGTATTGTAAGCATTCTCATACCGGAGGAGTGAGTTGTTGATCATGTATCCCGCAGCATAGTTTATGAATACGGTAAGGTCAAACAGGCCGATTTTCTCGTTACCGATAGTGAAGGTATTTGTCATGCCACCATACATTGTCGGTGTGCTCTGACCGGCAAAGTCACGGTCGTCACCGTTGATAACACCGTCTTTCACTCCATCAACAGGGCGGTCAACTACCTTGCGGTCTCCCGGAACGGCGCCATAAGTTGCAGCCTCTGCGGCTTCGTTAAGCTGCCAGATTCCATCCGAATGAAGCAGGTAGAATTCTCCAAGGGAATGACCTACGAAAACACTCTTGTCAATATCTTTCTTCCCCTCATAGAGTTCCATAACCTCATTCCTGTTATAAGTGAAGTTGAAATTTGTGGTCCACTGGAAAAGCTGAGTATTGACATTAACCGTATTTAAAGTCAACTCCACGCCCTTGTTGTCCAGAACGCCGATATTGGTAAGGGTGGTGATATAACCTGACTCTTTAGGAAGATTAACCGTCCAAAGGAGGTCGTTAGTACGCTTATAATATCCCTCGATGGTACCACTTATACGATTCTTGAAAAGGCCGAAGTCCAATCCCAGATCGAACTGGTTTGCCTTCTCCCAGGTAAGATTGGTGTTGGCTATAGATGAATACTGAGCACCCACGGCCCGGTTTCCTCCAAATACGTAATTATCAAAAGAAGTACCCTGCGCAACCTGAGCCATAAATGTGTAATCGCCGATATTCTGGTTTCCAAGGCGTCCTACGCTGAAACGGAGCTTCAGGTTGTTCACGGGCGTGTCTTTCATGAACTCTTCCCCGGATATTCTCCAGGCAAGAGCAGCGCTGGGGAAGAAGCCCCATTTGTGTCCAGGGGCAAATTTTGAAGAACCATCGGCTCGCATCGTAACGGTAAGCAGGTAGCGGTCGGCAAAACTGTATGTTCCCCTGGCAAAGAATGAAGCCAGCGTTGATGCCGATGCTCCTGAAGAATCAGGACCGAATGTGGTTGATGTGCCGATATTATTAAATTTCATCGTGGGGTCTATGCCCTTGCCCTGAACGAAATTTGTCTGGTAGTCTGTTCCCGATGCAGAGAAACCGCCCATCACCGTGGCCTTATGTTGACCGGCCTCCAGTTTATATGTTACGGTATTTTCCGACTGCCAGAACTGAGTCATGGAATTAGTGATAAACGCCCTTCCGTCAACGGGATAGTGCTGACCCATGCGGCCGTCCTCATACTCGTTTGTGCGATAAATGCTGTAGCGGACGGTGTTGTCTGTTTTAAGAATGAGGTTTTTAACAGGTTCCCATTCAAGGTATGCAGACCCTACAGCCATAATCTTACGTGTGCTCTTGTCAAGCAGATTAACTATGGCGACCGGGTTGGCTTTGGTGTTGAGGAATCCGTCAAAGTATTCTCCATTTGAGGCATAAATAGGAGCCGTCGGCTGGGAAGAGATGGCACTGAACATGGTACCGTAACCGGAATCGGCTTCCTCATTGATATTTCTCAGTAGGGAATTCACAATGTTAGCCCTTGCTCCGGCACGGATGTTATCCTTTATTTTGGCGTCCATGTTGTAGCGGAAAGTGAGCTTGTCGAATGAGGAATTCTTTATAATGCCCTGCTGGTCATAATAGTCAACGCCCATGTAATGGGTAACTGACTTGGAGCCGCCAGAGACCGATACGTTAAGGTTTTTGAATACGCCGGTCTGGGTTACGGCATCCTGCCAGTCGGTTGAGCCTCCCTGACTGAGAAGCTGAAGCTCTTCTGCTGTCCACGTGTATGGCTGACCTGAAGTCTGGACCAGTTCATAATACTGGGCGGCATTCATCATATCCTGCTTGTTGAGCATCTTCTGAACGCCATACTGCGCCTGGATGGACACCCTTCCCTTTCCGCTCTCTCCACGTCTGGTGGTGATAAGGACTACACCATTTGAACCGCGCGAACCGTAGATTGCCGCGGACGAAGCATCTTTGAGAACTTCTATAGATTGAATGTCTCCCACGGAAAGATCCTGCATCCCATCCATCGGCACCCCGTCAACAACATAAAGCGGAGAAGTTCCTGCATTGACAGAACCAATACCACGGATAACAATGCCGGCATCAGCTCCGGGCTTAAGGTTGCCCTGAGTTACTTGCACACCGGCCGCTGTACCCTGAAGGGCACTAGATGCCATGCCGACTTTTGTATTTTTAAGGTCTGACGCCTTTACGGATGCCACGGACCCGGTTAAGTCACTTTTACGAACCGTGCCGTAACCAATCACCACCGCATCGTCAAGCGCATAGCTGTCCGTGAGCATTTTTACGTTATGAGTAGGACCGGTTACAGTTATTTCCGTATCAAGCATTCCCAGGAAACTGAACAATAATGTTGTACCCTTGGCTGCGGAAATGGTATACCGTCCCTGGGAATCGGTAAGCGCTCCCGTCATTGTGCCTTTTATCTGCACGGTAACCCCGGGAAGGGGTTCTGCGTTCTGGTCGAACACGGTCCCGGAGACCGTGTTCTGACCAAAAGCAGATATCGCGAAGACAAATAGCGCCAATAATACGTTGACGATTTTCTTCATAAGAAATAATTTAGAACATTCTCATTGCAAGTGCGCCAATCTTCCAGGCAACCTTGTCTGCACACCAAGTAACGTGTTCTGTTGCTTCATAGAAGTTGACATACCACATTGCCCAGTCCCATGAAGGAGCCTCTTCAGTAAATTCAACAGAAGACCAGTAGTTGTTTGCCGGGATTACAAACAGGGACTTTTCGGCAAGTTTTGCCTTAACGTCAAAGAGCTCAAAGAGTTCTGCCTTTGAAGGAAGGAACCAGTCATCGTAGCCACCAGCTTCCAGTTCATCACAAACTACAGCCGGAGACTTTGTACCATCAAACGTGCCGTCTTCTACAACCTTTTTCCACTGTGCCACAAGCTTTTCTGTATTAGATGCTCCCTTATAAATGCCGTCTTCGGTCTCTGCATAGTAAGGATCCATAGGGATAGAGGGGCCCCATGCAGTTTCTGCGGGGACTACGGGTTCTTCATGAACAACAAGTCCATGGAGACCGTCATCGGTCACATAGAACACAACGCCGCCAAGAGCCTTTGTCATGGTAACAGCACCTATCTTGATTGTTCCAAGAGGGGTTACGCTTTCTCCCCTTACAAGCTTCACGAGGTTCTCGCCAAAGATTGTAACAGGAGCATCGAACTCTACCTTATTCTCTGATGCTGCGCCCTGGAGTTCTACATCGGCATAATTCTCAGACTCAAGGATAATCTTATCCGTGGCCTTGATGCCGTCTGCGGTAATGGTCACCTTTTCTCCCCAGTGAACTACGCCGGAAGGAAGAACGATGTTCTCTATCTTTTCAACCTTTGCTACAGAGAGTACTCCATCAAGAGTGGCTGTTTTTCCATTACGGGTAACGGTAACGGTGTACTTGCCAGTTGCTGTTTCCGGGATGGCAATTGTGATGCCGGTATTGGAAACACTCTTTACCGTGGGTTTGAAATTGGGCTGGCCATCCTTGCCGAGGCACTCAATAACATCTCCCTCCATAAATCCCACGCCCTGAATTGTGGCGTCTTTGCCGGGGATTGTGTTGGCCTCTGTGGGCATCACCACGTTTACAATGATAGGCGCTACGGCGTCGGAAGGCTTATCCTCCGGCTTTGCATCGTTGTTGGGTTTTTGACACGCAGAGAATGAGACTGCCGCTATTGCAGCCACAAACAAAAGTTTTGCGATCTTTTTCATAATAAACAGTATTAATTAAATGGTTATGATTTATTTACATTACATTCCGGCCACCACTATGGAGGCAAGACCTGCCACAAAAAGGAGGAACATCACCCCAAGCAGCCAGTATACCTTCTTGGGCGCGCCTTTGAATTCCTTCCAAACGAATACGCCCCAGATAGCGGCAATCATGGGCGCGCCTTGACCAAGTGCATACGATACAGCCGCACCGGCAGTACCGGCCGATATATAGTTGAGGGATGTGCCGATTGCCCAGATGGCGCCTCCAAGGATACCCACAAGATGGGTTTTGAAGGAGCCTGAGAAGTATTGCCTATAGCTGACGGGCTCTCCAACAAAAGGCTTTTTCATCACGATGGTATTCACGATGAAGTTGCTTAAGAATACACCTAGCGAGAATATCACCATTGCGGTATAGGGGGTCATCTTGCCCGTTGCAGGGGATGCAAAGCTGTCAAGGTCTACTCCGTTATAAACAAGCGCGGAGAAAAAGGACATCACCAGGCCTGCAATAACGGCCAGGATAATACCTTTGCGATTCTGCCCGGGATCCCTCTGTTCATTGGAGACCTTTCCGGAGGCTACTCCGTTGCAGATGATGGCCACCACAACCAGGGCAACTCCCAGCCACAGCAAACCGGTATTCTGGCCGGCCGTGGGGTGAAGGAGAAGGTTGTTGAGGACACCCATCACAAGGGCAATACCAACACCCAGGGGGAATGCTACGGCTAGTCCCGCTATGGATGTGGAGGCCGATAAAAGGATGTTGGACACATTGAAGACAAGCCCGCCAAGAAGAACCCAACCGATGCTTTCCAGGCTGGCCTGTCCAAGGTCCTCAAGGAAAGGACGTCCTTCAGTGCCGATACTTCCAGCAGTAAATGCCAGAAGCAGCGAGAACAGAACCATCCCTATCACGTAGTCCCAGTAGAAAAGTTCGTATCTCCAGTTCTTTGCTGCAAGTTTCTGGGTATTTCCCCATGAGCCCCAGCAGAGCATGGTGATAAAGCAGAAAATAACTGAAAGCGAGTAGCTGTTAACAATAAACATATGCTTCTAAATTAAGTCTTTACGATATGGGATTGAATTCTGCGCACCTATCCTCTGCACAGTGATGGCCGATGCTTTTGTGGCGAATGCTGCTGCTTCCGGAAGGCTCATGTCCTCTGACAAGCCAACTGCGATTGCTCCGCAGAAAGTGTCCCCCGCTGCCGTTGTATCCACAGCCTGCACTATCTCAGCGGGGATTCTATCTATCTTATCACCTGAGAAAACCATAGAGCCTTTGGATCCCAGGGTTACAACTACATCGGCCACACCCATTGCGCGGATTTTTGCCACGGCGTCTATGAGGCCTTCCTCGTCAAGACAACTAACACCTGAAAGAAGGGCCGTTTCCGTTTGGTTTGGAATGATAAGGGAGACGTTTTTGAGGAGTTCCGGTGGAAGCTCGCACGCGGGCGCGGGATTCAATATTACATAGGCTCCGGCTTCGTTGGCAATCCTGGCAGCCTTAACCACTGAAGGCATGGGTATTTCAAGCTGAAGAAGGAGGATATCGGCCTTCCTTATGACAGGTGCTATGGAATCAATGTCTTCTACTGAGAGGTCACAATTGGCACCTGGCGCCACAGAGATGCAGTTTTCTCCACCAGCATCTACAAGAATCAATGCAGTTCCGGAGGCTTTGCTACTGCGAAGGATCTTGGACGTGTCTATGCCTTCTCTTTTGTACCCGGCGATAGCGTTATCTCCAAAAAGATCCGAGCCCACCTTGCAGATAAAAATTACATCGGCCCCAAGGCGTTTTGCGGCTACAGCCTGGTTGGCTCCTTTTCCTCCCGGGCCCATGTAGAACAATCCTCCGGTAACTGTTTCTCCAGGGGCAGGCAGCTTTCCGCCCTTTATTGTCATGTCGGTGTTACTGCTTCCGACAACAACGATTTTCTTTTCTGCCATGACTGGTTATTAGTTTGCTTTTCGTAAATATAGATGGTTTTTAAGGGTTTATGTTTCTTTTAAATGAAATTATAACTATTATTTTTATGAAAAAATTGCGCAAAATTGTATATTTGTTGCGCAAACGAAACCAATAATGAAGGAAACATTAGCCACAATGGCGGCCAGACTCGGGTGTTCTCAGACTACCATATCAAGAGTCTTAAGCGGACAAGGAAGCAAGTATCGCATTAGTGATGAGACGGTTAAAAGAGTTTTAGCCGAAGCCCAACAGTGTAACTATACCCCAAGTCTCCTTGCGCAAAGTTTGCGCAAAAATAAGACTAACACTATTGGACTGTTGATCCCCTCTGTCGCCAATCCTTTCTTTGCCGATATGGCCAGCGTAATAATTGCGGAAGCTCACTCCAGGCATTTTACCACCATCGTTGTAGATATGATGGAAGATGGCTCGAACCAGGACGAGGCTGTTACAACGGTCCTTTCGCGTCAAGTAGACGGAATTATAGTAATTCCCTGCGCAGCAAATTCCACCCTTCTTGAAGAGATAAACAGCAACGTGATACCCGTTGTGCTTGTCGACAGGTATTACGCTGAGGCCCCTCTTTCATACGTGACCACCAATAACTATAAAGGCGGCCTGCAAGCTACCGAACTGCTTATTGCCAACGGCCACAAAAGGATTGCCTGTATACAGGGAATGCCGGATTCCATGCCTAATACAATGCGGGTCAGGGGCTATAGGAAGGCCATGGAGAATGCCGGCCTTGAGGAATATGAAATTGTTTGCGGAAACGAATTTTCCGTACAAAACGGTTACCTGGAAACAAAACTTCTACTTGGCTCAACACCATGCCCAACGGCGATTTTTGCTTTAAGTAACACTATCTTGCTAGGCGCGATAAAGGCTATTCGCGAGGCGGGAATGATTATACCAGAAGACATATCCATCATCTCGTTCGACAACAACAAGTATCTTGACTACATGGTTCCTCCTATCCACCGGGTAAGCCAGCCTATTGAGGATATGGCTAAATTGGCATCAAGAATACTGTTTGAAAAGATTTCCGGAATGAACAAACTGGAGGTCACAAGGCTGGCACTTTCGCCTGTCCTCGTTCAAGGTGCCTCGGTGGCAAAATGCCCATAGTGCAGGGAACTATATTCCCAGTTCCTCCTTCATTGCCCTCAGAAGGTCAAAGGCCTGAAGCGGGGTAAGGTTGTTGAGGTCTACGGCTTTGAGACGGTCCCTCAGGGACTCCAGAAGGGGATCGTCCAGTTGGAACATAGAGAGCTGGATTGAGCCGTCTTTCTCTACGCGGCCTTCCTTCACATTATGGGGCTTCACGGGTGTGAGGGCCCCTATTTTTTCCAGAGCCTGGCTGTTCTCCAGGGCCTTCAGGGTACGTTCTGCGCTTTCAAGGACCTGCTGGGGCATGCCGGCCATACGGGCAACGTGGATACCAAAACTGTGGGCTGTGCCGCCTTCACGGAGCTTACGGAGGAAGATGACCTCCTTGCCCACTTCCTTCACGGCTACGTGGAAGTTTTTCACGCGCGGGAAAATGCCTTCCAGGTCATTCAGTTCGTGATAATGCGTGGCAAAAAGCGTCTTTGCGCCCTTGCCGTATTCGTGGATAAACTCCACAATTCCACGGGCTATAGACATACCGTCGTAGGTGGATGTTCCGCGGCCGATCTCATCCAGAAGTACCAGGGACCTTGCACTGAGGTTGTTCAGGATCATTGCCGTTTCCAGCATCTCCACCATGAAGGTGGATTCTCCGCGGGAAATGTTGTCAGAGGCACCTACACGCGTGAAAATCTTGTCGAAATAGCCGATATGAGCCTCCGACGCCGGAACAAACGAGCCACACTGGGCCATAAGAACAATGAGGGCAGTTTGCCGCAGCAGGGCACTCTTTCCGGCCATATTAGGACCGGTGAGGATGATTATCTGCTGTTCCGTTGCATCCAGATATACGTCATTGGGAACGTACTCTTCCCCGGCGGGCATAAGGGTCTCTATCACCGGGTGACGGCCCTGGCGGATGTCCAGCACCTTGGAATCGTTCATTTCCGGGCGGCAGTAATGCATCTGGACGGCTTGTTCCGCAAAACCTGCCAACACATCCAGCTTTGCAAGGATGCGGCTGTTTGTCTGGATATCCGGGATGAATGACTGGATTTGGACAATTAAATTAGTGAAAAGAGCCTGCTCTATTGCCAGGATCTTGTCTTCTGCAGTGAGGATTTTTTCCTCGTATTCCTTAAGTTCCTCAGTTATATAGCGCTCCGCGTTCACAAGCGTCTGCTTACGGATCCACTCCGGCGGGACCTGGTCCTTATACGCGTTACGAACCTCAATATAATAGCCAAAAACGTTGTTGTATGCTATTTTTAGACTGCTTATGCCTGTTCTTTCCGCTTCCCGCTGCTGCATCTGGAGAAGGTAATCCTTACCTCCAGCGCTAAGGCTTCGGAGTTCGTCAAGCTCTGCGTCTACACCCGTGCCGATAACCGGCCCTTTGCCAATCTGGATGGCAGGTTCCGGGGCCATCACACGCTGGATTTCCTTCACCAGGGAGGCGCAGTTCTTCATTCCCTTGAGAAGCTTTGTGAGGGCCTCGGGGCCATCGGCCAGTCTTTCCCTTATGGGGGCCGATAAAGCCAGCGCCCTTCCAAGCTGCATCACCTCACGAGGCATAGCCTTGCCGGATGCGATGCGGCCAAGGATGCGCTCTATGTCTCCAAGTTTACCAAGGTCCTCCTGCGTTGCCTCAAGAAGCTCCGGAGCGCCCACAAAGTGTTCCACAATGTCATAACGGGCATTGAGCTCCTTCAGGTCCATGATTGGCATGGCCAGCCAGTTCCTGAGCATACGTGCGCCCATGGGCGTGGAACACTTATCAAGAGGTTCCACAAGCGGTACGCCTGCCGCTCCAGAGGCACTCTGGAACACTTCCAGGTTGCGTAGAGTGAACTTATCCATCCACACAAACCGGGCTTCATCAATACGGCCGATTGAGCAGATATTCTTAAGGCCGGTGTGCTGAGTCTGTTCCAGATAAACAAGCAGAGCGCCGGCGCTGCAAACGCCAAGAGGGTACGGATCTATGGCAAAACCTTTGAGGCTTTCAACACCAAGCTGGCGCTTCAGGCGTTCCACAGCGGCGTCATAAACAAACGCCCACTCGTCTATTGATGTAGTGTAAAAGTCGCCGAAACGGTCTTTAAGGCCTTTCTCGTAGCCCCTCTGGACCACAAGTTCGCGCGGTTTCATAGAACCAAGGAGGGTTCCAATGTAATCCAGCGTTCCTTGCGCCACCTGGAACTGACCGGTGGAAACATCCAGGAATGCGGCACCGCACAGGTGCTTTTCAATGGTAAGGCCGCACAGGAAGTTGTTTTCCTTCACATCCAGCATATTCTCTCCAAAGGAGATACCGGGCGTGACAATCTCCGTGATTCCGCGCTTTACAAGTTTTTTGGCAAATTTAGGGTCCTCAAGTTGGTCGCAGACAGCCACTTTGTAGCCTGCGCGCACCAGTTTTGTGAGGTAGTTTTCAAGGGCGTGGTGAGGGAAACCGGCCATAGCAACCGGACCCTTTTCCCCGTTGGATTTCTTGGTCTGAACAAGTCCCAGAACCTTTACGGCAGTGATTGCATCGTCTGAATAGCATTCAAAAAAGTCTCCCACCCTGTATAGCAGGATGGCCTCCGGGTGCTGTGATTTCACCTCGAAGTAATGCTTCAGCATTGGGGTATCTTCTGCAATCTTTGCCATAGGAATACAAAATTACAAAAAATTACCGAAACCGTTACGCTACGGGGCAGCCAGTAACCGTAAAACCCTTGTTTTTAGGTAATGAACTGCCCAAAGGGCCGCGCGTAACCGGGAAATGGCGTTTTTACGGAAACCAGCGGCCCATTAATAATTTAGCCCAGAAGGATAGTCAGGAAGATTCCAAGTATGCCGATGGGGGCAATGTAGCGGATAAGGAAGTACACCACGTTAAACAGTATGCGGTTACGGGTGCCGCCGTTGGTTAGTTCGTCCCGGACATCGGCCTTGGACATTTTCCAACCCACGAACATAGCAAACAGGAGGCCTCCAAATGGCATGAGCCAGTCTGAACAAAGGTGATCCAGGAAGTCAAAGAAGCCGCCGCTCAAAGAGCACGCAACGCCGATGGCCCACACAAGCGCTCCAAGGCCGATAGTTGCCTTGGTCCTGCTCACTCCCTTTTCCTCCACAAGATACGCTACGCCCACTTCAAGAAGCGATATTGATGATGTGAGGGCCGCGACAAGCACGGAGAGGAAGAACAGGATGGAAATCACGGCGCCAAGCCAGGGCGTCATCTGGGAGAAGATATACGGCAGGGTGTCAAACAGAAGGCCGGGGCCCTGGCCGGGCTGGATGCCGGCGGCAAATACGGCGGGCATTACGGCAAATCCGGCAAGAACGGCAAACAGAAGGTCAAAAACAGCCGTTCCGCCTGCCGATACCATAAGGTTCTCCTCCTTTGAAACGTATGAAGCATAAGTGAGGATGGTTCCTACGCCCAGCGACATTGAGAAGAACGCCTGGCCCATTGCCGAAGTAATGACGGAAGGGGTGATCTTTGTAAAATCCGGCTTCACAAGGTATTCTACGCCCTTTCCAGCGCCGGGAAGTGTAAGGCCGAACACTACTATTATTATAATAAGGATAAAGAGAAGCGGCATTGTCACCTTTGTGAACCTCTCAATACCCTTCTTAACGCCAAGAAGAATTACGATGGCTGTTCCCACCATAAACGCCGTATGCATGAAAATGGGCTCCCAGGTAGAAGAAAGCAGCTCTTCAAATACCCCGGCAGAGTCCTGTGTAAAGCGCAGCGTACAGGCTTTGAGGAGATAATCCACGGACCAACCGCCAACAACGCTGTAGAAACTCAAGAGAAGAACAGGCGTAATAACGGTCACAAGCCCGGCCCAGCGGTAATTGCTCCCGGGGGCAAGTTTACGCATAGCGCCAAAGGTACTGCTACCGCTCCGCCTGCCTATAACGCATTCCGACAGGAAAACCGGAATGGCCAGCAACGCACAAGCCAAGATGTATACCAGAATAAAGGCAGCGCCTCCGTTCTGACCCACCAGATAGGGAAATCTCCAGATATTACCAAGGCCGATGGCCGATCCCGCCATGGCCAGCACTACCGCTAACCTGCCGGTAAATTGTTCTCTCTTCTTCATAACCGATTGCAAAGATATTGAATTATTTTGTAAATTTGTGAATTATGCAACAGTATCTAGACCTACTCCGCCACATAAGGGAACACGGCGTCATGAAAGAAGACCGCACCGGCACCGGAACGCAGAGCGTGTTCGGGTATCAGATGCGCTTCAATCTTCAGGACGGCTTCCCGCTGTTAACCACCAAGAAGGTTCACCTCAAAAGTATCATCCACGAGTTGCTCTGGTTCATCTCCGGAGACACTAACATAGGCTATTTACGGGAGAACGGCGTTACCATCTGGGATGAGTGGGCCGATGAACATGGGAATTTGGGTCCTGTCTATGGCCACCAATGGCGCTCTTGGGCTTGTCCCAACGGTAAGGCAATCGACCAATTATCAGAGGTAATCAACCTGATACAACACAATCCAAACTCCAGAAGAATGCTGGTGACCGCCTGGAATCCCGCAGAAGTGGACCAAATGGCACTTCCTCCGTGCCACTGCCTGTTCCAGTTCTATGTGGCCGGCGGAAAACTTTCCTGCCAGCTGTATCAGAGAAGCGCAGATGTGTTCCTTGGCGTGCCTTTCAACATTGCTTCATATGCTCTCCTCACCATGATGATTGCCCAGGTATGCGGCCTGGAGCCCGGAGAGTTTATCCATACAACGGGCGACACCCACATTTATAAGAACCACTTTGAACAGGTGGCCCTTCAGCTGTCCCGAGAGCCCCGTAAGCTCCCCACAATGAAACTTAATCCGGAAGTGAAATCCATCTTTGACTTCAAATATGAGGATTTCACCCTGGAAGGCTATGACCCCTGGCCCGCAATCAAAGCACCCGTAGCTGTCTAATATGAAAAAATGTCTTATTGTTGCCATAGCGGACAACTATGGTATCGGCGTAAATAACCAGTTGCCCTGGCATATCTCTGAAGACCTCCAGTACTTCAAGAACACCACTCGCGGATACCCCGTGATCATGGGCCGCAGCACGTACTTTTCTATCGGCCGTCCTCTTCCCGGGCGCAAGAACATTGTCCTGAACCTTGGCGGGGACCCTATCCCGGAGGTGACATGCGTGTATTCCTTTGAAGAGGCCTATCGTGAGGCGGAGGCCACCGGCAAGGACAAGTGCTTTATCATTGGAGGCGCTTCCGTCTACAAGATGGCTATGCCTGAGATGGATCTCCTTTATATTACTCACGTGCACACGGAGGTAAAGGACGCCGACGTCTTTTTCCCCGTCATCAACCCGGACGTTTGGGAGCGTGAAAGCACGTCTGAGACCCATACGGACCCGGAAACGGGCTTCAAGTTTGAATTCGCAGTTTACCACAAGAAAATGAATATCACTAAAGAACTTTGGGGCAAAACCCCTGAGGGCAAGGAAATCTTCCGTTACACCCTCAAAAACGCTTCAGGAGCATCTGTACAGCTCTCCAGCCTTGGTGCCGCCATCACCTCAATCATGGTTCCGGACAAAGCCGGCAAGCTTGGGGAGGTTGTGCTTGGATATGCCAACGCCATGGATTATATGGCCGATGGCCCCTGCGCCGGAAAAATCCCCGGCCGTTATGCAAACCGCATTGCAAAGGGCAAGTTCACTCTTGACGGCGTGGAGTACAATCTTCCTATAAATAATGGCCCCAACCACCTACATGGCGGCCCCAAGGGCTTCCAGAACCAGGTTTGGGAAAGCCGCGTGGTGGATAACGCCGTAGAGTTCATGTATTTCTCAGAGGACGGAGAGGCCGGTTTCCCCGGTAATCTTAAGGTTGTTGCCCACTACACCTGGGGTGAGG
>JAEEGI010003474.1_pt1 | contig 37510 bp, 31 predicted proteins | sample 8958751 | NCBI WGS metagenome assembly JAEEGI01 (sample SAMN16246545, study PRJNA631951) | gut metagenome | biome: gut microbiome; feature: rumen; material: KS-attached | host: Bos | place: Iran: Karaj | collected 2018-10 | reverse complement strand
TCTGCTCGCACAGCCGGATATCGACGGCGGTCTGATCGGCGGCGCATCGCTGAAGGCTGAGGATTTCAACGTCATCGTGCAGGCAGCGGTCAACGGTTAATTGACAGGAACGGATGCGGAAATGCGGAGTCCTCTGCATTTCCGCTTCTGCGGTAAGGAAACAATGGACAAAACACATTCGATTCGTATATGGCTCACGGCGGGGCTGATTGCAAAGATCGCGCATACGGCGATCCTGTTCGGCATCTGGGCGCTTCAGGATCAGATCCTGCGCCTGTCCGGCAGCAGCGCATTTTCTGCCGCAGACCGCGTGGGCTTTCTGTCGGTGCTGCTGATGCCGGTCGTTTCGCTCACTGTGTATGTGATCCTGTATTTCGCGATGAAGCAGCACCTCGATCAGAATGCCCCGCAGCAGAATGCCGGGCTGATGCTTCTGGCGGGTGTCGGCGCACCGATCGTGCTTTCGGCGCTTTCGTTGGTGTTCAATCTGGTGCAGAATATGTGGATCGCCCGCAGCGCAGGCACGATGATGTACGCGAAGATCAGCACCCTCAGCAGCTTCGGAAGCTGGTTTGGCGTGCTGAGCACCTTTGCGATGCTCGCGATGGCAGCGGCGGCAGGTATGATCTGGCAGAGGTCACGCGATGCAGCACAGTGAGAAGAAACAGCCCGTCTCCGTGAAAAAGCTCCTCCTCATTCTCATCGGGAGCGCGGCAGGGCTCGCGGTGCTGATCGCCGGCGGAACCTATGTCTATCTTCGCTGCGCTGAGGCGGGCAGAGACCGGGAGGAGGCACTCCGCACAGAGCGTGCGCAGGGCGACGCGGCCCGATGGGTGCAGGAGAAATACGGCTTCACACCCGAGATCACGGACGTTGATTTGAAACGCGACGGCGCGCTGTTTGATTCCTACTACACCGGCACGGCGATCGTCTGGGCATCGGACGGGGACAATTCATTCCGCGTGCTGGTCGGCGAGGGTGACGAGCACACCGGCGACGATTACCAGCATCAGGAGATCGAGGATGCGCTGCTCGAAGAGGTTAATGGCATTCTGTCGGGCGGAAAGGTGCTGCGGTTTGAGTATGTCAACAAGGGCAACGACGGCAGCTTTGTCCGCAAGAAGTTCACCGGCGACAATCTCAAAAGTATTCTTCCGGAGCTGATGCAGCTCCATTTGAAGCTCGGCTATGTGAACACAGAATTCGCCAATGCGCCGGATTTCCCGATTCTGCGCGATTTCGAGATTTTCACGGAGATGTTTTCCTTCGACAGCGCGGCGCATCTGGCAGATGCACTGCAGACGGAGGTCTATTTCAGAGGCGAGGACTGGGCACCGATGCTGACCGGCGGCTTATATGTCCGCGTGGACGGCAGCGAGGCGTTTTCCTATGATGTCATGGACTGCGGCGATTTCAAGGTCATGTACAGCTATGAGCAGGAGGGCGCACCGCCGAAGGTCACGCTCGAGGATGGGGATGCAGTCATCCGCCGCTTCCGCGAACAGTATCCGAACACCGATCTCGCAACGGGCACCGCGCACGGCTGGAAGGTCGTCACGGGCGGGCAGGCGTTTTACCTCTATTATCCCGTTCACGGCGAAATTCCGACCATGCGCTATATCGACGCCGTGGTCGAGGCGGAAACCGCCGACGAAAGCACCTATTTCCAGCACTCGAATATGTATGCCCACGGCGACTACTATGTGTTGGAATGCAATTACATCCCCATTCACCGCATCGCGGTCATTGAATAACACCGCAAATACATAAAAAAGGAGAAAAAACAATGAGTAAAGCACCTGTTGCACTGCTGATCATGGATGGCTTCGGCATCAATCCGAGCGACTACGGCAATGCCATCCGTGCCGCGAAGACCCCGAATCTCGACGGCTACTTCGCAAAATATCCGAACACCACCATCGGCGCATCCGGTCTGGATGTCGGTCTGCCAGACGGTCAGATGGGCAATTCCGAGGTCGGTCACACCAATATCGGCGCCGGCAGAATCGTCTATCAGCAGCTTGTCAAGATCACAAAGTCCATTCAGGACGGCGATTTCTTTGAGAACAAGGCGCTCGTCGCCGCGATGGAGAACGCAAAGACAAAGGGCACAGCCCTGCACCTGATGGGTCTTGTCTCCCCCGGCGGCGTCCACAGCCACCAGGAGCACCTCTACGGTCTCGTGGAGATGGCAAAGCGCTTCGGGCTTGAGAAGGTCTATGTCCACGCTTATCTTGACGGCAGAGATGTGCCGCCTTCCTCCGCTGCGGAATATGTTGCGGAGGCAGCCGCGAAGCTCCGCGAGATCGGCGTCGGCAAGATCGCGACCGTCATGGGCAGATACTACGCAATGGACCGCGACAACGCATGGGACCGTGTCGAGAAGGCATATGCCGCGCTGACCTACGGCGAGGGCATCGCAGAGACCGACCCGGTGCAGGCGATTCAGAATTCCTACGCAAACGGCGTCACCGATGAGTTCATGCTCCCGGCAGTGATCGAGGGCGGCGCAGTGATCGCAGAGAATGACAGCGTCGTGTTCTTCAACTTCCGCCCCGACCGTGCGCGCCAGCTCACCCGTGCATTCGTTGACCCGGAGTTCAAGGGCTTCGAGCGCAAGAAGGGCTATTTCCCGGTGCATTTCGTCTGCATGGCACAGTATGACGCGACCATGCCGAATGTCTCCGTCGCATTCCCGCCCGAGGAGCTCTCGATGACGATGGGCGAGTATCTCGCAAAGTGCGGCAAGACACAGCTCCGCATTGCCGAGACGCAGAAATATGCACATGTCACCTTCTTCTTCAACGGCGGCGAGGAGCGGCAGTTTGAGGGCGAGGACAGAATCCTCATCAAGTCCCCGGATGTTGCGACCTTCGATATGAAGCCGGAGATGAGTGCCTACGAGGTCACCGAGGCAGTGCTGAAGGAGATTGCAGCAGATAAGTTCGATGCGATCATCCTGAACTTCGCAAACTGCGACATGGTCGGTCACACGGGCGTGTTTGACGCAGCCGTGGCAGCGGTCGAGGCGGTCGATGACTGCATCGGTCAGGTCACGGAGGCAGTGCTCGCAAAGGGCGGCAAGGTCATCATCACAGCAGACCACGGCAACGCCGACAAGATGCTGGAGGACGACGGCACGCCGTTCACGGCGCACACGACCAACCCCGTGCCGTTCATCGTTGCGGGTTACGACTGCAGCGTGCGCGAGGGCGGCCGCCTGTGCGACCTTGCCCCGACGATGCTCAAAATCATGGGAATACCGCAGCCTGCGGAAATGACCGGCGAAAGCATCGTTCTGTAAGAAAAATAGAAAGAGCGCGGCTCCTTCTTTTCGTTCCAACTTTCACTGTCAATCGGAGGGATTTTCATGAAAAAAACCATCAGTCTGCTTCTGGTCGTTCTGATGCTCCTTCTGCCGGGCGCGACCGCGCTTGCGGCAAATGAAGCAAAAATCGAAACGCTGGACAACTCCGCCATCGGCGATTCCATGTGGATGATTGCCGGCGGCGAAGACGAGCTGTATATTTATCCGCGGCCGGACAACGCCAAAGATCAGTTCGACATCTACGCCGCAACGATCACAAGCAGCAACGAAAGCGTGCTCGGCGTCCGCCCGGGCAAGCGCGACACCTATGAATACGGCTACGTGATTCTGACCGGCAAGAAAACCGGCAGCGCGACCGTGACGGTCACCGACCCCGGTTCCGGCGCGTCGTGCAGCGTGAAGGTCACCGTTCTGCCGCAGTTTTTGCAAAGCGTGATGAACTTTCTGGTCACCATGCAGACCGTTCTGGCAAGGCTGCGTATTTCGATCACCTCGCTGTTCAGCAAATGAAAGAGCATAAAAAAAGAAGCCATCCGCGATGGCTTCTTTTTTTTACAGAACTTTGACGCTCTTCGGTTTGCTGTAGCCGCCCGATACGCTTGCGCCGTTGACGTCGGTGGTCAGCGGACGAACCTTGAAGAAATAGGTCGCGCCGGGCGTCAGGTTCTCCACCGTGCAGGTCGTCTTTTTGGAGACGGCCGCTTTTTTATAGGTCCCGTTTTTGGTCAGCGCATAATAGATCACGTATTTTCTGGCGCCGGGGGTCTGCTTCCAGGTCAGCGTGGCCGCGTTCTTGCCGGCGGTCACCTTGAGGCCCGTGGTCTCGGGCAGGAGGACTTTGAACTTCAGCGTTTTGATGCCGCTGTAGGCGCCGCGGAACACGACGGTCACGTAATAGGTGCCCGGATTCTTGCGGCCGGAATCGTAGCTGAGCTTGTAATCCTTTTTGTAAGTCAGGGTGTTGCCCAGCGCGTCCTTGACAGTCACGGCGGGCTTTTTCGACTTTTTGTCATACACGAACTTCGTTTCGGAAAGCTTGACCGAAGCGATCCGCGGAATCGGCGCTTCGCCCTGTTTTTCGCCGCAGATGGAGCAGGTCGTAATCCGCAGGCCGTCTTTTCTGGCGGTGGCGCGGGTCACGTCGTCCTTCCACTGGTGGCCGAACGGCGGAATCGGCTCGGCCTTTTCCACCACCTTGCCGCACACGGTGCAGGTCGCCTGCGGCGACAGACCGGGCTCGGTGCAGGTCTGCGGATAGCCGGGCACCACGTCGAGCTGGTGGCCTGTGGCGTAGTCGAAGTCGCTCATATAGGAAAAGCCGCAGTGGATGCAGGTATGCAGCGTGTAGCCGTCGGTGGTGCAGGTGCGGCCCACCTTGGAGACGTTGAACTCGTGCTCAAGAAGCGGCAGCACGACCGGCTCATAGAACACCTCGCCGCAAATGTCGCAGTGGCTCCCGTCGGTGCGGCCGCGTTCGCTGCAGGTGGACGGATAGCCCTTGTCGATCACGGTATGGTGGCCTGTGCAGGTGATGGTCTTCTGGCGCTCAATGATCTGGCCGCAGACGCTGCAGTGGCTGCCCGCGGTCTTGCCGTCGGTGGTGCAGGTCACGGGCACGGCTTCGTCGATCACAAGCGTGTGGCCCGTGGCGGGGATGACGGTCTGCGGCTGCGTGATCATGCCGCAGCGTTTGCAGACGCGGCCGTCGGTCTTGCCCGGCTGCAGGCAGGTCGGCGCGGCGCCCGTGAGCACCTGTTCGTCGTGCCCCTGCTGCTGACAGATGACGTTCAGCACCGGCGCGTCGCCGTCGGCCGCAACGGCCGCAAGGGACAGGCACAGAAGAATCGAACAGAAGAAAACGAACAGCAGCCGTTTTTTCATTCGATCACAACCTTTCAAACTGAAACTATTTCATCTTATTTTATCACATATTTTTGTGAAAGCAAGATGGCCGCGGAAAAAACTTTTTATGAATTCTCGCAAATCAAGGTCAAAACAGCTCCATCAGGGCTGCGTGCTCGCGCAGCCACGCCCGGTGGGCGGCATAATCGGGGTCAAACTGCGCCACAAGCGCCCAGAAGGCGGCGGAATGATTCTTATGGCGGATATGGCACAGCTCGTGGAGCATCACGTAGTCCATGATCTCCGGCGGGCAGAACACCAGCCGCCAGGCAAAATTGAGGCTGTTTTTGCCGCTGCAGGAGCCCCAGCGGGTCTGCGCTTCGGTGACGTGAAAGCCCGTTGGGCAAAGGCCGGTCCGCGCAGAAAGCACCGGCAGCCGCACGGCGACCAGACGGCGGCACTCCTCTTTCAGAAACGCGCGCAGCCGCTGCGCAGTCCAGCCTTCCGGAATCATCAGCGCTTCGTCTGTGAAGGCGGGCTGTCTGACCTGCCGGCGCAAAACGGGGTATTGTCTGCCGCGGTACCAGACGGCGGCGTCCCACCCGCCCGCAGGCGTCACCGCCGAAGCGCGTACCTGCTGCAGGCGCTGCTTTTCGGCGATCCAGGCGCTGCGGCTTTCCACAAAGCGGTCGACGGCGGCCCGGCTCAGGCGTCTCGGCGCGCGCACGATCAGCGCGCCGGTGCGGTCGATTTCCAGCGCCAGCGTTTTGCGGTCGGAGCGGATCAGCGTATAATCGGGCATGGGGGTCTCCTTTCGGCTGAGGAAGAAAAGTGAGCGAATACGGAAAAATAAAGCGGAAAAAGGCTTGACAAGCCGCCCTTTCCTCGCTATAATAAGCGAGTGACAAAACCACATCGGGGTGTAGCGCAGCTTGGTAGCGCGCTTGACTGGGGGTCAAGAGGCCATGGGTTCAAGTCCCGTCACTCCGACCAGAGATAGTGTCTGTTACGGAACGAACGTAACGGACACTTCTTTTTTTCTGAAAGGAAGCGGGACTTGAAGGAGCCGCGGCACAGAGAAACAGTCCGGTGGACTGTTTCGACCGCGGCCGACCAAGGCGCGCAGTTCGCGCCGCGAATCAAGTCCCGTCACTCCGACCAAAGCGAGTGTCTGTTACGGTATCACGTAACGGACACTTCTTTTTTTCTGAAAGGATGCGGGAAGACGCTTTTTATTCTACTGTTTTTTCCGCAAAAAGTCAAACGACAAGAGCCGCCGCAGCAGCTCTTGTCGTTTTCTGATGCCGTTCAGCCGATTTTGAACACACTGCGGAAGAAGTCGCCGATGCGCAAAAAGAAGTCGCGGATGTTCGCCCAGATCTGCCAGAAGAACGATCTTGTTTTGGATGCGGATTCTCCCGTCTTCTGGTCGGTTACGGCGTCTTCAATCGGGAAGCGCTCGGTCCAGCCGAGCTTTCCGGCCAGCATGTTCGCAATATCGCGGTTGTCAAACTCCGCGCCGTTCTGGAACAGATCGTTCGCGCCGTAGACGAACACCGGCACGTTCGCGCCGCTGTGGCCAGCGGAATGGTAGGTCATGCGGCCGTTGCTCTCTTCATAGCGCAGATCGCCAGTTTCATGGTCGGCGGTGATGATCACCAGCGTGTGGCCGTCCGCGCGGGCAAACTCGACCATGGCACGGATCGTATTGTCAAAGGCTTTGACCGCTTCGGCGGCGTTCGCCAGCTTTTCGGGATAATCGTACACGCCGTCTTGGGAGCTGTGGGAATGCTTGTCGATGTGCGCGCCTTCGATCATCAGGAAAAAGCCCTTGTCGTTGCCCTCGGTCAAAAGCGCCAGCGCCTTTTCGCTCATCTGCTGCAGCGTGGGCGAATTGCCCTGCGGATTCAGCTTCCAAAGGCTGTTGGTAAACTGACCGTAGCTGCGGCTGCCGGCGGAAAGCGCATCCATGCCGGCGCTGTCCGATACATAGACACGGCCGGCTTCTTCTGTCGCGGACTGGGTCGCGGCACTCTGCGCCTTACCCCAGATCAGATCGACGCCGCATTGCAGCTGCTGCGCCACAATGTCTTCGGTGTCGCTGCGGCTGAGCGCGTGCACGCTGAAGGCGGCGGGCGTTGCGCCGTTGGTCTGGTCGGTGGTCACGACGCCGGTGCGCATGCCGTGCAGAGCGGCGTTTTCGGTCAGCGACCGCGGCTGCACGAAGCCGCGCTTGACCTGTTCCGGATAGACGGCCAGCATGTCGTTGTTGGTGCGCACGCCGCAGGCCAGCGCGGTGCCGCCGGCGGCGCTGTCGGTCACGTCTTTATTGGCGGAGCGGGTGCGCGACCAGCCCGCGAGGTCGGGCGCGTCGTCCATCCAGACGTCATAGCCCTGCTCTTCGGCCATTTTCAGATGGTTGTAGCCCATGCCGTCGCCGATCATGAAGATCACGTTGCGGATCTCCCCTTCCGCGCCCGCGGCGGCAGGCGCCGCAAGCGAGAGCAAAAGCAGAAGGCACAAGACGGCGGCAAGCAGCTTTTTGGTTTGATTCACGGGAAGCACCCCTTTCTTTGTTAATGATACTTCGGCAGATAATCGCCGTGGGCTTCGATCAGGTCGTCCACCATGCGTCTGATGGTGTCGATGTCCAGCTCGCTGGCGGTGTGCGGCTCCAGCATGGCCGCCTGATAGATGTGCTCTCTTTTGCCGGTCACAGCAGCTTCGATCGTGAGCAGCTGGACGTTGATGTTCGTCATGTTCATCGCGGCGCACTGCAGCGGCAGCGGGCCCACACGGCAGGGCTGCACGCCGTAGCCGTTCACGAGACAGGGCACCTCCACGCAGGCCTCCTCCGGCAGATTGGAGATCAGACGGCCGGTGTTCAGCACGTTGCCGCCGATCTGATAGGTGCCGCCTGTGACGATGGTTTCCATGATCTGCGAGGCGTATTCGTTGGAACGGTTATGCTCCTTCACGCCGTTTTGCAGCATATTGGCGTAATCTTCCTTCCAGCGCGCAATCTGGTCGATGCAGCGGCGCGGATACTCGTCCAGCGGGATATTGTAGCGTTCGATCAGCTCGGGATACTTCGATTTGATATAGAACATGTTGTATTCGGCGTTGTGCTCGCTCGACTCCGTGCAGTAGTAACCGAAGTTGCGAATATAGTCCATGCGCACCTTGTCGTTCGCGTCGGGTTTTTCCATGTATTTCGGCACGCGCGCCTTGATTTCGGGATAGAGGTCGACGCCGTTTTTGTCCTTGATCTCCAGCAGCCACGCCATGTGGTTGATGCCGGCGATCAGCTCCTTGCGGCCCTCCAGCCGGTCTTCCATGTCAAGCTTTTTCAACAGGTCGCGGGAACAGACCTGCACGCTGTGGCAAAGGCCGACGGTTTTGATCGGCGTATAGCGCAGCATGAAGCCGGTGAGCATCGCCATGGGGTTCACGTAGTTGAGGAACAGCGCGTCTGGGCAGACCTCGGCCATATCGTCAGCAAAGCCCTTGAGCACGGGGATGGTGCGCAGGGTGCGCATGATGCCGCCGATGCCGAGCGTGTCGCCGATCGTCTGGCGCAGGCCGTATTTCTTGGGCACCTCGAAGTCGATGATCGTGCAGGGGTCGTAAAGGCCGACCTGAATCGCGTTGACCACGAACGAAGCGCCGCGCAGGGCGTCCCTGCGGTTCTCCACGCCGACGTAGCATTCGATTTTGCCGCAGCCGCCCTTGGCCTTGCGGATGGCCTCCAGAATGGTGCGGCTCTCTTCAAGCCGCTGCGCGTCGATGTCATACAGCGCGAACACGCTGTCTTTGAGCGCGTCGGTGCACATGCAGTCGCCGATGACGTTGCGGGCGAAAACGGTGCTCCCGGCGCCCATGAATGTAATTTTCATAAAGGTTGCTCCTTTCATTTCTGCATCACGGACAAAACCGCGCAAAAAAGCGCCTCGGGGGCGCTTTTATACATAGGGCATCGGCGGCACGTCGATCTCGCAGTCGGATAGCGGGAACGTGCAGCACGGGTGGATATAGCCGTAGATCTTGTCGGCCATGCGGCGGCCGTCCACGCTTTCAGGCACATAGACGTCGCCCTGCAGCAGCTGCGAATGGCACCAGCCGCAGCGGCCGGAGCGGCAGTCGGACGGCGGGTTGAGCCCCGCGGCCTCCATGGCGCGCAGCAGCGACGTGTCGGCCGGGCAGGAAACGGTATGCGTGACGCCGGCGATATGCACCGTCACGGTATAGACCGCCTTGCCGTCCTGCGGGTAATCGTCGTTCTGCTCCGGGTGGAAGTATTCGCCGAACAGCTCGTGACGGACGAATTTTCGCCGCAGGGAGAGCGTTTCGATCTCCTTGTCCACAAACCGGTACATCGCCTGCGGACCGCAGAGGAACACGGAATACGGCGCGTCCTGCGGCGCGTACTTGCGGATCAGGTCGGCTGTGATGAAGCCGTGCTCGCAGTCTTTGGCCTTGGAGGCGCTGAGCACGTTGACCAGCTTGATTTTGCCGCAGCTTTCCGCCAGCGAAGCGATCTCGTCGCTGAACACGGCGTCTTTTTTGGCGCGGGAGCCATAGAGCAGCACGAGGTTGAAGTCTTCGTCCCCCTGCGCAATGGCGCGGGCAAACGCGCGGAACGGCGTGATGCCGCTGCCGCCGGCGATGCCGATCACGGTCTTTGCGTCGCGCAGCGGTTCATAGGTGAAGTCGCCCAGCGGCGCCGAGGCGGTCACCGCCGTGCCGGGCTTCCAGTTGTCCAGAATCCAGCCGGACGCAACGCCGCCCTCCACACGCTTGACGGTGATCTGATAGACGCCGTGCAGCGTGTCGCGCGGTGAAGACGCAATGGAATAGGGCCGTGAAACGGTCTTGCCGTCCACAGGCAGGGAAAGCACCAGATACTGCCCCGCGGAAAACCACGCGAGCGCAGCGGTGCCGCGCTTTTTGTCGGGCGCGAGCAGATAGCTCTTCATGTCGGGCGAATGCTCGATCACGTCCTTGACGGTCAGGAACTGCACGTGCGGGTGCAGCTCTTCGGCCAGCCTGTTTTCGGGGTAGGAAAGCAGGTCGGGCACGGGCGCGTCGCTGCTTTTGTTCACCGCGCCCAGACGCGCGGCCACCGATTTGACAAAGCCGCTCATGGAAAGGGACTGCAGCTTTTTGTTCTTGTTTGCCATCTCACTTGCCCTCCTTCTTCAGCGCGGCGATCACGGCCTTCGCCGCCATGTCGCCGGTCATATAGCCGGACGGATAGCCGTCGCCGCGGATATAGTGGCCGCCGCAGAAATACAGGTTCGGCGTGTCGTAATCCATGGCTTCGGTAACCGAACGCGCAATGATGTTGTCCCAGCCCTCGTTGGCATAGCCGTAGATGGCGCCGCGGGGCGTGGAAAGATAGCGCGCAAAGGTGACGGGCGTCGCCACGGAGATTTCTTCGATATGCGGCAGGACGGAAACGCCCATCGTCTCCTCGTAGTCCCGGATGTAGGTTTCGGCCATCTGATTCTTATAGGCCTTGTAGTTTTGAGGCGAAAGATCCTTCGGCAGGTCGCCGGGCATGATCGGAATGGTGAAGAACAGCGTGCAGGTGCCCGGCGGCGTGGCGTCCGGCAGCGCCTTGTTGAGGCAGTTGACGATATAGATGCTGCGGTCCGCCCGCAGGTCGAACTGCCTGCGCGGGTTGCGGTCGCGCAGAATGAACAGGCTGTAATCATTGACGCCGAGCTCTTCCATCGTGCAGTCGAGGCCGAGATAGATCGTGACGAAGGTCATGCCGAGCTTGCGCGCGTTGGCCAGCTTGCGGCTGCGTTTGGAAATGTGGCGGTTGTCGGAGCGGTTGAACACGTTGTTCGGAATGATATTGGAGATCACCTTTTTGGCCCAGAGGGCTTCGCCGCCCGCAATGACGCCGCAGACCGCGTTCTGGCCGTCATAAAGGAAGCGGGTGACCTCGCTGTTGTAGCGGATTTCGCCGCCGGCATCCTGCAGGGCCTTGACCAGTGCCAGCGAAAGCTCGTGCGAGCGGTGGTAGGGCATGGAGGGCCGGCCCTTGATATAGGCGGTGACCATGCTCAGATAGTGCAGCGCGTTGAGGTCGTCGGTGGGTACGCCGAGGTAGCCCCAGTAGGTGTTGATGAGGTCCTGCGCCTTCTGCGGCACGCCCAGCGCGTTCATGACCTCTTCGGTGCTGTGGCCGGCGATGCGGATGAAGTCGCTGTGCTTGCGCAGCAGATTGACCGGATTGGGCAAGCCGTCGCCCATGGCGTTCATGGCGTCGTCGATGGGATCGATCAGGTCGAAGAACGCCTTCACGCTCCCGCGGCAGCCGGGCACGGCTTCTTCCATGGAATCGAGGAAGGCCTCCATCCCCGCCTGAAGCGTGACGTCATAGCCGTCGGGGCCCTTGGCAATCACGCGGAACAGCGTGTCCTCCAGATACAGCGGCACGTCGGCGCCGAGCGACCGGAACAGCCCGGAGGCGGACGCCTGGTCCTCCCGCGACCCCTCAAAGCAAAGCTCATGCAGCGAGGGCTCAAACTCAAACCGCCCGCGTACGAAGCTGGTGGCGCAGCCGCCCGGAATGTTGTGCTTTTCCAGCAGCAGCGTGCGGTAGCCGGCCTTGGCGACCGTTGCCGCGGCAACCAGACCGCCGTTGCCCGCGCCGACCACAATCACGTCGTATTGATTCATAATCCGATACCTCCCGTCGGATAAAAACTATCAATTAAATATAACATGTTATTGCGGCAGCGTCAACAGATTTTGTTCTCATTTGTGCAACTTTTTTGTCACAACTGCCGCGGCGGCCGAATGCCTCTTGATTCTTTCCGCGATTTATATTATAATAATGGCAAACATTTCCGTTTGGAGGACCGCCTTATGAAAAGAATGACGGCGCTGGTGCTCATTTTGCTTCTGCTGCTCACGGGCTGTGCCGCACAGTCGCAGCTGGAAGAGATGGAGAACAACCCCTACGTCACCGTGGAATCGGACACCACAACCGAAAAAGAAACCACCGACCCGCCGCCGATCAAGGCGCACCTGATGGCGGGCGGCGACATCATGAGCCATATTCCGCAGCTGAACGACGCCTATGTCGCCTCCACCGGCAAATATGACTATAACCACATGTTCACCGACGCGGCGAAGCAGCTCAAGAAAGCGGACTACGCGGTCGCCAATCTGGAAACCGTGCTCGGCGGCGGGCCCAAGTATTCCGGCTTCCCCTGCTTCAGCTCGCCCGACGCGCTGGCCGAGGCGGCCAAAAACGCCGGGTTCGACCTGCTGGCCACTGCCAACAACCACACGCGCGACCAGGGCGTGGACGGCATCTTCCGCACGCTCGACGTGCTGGACGAGCTCGGCCTTGCCCACGTGGGTACCTATCGCAGCCAGGAGGAACGCGACCTGAATTCCGGCATCTATGTGGCGGACATCGGCGGGATCTCCGCGGCCTTTCTGTGCTACACCTACGGCCTCAACGGCTTCAGCCTCAAAGAGGATCAGCGCTTCGCGGTCAACATCTTCAACAAGGACTACACCACCACGCTCTCCGATTTCGACTATGAAACCGTGGACGCCGATATGGCCGCCGCCCGCGCGCTGGGCACCGACCTGATCGCCGTGATGATCCACTGGGGCGTGGAATATCAGAACGCGCCGAACGACTATCAGCGCAAGATTGCCGACCACCTGTTCAAGGAAGGCGCCGACATCATTCTCGGCGGCCACCCGCACGTGCTGCAGCCCTATGAAACGGTGAAGTTCACCGATAACCGGGGCAACGAAAAGAAGGGCTTCGTGATCTATTCCTTCGGCAACTTCATTTCGAACCAGCAGCAGGAGCCGGCGACCAAGACGACGATCATTCTCGACCTGGAGCTGACCAAGAACCAGAAGACCGGCAAGACGAAGATCACCGACATCCGCTACACGCCCTATTACATGCTGCACCGCGACGACCTGCCGGCCGGCTCGCGCCGCATGCTGGTCAACATGCACACCGCCATCAAGGAATATGAGAACGGTACTTCCAAATTCGTCGGCCCGAATTCCTATCAGCGGATCAAAACCGCGCTGGCCCATTGCCATAAGATCCTCGGCGAAGAGGGCGACAAGGCAAGCAAATAACCCGGTTACGGCAAAAGAGCAGGAGAGTCGCCTCTCCTGCCCTTTTTTACATTCTTTCAGAACAGCTGCCCCGGCAGCTTTTGCTTTTGTTTCGGCGGAAAGTCCCTGTCAAAGGCTTCCACGTCCGCGTCGTCCACATAATAGCCCCGCGGGGTCTGATAGACGCCGGTGACGCCGTCGAGATAACCCGGCATCAGCTCTTTGCACAGGAAGAACGAAGCGTCTGCGTCCTCGGGCAGATCGTGGTAACGGATGCCGAACCTTGCGGCGTAATCGAAGCCGCTTTTGCCGTAGAAGGCGATGTTGCCCTCAAACAGCACGGCCCCGAAGCCGAGAGACGCGGCCTGCGCCAGCGAATGATCCAGCAGCCGCTTGCCGAAGCCTTTGCGCTTGAACGCCGGGGCGATGCAGATCGGCCCCATGGTCAGCACGGGAACCGTGCGGCCGTCGTCGGCTTCAATCACGGTGCGCATGAACATATTCTGCCCGATCAGCGCGCCGTCCTTTTCCATGACAAAATCGAGTTCCGGCACAAAGGCCGGGTCGCTGCGCAGCACGTGGATCACATAGTGCTCGCTGCAGCCGGGACGGTAGACGTTCCAGAACGAATCGCGGATCAGCGTTTCCACCGCGCGGCGGTCTTCCTGCTGTTCCAATCGGATGCGTACGTCAGTTGTATTCATTGTTTTACCTCCTGAATCATGATGACTTTCACGGCGTTTCGCGGGAGGTTTTCCGGATCGTCCGCAAACCTCCCGGTCAGCGAACAATCTCCGTTTTGTTGTACTTTTTCAAAAAGCACGCTCCTGTAAAAAGATTTATCATCACGCCATAGGCGGTATGACCGGTTAAGCGGCGGCCGGCTGCGCCTGCGCGTCGCCCTTGATTACACGCAGAATCTCGTTTGCCGCCATCGTCTGCTGGGCTTCGGCGGAAATCGTCGCCTCGCCGTCGCCCTTCTGCGGCCCGTAAAGGCCGAACTGCGCGTGGTTGCCGCCGTCCAGCTCCACCGTCAGCGTACCCAGCGGCGACATCAGAACGCCCTTTTCCAGCTTGGTGCGGTTGATAACCCCGTCCTCCGTGCCGTAAAGATAGACCACGGGGAACGCAACGGTCGTCAGGTCCGTCGCCGTGTAGGCGCCCAGCAGGAACAGGCCCGACAGGGCGTCCGCGTGCTTTGCCGCGTACTGCGCCGCCATGGCGCCGCCGAGGGAATGCCCGGCAAGATACCAGCGGTCGTAGTCGTAACGCTTTAGCAGGCGGTCGGCCTTGTTGACGCCGAAGATGGCGAGCCCCAGCGGCATTTCCGCCAAAAAGCAATCGACGCCGTTTTCCGCAAGCTTCCGCAGCAGCGGCGCATAGGCCGCGGCCTCCACTTTTGCGCCGGGATAAAAGATCAGCGCGTCGCGTTCGCCCGGGCCGTCAAACAGCCGGCCCTCCCGGACCTCACTGACCGTCACCTTGTCGTCAGACTGCAGAAACGCATCCACGTCCGCGGCGGAATAATAGCCGAACAGCGCCGCCAGCCACGCAACGATTGCCAGCGCAAGTGCCGTCGCTCTTTGCATCGGAATCTTCATTTTGCACCTCTCCCCTGCCCTTACAGCAGATCGCCGGTTTTCAGCTTGCGCAGCCAGTCGCGGATCGTCGTCATGACCGCGTTCAGCTTATCGGTGAACAGCATGAACCGCTCGCGCAGCGTGCCGCGGGTCTCCACAGCGCCGAAGGAATAGAGCGACGCCTTGTCCACTTCGCCGTGGACGAAGTTCATCACGTAATCGGCGAATGCCGTGCGGGTAAACTTGCCGCCGTCGGTGCGCAGCACTTCGCCGAACTTTTGCAGCAGCACGTCGTAGCTGTCGTTTTCAAAGTCGACCTTTTCGATCTCCGAGGACCCGTAGAGGAACCACGGCGATTTGTCGGCGCGCGGCCCGGCGCCCTTGTAGGTCCAGGTGGTCCAGCTCAAGCCGCGGTCGTTGAAGACGGAGAACAGATAGCTGAAGCTCGTCAGGCCGCGGGGATAGAACTCACCGATCAGGAACGGCTGGCCGTAACCGGCTTTTTTGATCTCGTCCGCCTTGCGCAGAATCGTCGGATTGGTCACGTCGTAGAGATGCTCCTGATAGACGATGTTTTCCCAGCCGTAGACCGACGGCGCGGGAATCGCGTCGGGCGACCAGATCGCCTCCATCGAGATGATGTGGCGGCTGTCCGCGGCGCGGACGGCGCGGTAGAGCTCGTCGGAAAAATCGAAGAAGCGCTGCTGATAGCTCTTGTCGATCGTGATGTTCGTACCGAGCGGCTCGTTCATCAGGTCATACATGGCAACAGTCGGCTCGTCCTTGTAGCGCGCGGCGAGCGTGACCCAGAAGTCTTTGACCACTTCGCGGTAGCGGGCGCCCTTTTCGGTGTCGTCGAACAGGCTCATCGACTTGGAGCGGCCGCAGTGGTCATAGTCGTTCTGATAGCCCGGCAGCCCGTGCAGGTCGATGATCAGATACAGCCCGTACTTTTTGCACATGGCGACGACCTCGTCCAGCTCGTGGAGGTCGATCTCCCCGTTCGCGTCACGGTACCAGGTGCCGTTATCGTCCGACTGGAAGTTGCGGTACCAGATCGGCAGACGGATGACGTTCATGCCGAGGTCGGCGACGTTTTTATAATCGACCTCGGTGATCCAGTTCGCGCGGTACTGCTGCATCAGGGCATGGGTCTTTTCCGGCCCGAAGCGTTCGACCAGCGTTTCGATCATCACGTCTTCGCCGGCGGGCGAGGTGTAGGGGCAGAACCAGTCCTCCATGATGCCCCAGCCGCCGAAGTTGGTGCCGCGCAGGACGACAGCCTCTCCGTTTTCATTGACGATCTGCTCGCCTTCGGTGTGCAGGAAAGGCAGGGGCGCCACGATCATGGGCTCCGACTGCGCCGCGGACGACGCCACCGCAAAGCACGACAGCGCGCAGACGAGCGCGAGCAGCAGACTGATCGTTTTTTTCATCGTTGTTTTCATCGGAAGTCCTCCTTTTACAGGTCTGCTTTCATTATAGTCCCGTTGCGGAAAAATGTCCAGCGGAACGGCGAAATTTGTTGAGAACGAGGGAAAAGGGCATGAGAAAACGCGGCGCTCCGGAGAACGCCGCGTTTGCTTTGTCGGTTGTTAACGTTTGAATAGCTTTGCCAGCAGGTTGTGGAACCAGGCGATGATTCTTTCAAAGAAGCCGCTGCCGTGCGCTTGCAGAAATCATTGAACGAGCAGAACGGACAACGGTTTTTTCGTCGTAATCTCTGCTTACTTCGTCTTGACCTTCTTGATCTTGCCCCATTCGGCATAGAACGGCTTTTCGCCGACCAGCTTCACGGTGCGGACCCGCACATAGTAGGTCTTGCCGGAAAGCAGCTTCTTGATCGTCTTTGCCGTCACGGTGGAATCGTTGATCGTCACGGTCTTGGCGTTCTTGAAGCTCTTATTGGTCGCGTATTGGAGCTGATAGCCGTCGCCGGATTTGATCTCCTTCCAGACGGCCTTGAACGCGCCGTTGCCGGCGGTCAGCTTTTTGAGCCCGGTCTTCTTCGGCAGGATCTTAAACTTCACCGTCTTCGTGCCGCTGTAGTCGCCCTTGAAGGTGATCTTCACCTTGGCGACGCCGACGTCCTTGTTGTTCGCATAGGTCAGCTCGTAGCTTTCGGGCTCGATGAGATTGCCCTTGGCGTCGGTCACGGTCACCGAGGGCGTCTTCGCCTTGCCGTTGTAGGTGAACCTGTTGGCAGAGAGCGTGTAGGTCTTCGGACGATAGATGACCGCGAGCTGCTGCGTTTCGCCGCAGACGCTGCAGGTGCCGACCACTTCGCCGCTCTTCTTGAGCGTGGCGGGCGTGGTGCTTTCAACAAAGCTGTGGCCCGTCATGGGAATCACTTCCACATAGCTGCCGCCGCAGACCGTGCAGGTGAAGCTCTTTTCGCCGGTGGCGGTGCAGGTGGCTTCCTTCGTCACAACGGCGTCGGTGTAGGTGTGGGGCGCCTTGGGGATCACTTCGGTCTTCGTCAGGCCGCAGACGGTGCATTTGAGGGTCTTTTCGCCCGTGGCGGTGCAGGTGGCTTCTTTGATTACCGTGCCCGCGTCAAAGGTATGCGGCTTCATGGGAATTTCCTCGGTCTTCGTCGCGCCGCAGACCGTGCAGGTAAACGTCTTTTCGCCCACTGCGGTGCAGGTGGGATCCTTGGTCACCGTCCCCGCGTCGTAGGTGTGCTCGGTGTGCGGGGCGGCCGTGCTTTCCCATTTCGCCTTCAGCGTGTGGTCGGTCGTTTTTTCAACGACGGACACGCTCGTGATGTGCACGTCGGCGTCGTCATACCAGCCCAGGAACTTGTAGCCCCCGCGCGACGCGATGGGCAGCAGGCCGTATTTTTCGCCGACGGTGACCGTCTTGCTGTGCTCGCCCACAAGGCCGGGCGTCGCGTCGAACGTGACGGTAACGGTTTTCGGCTCAACCTTTTTCCATTTGGCGGTCAGGGTGTGGTTCGAGCTGACCGTGACGGTGGTGGCAGCCGTAATCTGATTATTGGCGGCGTTGAACCAGCCCTCAAACGTGTAGCCCGTGCGGGTCGGAACCGGCAGCGCGCCGTAGGGGTTGCCGACGGTGACGATCTTGGTTTTTTGCGCGTCGCCGATCGTGCCGCCGTTCGGGTCGAAGGTGACGGCCACGTTGGTGGGCATCTTGTCTTTCCAGTGCGCTTTCAAGGTGTGGTTTTCGGTCCGCTGAACCTTGGAGGTCGAGGTGATTTTCGTGCTGCCGTCATACCAGCCGTCGAACGACAGGCCGCTCTTGGTCGGCGTCGGCAGCGCGCCGTAGGCGGAGCCGACGGTGACGATTTTGGTCTTTTCGGAAGCCGCAAGCGTGCCGCCGTCGGGATCGAAGGTCACCCAGACGCTCTGCGTCACCGGATTATAATAGCAGGAAGCGGCATAGTATTCGCCCCCGTTGTGCTTCACAGTGGCCTTCTTGCTGCCGACCGAGATGCTCAGCGTGCCGGACACCACATAGCCGGACGCGATCTTGCCCGAAATATTCAGGCCGTATTCCCCGCCGCGCTGGAAGGTGGTATCGGTCGTGGTCTGATAGGTGCCGTTGCTCTGCTTTTTGGTCCAGTAGGAGTTGGTGATTTCAAAGCCGGCAGACGCCTTGATGCCCGACGTTGTCACCTTGCCGCCGTAGGTCGGCTCGCTCACGCCGGTAATCATCACGGAGGAGACGGTTTTGGCCGGGGCGCCGAACACATATCTGACATAGTAGACGCCCTGCTGCGGATTGGTGAACATTGCGGTTTTTCCGTTCACGGTTGCTTTCATGCTGCCCGCCGCGGCAAAGGCGTAGCCATCGTTCGGCGTAAGCTGGAACGAAACGGCGTAATCCTTTCCGTCCTGGAAGGTTGCATCGGTCGTCGTGGCATAGTTGCCGCCGCCGATCTTGTTGGTCCAGTTGAACAATTTCACCGTCACGTTGGAAGAAATCTTATAGCCTGTTTTCACGGGCGCAGCACCGACAACCGGCGCAACCACGCCCGTGATGTCAACGGACTTGATTTCGGTCAGCTTGGTCCAGTGGGCGAAAATCGTCAGGTTCTGCGGGAACGAATAGAGGCTGGACGAGGTGAACTGGCCGCCGCCGGTGGCCGTGCCGTACCAGCCGTCAAACCTGTAGCCGGCGCGGGTCGGCGTGGGCAGCGTGCCGAAGGTGCTGCCGTAGGTCACGCTCTTGCTGGCCGGAGACACCGAGCCGCCGTTGGCGTTGAACGACAACGTGTAGGTGTTGGGCTTCCAGTGGGCATAGAGCACCACCGGGATGCTTTTGGAGGCCGAAATGTTGCCGGTGAACTCCATCTGGCCCGTCGGCGTTCTGGTCCAGCCGTCCAGCGTATAGCCCGAACGCGTATACTTCGGCTGATAGCCGGCAAGCACCGTTGCGTTGCCGGAATAGACGGCGGCCTTACCCGAGCCGCCGTTCGGCTCGAAGATCAGGATGTAATCGCTGCCGCTGGAAACGTAGAAGGTATAGGAGACAACGTCGTCCACGATCTTTCCGGTTTTGGCAACGATGTACTGCGCGTTGAGCTTGACGACGGCCTTGCCGCCCTGCGGGAACTTGACCTTCGTGCCGCTGACGCTGGCGTAGGTGTCGCCCTTGTCGGTGATCGTAACGGTTTTCAGGTTGTAAAACTGGTTGGCGCCGCTGGCGCCGTAGCGGTTGGCTTTGTAAAAAGCGATCATGTCGACAGTCTCGCCTGTCTTTGCCAGATAAGCGTCGGTATTCTGGATTCTGGAATAGGCCGACGCACTGACTGCCGCGCAGGACAGCAGCATCAGAACGGCAAGAAAGATACAGAGTGCTTTCTTCGTCAGTTTCATGGGTTTCTCCTTTCTGGCTTTGCGGTTTCGTTGCCGCAAAGAGCTGTTATCTTCGTGTGAACAGGCTCAGAATCCGTTCAAAGAATCTGCGGATGGCGGCCACGATGCGGCCGATAATCGGCCGCTTCACCTGATTGTCGTCGGTGCAGTGAACGGTCGCGGCAGCAAGCGGCGCGTTGTCGTCCTCTGTCTGCACCGCGTTCCATTGGGCGCGGGTGCCGCCGAAATAGACGTCCTTCAGCGCGGTGCAGCCGCGGAACACGGCAAAGCCGATTTCGGAAAGGCCCTGCGGCAGCGTCACGCTTGTCAGCGCGGCACAGTTTTCGAACAGATAGGGCGGAAGCTCTTTGACCTTTTCGGGGATCGTCACGCTTTTCAGCGCGCTGCAGCCGCCGAATGCCTTGGAGCCGATCTTTTCCACGGAAGCCGGCAAGTCGACGGACTCCAGCGCCGTGCAGCCGACGAAGGCCTGGATCCCGATGGTTTTCACTCCGTCGGGGATTGCGATGGTTTTGAGATTCACGCAGTGTTCAAACGAGCCCGCGCCGATGTTTTCGGGCACGCAGCTGAATTTGACGGTGCGGATGGCGGAAGCGCAGTTCTCCCACGTTGAGGCGTCGGTCATTCTGCCCTTGCCGGAGATGGTCAGCAGACCGTTGTCATCCAGCACCCAGTACATTTCGGGGCCGCATTGGCCGCGGGCGGCGGCAAAGCAGACCGACCCGGCGGACAGGGCTCCCAGCAGCAGGACAAGGACCAGCAGCAGGGAAACCGCCTTTTTGGTTTGTTTCATGGAAACACCTCCCGGTGCTTTTGCACCCTTTGTTTATCGGATTGTGACGGCTTTCTTCGTCACGGGGCTGTAGCCGCTGTAGCCGGAATCGCTGCCGAACTGGTTGGTGAACGTGGCGATGCCGAGATTGACGCTCTTGCCTTTGGCGTTGCCCTTGGCGTTGGCGTTGATCGTGAAGGTCTTGCCGGTGCCCTTGATCCAGTGCGGATAGCCGTTGCGGTCGACGCCGGTGACCTTGATGCCCTGAATGCCCTTGGGCGCGCTCTTGAGCGTGACGGTGATCTGATAGGTCGTGACCGTCACGTCATAGGCCGGATGCCAGTCGCCGTCGGATTCCCAATAGCCGTTGACGTGGATCTTGCCCACCTTGGCGCCGCTGACCTTGATCGACTGAATTTCGGGCGCAGAAGCCACCGCGGTGCGGATCCAGATGCGGTTGCTGTAGCCGCTCTTGGAGGTGACGAGCGTCTTGTTGTCGGCGGCGGAAACGCCCTTGACATAGTTGATCGCCTTGATCTCATAAAGCGTGTTGGCCTTCAGCTTGGTCAGCTTCAGCGCCTTGCCGGCGGCAAAGGTCTTTTTCGCAAACTTCTTGGTGCCGTCCACCCGGTAGAACAGAATGGTGCCGGAGCCCTTTGCGGCCTCGCTGGTTGATTGATACGCCTTGCCGACGGTGATGGAATTCTTGGTTGCGGAAACCTCGTTTGCGGCAATCTTGCCCGCGTTGGGGGCCTTCTGGAAGCACAGCGAATGCTTGCGGCCGAGATAGATCAGCTTGTCGGCGTATTCGTTATACTCGCCGCCTCTGGCCACGCCGTAATACTGCGACACCGGGTTGCCGTAGCCGGACACGGAGAACGCGAAATAGTTGGCGCCGTCCTTCAGGTTCGTCAGGTCGATTTTCAGCGTCTTGGAGCCCTCGTGCACGTCCACGCTTTCGCCGGACGACCTGCCGCCGACGCCGTTCCACGAAACGAAGGTACATTCAAAGGTGCAGGGGGTCTTGTTCTTCATGGCGACGTTCAGCGTCGCCTGGGCGGCGGACACGGCGGTCACGGTCACGGTCAGGGTATAAAGGCCGTTGTCCCAGACCACTTTTTCGCCCTTGACGAGCTTGACCTTGTCATACTTGGTGCCGGTCTCTTTGGTCGGCGTGTTGTAGCCGGCCATCACGGCCTCCCACTCGGCCCGCTTGTCGGCCGTGGAATTCGTGTACTTGATCGGCGCGGAGGGTTCGCTGATGGGGCCGAGCTCGTCGCTCCAGCTGACGGTCTGCACGGCAAAGTAATAGGTCGTGCCGGCCTTGAAGCTGCCCTCCTCCGGCTCTCTGAGCACGCACATGGACGAATCTCTGGGCGAGCCGCCCGCAAGCATCCAGTTTGTCCGGTCGGTCGAATACAGCACATGGAACGATTTGAGATCCTTTCTGGCGTTGAAGTCGTTGATGGGATCCCACTGGACGCTGATGGTTTCGTCGCCGCCGGAAACCCGGACGTTCTGCGCAGTCGGCAGATTGGCGGCAAGGGCGCCGACGGGCGCGACCGACAGCAGCATGAGGACTGCCAGAATCAGGGCGAACAGTTTTCTTGTTTTCATACGCACATCTCCTTTTCGGTGTTTGTGTTGGTTTATTTGCGGATGATTTTTGCCAAAATACTATGGAACCACGCAACGATCCGCTGGAAGAAGCCGTCGCCGTGGACCGTGTCGCACCACGGGCAGAGATTCTCCGGCTTCGGTTCCACCGTCGGTTCCGTGATGGGGGCGTCTTCAAACGGGCCGATGATCAGGGGCGCGGCGGTCAGCGCTTCGTTGCCGCCGCCGATCTGCACGGTCTTCCACGCCTCTTCGGAGCCGTCGTAACGCACGGTGAAGCCGCTGCAGCCCGCAAAGGCGTCGGCGCCGATTTCGCTCACGGTGAAGGGAATCCAAATCTCGGTCAGGTTGACGCAGCCGGCAAACGCGCCTGCGCCGATGTTGTGCACCCACGGGTCGATCCTGACGGTCTTCACCTTCGCGGGATCCGAAAAGGGCGACTGCGCAAAGCCTGCCATGGAGCCGGACTTTGCGCCGTTCATCAGAAAGATGAGCACCTCGCCGGTCGTTTCGTCCAGCGTATAGCCCACGTTGAAGCCGAGCTTGCCCGTTGCTTCGCCGTCTGCGGCAAAGGCCGGAATCAGGCTGCTCAACGCCACGCACAGGCAGAGCAGGAGCGCAAGCCATTTCTGTTTTTTCTGCATGGGAGACACCTCCGGTTTCATCAGCAATTCTTGTTTCTGTTTATCTGGCTTCTGGCCATCTGAATTAAAACTTTCCGCCCCCGCCGCCGTGACTGCGGCCGGAAGAGGACGTGTGGTGGCCGCCGGAGGAGGAGCTGCCGCCCGAGGAGGACGAGCTGCTGCTTTCCGTCACGCGTCTGGACTTGTGGACGCTGGAATAGAGATATCGGTCATAGCATTCGCCGAAGCGGACGGAGCCGACCATATAGCCGCCGGCTTCGCGCTTCTCGTGCACGGCGGAAACGTAGGTCTCCTTCTTGTAATACGTCACGATTGCCGCAACGATCAACCCGAGCGCCAGCGAGATGCAGACGCCGATCACCTTGTTCTTCCAGTCCTGATAGCGGTGACTGCGCGAGAACGGCTCGCCGACCTTCGCCTCCAGCACGAAGTCGTTGACCGTGTCCGCAAAGTAGTTGAACGACCGGTCGTACTCCCCTTTTTTCAGGTAATAGGTCAGATCGGACGGGTCCATGATGTCGATGAAATAATCGTCCGACAGCGCGGTCTCGCCAAAGCCGCTGGTGGAAATCCACCAGTCGCGCTCGGCCATGCTGACCAGCAGGCACACGCCGTCGTAACCGGGGCCGTAGCCGAAGCCGTTATAATCGAAATAGTCGTCGGCGAACTCCATCGGGGTGCGCGAGCCGATATGCTTTGCGGTGACGATGACCACGTCGAACTGCAGCGCTTCGCTGATGCGGTCCAGCTTTTCCCGCAGCGCGGTTTCAGCCTCTGGCGTCAGCAGATCGGCCTCGTCCACCAGCCGGTTGCCGCGCACGGGCGAAATCTCGTCCGGAATCTCCACGCTGCCGGGAATCACGACCCGCTCCGGGGGCACGGGCGTCCCGGTCGATGCCTGCGAGGCGTCCGGCGCGGCGGCGGTGGTCAGCGAGGGCACGTTGGCAAGCCGCCATTTCAGCAGCTTGTCGAGCGCTTTGTAGAACTGCACCGCGGCGTTATACTGTTCGCCCTTTTCGTCGGCGGCGCGGATCGCGTCATAGAGCTGATCCATGTCGCCGTCCAGCAGCAGATCGCTTGCTCTGCCGCGGGTGTTCATGTAATAGGTGGTGGAGGAAACGGCAAAGACCAGGGCGTCGTCGCCGGTCTGGTGCTCGTTCAGATAGTCCTTGGCATAAGCCTTGAAGGGTTCGCCGCCCTCATAGTCATAGTTGATCAGGAAATAGGCTTCCACGCCGTAGGACTGCAGGATCAGATCGAACCAGACGCCGAGGCTGGCCGTTTCGTCTTCGGTCGGCGCGTTGTCCAGCCGCACGAAGCCCGCCGGGGCGGCTGCGCAGGGCAGCGCCGACGCGGCCAGCAGCAACAGGGAAAGCAGCAGGATCAGAATTCGTTTCATGGCGCGCCCTCCTCAAAACAGCCCGGCCAGCAGACCGGCAAGGAAGGTGACGGCGCTGACGCCGGCGGCAACGCCGACGAACAGTCCGGCAAGCTTGCTTTTGGAGATCGGCAGATTGCCGATGAAGCGACCCGTCTGGCCGTTCATGGCGAAGGTGTAGGTCTTGCCGTGATAGCTCGTGTTGAGCAGCCACACCGGAAACAGGGCGTATTTCGCCTTGCCGGGGACGATCTGCACGTTTTCGCTTTTCGGAATCACGCTGGTGTATTTCCCCAGATCGGTGTGCAGCGCGGCCTTGGCGCTGGCTTTGGTGCGCGCGTTGGCGCGGGGCATGCTCTGCTCCATGGTCACGTCGTATTTGTCGGCCAGGAAGCCGGAAAGATACGCCGTCTGAAAATCCACCGCGTCGTCCATGAAGAAGGGCTCCAGCGAATCCATCAGGTCGTCCGCCATCTTTTTGGAGCCGTCCACGGGGATGTTTTCAAAACGCATCGTGCCGGAGCGGAGCACGTCGTAATGCGAGGTCTCCACATAGTCGTAGTCGCTGTCGGACCAGCGGCGCGTCGTGGTGGCGTCAAACTCCACCGCGGCGCTGACGTCGGAATCAAACAGCCAGAACGGCACGTACAGCCCGCGGATCTCCTGCAGGCGGTTTTCGGAGGCGAAAAAGCGCGGCGTGAAGCGTTTGCCTTTGACGAACTCCCTGAGCTTATCCATCGCCTGCTGCCGGTTGAGCTTGAACGGAATCACGTAGTCCGGCTTGAGCGTGCCGCTCACCCGGCCCGCAAGCACCACCGGGTTGCCGCAGAAGGGGCAGGCCGTGGCAGCCGTCGTCTCTTCCGAAAGGATCTCGCCGCCGCAGGATTTGCAGACGTAGGTCTGCACGGCGCTTTCCTCGGCGCCGGTCCAGTTTTGCCCGGCAGGCTCCCACGCTGCCTCTTCGCCCGCCGCGGGCGCGTCGGCAGGCCCCGCCGTGGCGTTGTCGCTTGCCCGGCGCAGCGATTCCGGGTCGAACGTGCTGTCGCAATAGGGACACTTCATCGTTTGTCCGGCCGCGTCAAACTCCAGCTTGCCGCCGCAGCGCGGACATTTGAACTCCTGAACGTCTGCCATCGCGTCTCCTCCTTTGCGTCTTCGGCCGGAACGGCGGCGCGCGCCGCGCGGAATTCCGGGCCGGAATCGGTATTGCAGAATAAAAAGGGCAGATTTACCCGATTGTCCATTCTGACTTCATGATACCATTTTTGAAGAGGAAAGTCAACTCCGGCCGGCCGTTCGCGGGACAGAAAAAAAGAAATAAAAAAAGTACGTGCATCGGGCAGATTTTTGTCTGTTTTCTTAAATTTTAAAAATTCGCTTTCGACATCTTGACTTCAAATTCGACAAGTATTATCATATTAAAAAAGTGAACGCTGTTCCCCGTTATCGGAGGTTATTTTTTTGAAGAAGTTTTTGATTGCCGTTGTGTTTCTCTGCGTGCTATCGCTGCTGCCCCTGACCGGCTTCGTCGCGGCGCGCAGCTACCGCATGCCGCGGGGTCTGGACCCCGAAGAGGGCGTCTCCATGCTGCAGGATCTGGAGGACGTTCCGCTGGACGAGATCCAGAAAAAGCTGGACGTCATTGAACAGCAGCGCCTGGAAGCGCTGGCCAGGGCAAAGCGCGAGCTCAAGACGCAGGAGATCATCAGCCTGATTCAGGCGGGCCAGCTCTCCTACCGCAAGGCGCTGTCGGATCTCTATATCGCCGGCGATTCGCTGATGGCCGGACTGGAGGTCTACAACATCCTCAACGCCAACCACATCTTTGCGGAGGTTTCGGCAAGCCTGCATCATCTGGAGTCGAACCTTTCCAAGATCGTGGCCAAGCACCCGCCCATTCTGCTGCTGCATTACGGACTCAACATGATTTCGACCGGCGACGCGCAGCTGAACACGTTTATCCGCAACTATACGTCGCTGATCCGGCAGCTGCAGGACAAGCTGCCCAAGACGCGCATCGTGGTCTCGCTGCTCTTCCCCGTGGACCGCAGCAAGGCCGTTTCGCCCGAGTTCGGGCGCATCGACGACTATAACAGCGCGCTGAAGGAGATGTGCACAACGCTCGGCGTGGAGTGGCTCGATTCCGCCCCGGCCTTCGGCGGGAGCACCGCGTTCTACGGCGCGGACGGCATCCACCTTTCCGCCTCGTTCTACCGCAACAACTGGCTGGTCCATTTGATCAGAGAATTGGAGATCGGCGCATGAACAAACTGAGAATCAAAGAAGCGGCCTGCGTGGTCGTTCTGCTGGTGTTCATTCTGGTGCTTTCCACGCAGAACAAGCAAAGCTCCGCCGACCTGCAAAGCGTGTTTGACGCCGTTTCGGGCGCTGTTGACGTTTCGGCGCTGGAGGACTGCGCTGAGAGCCGGTTCAAAAAAGAGTTCGGTCTGGACGCCCAGGAGTTCGACGACGTGCGCTATCTCGCCTCCGACGACGTGATGGAGGTGCGCGAGCTGCTTCTGGTCAAGCTTCCCCAGGACAACGACGGACAGGCGCTGCTTGACAGAATCAAGGCCAGCGTGAACGACAAGGCCGAGCTGTTCGCCGGCTATGCGCCCGAGCAGAGCGGCTATCTGGAATCCTACGTGCTGCTGCAGCGCAGCGGCTACGTGCTCTACGTCGTTTCCGACACGCCCGACGAAGCGGTCCGCGCGTTCAAAAAGGCATTGTAATTCATCCGCCGTTCAACGGCTTCACTGATTTGTAAGGAGACATTCATGTTATTCAGCAGCGCAACCTTCCTGTTTGTGTTTCTTCCGGTCGTTCTGCTCTTCTATTTTGTGCCGTTCTTCCGGCACGAGCCGAAGCTGGAAATCACCAAGAAAAACGCCGTGCTCTGTCTGGCCAGCCTCGTGTTCTATGCGTGGGGCGAGCCGGTCTATATTCTGCTGATGCTGATCAGCATCTATTTCAACTATAATATCGGCCTGGATCTGCAAACGCCGGTGCGCAACCCGAAAAGGCGCAAAACGGTCTTTGTCTGCGCCGTGGTGTTCAACCTGTTCGTGCTGGGCTTTTTCAAATATTATCCCTTTGCGGTGGACAACCTCAACCGCCTGTTTTCCATGGAGATCAAGGCGGCGAACATTTCGCTGCCGATCGGCATTTCGTTCTATACCTTCCAGATCCTTTCCTATGTGATTGACGTCTATCGCGGCAAGTGCCGCGCGCAAAGGAGCCTGCTGTCGTTTGCGACCTACATCACCATGTTCCCGCAGCTGATTGCCGGCCCCATCGTGCAGTACGGCGATATCGAACGCCAGCTGACGGGCCGGCGGATCGGCATTCGCAAATTCTCGGCGGGCGTGCTGTTCTTTGTGCGCGGTCTGGGCAAAAAGGTGCTGTTCGCCAACACCATCGGCGCGGTCTATACCGAAATCACGGCGCGCGACGTCTCTTCGCTGGGCCTTGTGACCGCGTGGTTCGGCATTCTCTGCTACACCCTGCAGATTTATTTCGACTTCTCGGGCTATTCCGACATGGCGATCGGTCTGGGCAAGATGTTCGGCTTCGACTTCGTGCAGAACTTCAACTTCCCCTACACCGCCTCGTCCATCAAGGACTTCTGGAGCCGCTGGCACATCTCGCTGTCCGCCTGGTTCCGCGACTACGTCTATATCCCGCTGGGCGGCAACCGCAAGGGCACGGCCCGCACGATCGTCAATTTGCTGATCGTCTGGTCGCTGACCGGCCTGTGGCACGGCGCGGCGTGGAACTTCGTGGCCTGGGGCGCCTACTACGGCGTGCTGCTGATTCTTGAAAAGTACGTCTTCGGCAGCCTTGTTGAAAAGCTGCCGCTCTGGGCGCGGCGCGTGCTCACGATGCTCATCGTCATCGTCGGCTGGGTCTTCTTCTCGGCCGAAACCTTCGGCGGCGCGGCGAAGTATCTCGGCGCCATGGTGGGCTTCGGCGGCCTTTGGGACGGCGACACCTGGTATCTGCTGATGTCGAACCTCTTCCCGTTCGCCGTGATGACCTGCAGCGCCCTCGGCTATTTCCGCAAATTCCCCAAGCTGCGCAACGCCAACGTGCGTCTGGCCCTGCAGGCCGTCGGCTATGCCGCCGTGCTTGCGCTGTGCGTGGTCAGCCTCGTCAGCGACACCTATAACCCGTTCCTCTATTTCAGATTTTAAAGGAAGAAACCATGAAACGACCGACAGCTCCCGATTCCAACACGCCCAAGGCGGAAAAGCGCAGTCTGACAACGCTGGTCTGCCTTTGCATCTGCGTCGCGTTCGCGGCGTTTTTGGCGCTGCACGCGTTCCTGTTCCTTGTCGTTCCCGACAAAGCCATGTCGGAAAACGAGAACCGCACGCTGCAGCAAAAGCCGAAGCTGACCCTCTCCGCCGTTGCCGACGGCAGCTTCATGAAAAAATACGAGACCTATCTGACCGACCAGTTCCCGGGCCGCGACGGTCTGATTTCGATGCACAGCTTTTTTGCAACGCTGACCGGCCGCCGCGAAGAGAACGGCGTGCTGCTGGGCAGGCGCGGCTTTCTGTTTGAACGCCAGACCCCGCTGAACGAAGAGCTGCTGCAGAAAACGACCGACGCGATCAACGACTTCCTCGGGCAGCACCGCCACGCGCAGGCCGCCATGATTCTGGCGCCGAACAGCAGTTACGTGCTGAAAAAGTATCTCCCCTATCATATCAGAATGGACGACCAGAAGGCGCAGCTTTCGCAGGTGAAGGCAAAGCTTTCGGGCGAAAAGTTCAGCTGGATCAGCGTGCTCAAGAGCTATGAAAAGGTCGAGGATCCGACCACGCTCTATTACCGCACCGACCACCACTGGACGACCGACGCCGCCCTGCGCGCCTTTCTGGCGCTGAGCGGCAAATGGGAGCTCGGCGCAAAGGAGAAGCATTTTACCGTGGCGGCGGTCTCCGACCGGTTCTCCGGCACGCTGGCCGCGTCCTACGGCGACCGGAAGCTCCGCGACGTGCTGAAGGTCTGCATTCCGAACAAGAGCGAGGGCACCTATGCGGTCCACTATGAATCGCAGAACAAAACGGCGCCCAGCGTGTTCGACAGAACAAAGCTCGACCAGAAGAACCAGTATGAGGTCTTCCTCGGCGGCAACTTCGACAAGATCGTGATTCAGACGCTTTCGCAGACCGAGGACACGCTGCTGCTGTTCAAGGACTCCTACGCCAACTGCCTGATTCCGATGCTGACCCCCTATTTTTCCAAGATCGTCATCATCGATCCGCGCTACTTCAGCGATTCCCTGCAGAACATCACGGACGACAACGACTTCACGCACATTCTGTTCGTCTATAATCTCAACACGTTCCTGGCCGACAAGTCTTTGGCGGGCGTGCTGGCGAGCTGAACGCGGGAACCGGCCGCTTGATTTTAAATCGCTCCTCTCCTGTTCGGAGGGGAGTCTTTTTCATCCATCCCTGTTCCCTGTTCCCTGTCGACTGTTGACTGTCTACTGTTGACTGTCTACTGTTGACTGTCTACTGTTGACTGTCGACTGAAACACGTGCTATACTGTTTTTGAAAAAAGTTTCCTTTCCCGTGCAACACTTTGCGGCTTTTTTCCATCTAACAGATCGAACGGATGTGATCACATGAAACCGGAAGACCAAAAAACGCTTGTGCGCCGCGCACAGGCAGGCGACGCGGACGCGTTCGGCGAGCTGTATGCCGACCTTCGGCACGACCTGTTCCGCTTTGCGTATTACCAGACGTCGTCGCCCCATCTCGCGGAGGACGCGGTCAGCGACTGTGTGCTGCTCGCGTTCCAGAACATTCGACAACTGAAAAAAGCCCAAAGTGTGCGCAGCTGGTTCTTTTCCATTCTGCTCAACTGCTGCCGCCGGAAGCAGCGCGAAAAAGCCCTGCAGACACAGCTTCTTGACATTGAAGACTGCTGCCGTCTGCTGGGGCAGGAAAGCGACCCGGCGTCGCACGCGGCGCTGCACATGGCGCTGCGGCAGCTGCCGGACGCCGACCGCGAGCTGCTGCTGCTTTCCGTGCTGTTCGGCTACAACAGCAAGGAACTGGCGGAGATGACCGGCAGCAAAAGCGGCACCGTCCGTTCGCGCCTTTCGCGGACGAAGGACACCCTGCGCGCCATGCTTCGTGAAGGAGACGAACAATCATGAAACGAAACGAACCAAACGACAAAGACCTGAAAGCCCTGTTCAGCGCAGAAATTGAGCTGCCCGACAGCCTTTCAACGGAAAATGTGAAAAGCATGGTCCGGGAACACAACGTCAAACAATTCAAAAAGAAAAAGCACGTGCTGCCCAAGGTGCTTGCAGCCGCGGCCGCCGTGGCCATCGTCGTCACGAGCGTCTCGCTGCTGCCGCCGATCCACAAACAGGTCACCATCGTCAACGCAGACGCGCCGGTTTCGACTCAGACACAGCCGCAAAACGAGCTCAAACCCGTGCGGACGCTCAAGGCGCCGGTGCTTTCGCGCTTCGAGAGCGACAGCGACCTCAAGGCGTATTTCGGCAATCTCTATCAGGACGAAGCCGCCATCCGCCGCAAGGGGATCTTCTTCAACGGCGTCGTCAACAAGGCCGCGGACTATGCCGTGGACGAAGAGCATTTCGAGTCTGACGCCGTCATGCCGCAGGCAGTGAACGACGCGAACGCCGTCACCCGCGCAGCCGCCGAAATCGGGGCCGCCGCCGGCAATTACGGCCAGACCAACACCCGCGACGGAAACGTGGACGAAGCGGATATCCTCAAAAACGACGGCCGTTATCTCTATATCGCCAACGGCGACGCGCTGACGATCATTGACACAACGACGATGCAGAAGCTGAGCGTCTTGCAGCCGCAGCCGAAGGACGACGAGAGCAGCTATTATTTTCAGGAAGCCTACGTGCTGGAAAACCGGCTGGTCCTCACGGCAGCGGAGCGCAAGCGCTTTGACCGCAAGAATACGAAGGGCGGCTATTATTACGACGGGCTTTCGTGGTTTGAAACGAACGGCACCGTGCAGTTCATCTATGATACCACCGACAAAGCAAAGCCGGTGCTGCTGCGCGAGCTGCGCCAGGACGGCAACCTGCTGCAGACCCGCATGATCGGGAACGTGCTCTATACCGTGACGCAGTATGACGTCAACGTCTACAGCAAGGAAGCGGTGGAAAAGAACTACGCCCCCGCCGTGGACGGCAAGACGCTGACAAGCGACGAAATCCTGATCCGCGACAGAAAGGCGGAGGACACAAGCTACCTGGTGCTTTCCGCGTTCGACGTGACAAAGAAGGACGCCGAAACCACCCGCCTGTCCGTGCTGGGCTACAGCAGCGAGATGTACTGCTCCGCCGACACGCTCTATCTGCTTGCTACCGACTGGAACGTGTCTGACGACGGCAACTGCCGCACGAACATCTATGCCTTCGGGCTGGACGGCGCCACGGTGACGCTCAAGGCGACCGGCGCGGTGCCCGGCGAAGCGGGCGACGATTACGCAATCGACCAGTGCGGCGGCTATCTGCGCATCACCACGACCGACTACAACTACAAGACCGATATGGACGTCAGCTCGCTCTATGTGCTGGACAGCCGGCTGATGATTGTCGGCGAGCTCACGGACTTCGCCCCCGACGAGCAGGTCAAGAGCACGCGCTTTCTGGGCGACCTCGCCTACGTGGTCACCTTCCGCAACACCGATCCCCTGTTCGCGATCGACCTCAGAGACCCGGCAAAGCCGGCGATTCTCGGCAAGGTCAAGCTGCCCGGCTTCTCGGCCTATCTGCATCCGCTGACGAGCACGCTGCTGCTGGGCGTCGGCTATAACGGCGATGACGAAAGCGCCGATTACAACAGCGTGAAGCTCTCCCTCTTCGACATCAGCGACCCGACGCACCCCAGAGAGACCGACAGCCACGTGATCAAGCAGGCCGGCACCGACGTGGTGTTTGAGCCGAAAGCGTTTGTGTTCGATTCGCAGCACGGCGCGTTCGGGATCCCCGTGACCTATTCGGTATTCGACAAGAGCGACTGCTGGGTCGGCACGAAAGCCGTGTTCCGCTGGTTCACCGTGGACGGCGACCGCTTCGGCGAAATGAAAGCGTTTGTCCACGGCACGGAGGGCGCGAACTACGCCTACGCCCTGAGCCGGCTGTTCCGCGGCACCTTCATCGGCGACAGCGTTTACACCGTCAGCGACGTGGACGTGCGCGAGTTCTCGATGGAGACCGAACAGCAGACCCGCACCGTGCAGTATGCCGAACGCGAAAGCGAACCCGACGTCACGGTGGTGGATTACGGCCTTGTGACGAACGGCGCCGTCATCTACGATTGACGGACATACAAAACAACAGCAAAACGCAGCCCGGTTTCCCGCGGCTGCGTTTCGCTTTATCAAGTGAGGGGATTATTCGTTGTTTTCGGCGTCTGCGTCCGTTTCGTCGGCAACAGCCTTTGCCCCGCGGCGCAGGCCGCGGAGCCGGGCGGAACGGAAGTCGATCAGCGAGCCGAGCGCCAGCGCGCCGATCACAGTCAGCACCAGCTCGGCGGCCATATATGTGCCGTTATAACCCAGCGAATAGATCCAAACGGCCTTAGCTCCGTTGGCGTAATCGGCCCACACGGTGACACCGGAAATAAAGTGGCATACAAAGCGGATAACAGAAACGAGCGCGCCGCCGGCCGCCAGCGCAGCAGCCTGATTCTTGATCTTCCCGCGGAAGATTCCACCCAAGCCGAGCGAAGAGAATGCAATGAGATAATCGGCACACGCAACTACGAGATACGCAACGATGCCGGTCACATAAGAGAAGTTGGAAAGGCCGAACAACATCTGGATGACACCCATGGCAAAGCCGGTCAAAAGCCCCCAACGCAAGCCGTGACGGTAGCTGATGACAACAATGGGCAGCTGGCAAAACAGCGTGACGTCGCCGCCCATCGGCATTTTATAGATGGGAAACGCATTGAGCAGCACAGACAGCGCAAGCATGATCGCGCATTCGGCGAGCTTCTGGGTGGATGAAATCCGTTTGTTTTCTGACATAAGAATCGCTCCTTTTTTTCGGGCGAAAAAAACACGCCCGTGATCTGGATATCACAAGGCGTTACATCGCTCCCTACGCCGGTATGATCCGGATCAGGTGTAAGGGTTCCGCGTGAAGCGGTCTCAGCCGGTGGCACCCCTGCAATATTCTGTCTGGAATTATAGCACGGATGGAAAAAGTTGTCAAGTGCGGGGTTAAACATAAAGAATGGAAAAAGCCGCCCGGCGGGCGGCTCAGCTGTGAACTGTTGACTGTTGGCTGTTGACTTCTTTCCGGCTGAACACACACCCGCAGTAGTTCTGGCGGTAAAGCTCGTATTCCTTCGACAGCTCGATCGAGCGCTTGAAGCCGTTTTTCTTTTTGAAATCCGACGGGAGAAACGGCACGCCGCACGCCACAGCGGCTTCTTCTCCGGCGCGGTTGAGCTTGTCGGCGCTCTTGAGCGGACTGATGGAAAGCGTGGTGGTGAAGTAATCGAAGCCGCCCGCTTTGGCCTGTTTCCCCGCTTCTTTCAGCCGCAGCAGATAGCACTTTTCGCAGCGCGCGCCGCCCTCGGGCTCGTTTTCCAGACCCTGCACGGCGTCATAGAACGCCTGCGGGTCGAACATCCCCTCCAGAAACGTGATCGGGTGCTTTGCCGGAAGCTCGCGCACCAGCCGCTTCGCTTCCTCCACCCGGTGGGTATATTCCGACGCGGGGTAGATATTCGGGTTGTAGTAGAACAGCGTAATGGAAAAATACTGCGAGAGATATTCCAGACAATAGCTGCTGCAGGGGGCGCAGCAGGCGTGCAGCAGCAGCCGCGGCACCTCTCCTTTTTCGCTGTGACGCGCGATGATCGCGTCCAGCTCCTTCTGATAGTTGCGCATGATTCTCACTCCGTATAACGCTTCAGAAAGTCCGCCGCGCGGTCGATCCAGCCGTCGGCGCTCGTGTCTTTGCCAAGGCCGCAGCCGTGGCCGCCCGTGGGGTAAAGCGCGCATTCGCACGGCACGCCGACTTCGTCCAGCCTCGCCTTCAGCCGCAGACTGTTGCTCGGCGGCACGCAGGTATCGTCTTCGCAGTGCATGGTGAACGTGGGCGGATACTGTGCGTCGGCAATCTGTTCCACCGAAGCGAGACGCTGCGCGGCGGCGTTGTGCTCGTGCTTGCCGAGAAACAACTGCCGCGTGCGGCCGTGGGTCTCGGTTTCCAGCGAGATCACCGGGTAGCCGAGCACCAGCGCCTTGGGGCAGAGCCAGCCGTTTTTCTTTGCCGTTGCGGCGTAATAGGCCGCAAGGTGACCGCCCGCGGAAAAGCCGCAAAGGAACACGTTTTCGGCGTCGAGCCGATACTTGTCTGCGTTGTCCCGGAGCCACTGCATGGCGGCGGCAACGTCGGCGGGCGGGTTGCCGTTTTTGGCGCGCGGGCCGGTGCGGTAGCGCAAAAGCAGCACGGAAAAGCCGCGCTCGTTCAGCGCACGCGCAATGTCATAGCCCTCGTTGATCCACGACACGCCCGCATAGGCGCCGCCCGGGCAGCAAAGCACCACCGGGGCTTTTTTCTTCAAAAAGAACGGCACGATCTTCACCTCCGCCCTGGAGGGATGCGTCAGAACGTCGGACGCCGTATAGGGCGACAGGAAGGGGTGGTCCCCGCCGCGGCAAAGCGTTTTCAATTCGCGCTGGGTGTGCTTCTGAAAGCTCCGCTCATTTCTTCTCTCTTTGGAAAACATTGCAAAAACTCCTTGTCGTTTGGTTTCATCTATGGTATACTGTTTCGGTAAACATCTCCGGAGGTGACGCGCGATGCGCATGCGCAGAAAGAAGAATCTGGACGAACGGCTCCGGCGGGTCGCAGACTGTCTCGTCGATATCGGCGAAACCGAGGGCGGCTATCAGGGACTGCCGTTTTGCGCAGAGAAGCTGGACCTCGTCGGGCTCTTTGGCAACGCGCATCCCGTGGAGCTGGAGATCGGCTGCGGCAAGGGCCAGTTCGCCGCCGCGATTGCCGCAAAGCACCCCGAGCGCAACTTTCTTGCCGTGGAGGTCAACCCGAACGTGGTGGTGCAGGCCTGTGAAAAGGCGCAGGCCGCCGGGCTCAAGAATCTCCGCTTTCTGCTGCTCGGCGCCGAGAAGCTCGGCGTGCTGCTGCCGGAGGGCAGCATCGGGCGCATCTATCTCAACTTTTCCACGCCGTTCCCGAAAAAGCGGCAGGCAAAGCGCCGCCTGACGCACGACAGCTTTCTTCAGATCTACCGCGCGATCCTGACGGACGGCGGCGAAATTTTGCAAAAGACCGACAACCGCATTCTGTTCGCTTCGTCGATCTGCGCGTTTTCGCGCTGCGGCTTTGAGCTTTCCGACGTCACGCTGGATCTGCACGCCGACGAACCGGAGGACAACGTCATGACGGAATATGAATCGCGCTTCGTTTCGCTCGGGCAGCCGATCTTCGCGCTGAAGGCGACGAAACGCTGACTTGATTGTAGCAGATTCCTTTCGGAAAAGCAAGCAAAGTTTATAGTTCGTTTCATTGACAATCCGGGCGGAAAGCGATATCATACCCCTATCAAAGACGCGGAGGACAACATGGACGTTGTGATTTCCATTTCCAGATACCTGCTGCCCGTGCTGGGGCTCGTGATTCTGGCCAAATGCCTGCTCACGCTGCTGCTGGGCCACCCGCAGGAAAAAATCTACGGCTATCTGATCGATCAGGTGGACGGCGCGCGGTTCCCGCTGAACATGTGGGAAACCTCGATCGGCCGCAGCAAGCACTGCGACGTTGTGATCGGCTATGAGACCGTCTCGCGCAGCCACGCCGTCATCAGCCGGCGCATCGACGGCTGGTACGTCTACGACCTCAATTCCAAGTCGGGCATTCTGGTGAACGGACAGCCCGCCGGCGAAAAGGCGCAGATCCGGCCCGGCGACCTGCTGACGCTGGGCAGCATGGCGTTCCGCTTCGCCGTGGTCAACGACCCGGTGATCCGCGTGGGCAGGAAAAAGAAAAAAGCAATCACGATTCCCGACGACGCGCCGGAAGCCCCCGCCGCGCCGGGTGCAGAGCCCGCCGCGGAAACGCCCGGCCGGACGGCGCTGTTCACGCCGCTTTCCGCCTATGACGACGCGCACAGGCCGCAGCTGCATTTTGAAAAGAAGCAGCCGGATTTCATTTCGGAGGCCGGCCCGCCGCAGGGAAGGGGCGACGTGTTCTCCGATTCCGGCCGCCGCGCCGTGCTGCAGAACGCCGGAACGCGCGAGACCTATTCGCTCACCGGCAACCGCGTGTCCATCGGCCGCGGCGCAGGCTGCGACATTCCGGCGGCCTCCCCCGCCGCCTCGCGCCGCCACGCGCTGCTGATTCTCTATGAGGACGGCTGGGCGATCGACGACCTCGGGAGTGCCCGCGGCACCTTTCTCAACGGCAGCCGCGTGACGAAGCCGCAGCTGCTCTTCCCCGGCGACGTGATCGATATCGGCGGGGAGAAGTTTACGTTTCAATCGCGCTGACGGCGCGATTGAAACAATTCCGAATTCCGAATTACTCCGGAGGAACCCTATGTCAAAAGCTTCCAAGGCGCGGCGGGAAACCGCCCGCGCACGCAAATACCGCTATGTGGACCGCGGCTTTATCCTGCTTTTGCTGACGGTCTTTCAGTTGTTCTGCGCCGTGCCCGCCGTGTTTGAGGGCAACACGTTCTATTGGCAGAACGCGCTGATGTTCGCGGGTTATATCCTCTTTGAATGGCTCTATGTGGCCGTGATGCACTACGGCTTCAAAAAGGTCAACTTCGAGCTGGAATTCATCGCGTTCTTTCTGTGCGGCGTCGGCATGACGCTCGGCACGAGCGCGGACAAGCACAGCCAGCTCAAGCAGCTTTGCGCCATCGTGCTGGGCGTGGCGGTCTATGACGTGCTGCTGTGGTTCCTCAAGGACGTGCGCCGCGTGATGAAGGTGCGCCTGCCGCTGGCGGCGCTGTCGCTCGTCGGCCTTGCCGGCGCGTTCGTGTTCATCCGCTTTTTCGTCGGCGCCATCAACGGCGCCTATAACTGGCTGGTGATCGGCAACGGCCTGTTTTCGATCCAGCCGTCGGAATTCGTCAAGGTGGCCTTCGTCTTCGTGGGCGCGGCCACGCTCGACAAGCTGCTGACGGCAAAGAACATCTATCTCTATATTGCCTATGCCCTCGGCTGTATCGGCGTGCTGTTTTTGATGAAGGACTTCGGCACGGCGCTGATCTTCTTCTTTACGTTTCTGATCATCGCGTTCCTGCGCTCGGGCGATGTGCGCTCGCTCTTGTTCGTCTGTGCGGCGGCGCTCGTCGGCGCGGTGCTGATCATCTATTTCAAGCCCTATGTGGC
>JAEEGI010003470.1_pt1 | contig 37545 bp, 36 predicted proteins | sample 8958751 | NCBI WGS metagenome assembly JAEEGI01 (sample SAMN16246545, study PRJNA631951) | gut metagenome | biome: gut microbiome; feature: rumen; material: KS-attached | host: Bos | place: Iran: Karaj | collected 2018-10 | reverse complement strand
TCATGAATTTTCCCAAAATATCGTAATGCTGACAAGACAGGAGTGATGGGGTATGAGTTATGTTGAATTGAAATCTTTATACAAGATTTACAAGCAGGGACAGAATGAGGTCTTTGCGCTTAACGGTCTCTCGGCAGTGATCGAACAGGGCGAATTCCTGGCAATCCTAGGCCCCAGCGGATCCGGAAAGAGTACTTTGCTCCATATACTTGGAGGTCTGGACAGTCCGACTAAGGGATCTGTGATCATCGATGGTGCTGATATATCCGAATATTCAGATCAGGAACTGGCAAAATACAGGCGTAAAACGGTTGGCTTTGTGTTCCAGTCATTCAATCTGCTTCCGGCACTTACCGTACAGGAGAATATCGAGATGCCGGTACTTATTGATGAAGGCGAGATAGATAAGGAATATCTTGAGGAAATCGAAAAGGGACTTGAGATAGCCGATCTTAAGAATAGACTTCCTTCACAGATCTCAGGTGGGCAGATGCAGAGAGTTGCGATTGCAAGAGCTCTTGCAAACAAACCGACCATTATACTTGCCGATGAGCCTACGGGGAATCTGGATTCTGAGATAAGTGAAAAGGTACTATCGCTTTTCCTTGAGACTTGCCGTAGATATGGGCAGACCCTTGTGATGATCACGCACAACGAAGAAATCGCGGCTAAGGCAGACAGGATCATAAGGATCCGGGATGGTAAGATCCAGAGTGAGTAGATAATCTGATATTCTGCAGTCAAGTCAGACATGCCCTGCTTGCCAAGGACGTTAAAGTACGAAGTCATTTGAGGGAATCAGTGTACTTAAAGTCAGAATTACGGAATGATATTTGATATAATTGACTTGGAGAATTGTTTAAATGAGGAATATTGAATTTAACGGGGATTTTATATATGGCAAATAAAAAGAAGAGACTTGTGGAACAGTTTGATCAGATAATTGAAAACGGTGATTTTGAGGCATTTAAAGGTGTTTTCGATAAATGTGAAATCGATGCCAAAGTTCCGGGTGGAAAAACAACGCTTAATGCTTTTTCATTCAAGAATCTCACGCCGAAACACATTCAGTTTCTGGTAGATAACGGACTGGAAGTAAATGCAGATTGCGGATTTGGATACCCTGCAGTGTATTTTCATGCCTCCAATAAAGAAAACTTAAAGTGCCTGATTGAAAACGGTGCAGACGTTGATTATGTGGCATCCGATTTTCGCGGAAATGCACTGACAGGTGCATGCGAAACGCTGAATTCGCAAGCTGTAGAAAATCTGTTGGAGGCAGGAGCCTCTATTGATGCAAAGGATGTATTCGGTCGCCCTCTGTTGGAATTGACATTAGAATCGTGTGATAACATCTATATTCCGCAAGCTGTCCGTATTTTAAAAATGTTACTGGAAGCAGGATGTGAAAAAACAGAAAAAGCTAATGATCTGGTCAGGGAAATAGGTGAACGTTTTGAATTCTGCAGAGACAGTATAAGTGAAGAATTGGTTAACAGTCTCGGTGTCGCGTTGGACGAATTATACAGATTATTCGATGTAACACCTGTTCCCGGAAAGAAAATATATGATGGAAAATCACCGATATCGGTGAACTCGACAAAATGGCAGGAACAATATAATGAATTGTGGCAGATGCTGGTTCCCGGAAACGGAAAAGCGAAAACCGTTCAAGGGGAAATGATCAGAATCGTTGGAAGGGTGACTCACGAAATTCTTGATAACGGTTCTATGAACTGGGGACCGGATTTTAAGCTGATGTTAAAAACATATTCGGATTTTCTTAGTATGAATGAGTCAATGGAACAGGAACTGCTTGAAGAAGCAACCGGATTATCCAAGAGTATATCGGCAAATTCGGATAAGGCAGTTTTATACAGATTGACGGAGCTGACAGTCAAATGGGTTCTGTCATATCCTAATCCGCTTCCGCTTGGAAAAGTTGAGTATATTCACTGAATTTGAGGCTGTACTAAACAGTCTGTCACGAATGAAAAATGTGGATGTATTGCATTCTGAATATTATTAGTAAGATATTTTTCAGGATAATGTGCTATAGGAGGATGTTTTATGATTAGCGTAGATGAATATAAAAAAAAGACTCAGGAAACCGGTGAGGATTATCCTTTATTGACCTTGGAAGAATTCTTTGTTGACAATAATGACGAATATTCAATCGCACCAAATCAGGCTGAAGAAGGCCGTCCATCATTGGATGAAATCTATGCCAAATTCAAATCTTTGGAAAGCAAAGATGACATAGCCTGGATCAGAGTTATCCTTCACGATGATACAGAAATAATCGAAAGTGAGGATGGTGAAGAAATGGCGCTTTACGGAGATTCAATTTGTGTTTGCACATGCATTAGTCAAGAAGATGTTGAAGCTCTTGTCGATTACGATTGGCTGCAATCTGGCGGAGCGATAGAAATTGATATAGCAGAATATGCTAATAATTATCCGGAGATTCCCAAAAACTACCATTGTTTAAGAATAGAGTGGGATTAATCGGGAATTATGAAGTGTTCCTTCAAAAGAGAATTACTGACGAATATATGGGACCCGATTGGTTCACCTATTAAGATGTTAGGGATTATAAACATATTGCAGATAGCTTTGATAATGCAATGAAAACTAGAATGGAAGGCTTAAGAAACCTTTCAGGTGAAGAATGCTAAATAAGCAGAATAATTGACAGCGGAGGGGAATGATTATGAAGGTTGATAAGTTTGTCAAAGGAGCAGTAAGACAGTTTGCATATTGGTTTGCACACGGAACGATCGGATCAGGACTGTTGAACGGTATAGATTATGTGAGCGATCTTCAAGAGGAGAGCTCTTTTGCAGAACAGGTCTTCATCATTTTCATGAATAATCTTGAATATGACGAAACAGGTGTGACGAATTACAAACAGGCAGAGTTTAGAGCCGCACAATATATCCGAAGCTATTATGATCCTTCATATGTAGCGGAACCTCCTTTTGAACAGTGGGAAACAGAAGGCGATCCTGTAAGCACAAGCGGATGGAACAAATAATAGACAGAATAATTGACAGCGGAGGGGAAAGTAGATGGTAGATATAGGGAACTTTTCATCCACATCTTTTGAAAACTTTGACATTAATCTGGTTCAAAAAGAAGTAGATGGCGGTTCTGTGTCGGTAGATCAGATAGTCGAAGCAATTGGAAAAATACCCAATGCCAGTTCAATCGTTATCTCCGGCCTGAAGCAGGATACTTTTGAATATTTTATTGAGCGATATGGAAAGCAGTTTGAAGCAATCTCTTTTTGGAAAAACAAATTAGTTGAGGATCTGTCCCCTCTTTCAAAACTAAACGGAATTAAGTTCATTAACTATTTTTTCAATCAAAGAGCTACGTCTTTATGGGACATGAGTGGAAACAAGGCTCTGATCGGATTAAGCATCTACGATTTTTCCAGACTGCATAACATTGAAGAAATTGAAACAGCGCCTAATCTTGAATTCCTTGGACTCGGGAATCGAGTATGGGCAGGCATGGCAATAGATTCTTTGAAACCCGTAGCAAACACGCAAATTAAACATTTCGAATGGAACGGAAAGACTGTTTCGGACAATGATTATAAATGTTTAGCTCAAGGAAAGATTGAGGTTTTAGACATTAACCCCACAAGGTTTACTCTAGATGAATTGACTGATCTGCTGGCATTATTCCCCGAAACGCTTTCTGGCAGCATTACCAAGCCTTACGTTACCGGAAGCGTAGGAACTAGAGACGGCGAGCGTACAACATACCGCTATTTATGTAAGAATAAGAAAACTTGTGTCGTTGGGAAAGATGATGAAAGATTTCAGAACTACATGAAGGATTTTGAGATTCTATTGATGAATAAGAGAAAGAAAGTTTAATCCGGAATAAAATGAACCAAGAAATCATAGGAATAGATTTTTAAATAACTATGAGAATAATTTACCTCAAATTGCTCTGACAAAATATTTCGAATTCTACATTTTTTGATAATTAATTCACGCGAAAACGCCCAGTTAACTAAAAAAATATGCATTTTTGTCAAAAAAGTTTCGTTATCCGGCTAATTATGTTAAAATATCTTTGGTGATTAATATGGATAAATTATATTTTAGAGAAAAGTACATAAAAAAACTTCGAGGATTCTTCGATGATGTTGATATGATCAAGGTTATCACAGGTGTAAGACGATGCGGTAAATCATCTCTGATGGAGATGGTTTGCGATGAGATTATAAAAAATGGAGTTGATTCAAAGAATATTATTTATATCCATTTGGATAAAAGACCGTACAAGTCCATCAAGACAACTGAAAAACTTGAGGAAATTATTGATAGCAAGGCAGAAGGCATTGATGGTATTAAATACTTATTCATTGATGAGGTTCAGAATGTTAAGGATTTTGAGGAGACTGTAAATGCATATCGAGAGGAAGGGGATTATTCTATTTTCCTTACCGGTAGTAATGCCTATCTTCTTTCGGGCGAACTCTCAACAAAACTTACGGGAAGATATATTGAATTTGAAATGAAAACACTTACATTTGATGAGTATATTGGAATTAAGAAGTTTTTTGACAAACCGATTAATGTCGATTTAGAAAGAGAATTCATTCAATATATCATTGAAGGCGGCTTCCCTTTGGCTGTGAAATATGATGATTATGAAGATAAGATGGCGTATGTCGACAGCGTTATTGATGAGATATACAAAAAGGATATAAAAAAGAACAATAAAATCAGAAAGAAAGGATTATTTCAGAAAATACAAACATATATTATCAATAATTTTGGCTCTACAACTTCGGTCAATTCAATACGTGATTATCTTCTAAGTACCGGTGAAAGTGTATCGACAATAACGATTTATAACTATCTGAAAATTCTCGAGAATGCGAAAATCATTTCTAAATGTGAGCGGTTTGATATGAAGAGTAAAAAATCTCTTAACGGCGAGGAAAAATACTATCTATCGGATTTGAGTTTTTACTTTTCTCAAAATACCGATGGCAGAATAAATTATGGACCGGTGTTGGAAAATATCGTATACAACTATGCTTGCTCCAAAGGTTATAAAGTGAGCATCGGTAAAATCGGAAAACTTGAGGTTGATTTTATACTTAGAAAACGTTCAGATGAGTATTCTTATGTACAGGTGGCACGAACAATCGATAACGATAATTTCGACGAAAACGGAAAGAACATCACAGAAGAACGTGAGTATCGTTCTTTGGAACGTATAGCCGATGGCTATCCGAAGTATTTGATAACCATGGATAAACTTTTGCAGAAACGAAGTGGCATAAAACATTTGAACATTGTTGATCTGATGTTGAATAGTATGGGTGATTTATAAGTTTTCATATTATATAAGGGGGATATTAATGAAAAGAAAATTGTTGAGTTTGTTGCTTGTTATATCGGTAATGCTTCCCATGGCATGTACAAAACCGGTTGCCGGAAGAGAAGAACCGGGTTCTGCCGTTTCAAATTCCGATGTGCAGACGGAAATCAAAGATGAGGATCTTAAACTGACAGAAGGTTTTAGCGGAAATACTGACAATTCCGAAGATCTTTCCGAAGCAGAAGGTCAAAAGGATAATTCGGAAAATGTCGAATCGTCTTTCTCCGAAAGTACCGTCGGACAGGTTCTGACTTTGATGAATGACTGTAACGGTAAAGATTTGGAAGATGCGGTAAAAACGGTTGAAGGTTTTTTCGGAACCGAACTTGTCGGATCTTCGTCGTATTCACAGACCGAAAACGATGTGACGACGCATAATATTGTGTTTTTTACGCAAATTTGCAAAGACGAACTCAGATTTAACAGAATTACATTTGCCTGTAATGAGGATGACGGTACAGTCTGCGGAGTCGAATTGAGTATTCGTAACGATGAAGGCGCGAATGCTTATGCACCGCTTGATCCCGTTCCGGATTTTTCCGAAGTGAATGACATGTACATTTCTTTTACGGATGAAGTCAGCTCGGTATGCGGAGAGGCGTTCCAATCGGGGAATTTACATGCCGATGATGATTCGTATTGGACAGAATATAAATACGGAAAAGATTGTATAATAAGACTTGAATTATACAATTACTCCGGAGAGGACGAAAACGGTCTTATAGCAGGAAAATATTTCTTCAAAAACAATTCGTATAATTAAACTTTTTGTTTAAGCGTAATAAACCGTTCGCAATTGCCAAAGAGACATTTGCGGAATTTAATTCGGGAGACTGATTGATGAATGATAACACTTATGATTTTTCGCTGATTGAAAGCATTATTCCGGCTGAATTTCACAGTGAAATTAAACAGCTGATTGAAGATTATTCGACACTCAGTGACGAAGACATGTATAACAAGTACAAACTCGAAGATTTATGGCTGGATTTTGAAGATTATGAAGATGAAAAACAAGAGGTTGATTTAATAGGCAGTCTGATCGTCTTTTATTTGGTTAACAGTGATTATATTCTTCAATTGGACTATAAAGAAAACCCGAAAAATCGATTGGATGAAATCCGTTCTTTCTGGGACTGCGAAGAAAAGATTGTCAGATTTGATTTGGACGATGACCAGATATACCTGGCCAAAATACCGCAAAATGCGGAATGCGAAGATATTTTCGGAGTTGAAATAGTCGAAGAAGCGGAACTTACAGAAAAATATCTTTCCCAAAAAAATAAAAATGATACGAATAGCACGACTGTTACGGCGCCAAGCGCATCAAAGAAAAAATATACGATATGGCAATGGAAAAGAGACGCTAAGGTTAAGTATCCGAAAGAGACGATAGCAGCCTTTGTCTTTCTTTGCCTTGTTTTTGCTTCGTCGTCGGTATTTTCCTTTCTTTTGATGTTTTATTTCAACCCCCGAAGCGCAGTAAGTATAATAAGTTATATTTTTTGCGTCCTGTCTTTGATTTTACTTGCGATTACGCTCGGATGTTTTAAAAAACATAACACATGGAATTGCGTTTTTATCAGAGATGAGAACGGGGATGTGTATTATGTTGATTACACCGACCATAATTTGGCAAATGCGCTTCACTTCTACGAGCTTATTCCAAGCACATATAAACACGGTCCGAAAGTTATGCATTCGAACATTTCGCAAGCGGCGGGATTAATATATTATCTGTTTGTTTTCCCCAAAGAATGCAAAAATTGCGCAAACGCAATCCGGGACCACAAGGTGGATCAAAGAGTTGCCGAAGTGTGCCAAAAGTACGGTCATAAGGTCATATCGGTTCCCGAAATAAAAAAGAAAAGTTATTACACATTCATAAGATTAAATATCCTTAAGGACGGAAAAGAGGTTGAAGCCCAAAATCTTTTTGACAACTGTTATGACGGTTACGAAGAAATGGTTGAATATCTCGACAACCACTTTGAGCATGACGACCCGTTTAAGAGGGAAAAGAATTCCGATAAGATTCGAAGGCTTATTTTCATCGGATTTTCATGCATCTTATTTTCGATTTTGCTTTTTGTGATTAACGTTTTGCTTGGGGTTCCGATTATCAATCTGATAGCTGCATTCGGAATTTTGGTGGGAATCGGATTTATAGCGGCGTATTTCAGCGAAAAGAGTAAGCGTTAATCAACAGTAGCAAAAGAATCTTAAGTTTTTGATTAAAATGATATTAGAAACAGGAATGAATTTATAAATATCGGGGTGTGAGCATGTTTGATTTTTTATTCGGAAAAGAAAAAAAGGAAAAAATCGAAAAAGAAATAAAAGAAAAATATCTGAAGCTGTTTTCGTTTTTTACGGAAGCCGAATTTTCATCCGATGCATTGTTTCTGATTGAACATATGTTGGAGGATCCGAGAGCGTATTACAAAAAAAACAAATTCGTATTCGATGATTTGGGAATAACCGAGGATATTAATCTTGAAGATCTTGTCTGGACGGAATTTGTTGAAATACTGAAAGAAACCGCAATCGTATCGGAAATAGAGGATGATTTCGAGCTGGATTTCTTTTGTTTTAGTATAGACAGGATGGACAACAGAGGTTTTTATGAATTAAGCGAGGAAATTTTTGACCCCGATGCGAATGTAAAAGACTGGCTTCGCACACTTCAAAACCGGGGACAGGGCAAGGACCGATTCATGGCGGAAATGGAAGTTGACAGAGACGGTCATGTGATTTTCATAACGGATAACGATGCATTGAAAGAAATGCATGAAATTGCACTTGAATTAAACCGCTATATAAGAAAATTCACGGTTTGATTTTATTACGTAAAAAGAACAATTCAAGAGGGTATAATTATGACAAATGAACAAAGAGCGGAAGAATTGGTAAAGGAACTGGGATTTGATTTCGACAGCATTGACAAAAACCGAATCATACATTTGATAGAGGAAGAAATAGACAATTATCAGCAAGGCAGTTCGGATTATATAAGGCTTTTGTGCGGTTATCTTTATTGCCTCGGAGATGAGTCGGACGCGGCACTTTTGGAAAAGGCGAAATACAATATCAATTTTGATGTGGGCTGTATGATTGACATTGAATGGATTGACAGTCTTGCGAACAGGAAGGTTGATTATCCTATCCGTTCAAGAGAAGAACAGGTTCGGGATTTTGTAAATTATTACAGAGGATACGAAGCAGACGAATTTGATTAAAAAATCAATGACGGATACGTTGATTTGAATAAATTTGGGAGAGAAGCCGATGGAAAAAAAGAAAGCAAAAATTATTATACCGATACTGATTGCGATTGTAATTTTGGTTTTGATTATTCCGCAGGTTTTGTGGATTGCGCGGTATTATCCGTATAATGTGCCTTTAATCGGCAAAAATGCATACGACAAGATTCAAAAAACGGAGAATCATTATATAAGCGAATACGGCTTTTTCCCGGATAAATTGCCTCAGGATGCAAAATCGGTAAAGATGTATGCATTCACCGGCTTTATGCAGGCGAAATTCTTCTGCAAACTTTCTTTCCTGACGGATGAAGAATTTTTTAAAAAAGAAGTCGAACGTTTCGGACGCTGCAATATATATCTGTACAGCGGCGATGACAAATACGGATGGAGCAAGGTTGAGACGGGATATACCGGCGAAGTAAAAGACTGCGAAGAACTTAAAGAAACATATTCCGCTTCGGGTCGCGATGCAAAAATAAATGTACCTTATATACCCAGAACAGAATGGTCTGACACGTGCATATATGTTGTTGACGAATATTGTTATATTGCATATTCTTCGGCGAGCGGAAGGATTGTTTACTACCTCAGTGCGGATTATTCAAACGGATACGGAGATGCTTCTCTTTCGGATGATTTGCCCGAGGATGATGTTACAAACGGTGCGGTTGTTCAGCCTGAGGAAGATGGAACTTCCGAAATATCGGAGAGAGCGACGGAAGAATCCGAAGAATTTGAAAGTGAGGCGGAAGAAGCGTGCCATGCTTTTGCCGAGTTTCTGGGAGCGGAAGGCGAAAATATAGAGAATGAATTGGGGATTAAGGCTGAAGATGCACGTTTTTCGTTGGAATACGTTAATGATGACGACATTCCTGAAATGTTCATCGGATACAATACAGATTGTTATATTTTAAGTTATATTGACGGAAATATTGTCAAAGATGCAATTAAGAATACACTTGAGATTACCGTCTTCGAAAGAGAGAACTTAATATGTCCGTATAAAGTTAATGCTTTTAAGGGAGGATATATTTATATGATATATGAACTTAAAGATGACGGTACATTGGAATATCTTTGTTCTCAGCAAGAGGAATTCGATCCCCAGGAAACCGACCCGAATAAAGCATATAAAGAAATATATGAAATCGGTGGGAAGGATGTCGCTAAAGAAGAGTATAATGAATATTTTGAAGGTTTGATAAAGAATAATATCCAAAAGATGGTTGGTTTTTGGGACGACCAGCCGGGAAAATATTACTGCACAAAGGAAAACATTGCAAAACTTCGCGCCGGAGTAATCGAAGTGCAATAATTGTGCCAACATGAAACTTGATTGACAGGAAAGGAAGCAAATGGTCAGAGAAGCAAATATTGACGATTTACAATCGGTTTTGGAACTGTATCTTCATCTTCACGAGGAGGATATTCCCCAAAAAGACGGGCATCTCGAAAAAGTCTGGAAGCAGATAATCGAAGATCCGAATCATCATCTTATCGTAAATGAAATCGACGGCAAAATCGTGTCTTCATGCGTATGCGTTATCATTCCGAATCTTACAAGAAATGTCAGGCCGTATGCATTTGTGGAAAATGTCGTGACGCACCAATCCTTCAGGGAAAAAGGATATGCGCACCAATGCCTTGATTATGCAAAAGAAATATCCAAGAAAGAAAATTGCTACAAGATGATGCTTCTTACCGGGTCGAAAAAGGAGAAAACGCTTCGGTTTTACGAAAAATCGGGCTATAACAGCGCGGACAAAACCGCATTTATTCAGTGGCTTTAATCGGATCCTCCCGAACCGGAGGGCTTGGATTTTTATAATCAAAATATAAAAAAATGCATAAAAAATGTCGATATATATTTATAAGCATTTAGTAAAATGTGAGGTTGTAAAAGGGTGAAAAACAGAAGTATAGTCGATAAAGTAATGCATTTCCTGATGCATAACAGTTTCTTTTTTACGGTTATTGTTATGTGTTTCGTTCATGCAACTCTTTTGATAATAATGGGTTTGGCCAAACTGACTCCGATGGTGCAGTTTAACATTTTAAGCGTCATTGTTTATTTGTTTTGCATTCTTCTTTGCCGGTTCGGTCATTATTTGCCTGTATATATAAGCATTATTCTCGAGGTTACCGCATATACGATTTACTCCACATATTTCATCGGATTGAATGCGGGCTCGTATTGTTTCTTGTTTTCCATTATTCCGATAATCATCTACTTCGGATGCTTCCTGTTTAAGGGGCATAAGCGTCTGATAGTTGTGTTGATGCTGGTTTTGAATTTCGCCGCATACGTGGTTTTGTATCTCAAATTCGGCGATGCGAAACCTTTCCTGGAAATAAGTCCGGCAACCAAGACGACTTTGATTATTTTTTCAATGTTCGTAATGGTTTTTGCCGTAATCTTTTATAATTTCATTTATATTTATTCGAGTGAAAGCATGATGTCGGATCTCGAAAGCAAAAACCGTCAGCTTTCCACCGATGCAACGGAAGATGCGTTAACGGGATTGCTTAACAGACGCGGATTCCTTCCTTTGATGAAAAAGTGCATGGAAAACGAGCAGTCCAAATATTTTTGCGTGGCTTTCTGCGATATCGACAATTTTAAACGCGTTAACGATTCTTTCGGACATGACGCGGGCGATGAAGTTTTACGACATATTACTGCTCTTATCAAAAAAGAAATGCAGGGTTGCGATATATGCAGATGGGGCGGTGAAGAAACCGTAATTCTTATGAAGGATTACGACATGACTGTTGCCAAGGAAAAAATGGAGTATGTTCGAAAGAGCATCGAGACAAGCCCCACGGTTTTCTTTAACAGGCGTATAAACGTTACGGTTACAATCGGTCTTGAAGAAAACAAGGACTGTTACAAAGAAGCCGAAGATATAATCAAAAAAGCCGATTCGAGAATGTATTACGGCAAACAGCAAGGAAAAAATACAGTAATTTATTCGGACAACGAGGATTAAAATGGATTTAAAAAACGCAAAAGAAGTATCGTATGAAGACATCGAATTTACACCGATGGGAGCCCTTATTGAAATGGGTTCGGCTCTTCTCAGTTCCGTGGGAACATTGTTTATCAATCTGAAAAGTACGGTTATTTTCGATAAAATGGCCCAGACCAACGACAGCATATTTCTTTCTTTTTCAAAGGGAATGCATATAATGCTTTGGACGCTTTTCGGTATTTCCGTACTCGCCCTCATCCATTCGGCGGTATTGTTTTTTATTTTAAAATTCGAAAAAGAAGATGTCGGTATCTGCAAAGCGATTCTGTATATTACGGCAGTTTTGATGATGGCGCGAAACAATTGGTTTTTTATCATTTTCGGCGGATTGTTCGGAGGATTCCCCCTCTTTTGCATTTTAAATGCCAAGGGTGAGGATACAACACTTTATGTAATATGTGCGATTTTTATATTGATCGGTCTCGGGATTTTTATTTCCGGAATTGTCGGATTTGTAAGAATCGGATTGTCGATATTCAGGGATTTCAAATGATATTGGCGCTTCGTTTATTACCGTAAACGGCGTTGCAATATAAATTTTCTTAAATTATTTGAAGGAGGTTTCTTATGGGAAAATTTGTTATTTCTGAGGCGAAGAAAGGTTTCAAATTCAATTTGGTTGCAGGAAACGGGGAAGTAATCGCAACCAGCCAGATTTATAAGAGCGCTGCTACGGCAAAGAAGGGCGTTGCTTCCGTTGCTGCCAATGCTCCGATTGCAAAGATTGAAAATCAGACCGAAAAAGGATATAAGGCTGAAACCAATCCCAAGTTTGAAGTATACAAAGATAAGAAAGGCGAATTCAGATTCCGTCTTAAAGCAAAAAACGGACAGATTATCGCTACGGGTGAGGGATACGCAAAACTTGACGGATGCCTTAAAGGTGTGGCTTCCGTACAAAAGAATGCAAAAGACGGCAAAATTGCGGATAAATAATTAAATAATATACAATAAAAAAACCATGTGATTTAACCCCCATAATTTTAACAAGTTATGGGGGTTTTATTGTGGATGATAAAGTAATTTTGTATAATAGAATCTGTGAGCAAACGCGGTTTGTAATGGAGTATCGCCTTATGGAAGAGATAAACGGAAAATGGATTATGCACGGTGTCGATTCGAAGGATCCGTCATGTATAAAAAGCGTTGAAGGACTTAAGGATTTCATCGAAGAAATCGGCTTTCTTCCGCTTTTCGAAAACGCCATAGAAGGCTTCTCGGTCGAAGAACACACAGATCCTTATTCGTGGTGGTGCGGCAACGGCAAAAAGGATCCGTGGGAGTGGCGAACGGTAATTGCCGCGGAAGGCAAATTTGCTTACGGAAAGTTTTTCGGAAAGAAAGCTGGATTTATATCACGAAAATGGTTCCCGTATTTCGCGAATATGCGCCGTGACGGATACGATTTCGATTCGCTCTGGGATGACGGAAAAGCAAGTCTTCGCCAGAAAAAAATAATGGATTTGTTCGACGATGATACAAGACTTTTCTCCTATGAAATAAAAGAAAAAGCCGGGTTCGGAAAAGGCGGCGAGAAAAACTTCGAAGGCACAATGGCCGACCTTCAGATGCACACCTACCTTTGCATGAGGGACTTTAAAAGAAAGGTCAACAAAAAGGGAATCGAGTACGGCTGGGACGTGGCAATTTTCGCCAAACCCGAGCAGATATTCGGCTACAATCACGTATCCAAAGCCTACAAAGAATCTCCCGAAGAATCGGCGGCACGCATAGTAAAACAGATCAAAAAATTTTATCCCGAAGCGAATGACAGGGATATAAAGAAGATTTTGAAGGCGTAAGAAAGTTCTTAAAACTGTAAGACAGGGATCAGGATATGTTCGAAGATCTTAGAAGAGGATTTGAAACCGCATATATTGACGGGTCAACGGTATCAAACGAGGATTTAAGGCCTCAGTTTGTATCCAACAATTACAAAGAGGGTAAAAAAGTTCTCTCATCCATAGAGGATGAGCTTTTGTCATGCGATGAATTCAAAATCAGCGTGGCATTTATTACTCAGGGCGGAATTACGCCCCTTTTGCAAACTCTCAAAGAACTGAACGACAGAAATATCCCGGGTAAAATTCTTACCACCAATTATCTGACATTCAGCGATCCGAAGGCGTTGGAAACGATTAATTCATTATCAAATATTACGCTGAAAATGTTTGATTCCGAAGCTTCGGGCGAGGGTTTCCATACCAAAGGATATATTTTTAAAAGAGAAGAAATATACAGGATTATCATAGGCAGTTCAAATATTACCGACGGTGCGTTAAAGACCAATCATGAGTGGAACACGAAACTTATTTCCACGGTAAACGGCGAAGTCACCAAGGATATTTTGGATGAATTTGAGAGCCTTTGGAATTCGCAGTATTCAAAAACGTATGAAGAATTCATCGAAGAATACAAAGAAAAATATGCGATTATAAAGCATCAGCGCGAGATAGCAAAGCAGGACGAAGTTGTATCTTTGGATAAATACAAACTTAAGCCTAACAGCATGCAGACGGGTTTTATAACCAATCTGAGAAAAATAATTGATGCAGGCGAAAAGAAGGCTTTACTCATATCCGCTACAGGTACCGGTAAAACGTATGCTTCCGCTTTTGCGATGAGGGAACTGGGATTCAAAAAAGTACTGTTCTTGGTGCACAGAGGCCAGCTTGCGCGACAGACCAAAAAGTCTTATGAGAAAGTATTCGGAAAAACCGTGTCAATGGGTATAGTGGGCGCGGGACAAAACGATTATGATGCCGATTGCATTTTTGCCATGGTTCAGACATTGAATAAGGATGACCATCTGCTTAAGTTCGACCCGAATCATTTTGATGCTATCTGCATTGATGAAGCACACCATGTTCCCGCCGAAACATATCAAAAAATACTCAGGCATTTCACACCCAAACTCTGGCTTGGAATGACGGCTACTCCCGATAAAAGGGACGATAATATAGAGGGTCGAAACGTATATGAAATCTTTAATTATCAGATTGCGTATGAGATAAGACTCAAGCAGGCGATGGAAGAAAATCTTCTTTGTCCTTTTCACTATTTCGGAATAACGGATCTGTCGATAATCGGAGATGGCAAGAACAGGGATTTTAGCGTTCTTACATGTGACGAAAGAGTCAGACATATAGTTGAGCAGGCCATTTACTACGGATACAGCGGAGACAGGGTAAAAGGTCTTATATTCTGCAGCAGCATAAAAGAGTCCGAAGTGCTTTCGGAGAAATTAAACAAAACAATCAATCCTTCGACGGGCAAACCGTACAGAACAATCGCTTTAAACGGAAGCGCTTCGGAAACCGAACGTACGGAAGCGTTTGAAAGATTGGCAGCAGACGATGTTGAAGATTCGAAAACAAACGAATCACACCTTGATTATATTCTGTCCGTTGAGATCTTAAACGAAGGTGTGGATATTGTCGAAGTAAATCAGGTTATAATGCTTCGTCCAACACAGTCTCCCATAGTATTTATTCAGCAACTCGGAAGAGGATTGCGTAAAGCATACAACAAAGAATATGTTGTCATTTTGGATTTCATCGGAAATTACAATAACAATTTTATGATTCCGATTGCATTATCCGGAGACCGCACCTACAACAAGGACAACATTCGCAGATTTGTTCTTGAGGGCGGAAGAGTTATTCCCGGTGCATCAACGATTCATTTTGACGAAATAAGCAGAAAGAGAATATTTGCTTCCGTAGACAATGCCAATTTCAGTGATATTAAGCTGATTAAAGAGAATTATACAAATCTGAAAAACAAACTCGGAAAGATACCTGCGCTCAAAGATTTTGACGATTACGGAGAAATGGATGTTTTAAGAATCTTTGATAATTCGAGTTTGGGTTCATATTACAAGTTTTTGGTTAAATATGAAAAAGAGTACAGAATCAGATTGTCTGAAGACGAAGAAAAAGTAATTGAATTTATTTCCAAAAAACTGGCGGGCGGAAAACGAATCCAGGAACTTCAAATGTTAAAGAGGATGATTACATATTCGCATGAAATGTTTCAGACGGGCTTGTTCAGGGGGCTTTCCGAGGATTTGCTTTCTTACAACAAGACAATCAACGAAAACCAACGAGAAAACATCATAAATATTCTGACAAACAGGTTTCCTGCCGGTTCGGGCAGAAAAACATATGAACAATGCGTATTTATCGAGAAAGATGAGGACGATTACAAACCGAGTGCCTCTTTTATGAAAATGCTCGAAAACAACGACTTTTATGAAATATTAAGCGAACTTGTTGATTTCGGAATATCCAGATATCAGAGGGATTACAGTAATTGTTACAAAGATACGGATTTGGTTTTGTATCAAAAATACACATATGAAGACGTTTGCAGACTTCTTAACTGGGAAAACAACGAAGTGCCTTTGAATATCGGCGGATACAAATATGATAAAAAAACCAAAACATTTCCCGTTTTTATCAACTACGATAAGGCCGAGGATATAACGGATACGACGAAATACGAAGACCATTTTGTAAGCAACCGAAAACTCATTGCAATATCCAAATCCGGCAGAAGCCTGGAATCGGAAGATGTGCAGAATTTCATCAATGCCAAAGAACGCGGAATAAAAGTCGAGCTATTCGTTCGTAAAAACAAGGATGATAAAATATCAAAAGAGTTTTATTACCTTGGTTCCATGACGGCCAGCGGAAGGGCGTCGGAATTTGTTATGGCCAATACCGACAAAACAGCAGTCGAGATTGAGTGGATTCTCGAAGAACCTGTAAGAGAAGACATTTACGAATATATAATCGGTGCGTAAGGCGCAAATAAAACGAAAGATCAGAGAGTAATATGAAAGTATACGTTGTCGAAAAAATAACCGAAGCCGATTTCGGATGCGAAGAAAGCGGCAGAACAAAACCTTTTGCGTTGCTTAAATTATGCGAAATGCAAAACGGAGAAACTGCCGAAAAATATGTTGAAATGTCGGAAGAGGAAATAGAAAAGCAGGGCATTTCCGAGGGCAAAAAAGTTATAATCAACGCTGAAGGAAAAGTACTGAAATATGTGCGTGTCGTGGCAGCAGTCATTCACGACAAAGACAGGATATTTGCTACTGCAAGAGGGTATGGCGAATTCAAAGGATGGTGGGAATTCCCCGGCGGAAAGATTGAAAAAGGAGAAACGCCTCAACAGGCTCTCGTTCGCGAGATAAGAGAGGAACTGACCGGAACGATTCAGGTCGAAGATTTAATTCATACCATCGAATACGATTATCCCACATTTCACCTTTCGATGGATTGCTTTTGGGCAAAACTGACGGAAGGCGAATTAATCTTAAAGGAAGCGGAATCCGCGATGTGGCTCACAAAAGACGAGCTGGATTCAATCAAATGGCTTCCTGCGGATAAGGAATTGATTGAGAAGATTAAGTAACAACTTGGGTATTATGTTTTCGGGAGGCAGACATGAGAACTTACAACTTGATATCAAAATATGTTAAGAAAATGAAAGACAGTCAAAGAGATAAAAAAAACAAAACCAGAAAAGTCTGGATAATAATCCTTCTCGTTATTTTGCTGTTGTTAACTATAGCCATCGGAGTTTTATTCCTGTTGCCTTTAAAAATTAAATATATTTTGATATGTGTGTTTTTTGCCATATTGGTTGCTTTAGTGATTACTTTGTGTGTTTTGGACAGTAAATCCCAAAAGTATGAATTTGATAATTGGAATGAAAAATTACACAAAGAATTTGGTGATTTGGAAAGTGTAATTAAAGAAATATATTATCCGACCGGTTCTGTTTCAAATTTAGATTTAAGCGTTGTGGATGATTTGATTCAGATATATGATTCGGAAACAAAAAGTAAAGAAAAGAATATAAAATTCATTTCGGTTTTGATGGGCAGTCTGTTTTCCGGAGCGATAGCTTTGGGCAACCTTTTTAAATTTGAAATATCGGTAGATGCCTCTCTGGATGTATTTGAAGATTTATTTGTCGGTTCCATGGAATTATACAGCGTTATAGTCATTCTGATTGCTCTCGTGGGCTGGATGGGATATTTTATTACAAACGAGAGTATGAAATTATTCGAAAAGATAATGGATTATAAATGGTTCCTTGAATTATTGAAACACTATAAGGTTTATTTGGACGGAAAAAACAGTTTGGTGAAAAACGATATCGATCTTCGAAAACCAGTCAACGAGAAGGTCGAAGAAAATGTAGAACTGATATCTCTCAAAGGGAAAATCATAGGCGGTAAAAACATCAAACTAACCGGAAAAATAAAGAAGAAATAATAAAAAGAATTACTTGAATTATATTTGAAGGGTTTTAATTGTTATGAGTAAAATCGAAGTACTTCGCGCCGAAGAAGAATGGCAGCGTGCGGGAGCTTATTCGGTGCGCGTGCAGGGAATGAACAGACAACATCATATTCCGTTAAGAGAAGAATTTGATGAATTTGATTGCGACGGGACAAAATATATAGTCCTTTTGGACGACGGATATCCTATGGCAACTTGTCGTTTTTATGAGGCGGATACCGACAAAGTAATCCTCGGCAGGCTGGTTGTTCTTCCGGAATACAGAGGATTCGGATATGGTGTAAGGACCGTAAATGAAGCCGAAGAATGGATTAAAGAATTAGGCTATAAAGAAATAATCATTTACAGCAGAGTGGAAGCGGTTAAATTCTACGAACGCTTGGACTATGTTCATATCGATGAAAAAGATACGGTTACGAAATCCGGAAATTTTGATTGTATTAAGATGAAGAAAAATCTTTAATTCTATTTATATTTTTGACAAAATAACTATTCAATCAGGGGGGCTAAAAATGACTAAAATTGGTAACGTATCAACCGGAATGAGCAACACAAATAACGTAAATGAAGAAATAATTAAAGAAACATATGAGAATATAGAAAACCTAAAGGAAAGTTGGAAAGAAAAATTGGCAGATGCCAAGGAACTGGATTTGTTTTTTACAACAGGCAAACTGTTTACAAATGCCAATAGAGATTATTTAAAGAGCTTTGTTGCAAACGGCGGTACAATCAGGTATTTGTGCGGAAATCCAGGAAGCGATTTTCTGGAAGATATAGCAGAGATTGAAAGTGAGAGGCGCGGAAATAGAGACAGTATACATGAAGAATACCAAGATGTTTTAATTATCCTCAGAGAGGTTTTAAACGAGGCCAAAAGCGAGAGCGAAGAAAGCGGTTCGAATCCCGGGAAAATATATGTGGGAAATTGCGATTCTCTTTTCAGATCCTCGATTCTCATGGTCAAAAAAGACAATGAGAATTTCTGGGGTTGGGTTAAACCTACATTTCCTCCAAAAAAAAGCAGAGAAATCCTTATTGCTTACGAAATAGGAAGAGATAATTCCGATGATTTGAACAAATTATCAAAGGATGCAAAAGAGTATTTTGATGAAGTTTGGAAATTTGCAAATAAAAGAGGAAATATAGTTGAAGTATCAACGGATATGGATGCAAAAAAAATAGCAAGCACGAAATTAAAAACGAACCGCAGGAAAGTTGAAGAATTACAAAATAAGTTGAATAGAAAAAACAGAATATTTATTATTTGGCTTGTGTCTGTAATAGCGGCAGGCGTGACATTTTTCGTGTCTTTTATGTTGAAAGCCAACATAGCGCAAATTGTTTCTATGGCATTTTCGGTATTTTCTTCCGTGATATGTATAATTCTGTTTTATTTTCCGGAACTGAATTTAAGGAATGATAAGAAATAACCGGAGAGTATACAAAATCATCCCCCAATCATCGCGGGCAAAACGGCCTTGTCGTCGATGTAATAATCGCAGGTGATTTTGCGGGAGTTGTTGCCGTACAGTTCGATTATTTCGGGAAGGTTGTCGTTTACGGCATCGAAAGAAAGCTCGTGTTCGATACACCAGTTCACGGCAAGATCGAGAGCGGCTCCTGCGCGGCAGGTCCAAAGGATAAGCTTGTTGCCCTGCTTTTTCTGGAACTTCAGATATTCAATTAATGGAATGTTCGGTTCTCCGAGACCTGGCCAGTTGCTGTAGCAAAGGGTACCGTCGAAGTCAACCGCGATTATCTGATAATTCATATGCTTCTCCGTTTTTGGGGTGTATTGATATAATAGAACAAATGTTCGAAAATGTAAAGAGGAAATTTGTACAAAGCGAAAATTTTCACAAGTATTCACGACGGGTTTATGTTATAATAACTTTCAGTAAATGTTAAAGGGAGGACGGAAATGTATTTAAGCAAGCTTGATTTAAACGAAAAAAAGTGTTTTTTGAATTTGGCTGCAATTGTTGCCGAGGCAAACGGAGTTGTCGAGGAAACAGAGCAGTATATGCTTGATATGTACTGTGCAGAGATGCAGATACAGGGAGAATTTGATGACGAGACTTACGAAGAATTAATCGAATCTCTCAAAAACAGTTCCGCTGAAGTAAAGAATATAATCATTTTCGAACTTATCGGACTTTGTCTCACCGACGGCAAATATGACGAGGCGGAAAGAGACAATATCAAAGGAATTGCGGACGGACTCGGTGTTTCCGGCGAAAAAATGATGGAATTCGAGAAGGATTTAAAGGATTACTACGATCTTGTAACAAAAATGTCCGAGCATGTATTTTTATAATTACAAACCGTCGAAGGCAGATATTGCTTCTTTGAGGTTGATTAACCGTCAAAAAAATGATATTATCTCATGGAAACAGTATTTGTATCATTCTGCGGATGTACAATAACATTACGAAAGTAGGAAGCGAAATGAAAAGAATTAAAACTCTTAAGACTCGCAACCTTTGTCAGAGCGCTAAGAAGGGCGGATGCGGCGAATGCCAGACATCATGTCAGTCTGCTTGCAAGACAAGTTGCGGCGTTGCAAACCAGAAGTGCGAAAACGCAGCTAAATAAGCACATCGAATGAATACCGTCTGTAATTAGGCGGTGTTTTTTTCAGTTAGGAGAAAAATGGTTCATCAGTACAAACTAAACGGTTACAATATAGTGCTTGATTCGTGTTCCGGAGCGGTTCATGACGTGGATGAAGTCGCATATGACATGATTGCGCTTTTTTGCGATCACACCAGAGACGAAATCATCGACGAACTTTTGAAAAAATATGCGGACAGAGAAGATGTCACAAGGGACGAACTTATCGAATGCTACGAGGATATCGAGGCTCTTAAAAACGAAGGACAGCTTTTCACAAAAGATACTTTTGCCGAACTTGCGGGAACATTCAAGCAAAGAAGCGGAAACGTTATCAAGGCTTTGTGCCTCCACGTTGCCCACACCTGCAATCTGAACTGTTCTTATTGTTTTGCCAGCCAGGGAAAATACCACGGCGACAGGGCTTTAATGAGTTTTGAAGTGGGAAAGAGGGCGCTTGATTTTCTTGTGGAAAATTCCGGAAGCCGCACCAATCTCGAGGTTGACTTTTTCGGCGGCGAACCCCTTATGAATTTCGATGTCGTAAAAGACCTCGTAAAATACGCGCGAAGCATCGAAAAAGAAAAGAACAAAAACTTCCGTTTTACGCTTACGACAAACGGTGTGCTGATAGACGACGACGTTATAGAATTTGCCAATAAGGAAATGAGCAACGTGGTTTTGTCCTTAGACGGCAGGAAAGAGATTCACGACCGTTTCAGAGTGGATTATGCGGGAAAAGGAAGCTACGATACCGTTATCCCCAAATTCAAAAAACTGGTTGATGCAAGAGGGCAAAAAGGATATTACATCAGAGGTACTTTTACCCATTTTAATCCCGATTTTACGAAAGATGTGTTCCACATGGCGGACCTCGGATTTACGGAGCTCAGCATGGAACCCGTTGTGGGCAGACCTGAAGACGAAACGACGCTTACAAGCGAAGATATAGAAATTGTAAAAGAACAGTACGAAATTCTTGCAAAAGACATGCTCCGTCGTGAAAAAGAAGGCAAACCGATAACCTTTTATCATTACATGCTCAATCTGACCGATGGCCCCTGTATTTACAAGAGGATATCGGGATGCGGTTCGGGTACGGAATATATGGCAGTCACTCCCTGGGGCGATTTGTACCCCTGCCATCAGTTTGTGGGAGAAGAATCATATAAGCTCGGAGACGTCTTTAACGGCGTGACAAACGATGCGCTTCGCGAGGAATTCAGAAGCTGCAACGCATATGCGAGAGAAGAATGCAGGGATTGTTGGGCAAAACTTTATTGCTCGGGCGGCTGCGCGGCAAACGCATTTCATGCGTCCGGAAGCATTAAGGGTATCTACAAGCCCGGTTGCGAGCTTTTCAAAAAAAGAATTGAATGCGCGATTATGATGCGCGTTAGCGAGAACAGTGAAGAGTAAAACACCAGTTTTGGATTTTTTAAACGAATACGAAAAGTCCGATATTTCAAGACTTCATATGCCGGGTCACAAAGGAAAAACCGGCGGCTTTTCCGTGCCTTACTGGCTTGAGGAAGCCAAAAAGTTTGACATCACGGAGATTTCCGGCGCGGACAATCTTTACAATCCCTCGGGAATCATAATGCAAAGCGAGGAAAACGCGGGTAAAATTTTCGGTGCGAAGACGCTCTATTCGACGGAGGGCTCGAGCCAGGCGATTAAAGCCATGCTTTATCTTGCAAAAAAGCATTTTGAAAAATTATCAAAAGAAGCGCCATATGTCGTTGCGTCGGGAAAGTGTCACAAGGCTTTCTTTCATGCGGTCGAACTCCTTGGCCTTGATGTCAAAAGACTCGATTCGGCTTCGGATTTAAAAGCCTCTCTCGGCACGATTATCGATGAAAAAAAATACAATCCGATCGGCGTATATATAACCTATCCGGACTATTTCGGAAACGTTTCGGATTTAAAAAACATAAAAGAAATTCTCTCCCCCTTCGGGATTCCTCTTTTGGTTGACGGAGCGCACTGCGCGTATTTTAAATTTCTGGATTATACGCTTTATCCCGAATATATTCATCCCGTTGACTGCGGCGCGGATATCTGCTGCGCTTCGGCACATAAAACCCTGCCCACACTTACGGGCACGGCTTATCTTCATATAAACGATTCGCTTGAAGATATATTCGATGAATCAAAACACGCGATGGAATTATTCGGTTCATCCAGCCCCTCGTATCTTTTGATTGCGAGCATGGATGCTTTTAACGGTACAGCCGCGGAATATAAAAAAGCAGTTTGCGCTTTTTGTGAAAAAACCAAACTGCTTAAAAACGAATTGTCGAATATGGGCTTTAATGTCGGCAAATCCGATCCTTTAAGGATTGTCGTTTTAAAAGACGACGTATTCACCGGAAAAGATTTTGCCGCTTGCCTTAAAAATAATAAATGCGAATGTGAATGCTTCGATAACGATTACGTGATTATGATGCTTTCTCCGCTTAACGACGGGGAAGATTTAAATCGCATAAAAGAAGCTTTTCTGACCCTGAAAGAGGGTAAATATAATCCTGATTCTTCATTGTCCGACGGTTACAGCTGCCTGGACAATTTCAAATGATTTTCTACCAGTCGCTTCCCCAGTCGGTGCTTCCCGAATCCCAGGAATCGCTCGAGTCCCAGGAATAGCTGCTGTCATTATCCGAACTGCTGCTGTTTCGCTCGGCTTCGTACTGAGCCTGCCTTTCAAGTTCGGCCTGATAATCCCTGAATTCTTCCGTTTCGGTAAAATCGCTGAATTGCGTATCGCTGTCCCATGTGGGAGTGTACCAGAAATCCTGTGCCACAGACTGATGCTTTAAATCCGCGGGAACGCTTGAGGACGAAATTTCCTTCCAGTCGTCGTATTCGTCATCGTATACATACCAGCCGTTGTCCTGGTTCGGCCTCATGTGATAATAAACATCATCGTCGTATGAGAAATAACCCTGGCTGACATTGAAATTATGCGAATAATCGTCGTATAAAACGCTGTCTCTGAAATCGCTTCCGCCGTATGACGAATTATATGTGTCGGATAAGAAATAATCCTTTGCGCTCTTTCTGGTTTCGAAATCGAGAGGATAGCCGAAGGAATCCGTCTTTTTCCAATCGTTTGTTTCTTCATCGTACACGGCCCAACCGTATTTGTCCGAACCGTAATGATAAAAAAGCTTTCCGTCGTATTTGGAATTATTGTCGTTGCACATAAAATAGCCGGTCTGCGCAGGTCTGACATTCATGTAATACTTTCCGATAAGAAGAATCGGAATTGCCACGATTATCAGCGAGACAAGCTGCGAGAAGAAGCCGTTTTTGCGTTTTCTTCTTCTAGGAGGTGCGGAGGAAAACGAACGATTGTTTTGAATGCTGTTTCCCGAACCGTTACCTTTTTGCTGGAGTATTTCCTGCTTTAATCGGGTGTGAAGTTCATTAACGGCATATGCTTCGTCGCTGCCTTCGTATCTTACGGCACGGCTTCCGTCGTCCTTGTTTTTGTAAACGATGAAATTTCCGGTTCTTTCGTCCTTGTAAATGCCGAACGCTCTTGCACCGCCGTAATTTTTTCCGATGAAAAATCTCGTGACGTCTTCGGGAGGAAGATTCATGTTTTGATACCACTCTTTAAGTTCTTCTATAGTGGTAGGATTGCCCGAAGTGCTTTTTCTGACGTTTGTGTTTTTGGCGCCGCAGGAAGGGCAGCATTCCAGGGTATCGTCATACATCGATTCACAGTATTCACATCTGATTTTCATAGGCATTCTCCCTTTTAAAAATGATGATTTCGCGACATTTTCGAAGAAACCGAAATTCCTTCAATAATATGATATGCCAAATATATTTTAATCAAAAGAATTATAAATGCAAATTAGGAATGTTTAATTTGCGTTTTGTATTTTTTGCAAAAAAAGCTGCCTCGAAAGAGGCAGCCTGAAAGTTACGGAATGTCTATATATCCCGTCGAAAAACTTAATGAGGGATCTTCCTTGAAAAAAAACGTGAACGAAGCCTGAATCTTTTTGCCATCAGTGTCGTTTACGGCTTTGTCGAAGAAATTATCGTAATCGCTGATGAAAACATTTTGCGGCGCTATATCGATGTCATAATAATAAATCGGTCTGCCGATTGTCGCGCCGTCGGCGGTCATTCCGTCGCAGTTTATCGAAACATTCAAATCGGTTTTGTTCTTATAAAGGATATAAGATTTCGTATATAAGGGAGAAGTCTTATCGTATCTGTATATATCTATTTTTTCGTTAGAGAAAACCAAATCGTAATCCTCGAATTTTAAGGACTGCACGGGATCGGCTGTTGTTTTTATCGTTACGGGCTTTTCCAGGGAAGTATTCTTTTCACGGTCGCCGTAAATGACATCGCATTCGGAAATCGTCAGTTCGGATATTGTCTGTTCGGGAATATTTAATACCCTTTCGTAAAATACAACATCGCTGTTCTTTTTAAATACATTGTTGAAGTTGAAACAGCTCCATTCGCGTGTTATGCCGTCCACGGACTGGCATTTGAGCGAGAGACCCAGATTTTCGCCGGTGCGGTTGCTGACTTTAAAACCGATCTTCACAGTGCCCGAAGAACCTAAAATATCGTCGGTTCTATCCTTATCGCTTGTATAGAAGCCCAAGATTTTTACGGTAATGTTTTCGTCCTCGTAAATAATCCCGTCTCCGTCCAAAGAATAATCGGCAACGCTGAATTTTACTACGGAATCTTTTTCGTTTAAATCTTCATTTTTCCTGAAATTATCATAATAGAGTTCGGTCTTGATTGACACAATCAATAAAAAAAGAAAGAATATCGTGCTCAGTCCCGAACATATGATTTTTTGGAGTGCTTCTCTGCTTAAACCATCGTTTTGTTTTATCTTTGCGTTTGCAATTATGGACGAATTGATATTGATGTATGTATCGCTGACCTCATGCCGTTTAAGCCACTTCTCGTTGTTTTCGTATGATCCTCCGCAACCCGGACAGATTTTCTCTTTTTTGGTGTCAATCTTGCATCCGCAATATTCGCAGTTGATTACGGGATCTTTGATTTTGAGTTTGCTGACCTGTTTTTGAGCTTCTTTTTTGAATTCCTTTTTGCTTATAAGACTGCTTTTGATTCTGAAAAGATAAAAAACACTTGAAATAAAAAAGATTAAAGAACCCAGAAACAAAAGAAAAAATATAATAATACCCGCTACATCCATTGAAGTTCTCCCCGTAAAGTTTGAGTAATTTTTCGTCCCTATTTCGTATTATATGAAATGTATCAAAAAAAATATACATTATCACCGAAATTTCACATTTTTTTTCGGTCGAAAAAGGGCGCACAAATACGATTGATACTTGAAAAAATGCCTTATTTTATGTATTCTTAAAGAGGTTGTTGTTACTTATTTTTTATACGAAAAGAGACGGTGGTGTTTATGGCAAAAAATTTATTGGAGATGGTTGCGTTTTGTGTATATCTTATATTCGTACTCGGTATAGGTATATTTTTCTTCGTAAGAAACAGAAAACAAACGGGTGACAAAGCGTACTTTTTGGGCGGAAGACAGATGAACGGTTTCGTTGCCGCACTTTCCGCCGGAGCTTCGGATATGAGCGCATGGGTTCTCATGGGCCTTCCCGGAGCGATTTATCTTTCCGGAATGGGACAGGTTTGGATTTCGGTAGGTCTTATGATCGGAACGGTTGCCGCATGGCTTTTTGTGGCGCCCAAACTCAGAAAATATTCGATTAAGGCTGACGATGCGATTACCATTCCTCAGTTCCTGAATAACAGATTCAAGGCACAGAATCCCGTGCTTCAGGCTGTGTGTGCGGTAATCTTTATCATAGTTTACTGCATCTATTCGGCATCGAGTATTTATGCATGCGGTACGCTTTTCAAAAGTATATTTGACTGGGATCCGCTTTTCTCCATGATCGGTGCGACGATTGTTATTCTTCTTTACACATTCCTCGGCGGCTTCAATGCGGTTTGCTGGACCGACTTTTTCCAGGGAATGCTTATGCTCATGGCTTTGATGGCGGCGCCCATTGTCGGGTTCTTTGTGATAAAAAAACCTGACTTTGTTCCTCTCAAAGAAGTTGTTACAAGCGAAAATTATTATAATATTTTGTCGAGCGGCAAATTTGATTATGAAAGTTTAAAAGATATTTTAAGCGGTCTCGGATGGGGACTCGGATATATGGGCATGCCCCATATTCTTGTCAGATACATGTCCATCAAATCTGAAAAAGAGATGAAAAGATCTCAGATTGTCGGATGTTTTTGGACAACGATTATTCTTATAATGGCTTCGGTGGTTGCGCTTGTTGCGCATCAATACCTCGGCAGCAACTACTTCCCCAAGGATGCAGAGGATCTGGTTTTCATCGAAATGGTTCGTTCTCTGTTCCCTGCACTTATTGCCGGAGTTCTTATGTCGGCGATTCTTGCGGCATCGATGTCAACGGCGGACTCGCAGCTTCTTGCTTCTTCATCCGCTTTTGCCACTGACTTTTACAAACCCGTAATCCGTCGGGAAGCAAAAGGAAAAGAAATGATGATAGTCGGCAGAGGCGTTGTTGCTTTAATATCCGTCATTGCCCTCCTGATAGCCGTTAACCCCGAATGTCAGGGCATTATGAAGTTGGTCGGCTGTGCGTGGGGCGCATTCGGATCCGCATTCGGACCCGCAATTCTGCTTGCGCTGTACTGGAGAAGATTTACATACAAGGGAGCGATTGCCGGTATTATCGGCGGTTTCGCAATGGATGCTTTCTGGTATTGCTGTCTTTCGGGTTCGGTAGAAAAATTATGTATTTTTGATACGGGAATTTATGAAATCATTCCGGGATTCGTATTCAGTCTTTTGATTGCGGTAATCGTATCCCTTATTGACAGAAAACCTTCAAGAGAAGTTTCGGATCTCTACGATGAAGTAACGAGAATGAGAGAGTAATTGTAATATAAGTGTAAAAAGGGGTCATATGCAAAAGAGCGAACTGGTTGAAAAACTCAAAAGCCGCTCGCTTGACAATATTCTTGTCGATATTTACTGTGACGAAAACAAGCTTGATTACCAAAACGCGAGATATATTGCCGCGGGCGAAAAATTCGAACAGCTTTACGGTGGCGGAGAAATAGCCGTTTTTTCCGCGCCCGGGCGTGTGGAGATAATCGGAAATCATACCGATCATCAACACGGCAAGGTCATAGCTGCGGCTGTCAATGCCGATGCGATAGCGGTTGTCAAAAAGACCGAAGACGGCTTTGTCAAAATTGTTTCGGGAGACAATCCCGAGATTGCGATAGACATTAATGCGCTGGATATAAGCGAGGAAGAAGAAAAGAGCACTTCCGCGCTTATCAAAGGCATGTTAAACGGACTTAAAGCCATGGGTTATGAACTCGGAGGTTTTTGCGCATACATTACATCCGATATTCCCATCGGCTCTGCGTTTGCGTCCTCGGCCGCATTTGAAACTCTCCTCGGAAATATTGTTTCGGGCCTTTACAACAGCATGAAGATTACTGCGCAGGAAATAGCCCAGATAGGACAGTATTCGGAGAATATTTATTTCGGCAAGCCCTCAGGACTTATGGACCAGACGGCCTGCTCGGTCGGCGGATTCGTATTTATTGATTTTTCCAATCCCGCAGAACCCAAAATCGAAAAGATCGAGTCCGATTTATCGGACTATTCGATATGCATTACGGACACCAAGAACACCAGCGGTGATTCCGGCACGGAATATTCGCTGATTGTTTCGGAAATGAAGAGCGTTGCCGCGGAACTCGGCAAAGAATTCTTAAACGACGTTGACAGAAACGAGTTTGAAAAGAATATCGCGATGCTTCGTACCAAATGCCCCGACCGCGCAATCCTTCGCGCCATGCATTTCTTCGCCGAAAACGAAAGAGTTGTCAAGGCGTTGAAAGCGTTAAAGAACGATGATGCGGCGTCTTTCGTCAAAACGGAAAGAGAGTCGGGCAAATCTTCTTTTATGTACCTTCAAAACATCTGCTCGCCCACGGAATATTTAAAACAGGATCTGTCTCTGGCGCTTGCGTTAAGTTCCGATTTCCTCGGCCCCGATGAGGCTTCGAGAATACATGCTTCGGGATTCTCGGGTGTTATGGAAGCGTTCGTTAAGAACGAGAACGTCGACAGTTACAAGGCGAGGATGGAAGAGGCATTTCCGGACTGTGTGGTAAGCGTTATGAAAATCAGAAAATTCGGGGGAATTCAGGTTATCTGATCAGGGGAAATTCGATGACTAAGTTTCGTAAAAGACTTTTTGAAATAGTACAGATAGGAGCGGCGAAAGATTTTATAAGCCGTTCTTTTGACGTCATTATATCATGCGTGATTATTCTGAACATCATCGTGGCATTCTTAAGCACTTTTAATTTGCCGGAGAATATTAAGAATGCATTGTATGTTCTCGAATATGCAACAACGATTTTCTTTACGATAGAATACATCTTAAGACTATTCACGGCGGATTTTCTTTATCCGAAGAAAACCAAAGTAATGGCCGTGATTGCTTTCATTTTCTCGTTTTACGGAATAATCGATTTCCTGAGTTTCTTTCCTTTTTACCTTCCGTTCTTTACTCCGACGGGTGTTGCGGTATTCAGACTTTTCAGGGTTTTCAGAATATTCAGACTTTTTAAAATCAATTCGCAGTTCGATGCATTTAACGTCATCGTTGAAGTTTTAAACGAAAAGAAACAGCAGCTCATATCCTCGGTTGTTCTTATTCTCATGCTTATGCTCTCCGCATCGATGCTTATGTACGGAGTAGAGCATGAGGCACAGCCCACGGTTTTCGAGAATGCTTTATCGGGCTTCTGGTGGTCGATGGCAACCGTGTTTACGATAGGATACGGAGATATATATCCGGTAACCTTTGTAGGAAAAATGCTGGCATTGATAATATCGTTCTTAGGCGTCGGTATCGTGGCGATTCCCACGGGTATCATTTCCGCGGGATTCGTTGAACAGTTCTCGAAGATTGACATGTACAAGGGTCACGGCGAGGGACATGAGCTTGAATTTATCACCGGCGTTTTGAACGAATCGCACAAATGGGCGGACAAAGCGATAAAGGATATCGTTGTGCCTCCGCAGTCTTTGATAGTGATGGTAATAAGGGACGGGAAAAATATCGCACCCACGGGAAATACCGTTCTTAAAGCAAACGATACGGTCGTTATCGCAGCCAAAAATTACAGGGACGAAGACATTCATCTTAACGAACTTCCGATGCTCGAAGGCGACAAATGGCTCGGAACGGAAATAAAGGATTTGAATCTTTCTCCCGACGAGAAAATCGTAATGATAAGAAGAGGGCAAAAGATTATTATTCCAAGCGGAAATACCGTTGTCAAAAAAGGCGACGCCCTTGTCATGTATCATATGGAGTAGTTTCCGAAAGCCCACGCATTTAAACAAATATGGGGGCATTCGTTGATAATAAGCACAATATATGGTAAAATGATTTCTGTATATGTGATTTATCACGTTTTTTGTTTTAAGACAAAAGAAAAAACGGAGGCAGTATGGAAAAAGTAGAAAATTATTATGCCGAATTTGACAGAAAAGATAATTTGAGTTTTGACAGCAAGGTTGTTCACGGTGCACTCGGCTGCGATCCCATAAGCGGAGCGGTCAGTTTCCCCATTTTCCAGACGGCAACTTTCAGACATAGAGATTTCGGTGTGTCCACGGGATATGATTATTCCAGACTTCAGAATCCGACAAGACAGGAACTCGAACGTACGATGGCCATCCTCGAAGAGGGTGCGCAGGCTTTCGCTTTCACTTCCGGACAGGCTGCAAGTATGTCGGTATTCGATTATTTAAAACGCGGAGAGCACTGTCTTTTGTGCGACGATCTGTACGGAGGAACACACAGAATCGTCGAAGATATTTTCAGGGTTAACGGAATCGAGATTTCATACGTTGATATGTTCGACGTTGAAAACGTTAAAAAAGAAATCCGTCCCAATACCAAGATGATCTTCCTTGAAACTCCCACCAATCCCATGATGAAGGTCGGAGATATCAGGGGAATCGCAAAAGCGGCACATGAAGCAGGCGCACTTTTTGTTGTGGACAATACATTTATGACACCGTATTTCCAAAAGCCCCTGACAATGGGCGCGGACATTGTCGTTCACAGCGGCACGAAATACCTTTGCGGTCACAATGATGTTATAGCGGGTATCGTAGTAATCAAAGACGAAGCGCTCACGCATCATTTCCAGGTTCAGTTAAAGAGCCTCGGCTCGGGACTCGGACCCATGGACAGCTGGCTTATCATAAGAGGATTGAAAACCCTGTCGCTTCGTATGAAAAAACACAACGAAAATGCAATGGAAGTGGCAGCATGGCTCAGAAAACATCCCAAGGTTAAAAAGGTTTATTATGTCGGATTCGAAGATCATCCGGGATACGAACTGAATCTTAAACAGGCTTCGGGATTCGGTGGAATGATATCGTTTGAACTCGACAGCGAAGAGAGTGCGAGAAAGCTTTTGTCAAAAGTTAATATGATATTGTTTGCGGAGAGTCTCGGCGGAACCGAAACCCTGGTTACCTATCCGATCACGCAGACTCACGAAGATGTTCCCGACGATATCAGAAGAGCGCTCGGAATCAACGAAGCGTTCATCAGAATTTCGATCGGAATCGAAGATCCGAAAGACATTATCAATGACCTTGAGCAGGCTTTGAATTCATAAATTTTCGAACGAAGGTGTGAAATGAAAATACCTTTTACCAAAATGCAGGCATACGGTAACGATTACGTGTATGTCAATGCGTCTGATTTTACGGATATTAATTGGAATGAAGTGGCGATTCAGATTTCTGATCGCCATTTTGGCGTTGGTGGGGACGGTCTCGTGCTCATCTGTCCGTCGGATAAAGCGGATTTTAAAATGCGCATATTCGATCCCGACGGAACCGAAGCGGAAATGTGCGGCAATGCGGTAAGAAGCGTGGCAAAATACGTTTATTATCACAAAATGACCGATAAAACCGCTCTTACCATAGAAACTCTCGGCGGAATCAAAAATCTGCATTTGACAGTGGAAGACGGCGAAGTCGTGAATATCGAAGCCGAGATAGGCGAGCCGATTTTTGCTCCGAAAGCCGTACCCGTTGACTGCGACAAAGAAGAATTTGTAAACGAGACTGTCAGGGTTAATCTTGACGGCAGAATCATGAATGTAAAAATGTCCTCTCTTTCATGGGGCAATCCTCACACGGTTATTTTTACCGACGATTTGGAAAACCTCGATATTGAAACCGTTGGGCCCGCGATAGAAAACCATCCTATTTTTGCGAAGAGAACGAATGTTACTTTTGCGCGTGTCATCGACAGAAAAAACATTCAGATCCGAGAATGGGAAAGAGGCTGCGGCGAAACCATCGGCTGCGGTACGGGTTGCTGCAGTGCGCTTGTTTTTGCCAACCGACTCGGTTTGTGCGACAGGGAAGCCACCGTAATGCAGATAGGCGGTCCTCTCGAAGTCAAATGGGACGATAAAGGGCTTGTACATATGAAGGGCCCGAGTTTCGTCGTTTTCGAAGGAGAATACGATTATGAAAATTGATAAATTGATGGACGGCGTTTTGTTCGAAACGCTTTCCGGATCGCTTGACAAAGATATAGTTTCGGTGGTTTATGATTCGAGAAAAGTTGAAAAAGACTCTGCTTTTGTATGCCTTACCGGTTTTAATACCGACGGCCACGAATATATCGCTTCTGCCATCGAAAAAGGAGCAACGCTCATCATAGTCGAAAAGGATGTCGAGATTACAAACGAAGACGTAACATTTTTAAAGGTCATCAATTCGAGAACGGCGCTCGGCAAAATAGCTTCGAATTATTTTGACAATCCCGCGGGCAAACTTATTCTGGTCGGAGTTACCGGAACCAAGGGAAAAACCACCACAACGCATATGTGCAAGAGTATCATGGAAGCTTCGGGTGTAAAGGTCGGAATGATTGGAACAATCGGTGCGTATATCGGCGATGAGCATATTGAGACGAAAAACACCACGCCCGAATCTTTTGAACTTAACGAACTTTTTGACAGAATGGTCAAAGCCGGCTGCAAAGTCGTGTTTATGGAAGTTTCTTCCCAGGCCGTAAAGCTTGATCGAATTGCAAATCTTCACTTCGAAATAGGTGCGTTTACCAATCTTTCACCCGATCATATCGGGGCCGGCGAACATGCTGATTTCGAAGAATACAAGAATTGCAAAAAAGCGTTTTTCAAGCAGGTTGAGACCGCGGTTATAAACATTGATGACGAATACGGTCTCGAAATGGCCGAATATCCTCATAATTTGAGAACGGTTTCCGTTAAAGAGAGTGCGTATCTTTACTCAAGCGACATTAAGAATATCTGGGAAGAAGATATTATCGGCGTATCTTTTAAAATGCACGGAGATATCGAAACAGACATTGCGATAGGAATCCCCGGCATTCACAATGTGGACAATGCGCTTATCGCCGCGGAGATTGCGTATATTCTCGGCGCATCGGTTGACGATATCGTAAAAGGACTCAAAAACATTCACATAAAAGGCAGAACCCAGCTTGTGAAGGAAGCGCTTCCCAAGGGTACATTTGTTATCGATTATGCCCATAACGCAATAAGTACCGAGAGCCTTCTTTCGACTCTTCGCGCATACAATCCCGCAAAGCTCACTTGCCTTTTCGGCGGCGGAGGAAATAAACCCGTTGCCAGACGTCATGACATGGGTGAAGCGGCGTCGAGATTTTCGGATTACATTGTGCTTACGGAGGATAACCCCAGATTTGAAGAAATCGACGATATTAACAAATCGATTATCGAAGGCATTAAGGAGCATGACTGCCCTTACGAAGTTATCTATGACAGAAAAGAAGCGATAGAGCATCTTTTGGATATTTCAAAGCCCGGGGAAATCGTTGCGCTCATCGGCAAAGGACATGAAACCTATCAGGAAGCCAAGGGTGTGAAAAGACATTTTTCGGAAGAAGAAGTTATTAAGGATTACATGAAAAAAATCACAAAATAAAACGACGGTAAAGATATGGATAAGAAAAAGATTGTATTTATAATATCGGCAGCAGCTTTTACACTGCTTTTTGCCCTGCTTGCTGTTTTTGCGTTTCCCAAAAAGAAATATACTTTCCCTTTGGACACATCAAAAACGGACATTATTATAGTGGGCGACAGCCTGTATGCGAACGGTATAAACGATGTCAGGGAACTGGCTTCGTTTGTATTGGAAGCTACCGGTGCGGAAGTTCAGAACTGCTCCGTTGGGGGCACGACGGCTTCGAAATTGAATAAGGGCAACGAAGTCGATTATTACGGCGATTTGCTCAATTTCCACAATGTGTCGAATATTATCTGCACACATGACATTTCTTCGGTTTCGGACAATGTCAAAAGTCTGACGTTAAATTACGATGCTTCATACGTAAAGATGAAATATCTTGTGGGAACCGATTTGAACAAAGAGGATTTTCTGATTGTAAATTACGGAATCAACGATTCGATTTTAAGAGTTCGGACCAAATCGGAAAACCCTTATGACGAATATACTTTTGCCGGAGCGATGAGAGCAGGGATTAAAAGAATTCACGAAAAATATCCCAATCTTAAAATCATTATCGGAGAAGTAACTTATACTACCTATATTCAAAACGGCGAACCGGACGAATCCTTCGATGAGGTTACGGGTACTTACAGAGTTGAATATAACGAAGAATTAAAGAAAATCGCAAATGAATTCGATAATGTTTATTTCTTTGAAATCAGTCAATACATGGAAATAAACAAAGACAATTATGAAACATATCTGGCTGACGGATTACATCTTAACGAAGAAGGTAAAAAGCGTTATTCGGCTGCTCTTGCCGAGTACCTTGAAGAATTGAAATGATGGATAAAAAAGAAAAAACAAAATCAATAATTAAATATCTGAATATTGTCGGAATGGCTGCATTTACCGCTGTTACCGCAGTTCAGACGGTGCTTGGAATCATTTGGATTTCGAAGAATCTTTTTGTATCGGAAGGAGTTAAAACATCGGTCTTCAGATATAAAGGACTCGGAACCGAAGTGATTATGTTTGCGGCATGCGTACTTCTTTTGTATACGGTTATAAAAGATGTGCTCGGACAAAAGAAACCGCTTGCCTGCTGTATAATCGTTGCACTTTATATTACGACTCTTCCGATAGTTTTAAGCGTGAATTTCGATGCGACCCTGTTTGGAGTCTGCATTGCGCTTTTGCTTTTCCAGCTTGTATTTTTGCTCAGATATTTTTACGGACAGCACGAAAGAAGGCTTTTCCTTCTTGTCGGAAATCTTGTTGTTCTCGTGCTTCTCTCGTATCTTAACAGGGCAGCGTTTTGGATCGGTATTTTTGAAACCTTTGTATTCCTCACCATTCAGCTTATAAGAAATATCGGAATCAGAAGAAAGAACATCGGAGACAAATCCTGGAGAAATACGCTTCTTTTGTTCTGTATCCTGATTATTATCATGCTTACTCCGCAGTATTGCGAATACAACAATATCAAACACACGCTCTACAGTCAGTCGGTCAAAGAGCAGCTTGCCGCGAGAGTGCTCGTTCCTTACATAGAGGCCGAAACGAGAGCCAACCAGAACCAGTATATTCTCGGCGTTATAAGAAAAGAAGATTTTTCCCTGGGACATCCGTATCAGAGTTTCAGAAATATCATCAAGAGATATGAAAAAGACGATCTCAACATGGATACCATCTGGAACAATCTTTACAGGAACGCATATTACAGATACAGAAAAACCATTGCCAAAAGATATGTAAGGGATACCGCAAGAGGTTATCTTGCGCCTTTCCTTATAAAGAGTGAAATGACTTCGGAAGAACTGCCGGTACATCACGGATTCTATTTTGCGAAATTCGCAAAACATTCGCCCGCGTTATCGGAAGTATATATGAAATTCGGATTGTTTGGATTGTTTGGTGTGACTGCCTTTTCCCTCGTCCAGATTATCGCTGCCGTAATAATCGATCTGATTACAAAGAAAGGCAAATTCAAACTGGAAGAGGGAAGACATAAGAAAATAGAAGCAATTATTCTCGTGCTCTTCTTCGGTGTGGCTTGGACCGCAATTCAGACGGTGTTTACGCTCGAAGGCACATCATATGTTTCGAGTATGGGATCGACGCTTGTATGGCTTATTATTTCCTCGTTCGTCTGGTTTAGAGACGTTTCTCGAGAAGAGTAAAAAGTCGATCGGTTATCATTTCTTTTCCCTTTTTGTTGGGAGTGATACCGTCTTTTTCAAGATAAGCCGTAGCATTGTCTTCATTTATCAAAACGCCGCTGTACATGTCTATGTAAGACACGCCGAAATAACTGTCGATTAATCTTGCGGCTTTATAATTTTCACTGATGTTTCCGTATCCTGTGTCATACATTGCACAGGATATTTTTTTGCCGTTTTCATCCGTTGCATAGCAAAAAGCGGGTGAAACGAACACGTACTGAACTTCCGGATTCATGTAATTGTAAAGGAAAACGGAAGTGTACAAAGCACCGATCAGAGTTGACGAATTTTCGGTCTGGATATCAACACCGTTGTCGTTATATGCATAAGGCATGTTTCCGTTTAAATAATCGTGTCCGTCATAACAGAACATAACGACTTCGACCGAATTGAAATCAAGGTTCTCGAGTGTTGTGAGAACTTCTTTGTATCTTTGTACGTCGTATTTGGAAGAATCGAGATTGTCCAGGGCACGGTAATGCTTGGAATAATCATCGAATCTTATACCGAGTGCCAGCCATTCCATCGAAAAATAATCCAGGGGGCATTCCTCGGGAGAAGTCTCTTCTTCGGTAGCTGTCGATATATATGTTCCGGGAAGGCAGCAGTTTATAATCTGAACATCGGGAAGTTTGGACTGAAGGTCGTCCAATATGCTTTCGTTTTTGTTCAATCCGTCACAGTAAGTATCGTTTCCGAAAACAAGAACGGTGGAAGTACCGTCAAAAGATTCGGGATTCAGAACAGTTCTGGGCATAAGAATTATATTGTCCTTTGTGTCCAAAGCAACCAGATCGGGGTCGACCGTACCGTATTCCTTGCCACGGTTCCAAACGGCAATTCTGACTACAAATATTATAACTGCGATAAGTACCAATAAAGGAAGTGCGCAAAGTATTATTCTCGGATAATTGGGAACTCTTCTTTTTTTCTTTTTTTGCATAATATATCTCCGTTAATAATTCCGCCAAACATTTTATCCTAAGCATCCCCTGAAACTTAAACATATATTACATTATATTGTGCGCAAATGCAAACAAATGACATATATATTGAAAAGACCGTTGCAGTATGATAATATTAACTTTGTATGAGTTTTTAAAGAGGTAGTTTATGAAGAAGAATATATTTGATACAGAAATAGAAATGATAGATCTCGATACAATAGGAAATCTGGAAGTATCCTATGATGAACTCGCGGAACCGAATCAGCAGCTCGGAAACGATCTTGAGATGGTGATGAGGGAGACGCAGGTCTTTTCATCTGAGGAAGTTTCCGCTGCGATGGACAGAAGCGGTTATGAAAATTTTGACGATACCAAAGTTATCGAGACAAATATCGATGAACTTTCATCCGTAAGCGAAGGAGAAACTTTCGAGCAGTATGCCGGCAATTCCGATTCGGAATTGTCTGACGGAGCATACGGTGAGTATTATGCGGATAACGGCGAAACGGGAACCGAAACATACGACAGCTATGTTGCGGCAGACGATTCGTACGAATTTGAAGCGGAAGAACCTCCCAAGCCCAAAAAAGAAAGCGTAAGAAGAGAAAACTTCGAAAGAAGAGAATCG
>JAEEGI010003468.1_pt1 | contig 37552 bp, 34 predicted proteins | sample 8958751 | NCBI WGS metagenome assembly JAEEGI01 (sample SAMN16246545, study PRJNA631951) | gut metagenome | biome: gut microbiome; feature: rumen; material: KS-attached | host: Bos | place: Iran: Karaj | collected 2018-10 | reverse complement strand
GCATGCCTTAGAGGATAAGGGCATTTATGTCTCTGCCGGTAGTGCATGTTCATCCAACAAGCCTTCCCCAAGCAAGACCTTGCAGGCCATTGGCTTGGATCGCGCCAGCTTAGAGGCTACGGTTCGTATCAGTTTTTCCATTTATACCACGATGGAGCAGGTGGATTACGCCGTTGAAGTGATGAGTGAACTGATCCCGAAGTTACAGAAGTATATGAGAAGATAGGAGCAATATGAATAGCGCTTTTTTATTAAAATATGCGGAAATCGCATTAAAGGGAAAAAACAGACATATCTTTGAAGAGACCCTGGTGAAGCAGATTGAGTATGCGTTGGAGCCGGTAGACGGAAGCTTCGTAGTTACCCGTCCCCAGGGGCGTATCTTCGTAGAACCACAGGGCGACTGTGATGAAGATGAAGTAATTACCGCTTTAAGCCATGTATTTGGTATTACCGCTATTTGCCCGGTTTGCTTAACCCAGGACAATGGCTTCGATGCATTGGCAGAAGAGATTATTGCATATGTAGATCGCACCTATCCGGATAAGCACTTTACTTTTAAGGTAGAGTCCCGTCGTGCACGTAAGAACTATCCCATGGAGTCCATGGAGTTGTCTGCCAAGTTGGGAGAGCGGATTTTGGCTGCATTCCCGGATATGAAGGTAGACGTTCATCATCCGGATGTACTGCTTCGTGTGGAGATTCGTGACCGTATCAACTATTACTCTAAGGAGATTCCGGGTCCGGGCGGTATGCCGGTTGGTACCAACGGCCGTGCTATGCTGTTATTATCCGGTGGAATTGATAGTCCGGTTGCAGGTTATATGATTGCAAAGCGTGGTGTTACCATTGATGCCACCTATTTCCATGCACCGCCGTATACTTCCGAGAGAGCGAAGCAGAAGGTTGTGGATTTGGCCAAAATCGTATCCAAATACGCCGGCCCGATTCGCTTGCATGTGGTGAACTTCACCGACATTCAGTTAGCCATCTATGAGCTTTGCCCACACGATGAGCTGACCATTATTATGCGTCGTTATATGATGCGTATTGCAGAGCATTTTGCAAAAGAAGACGGAGATTTGGGTCTCATTACCGGTGAGAGCATCGGACAGGTTGCAAGCCAGACCATGCAGTCCTTAGCTTGTACCAACGATGTATGTACCTTGCCTGTATACCGTCCTTGTATCGGTATGGACAAGCAGGAAATCGTCACCATCTCTGAGAAGATTGATACTTATGAGACCTCTATTTTGCCATATGAAGATTGCTGTACCATCTTCGTTGCAAAGCATCCGGTCACCAAGCCACGTGTGGATATCATTCGAAAGAGTGAAGAGAAGCTGGCAGACAAGATTGATGCGTTGATGGAAGAGGCTCTTCGCACCACAGAGACGATTATCTGTAAGCCGGAATAAAAGAGAAAATAAAAAAGCCACAGGAAATCCTGTGGCTTGATACTCTTATATACGATTGATTATACGATATAAGGCTTTAATGCTTCTACGATAGCCGTATCCTCTTCCGCATGAATCGTCAAATCAATTGGCTGAGATAAATCTAAAGAGAAGATTCCCATGATGGACTTTGCGTCAATCACATATCTTCCAGAAATTAAATCAAAGTCGCTGTCGAACTGACTGATAACATTTACAAAAGACTTTACCTTATCGATAGAGTTAAGTGAAATTTTAACAGTTTTCATTAGGCACCTCCTGAGGTATTATTTATAGTTTCATCCTAAAGTAAATGTTATAAAAAGTCAACGAGAACCGCTTATTAGAAAGGACTTTTTATGAAAAGAGCAGCCCTGCACAACCTCGGTTGTAAGGTAAATGCATATGAAACAGAAGCTATGGAACAGATGCTGGTAGATGACGGTTATGAAATCGTTCCATTTACGGAGGAAGCGGATGTTTATGTAATTAACACCTGTTCCGTTACCAATATGGCAGACAAGAAATCCCGTCAGATGATTCACCGTGCAAGACGTCAGAATCCCAATGCAGTTATTATTGCTGCCGGATGCTACGTTCAGACCGGATTACAGAATGCTTCTTTGGATGAGCATATTGCAGATATCATCATCGGCAATAACCGCAAGCACGAGCTGATTCCCCAGTTGCATCAGTATCTGTTGGAACATCGTCACATTACCCATGTGGCAGATATTAACCATCTTCCGGAGAACTATGAAGAGCTGTACTTAGCAACCACATCGGAACACACCAGAGCTTTTATCAAGGTGCAGGATGGATGCAACCAGTTCTGTTCTTACTGCATTATTCCTTACGCCAGAGGACGTGTGCGTTCCCGTAAGCCGGAGAATGTTTTGGAAGAAGTGGAGCGTTTGGCCAAGAACGGATTCCGTGAGATCGTACTTGCCGGTATTCATTTGAGCAGCTACGGTGTTCCGGGAGAGTACGACCTGTTGGACTTGATTGAGCTATTGCACGGTGTTCCGGGCATTGAGCGTATTCGCCTTAGCTCCTTAGAACCACAGGTCGTAACCGAGGACTTCGCCAGAAGACTGTCCGCCTTAGAGAAGATTTGCCCGCATTTCCATCTGTCCTTGCAGAGCGGATGCGATGCTACCTTGCAGCGTATGAACCGGAAGTATACCGCCGAGGAGTACAAGCAGGGCGTTGCGATGCTGCGGAAGTACTTCGATGATCCGGCCATTACTACCGATGTTATCGTGGGATTCCCGGGAGAGACGGAAGAAGAGTTTGCATCCTGTAAGGAGTTCTTGGATGACATTCATTTTTACGAAATGCATGTATTTAAATACTCCAAGCGAGAAGGTACCAAGGCGGCGGTGATGGACCATCAGATTCCGGAAACGGTAAAAAGTGAACGCAGTGATGTGCTCATTGATATGGCAGACCGGATGTCTGAGGAATATCGGAAGAGTTATCGGAATCGCAAGGTGGAAGTCCTGTTCGAAGAGCAGGAAGAACTTGATGGCGTGACCTATTGGATGGGTTTTACAAAAGAGTACATCCGTGTGGCATTACAGACAGATGAGAATTTGTCCAATACCATCGTGACCGGTCGTCTCGGACAGATGCTGACGTCGGAAGTATTACTCTTAGAAAGAGACTAGAACCCGCGGTTTCTTTACTTTTTCACGGGCTTATATTATTATAAATACAGATAGTTTTACATTTTATGACAAAGGATGTGACGATATGCAGGACTTGGGAAATACTCAATTTTTTAAAGTAGAAAAGGACACACAGTTAGGTGTAAAACAGATTCTTGCCGATGTATATCAGGCACTGAGTGAGAAAGGCTACAATCCGGTGAACCAGATTGTGGGATACGTAATGTCCGGAGATCCAACCTTTATCACCAGCCACAAGAATGCCAGAAGTCTGATTATGAAGGTAGAGCGTGATGAATTGGTAGAGGAGCTTTTGCGGGAATATATTAAGGCAGAGGCTTGGAAGAATTAATGGAATATAAACGTATTTTAGGATTGGATTATGGCTCGAAGACCGTAGGTGTTGCAGTAAGCGATCCCCTTGGGATTACGGCCCAGGGCGTAGAGATTATTCGTCGTGAGAAGCCGACGAAGCTGCGCAAGACCTTAGCACGGATTGAAGAGTTAGTCGCAGAGAAAGAGGTCGAGGTGATTGTCCTTGGCTATCCAAAGCATTTGAATAATACCGAGGGTGATCGTTGCGAGAAGACCGTGGAATTCAAGGAGATGTTAGAGAATCGTTTGCATCTTCCGGTGATTCTGTGGGATGAGCGTTTGACCACCGTGGTTGCAGACCGCACCATGGATGAGCTGGGTGTAGATAACCACAAGGATTATGTGGATGAGATTGCAGCAATGTTGATTTTACAGAATTATCTTGATTCTTTAGACAAATCTTGATAATCTAATACGAGTGTGATTATGGAAAAGATTATTTTTGAAGATATGGAGAGCGGTGAGTCTGTTGAGTTTTTTGTATTAGAGCAGACCACTCTCAATGAGAAAAATTATTTATTGGTGACCGATGCGGATCCGGACAGTGAGGATGCCAACGCTTACATTTTTGAGCGAATCGGTGAGAATGAAGAAGAATACACCTATGAAGGTGTGGAAGACGAAGCATTGTTAGATGCTTTGCTTCCTGTATTCGAGGAATTGTTAGAGGATACAGATATCCAGTAGTTTCATATGATAGCAAATCCATAGGGGAGAGGAACAAGAATCTTTGGGTTACCTTGCATTGGCAGGTGAAACAGCGATATTGTTCCTTCTTGTGTTGCCATCTACTTTTTTGATAGGCGTTTGTTCCCAACATGGATTTCTCGTTGCGTAAGCAATGTATATAAAAGGGCGGAAATCTTATTACTTAGGAGGTTTAGTTTGAATAAAAAATTGAATAAGAAGTTACGAATCATTCCGTTGGGTGGACTAGAGCAAATTGGAATGAACATGACTGCCTTTGAGTACGACGATAGTATCATCGTTGTGGATTGCGGACTTGCATTCCCGACGGATGATATGTTGGGCGTTGATTTGGTAATCCCGGATATTTCCTATCTGTTGGAGAACGAAGATCGTGTCAAAGGAATTTTTATTACCCATGGACATGAGGATCATATTGGGGCACTTCCTTATGTCTTGAAGGAGTTAAATGTTCCGATTTATGCGACGAAGTTGACCATCGGTATCATTGAGCATAAGTTGGCAGAGCATAATATGTCATCCCGTGTGCGTCGTAAGGTGGTGAAGTACGGACAGTCCATTAACTTAGGTTGCTTCCGTGTGGAATTCATCAAGACCAACCACAGTATTCAGGATGCGGCAGCTTTTGCCATCTATACACCGGTTGGAATCGTTGTACATACCGGAGACTTTAAGGTGGATTACACACCGGTATTTGGAGATGCCATTGATTTGCAGCATTTCAGTGAGATCGGTAAGAAGGGTGTACTTGCCCTGATGTGTGATTCTACCAATGCAGAGAAGCCGGGCTTTACCCAGTCCGAGCGAACCGTTGGACATACCATTGACAGTATTTTCGCGGAGAATACCAGTACCCGAATCATTATTGCAACCTTTGCATCTAATGTAGACCGTGTACAGCAGATTATTAACTCTGCCAACAAGTACGGCCGTAAGGTTGTTGTGGAAGGCCGCAGTATGGTGAATATCATCAATACCGCTTCCGAGCTGGGATATCTGGATATTCCGGAGAATACCTTAATCAGTATTGATGAATTGAAAAATTATCCGGACGAGCAGACCTGCTTGATTACCACCGGTTCCCAGGGTGAGTCCATGGCGGCTCTTTCCCGTATGGCCAACGGTGTACATCGCAAGGTCTCCATCCAGCCGAACGATACCATTATTTTCTCATCCCATCCGATTCCGGGTAATGAGAAGGCGGTATCCCGCGTTATGAATGAGTTATACCGCAAGGGTGCGAAGGTTATCATGCAGGATGTTCACGTATCCGGACATGCATGCCAGGAAGAGATTAAGTTAATCTATTCCTTGGTGAAGCCGAAATACGCAATTCCGGTTCACGGTGAATACAAGCATTTAAAGGCACAGGCTGCTCTTGCAAAGGATTTGGGCTATGATAGCGAGCACATCTTCATCTTATCTTCCGGTGACGTATTGGAGCTGGATGAAGAGAAGGCGAAGGTGAACGGACATGTACATACCGGAGCAGTCATGGTTGACGGTCTTGGTGTCGGAGATGTTGGAAACATCGTTCTTCGCGACCGCCAGCATTTGGCTCAGGACGGTATTATCATTGTTGTCATGACCATTGACGGAGATAACGGCCATGTAGTTGCCGGACCTGACATCGTTACCAGAGGTTTCGTCTATGTAAGAGACTCCGGTGATTTGATGAGCGAAGCACAGTCTGTGGTGGCTGACACCATGGATCAATTATCCGATGAGGGAGTAACCGATTGGGGACGTATTAAGAATGAAGTGAAGTCTTCCCTTTCTGACTATGTTTGGAAACAGACACAGCGTAGCCCGATGATTATTCCAATCATTATGGAAATCTAAGGAGTTTTGAGTGGTCAGGTGATTTCACCTGACCAGTCTTTTTTGAGGATAGAAGCATGGACAACGAACGTATGGATACCTATCTGGCCTCCATCAGCAAGCCTTTGCCGAAGGTGTTGTGTGACATCGAAAAAGAGGCCCTTGCGGATTATGTTCCCATCATTCGCAAGAGTGCACAGCGATATCTGCAATGGATGATTGCGTTGAAGCAACCGAAGCGCATCTTGGAAATCGGAACGGCGGTTGGATTCTCCGGAAGTCTGATGGCACTTGCGGCAGGAGCGGATTGTCGGATTACCACCATTGAGAATTACGAGAAGCGGTTTGCCGTGGCAGAGGCCAACTTCAAGCGGGCCGGAGTCTGGGAGCAAATCGAATTTTTAAAAGGCGATGCAGCCGAGATCCTTCCAACCTTGGAAGGAACCTATGATTTGATTTTTATGGATGCCTCCAAGGGCCAGTATATTTACTTCTGGGAAGAGGTGAAGCGTCTGATGGCCTCGGGTAGTGTTTTGATTACGGACAACGTATTGCAGGAAGGAAGCCTATTGGATTCCCATTATGCCGTATGCCGTAGAGACCGCACGATTCACAAGCGGATGCGGGAGTTTTTAGCCAGCCAGATGCAGGATGATGCGTATGTTTGCGATATTTTACCGATGGGTGATGGCTTGTCGATTTGTTTAAAAAAGTAGGAGTTAGAGTATGAGCTTAAAGCAAAAACGGAAAGGCCCGGAGCTTCTGTGTCCGGCCAGCAGCTTAGAAGTATTTAAGGTTGCCGTAATTTACGGTGCCGATGCGGTTTATATCGGAGGAGAAGCCTTCGGACTTCGTGCCAAGGCCAAGAACTTTACCCATGAAGAGATGATCGAAGCGGTGAAGTTCGCCCATGAGCGTGATGTGAAGGTGTACATTACCGCCAATATTTTGGCCCATAATGATGACTTGCCACAGGCCAAAGAGTACTTCGAAGAATTGAATGAAGTACATCCGGATGCAGTTCTAATTGCGGATCCCGGAATGTTTATGATTGCCAAGGATACCTTGGATTCTGATATTGAAATCCATATCAGTACCCAGGCGAATAATACCAACTATGGTACGTTTAATTTCTGGTGGAATATGGGAGCATCCCGTGTGGTAACTGCCCGTGAGTTATCCCTTGCCGAGATTAAGGAGATTCGCAATCATATCCCGGAGGAGATGGAGATTGAGTCCTTCATTCATGGTGCCATGTGCATTTCTTATTCCGGACGTTGCTTATTGAGTAATTACTTCGTCGGACGAGATGCAAATCGCGGGGAGTGTACCCATCCTTGCCGCTGGAAGTATGCGGTGGTTGAGGAAAAGCGTCCGGGCGAGTATCTTCCGGTTTATGAGAATGAGCGTGGATCCTATATTTTTAACTCCAAGGATTTGTGCATGATTGAGCATTTGCCGGAGATGATTGATGCGGGCATTGACAGTCTGAAGATTGAAGGCCGTATGAAGACGGCACTGTATGTTGCAACCGTAGCAAGAACCTATCGTAAGGCCATTGATGATTACATGGAATCCGAGGAGAAGTATCGGGCCAATATGCCTTGGTACTTGGATCAGATTTCCGATTGTACCTATCGTCAGTTTACCACCGGATTTTTCTTCGGTAAGCCGAGTGAAGAGGCACAGATTTACGATAACAATACCTACATTAAGGGATATACCTACCTTGGTACTGTAGGCCCGAAGAATGCAGATGAGTTGTACTTTATCGAGCAAAAAAATAAATTTTCTGTTGGGGAAACTATTGAAGTTATGCGCCCAAACGGAGATAATATAAATGTAATTGTGAAGCAAATCCGCGACGAAGAGGGTAATCCGATGGAGAGTTGCCCGCATTCCAAGCAGCATTTGTGGATTGATTTGGGCATTGAGCTTGATGAATATGACATTTTGCGACGCGAGGAGCCAGAGGGCTAATCGCAAGGAGGGACTATCATGAGCGAGAAGGAGCGTTATGTAGCGTATGTGGGTACCTATACCCATGAGAAGAGTGTGGGAATTTACGTATACGATGTGGATGTAGAGAATGGGGTCTTAACACAGCGTAGTGTTGCACCAATCAACAATCCATCATATTTGTGTGTATCGCATGACGGAACACGCTTATATTCCATCGAAGACGAAGGTGTTGCCGCATTCATCATTGATGAGAACGGGGACTTAACCAAGATGAATTCCAAGTGGACCGGCGGTATGAGAGGCTGCTATATCGAAGTAGATTCTAAGCGTCGTTTCCTCTTTGTAGGCGGATATCATGATGGCCGTGTGACGGTTATGAGTCTGAATGAAGACGGTAGCGTTGGAGAAGTGACCGATGCAATTTTCCACCAGGGAATGGCATTGTCCGCCAACGAGCGTCGTATCGATCATCCGAAGGTAAGCTGTGTGAAGCTGACACCGGATGAGAAGTTCTTATTGGCAGCGGATTTCGGTTTGAATCAGATTAAGGTATATCGGATCAATTACAACACCGGTAAGCTGGCTCTTGAGGATATTATTCGTCCGGAATTGGACGCAATGCCTCGTACCATTCGCTTCTCTCAGGATGCGAAGTTCTGCTATATCTTAATGGAAGGCAGCAACGAGATTGAAGTATATACCTATAACGTAGATGACCGTGGAGAGCCGGAGTTTGAACGCATCCAGGTAGTACAGACCTTACCGAATCCGGGCAGAATGTGTGCATCTACCAATTTAGGTGTTGCCCGTGATGACAAGCTGATTTTTGTATCCATTGACGGTGAGAACACGGTTTCCTGGTTTACCAGAGATGCCAAGACCGGTAAGTTAACTTACCAGAGTGAGACACCGAGTAGCGGATACTTCCCGAAGTCCATTTCGGTGCTTCCGGGTAATGAGTATTACGTAGTACTCAATCATGACTCTAATGAGATGCGAGCATTTAAGATTTTCCACAAGGAAAAATATGCGCTGATGAAATCCCGTCCAATCGGAATTAATAAGCCAAATTGCATTCGTATTCATAAGTTGGCATAACCAGATTTGATTGTTCCCCCGCCAGCGACACCTGGCGGGGATTTTTATTGGAACTTGTTAAGGGAAAAGGAAAAGAGAAGGAAAGATTATGGCAGGATCAACAATAGGGAATCAGTTTCGTGTAACCACCTGGGGTGAATCCCATGGTAAGGCGCTAGGCGCGGTCATTGATGGATGTCCGGCAGGATTGGAATTGTCTGAGGAAGACATTCAGGTATATCTGAATCGCCGGAAACCGGGACAGTCTCGGTTTACCACGGCTCGCGGAGAAGGGGATGAGGTGGAAATCCTCTCCGGTGTATTCGAGGGCGTAACCACCGGAACACCAATCTCCGTTATGGTGCGCAACCAGGATCAACACTCCAAGGATTACTCCGATATAGCTCATATATATCGTCCGGGGCATGCGGACTATACTTTTATGGAGAAGTATGGCATCCGGGATTATCGTGGAGGCGGACGTTCCTCCGGTCGGGAGACCATCGGTCGTGTGGCGGCAGGTGCTATTGCCGGCAAGATTCTAGAGACCTTGGGCATTTCGATTTTTACCTACACCAAGTCCATTGGTGATATTGCAATCTCTAAGGTTGATGTGGATGCTATAGATTCCAATGCATTATGCATGCCGGATGCCGAAGCGGCCAAGGCGGCAGAGGCATATCTGGAGGATTGTATCAAGAAGCAGGATTCCGCCGGTGGCGTCATCGAATGTGTGGTAGAGGGATTGCCGGCAGGACTGGGAGAACCGGTCTTTGAGAAGTTGGATGCAGAGCTTGCCAAGGCTATGTTATCCATCGGAGCTGTGAAGGGCTTTGAAATGGGCGATGGCTTTGCGGCCACCCGTAAGAACGGTTCGACCAACAACGATGCCTTTGTCAGTGATGGCGAAACCGTGACAAAAGCCACCAATCATTCCGGTGGTGTACTTGGCGGAATGAGTGACGGTAGTGACCTGGTATTTCGGGTTGCAATTAAGCCGACCCCATCCATTTCACAGACACAGCGTACCGTGAATGAAGAGGGAGAGAATGTTGAGATTGAGATTCATGGAAGACATGATCCGATTATTGTTCCGAGGGCCGTGGTGGTGGTAGAGTGTATGGCTGCCATTACATTGGTAAATGCCCTCTATGCCAACCAGTCGTCCCGATTGGAATGGCTACAAGATTTTTATAATAAACAGGAGTAGTGGAATGTACGAATTAATCAAAACAGAAGGTATGGCAAAGCGTGGTCGTCTTACGACAGTACACGGTACCGTTGAGACACCATTGTTTATGAATGTTGGAACCTGTGCTGCCATCAAAGGTGCGGTAGCAACTTCCGATCTCTATGAGATCGGAACCCAGGTGGAGTTATCCAACACCTATCATTTGCATGTGCGTCCGGGAGATCGTTTGATTCACGATTTGGGTGGATTGCATAAGTTTATGAACTGGAACAAGCCGATTCTTACCGATTCCGGCGGATTCCAGGTATTCTCTCTGGCCGGCCTTCGTAAGATTAAGGAGGAAGGTGTTACATTCCAGAGCCATATTGACGGCCATAAGATTTTTATGGGACCGGAAGAGAGTATGCAGATTCAGTCCAACTTAGGATCCACCATTGCCATGGCATTCGATGAATGTCCGTCTGCAAGAGCAGAGCGGAAGTACGTGGAAGATTCCGTTGCACGAACCACCCGTTGGTTAGAGCGTTGCCGCAAGGAGATGGCGCGCTTGAATTCCTTGGAGGATACCGTGAATCCACATCAGATGCTCTTTGGTATCAACCAGGGTGCGGTATTTGATGATATTCGTATCGATCATGCGAAGCGGATTCGTGAGATGGATTTGGATGGTTATGCCATCGGTGGTTTGGCTGTTGGCGAGACCCACGAGGAGATGTACCATGTGATTGAGGAGACTTCTCCGTATTTGCCACAGGATAAGCCAACCTACTTGATGGGTGTCGGTACTCCGGCCAATATTATTGAGGCGGTAGACCGCGGTGTGGATTTCTTCGACTGTGTATATCCAAGCCGTAACGGACGTCACGGACACGTCTATACCGGTAAGGGCAAGATTAACCTGTTCAACCAGAAGTATGAGCGGGATATGCGTCCAATCGAAGAGGGCTGCGGATGCCCTGCATGTAAGATGTATTCCCGTGCGTATATCCGTCATTTGTTGAAGGCAAAAGAGATGCTTGGTATGCGTCTTTGCGTACTGCATAATTTGTATTTCTATAACCATTTGATGGAAGAAATCCGTGATGCATTGGATGCCGGCAATTGGAAGACTTACAAGAAGGACAAGCTCTATGCAATGCAGGAGTATGACCGAGAGAAGGATGCATAAGGGATTTCTTAAATCTTTATAAACCGGGCCGTTTTTCTTGCTATTGCGGTTGGCCTTGTGTAAAATAATGAAAGATGTTTAATTTCAGGAGGAAAACAAAATGGGCGCAGAAACTATGAGTTTGATTATCTGGGTTGTGGTTATCGTCGTATTCATGTACTTCTTCATGATTCGTCCACAGCAGAAAGAGACCAAGGCGAAGAATGCAATGATGGCTTCTTTGGCTGTAGGAGATACCATTCTTACCAGTAGCGGATTCTACGGTGTTGTTATCGATATCCAGGAAGATACCGTCATCGTTGAGTTCGGAAGCAACAAGAACTGCCGTATTCCAATGCAGAAGGCTGCTATTGCCGCTGTTGAGAAGCCGGAAGATGCTGCTGCAGCTAAGGATGAGAAATAATCAATGCCTTTATAGACCGTAAGCGGATGCTTGCGGTCTTTTTTTACCATGCGAAGGGGGATTTATGAATCGGAATCGGATTTTATTGTTTGTGATGAAGGTGTTGTCGGTGATAGGACGGGTGCCGCTTGCCAAGGTGAATCGGAACTTTCGGAAGAATCGGGAGGCAATTTTGCCACGGATTCCAAATGGGTTTATAGAGGACCAGCGGAATTGGAAGCCGGTGCATTTTGGCTTTTGGAATATGGCATTCTCCGGATGTGAAATCTTTGCGGTGTACAATGCCATGTATGCTCTGGAAGGGCGATTCGGACCGGAAGCCTTAGCAGAGGACATTCGTTATTTTGAACGACATGGTGCTATGCTTCATGGAGGCTTTGGATTGTCTCCATATGCCATTGAGGCCTATTTTCGCAAGGAAGGCTATGTTGTAAGTACAACGAATCGCTCGGATGGGACCAAGATTCGTTCTATGGAAGCTTCCGGGGAAGCGTTCATCCTGACCGCCTATAATCATAAGCGCAACCTGTTCGGACAGATTCATACGGTCTGCATTACGAAGGATTCAAAGGGTGGCTTTTTGATGCATAACAACTATGTGAAGAATTCCCATGGCAAGTATCTTGCGAAGCATTTTGATACCTTAGAGGCTGCAGTCAATGGGCTGACTTCGGACAGTACCATGATTTATTTGATTTGTATAAACAAGCAATAGAAACGAAGCTTTTCTCTTGCTATAATTAGGATAAGTGAAAAGGAGGGTGCCTATGGCGATTAAATCAGCAATTCCGGGAACTGACGGAAACCGTTATGTTCCATATGACAAGCGAAGCGGGGAGAAGTCGGTGGTGTATTTTACCAGAGATTTGTCTCCGGAAGGATTAAAAAAGATTTATGACCGTGTGTCGGAAGGCATTACCGGGAAGGTTGCAATCAAGCTGCACACCGGTGAGGCGGAAGGCCCGAATATTATTCCTCGCCCATGGGTGAAGGAGTTATATAACGAGAAGTTATCCGGCGCTACCATTGTAGAGACCAATACCTTCTATGAAGGAAGTCGTTATACGACGGAGAATCATCGCAAGACCTTAGAAGTGAACGGATGGACCTTCTGTCCGGTGGATATTATGGATGAAGAGGGAACGGTGACGCTTCCGGTGAAGGGTGGCAAGTGGTTTGACGAGATGAGCCATGGATCCCATATGATCAATTACGATTCCATGCTGGTATTAACCCATTTTAAAGGCCATACTATGGGCGGTTTCGGCGGTTCCAATAAGAATATCGGAATCGGTTGTGCCGACGGACGCATCGGTAAGGCATGGATTCATGCCAAGGACGGTGACGACTGGGGCGTGAATACGGAAGAGTTAATGGAGAAGATGGCAGAGTCTACGAAGGCTACGATTGATTATTTTGCCGGACATATCTCTTATATCAACGTGATGCGGAATATGTCCGTATCCTGCGATTGTGAGGGATGCGAGGCAGAGCCGGTGGTAACGCCGGATGTTGGAATCTTAGCGTCCTATGATATTCTTGCAGTAGACAATGCCTGCATTGACATGATTTACAGTCTGCCGGGTGGCGGTGGCAAGACCTTCATTGAACGTGTGGAGACCCGACATGGACTGCGCCAGTTGTCCTACATGAAGGAGCTTGGCATGGGCAATGACCGCTATGATTTGGTTGATATCGATAACGGGGATCGCATCATTACCGCGGAAGAAGCAACCAAGGATATTGCACCGGGCTGGGAACCGGATATTTATAATACCTTCCCGGGACGAAACAAAGTCCGTAAATAGTCTGTTTCATACCCAATCCCTACGGGGGTTGGGTATTTTTAATTTCGTACTTGGATGAAGCCCTAAAGTAATATACAATAGGTGGAGTATGAGATTTAGGAGTTAAATACATGGCAAAGTTATATTTCGCATCTGACTATCAGGAAGGTGCACACCCGAAGATTATGGAACGCCTCATGGCAACCAATATGGAGCATACGGAAGGCTACGGTACTGATGCCTACTGTGAATCTGCAAGAGAGAAGATTCGTAAGGCAGTTGGTGTTGCAGATGCCGGCGTTTATTTCTTAAGTGGCGGTACCCAGACCAATGCCACCGTCATTGCATCCATGCTTCGTTCCTATGAAGGTGTCATTGCGGCAGATACCGGACATATCAATGTCCATGAAGCCGGAGCGGTAGAGTATACCGGTCACCGGGTATTGGCACTTCCTTCCCATGAAGGTAAGCTGGATGCTGCTACCATTGACCGTTATGTGGATACCTTCCGTAAGGATTCCAGTTGGGATCATATGGTATATCCGGGAATGGTGTACTTATCCCAGCCGACGGAGTACGGAACCTTGTACTCTAAGGCAGAGCTTCAGGCGATTCGTGACGTTTGTTTGAAATACAACATGTACCTCTATGTGGATGGTGCACGATTGGCATACGCTCTTGCTTGTGAAGAGAATGACGTGACCTTAGAAGACTTAGGTGCTCTTACTGATGCATTTTACATTGGTGGAACCAAGTGTGGTGCTCTATTTGGTGAGGCAGTGGTACTGCCGAAGCCGGATGTAATTCCTCATTTTTTCACCATGATTAAACAGCACGGGGCACTGACTGCCAAGGGACGTATTCTTGGCATCCAGTTCGAGACGTTGTTTACGGATAACCTCTATCTGGAAGTAGGAACACAGGGAATTCGCACCGCCAACCGCTTGCGGGAAGTATTACATTCACGTGGATATCGGATGTTTTTTGAGACGCCGACCAATCAGATTTTTATCGTGGTCGACAACGACAAGTTACAGTCCTTAGGAGAGCATGTTGTATATAGCTTCTGGGAACCTTTCGATGAGCAGCATACCGTGATTCGTCTGGCTACCGGCTGGGCAACCACAGAGGATGATGTAGACCGATTGGCTCAATACTTGTAAGAAGAACCCTGATTCCTGTGGAATCGGGGTTTTTATATAAAAAAGAGTTGACAGGAAAAGCAAGGTCTTGTATTATCCCTACTAAACAAGTAGGGAAACGGGAATTAACTTTTCCGGACGTCAAAATTGATGTAGAAAGTTGGAAAAGAACATGGGAGTAATTGAAATTTCACATGTGTCGAAGCGCTTTTCTCCAAAAGAAGGAGAGGTGCATGCACTAAAGGATGTTTCCGTCTCTATTGAAGCGGGAGATATCTACGGCATTATCGGCATGAGTGGTGCAGGTAAGTCCACCTTGGTTCGTTGCATGAATTATTTGGAGCGACCAACGGAAGGAAGTGTGAAGGTATTCAATCAGGAATTGGGTGCCTTGTCCGAGAAGGAACTACGCAAGATGCGTCAGGACATCGGAATGATTTTTCAGCACTTCAACTTACTGATGCAGAAGAATGTGTTGGAGAATGTATGCTATCCGTTATACATTCAGGGCGTGAAGCGTAAGGAGGCCAGAGCTAAGGCTATGGAGCTCTTGGAGTTGGTTGGCCTTGCAGATCGTGCCAAGACTTATCCGGCGAAGCTCTCCGGTGGTCAGCAGCAACGTGTGGCAATCGCCAGAGCCCTTGCCAGCAACCCGAAGATTCTTCTGTGTGACGAGGCAACCAGTGCCTTAGATCCACAGACCACAGCTTCCATTCTGGAATTGTTAAAAGAGATTAATGAGAAGTTCGGTATTACCATTGTCATCATTACCCATCAGATGGCTGTTGTACGTGAGATTTGTAATCGCGTTACCATTCTTAGCAGCGGTGTTGTTGTGGAAGAGGGCGAGGTCGCTGAAGTTTTCAAACATCCCAAGTCTCCCGAAGCGAAGGAATTGATCCGTCGTGACTTGTCCGGTGAAGTGGATGCACCTGTACATCGACCTGTCAGCCAGGTTCGGGAGGGCAAGACCTTCCGTATTGTTTTTACCGAGAATTCTTCTTATGAACCGGTAATCTCCAATGTCATCATGCAGTTCATGGAGCCGGTGAACATCTTAGGTGCCAATACCAGGAATGTATCCGGTATTGCAAGAGGTGAGATGTTATTACAGTTGATTCCGGATTCCAAGCATGAAGCAGATATTGTTGCATACTTGGAGGAGCGAGGAATCGCAGTAGAGGAGGTAAATGCAGATGAGCTGGAATGATGCAACCACCCAGATGATTATCACCGGTGTTTATGAGACAATTTTGATTACGGTATTAAGTACCTTCTTTGGCTACTTGTTTGGTTTGCCATATGGAATTGCCATGGTCGTTACGGACCGGGACGGATTACATCCGATGCCGGTGGTATATAAGGTTTTGGATATTCTATCCAATATCTTGCGAAGCGTTCCGTTTTTGATTTTGATGATTCTGCTGATTCCTTTTACAAGAGCGGTGGTTGGTAAGAGTTATGGTACAGAAGGAACCATCGTACCTCTGGTGATTTCCGCAATTCCTTACATTGCACGTTTGGTGGAATCTTCCCTGAAGGAAGTGGACCCTGGCGTCATTGAAGCGGCACAGGCCATGGGAAGCTCCAAGCGCAGCATCGTACTGCATGTATTACTTGTGGAGGCAAGAACTTCCCTTGTTGTAAATGCAACGATTGCGACAGCAACCATTCTTGGTTATTCCGCTATGGCCGGTAGTATCGGAGGCGGCGGACTTGGTGCCATTGCCATCCAGTATGGTTACTACCGTTACGAGACAACGATTATGGTTGTCACCGTTGTATTGCTAATTCTCTTAGTGCAGTTATTCCAAACCATCGGAATGAAAGCAGCTAAGGCTTTAGATAAAAGAAAATAAGGAAGAGAAGAAAGAGAGGAACAAACATGAAGAGAGTAAACGCATTATTGCTTGCAGGAATTCTTACCATTGGAGCGCTTACCGGATGCGGAGCGAAGGCTGACACCACCGGTGCAGATACTGCCGCAGGTGAGACTGGAACAGAGGCAGCTGCTCCTGCCGAGACAACAACCATTAAGATTGCAGCATCTCCAACACCACATGCAGAGATTTTGGAGCAGGCAAAGCCAATCCTTGCAAAAGAAGGAATCAACCTTGAAATCAAGGTGTTCGAAGATTATGTAATCCCGAACGAAGTAGTAGAGTCCGGCGAGTTCGATGCCAACTATATGCAGCATCTCCCATACTTGGATTCTTTTAACGAAGAGAACGGAACCCACATCGTAAGCGTTGGTGGCATCCACTATGAGCCATTCGGCATTTTCCCTGGAACCAAGGATAGCTTAGATGATATCGAAGACGGTGATACCATTGCAATCCCGAACGATACCACCAATGAGGCTAGAGCACTTCTTCTGTTACAGGACAACGGCCTGATTACTTTGGAAGATGGCGCAGGCCTTACCGCTACCATCAACCAGATTGCAGAGAACCCTAAGAACATCAAGTTCGTTGAGTTAGAGGCTGCACAGGTAGCACGTGTTGTAAATGAAACCTCTTACGTGGTATTAAACGGTAACTATGCATTAGAGGCAGGTTACTCTGTAGCTAAGGATGCACTTGCATATGAGAGCAGTGATTCCGATGCAGCAACCACTTATGTGAACATCATCGGCGTGAAGGAAGGCAACGAGAATAACGCAGCAATCCTTCGTTTGGTTGAGGTGTTGAAGTCTGATGAAATCAAGGATTACATCAAGTCTACTTACAACGGATCCGTAATTCCGTTCGAGGATTAATTTGATAAAAAATCATCTTTACACCTAATGTTTTTTGTAGTAAATTATTTCCGTATTAAATAATTACGCAGAACAATGGCGTTCGGTAGTTTGAGGTTGGGTACCTTAGTTTCGTGCCCCCTAAATTACCGAACGCCTTTTTTATTTTCCAGGAGAAAGGAATCATACTATGGCAGGTTATACCAGAGAAGAAGCATTGGAATATGTAAGGGAAAATGATGTCAAATTCATCCGTCTGGCATTTTGCGACATCTTCGGAAGACATAAAAATGTCTCCATTCTTCCGGATGAGTTAGAGCGTGCGTTTGATGTCGGAATCGGATTTGATTCTTTCCGCATTCAGGGATTCGAAGATCCGATTTATCAGGACTTGTTTTTGATTCCGGATCCTGCCACCTTAAGTACCTTGCCTTGGCGTCCACAGCAGGGCGGCGTTATTCGATTCTATTGTGATGTGATTACCTCGGATGGCGTGCCGTTCCCGTATGATGCCCGTAAGTTCCTTCGGGATACCATCAAAGAGTGCAAGAAGTTAGGCTTTAGTGTACGGGTTGCACTGCGCAGTGAGTTCTATCTTTTCAAAACGGATGAAGATGGAAATCCAACAAACATTCCTTGGGACAACGGTGGATATTATGATATTGCTCCGCTGGATCGAGGAGAAAATATCCGTCGTGAAATCTGCCTAAACTTAGAAGAGATGGGCTTACATCCGGAGACTTCCCACCACGAAGCGGGCCCGGGACAGAACGAGATTGACTTCAAGGGAGCTGATGCCCTTCGTTCTGCAGAGAACTTCATTACTTACAAGAATGTAGTTACCTCCATTGCTGCCAGAAACGGCGTGTATGCATCCTTTGCTCCGAAGCCGTTAGAAGGCAAGAGCGGTAATGGTTTGCATTTAAAGATTGATTTACTAGAGGCCGGAAGACCTATGGAAGAGGTTCATCCGGAGGTGGTGGATTCCTTCATGGCCGGTGTGCTGAATCGTATGCGTGATATTACGATTTTTTTGAATACCACCAAGGAGTCGTACCTTCGTTTCGGTGAGAATGAAGCGCCGAAGTACATTACCTGGTCTACCCAGAATCGTTCCAGATTATTGCGGGTGCCGATTATTCGTGGTAAGAAGGAGGGCTTCATCTTACGTTCTCCGGATTCCGAGATCAATCCGTATTTGGCTTACGCCATGGTCATCCAGGCCGGAATTGAAGGGGTGAAGCATAAGGAAGAACTTCCGAAGCCACAGGAGAAATCCAGTCGCTTGTTTAAGGATGAGGACTTCAGTGAATTCCAGAAGCTGCCCACATCCCTGACCGAAGCAATGGAGTGGGCGAAGAATTCTACATTTTTACAGGATACCGCTCGCATGGATATTGCTACGCGGTTCTTAGATGAAATCGAACGTCGTGAATTCTCATAAGAAGAGGAGCAGTCAATGGAACAGGCATTAATTATATGTGATGCTCCCAAAGGCCGAGAATTCTATGAAGATATTCTAACCAAGAACGGATACGAACACCTTGTAACCGTAACCAACGGTGAGGAAGGCAAGCGGGCCTTAGCGGATGGAGAGTTTGATATTTGTGTCATCAATACTCCTATGCGATGTTGCAATGCGATCGGGCTTGCCAAAGAGATTGCGTTGCATCATACCTGCCAGGTGTTATTGTTCGTGAGGGAGGAATCCTTCGAGGCGACAGCAGAGGCGGTGGAGGATTATGGAGTGCTTACCATAGCCAAGCCGGTGAATCGCCAGGCGTTTTGGAGCACATTAAAATTAGTTCGTGCGACGGCAGCCAGAATTGCCAATGCCAACAGTGAGATTAAGCGCTTACAGAAGAAGTTGGATGAGCAAAAAATCATTAGCCGTGCAAAGTGTTTTTTGATTGAAAAACAACAAATGACGGAAGCCGACGCACATCATTACATGGAAAAACAAGCCATGGATCGTAGGGTAAGTCTGCGTCTTGTGGCAGAGGATATTGTGGATTTTTATAGTGAAGACTAGGAGGTACTTGTTTTGTCGAAGTTTGTATTTGTCACAGGTGGAGTTGTTTCGGGACTGGGTAAAGGAATTACCGCTGCGTCCTTAGGACGTCTCTTAAAGTTGCGTGGATTTAAGGTGGCTTCTCAGAAGTTGGATCCATACATGAATGTTGATCCTGGAACCATGAGCCCATATCAGCACGGGGAAGTGTTCGTAACCGAAGACGGTGCTGAAACGGATTTGGATTTGGGTCACTATGAGCGTTTTATCAATGAGAATCTGAACAAATACTCCAACCTTACCAGCGGCAAGACATACTGGAACGTATTGAATCGTGAGCGTAAGGGTGAGTACCTTGGACAGACCGTTCAGGTCATTCCACATATTACCGATGAGATTAAGCATTTCATCTATATGGGTGCTAAGGAAGCAGAAGCAGATATTATGATTACCGAAATCGGTGGAACCATCGGTGATATCGAAGGCCAGCCTTTTATCGAGGCTATTCGTCAGGTATCTTTGGAAGTTGGTCGTGAGAACTGCCTGTTCATTCACGTTACCTTGGTTCCATACTTAAGTGGTTCTGATGAGCACAAGTCTAAGCCTACCCAGCACTCTGTGAAGGAGTTGCAGGCACTTGGTATTCATCCGGACATCATCGTTACCCGTGTGGATCGTCCATTGGAGGAATCCATCAAGGATAAGATTGCGTTGTTCTGTAACGTAAAGAAGGACTGCGTTGTTGAGAATAATACCGTGGATTGCTTGTACGAAGCACCACTCATGCTTCACAATCACGGATTGGATACGGTTGTTTGTCGTGAGCTTGGCTTAGATGCCAAGATGTTGGATTTGTCCGGATGGGAAGAGATGGTGGATCGTATCCATCACCTTTCCAAGAAGACCAAGGTTGCCATCGTTGGTAAGTACGTAGCTCTTCATGATGCTTACTTGTCTGTTCGTGAAGCCTTGTATCATGGTGGATATGCCAACAATGCTGAGGTTGAGGTTCTCTGGATTGATTCCGAGACCATTACCAAGGACAACGTAGCAGAGGTATTGAAGGAAGCAGATGGTATCCTTGTTCCTGGTGGCTTCGGTGACCGTGGAATCGAGGGTAAGATTATCGCTTGCCAGTATGCAAGAGAGCACGATGTACCGTACTTTGGAATCTGCCTTGGTATGCAGATTTCTGCCATTGAGTTTGCACGTAATGTCTGTGGTATTGCAGATGCCAACTCCAGAGAGTTTACTCCACAGGGCGAGCACTGCGTCATCGATTTGATGGAAGAGCAGATGGCCGTTGTTCGTAAGGGTGGTACCATGCGTCTTGGCGCATACCCTTGCAAGGTGATTCCAGGAACCATGTTGGAGAAGGCCTATGGCGAGAAGGAGATTTCCGAGCGTCATCGTCATCGTTTTGAGTTTAATAATGCATTCCGTCAGCAGATGGAGGATGCAGGTCTTGTGATCTGCGGTACCTCACCGGACGATATGATTGTGGAGGCAGTGGAAGTTCCAGAGAATCGCTTCCATGTGGGCGTACAGTTCCATCCGGAATTCAAGTCTCGCCCGAACAAGCCACATCCATTGTTCCGTGAGTTTATTACTGCTTGTGTAGAAAAAGCAAACTAATATAGAAAAGATACACGGATTGTGGTATGATTCCTAGGTTAAGATAACTGATTAGGAGATTATTGGATTATGTGTGGAATCTGCGGATTTACCGGTAATTTAGTTGAAAAAGAAGATGTATTGACCCGGATGATGAATCGTATTATTCATCGTGGCCCGGATAGTGCTGGACAGCACATTTCCGACGGCGTTGCACTTGGCTTTCGCCGTTTGTCTATTCGTGACTTGAGTCATGGTGACCAGCCAATGTACAACGAGGATCGTTCGCTTGTTGTAACATTCAATGGTGAGATTTATAACTACAAGGAATTACGTGAGGACCTTGAGGCCAAGGGACATATCTTTTCTAACAATGCAGATACAGAAGTTCTGTTGCATGGTTATGAGGAGTATGGTACCGAGATGGTGAAGATGCTTCGCGGTATGTTTACCTTTGTTATCTGGGATTTGAAAGACAAGTCCATGTTTGGTGCCAGAGATTACTTTGGTATTAAGCCATTTTACTATACCTTGTTGAATGGCAATATCGTATATGGTTCTGAGATTAAGTCTATCTTGGAGCATCCGGAGTATCAGAAGGAAGTGAATCCGGAAGCGTTAGAGAATTATTTAACCTTCCAGTATTCCGTATTGCCGGAGACCTTCTTCAAGGGCATCTATAAGTTAATGCCATCTCATTGCTTTACCTTCAAAGATGGCAAGATGGAGATTAGCCGTTATTATGATCCGGAGTTTATTCCGGATGAGACCTTAGAGCAGGAAGACCTTGTAAACCGCATTGATGAAGTGATGCAGGATTCCGTGAAGGCACATATGATTGCGGATGTAGAAGTAGGTTCTTTCCTTTCTTCCGGTGTAGATTCCAGCTATGTAGCGGCATCTTTCCATGGAGATAAGACCTTTACGGTTGGATTTGATTATGAGAAGTACAACGAGATCGATTACGCCAAGGCATTGTCCAAGAAGATCGAGATCGATAACTACAGCAAGTTGATTACTACCGATGAGTACTGGGATATCTTACCGAAGATTCAGTACCATATGGACGAGCCGCTGGCAGATCCATCAGCAATCGCACTTTACTTCGTATCCAAAACCGCTGCACAGCATGTGAAGGTAGCCCTTTCCGGAGAGGGTGCAGATGAGTTCTTTGGTGGATATAACATTTATCACGAGCCGTTCTCCCTGGCAGGCTATCAGAAGCTTCCGAAGGGACTTCGTAAGGGCTTGGCTGCATGCGTCAAGGCACTTCCATTCCGCTTCAAGGGTAAGAACTTTATTATCCGTGGAAGCGAGGATGTAGAAGAGCGTTTCGTTGGTAATGCATTCATGTTCAACGAAGCAGAGCGTGAGAAGATTTTGAAGGCACCAACCGGTCATTATAATCATACCGAGCTTACCAAGCCATATTATGAGAAGGTGAAGCACTTGGATGATGTAACCAAGATGCAGTACATTGATGTGAACTTCTGGCTGATTGGAGACATTCTCCTGAAGGCAGATAAGATGAGTATGGCCAACTCTTTAGAGGTGCGTGTACCGTTCTTGGATCGTAAGGTATTTGAGCTTGCCCGTACCATTCCGACCAAGTACAAGGTGACAGACAGCAACACCAAGGTTGCAATGCGTGAAGCCGCACATCGTTACCTTCCGGATATGGTTGCTGAGAAGAAGAAGTTAGGCTTCCCGGTTCCGATTCGTATCTGGTTGAAGGAAGAAAAGTACTACAACATCGTGAAGGAAGCATTCACTTCTGAGGCTGCTGCGAAGTTCTTCAAGGTAGACGAGATTGTGAAGTTCCTGGATGACCACAGAGACGGTAAGGTAGATAACAGCCGTAAGATTTGGACGATTTATATGTTCTTGATTTGGTATCGTGACTTCTTCGAAGACGGATATCAGGGTGAGGCTGCTTAATATGTTTTTGGATAAAGCTTTTGCAATTTTTGCAGAAGCTTTATTTTTATGTTCTTGTATACATATGTAGAAATTGAAACATCCTCTTAATTGTCATATAATTATTATATATTGTACAGAAAGGGAGGACAATTTGCATGAGTACCAGACAGGAACAGTTAGAAAATCGACTGAATGAGAAATTGACAGATGAGCAGAAGGAAAACCTTCGTGAGGTTTCCAAAGTCGTACAGAAGAATAAGGGGAATTTCTTCCAATCGATTACCTTTCAGAACATTATTGTAAATGTTGTTATTCTGATTGCATTTATTGTATATGCAATCATTAACAGACAGGCGTTAAACAGCGTGAAAAACCAGGCGCTGGTTGCCAGTGAGAATGAGTTGATTTGTTCCATGGAGGCAGCTTCCTTAGAAAAAGACGTCATTCAGATTTCCGCGGAAATCAACAAGACATTGGGACAGTTTGAAGGCGGTTCCGCAATAACTGAGGCGGATTTTGCAGATATGGATGCAGCTATTGCCGACACGGCAGCTCATTTGGATTATATGGATTCCAGTTTGTTGATTGGAAATCTTCCGGATGGGCAGGAACGGGTAGATAATCTTCGTGCCAGCGTGGAGGCTTATACGCAGACGGCGACGAACCTGAAAGAGTGTATTTTGAAAAAGGATCTGGATGGCGCAATCAAGTACGTATCTACGGACTATGGCACAAGCCTTGGCGCTTCCAAGGAGGCATTGGCATCCATCAATGATGGTATCACATCTTTAAGTGATGGTTTTAGCGCATATCTGGATGGCTATATTGCATCCGTATCCGTGAAGGGATATGTAGTGATGGGAATCGTAGTGATTTTGATTGTATGTAGCTTCGTTCTGTCATTTGTCAGAATCAATAAGACCATCCTTGGTATTTCGTATGAGTTGGAAAATATTATCACAAATATCAATAAGGGCAAGGGTGATTTAACTGCTCGTATTCAGACGAAGACCAAGACAGAACTTGCAATTATTGCAGATTGTATTAACCAATTCCTTGCAACACTGCAGGATGTGATTAAGGACGTCAAGGATGGTGCATCCGTACTTAGTACATCTTCGGATAATATGATTGTTCGTATTAAGAGCGCATCTGACAATGTGACGAATACATCGGCCGCCATGGAAGAATTGGCAGCATCCATGGAAAATGTTGCAACAACAACCGGTGAATTAACCGATCAGTTATCAACTGTTCGGGAAGCTACCCATGAGATTGATGAGGAAGTGAAGTCCGGAACCGTTAAGGCCAATGAGATTAAGACTGCAGCAGATTCCATTAAGAAAGAGGCAAACAGCAAGAAGGAGAGTACCGGTGCGAAGATGGAAGAACTTGCCAGAGTTCTCGAGGTATCGGTAAAAGAATCCGAGCAGGTTAACCAGATTAGCGATTTGACCAATGATATTTTGGATATTGCCAGCCAGACAAATTTGTTGGCATTGAATGCTTCTATCGAAGCAGCGCGCGCCGGAGAAGCCGGACGAGGCTTTGCGGTTGTTGCTGATGAGATTAGTACCTTGGCAGCGAACTCCAGAGATACTGCAGGTAATATTCAAGAAATCTCTACACGTGTCACTACTGCCGTGAAGGAGCTGTCCGATAACGCAATTCAGGTTATCGACTTCATTAATAACAATGTATTGGCAGATTATGATGCGTTTGTGGATACCGGATCTAAGTATGAGGAGACAGCGGACTTGATTGAAGAGATGTTAGGTGCATTCTCCAGCAAGGCCAATAATCTGAATATGGTTATGGATGAGATGTCTGCTCAGATTTCCTCTATTTCCAATTCGGTACAGGAGAGCTCGAATGCGATTAGTATGTCTGCTTCAGCGGCTACGGAGATTGTAGGTGAGATTCAGGGAATCAATGAAGCCATGGATCAGAACAATGATGTTACGAAACAGCTGAACGAAAAAACTCAGAAATTCGAAAACGTATAACAGGAAAAAAGAAAATTCCCTGCAGAAGCGAGTGCTCTGCAGGGAATTTTTTATTTGTGATATTCGGTTCTAGGCTCGCAGGTAATGTTCATATGCAAACGACGCAAGATATCTTCATCGGATGCGGTCAACATTACGGTAGAGTGCATTTCCAATCCGGCAAGGTTTGGAAGCTGCTCTAACGCCTTCTTGGCATTCTCGTCGGTTGCACTGGAAATGGAGAGGGCAATCAATACTTCGTTGCAATGCAATCTGGAATCTGCAATACCAAGGTTGACGTTACGAAGCTGAGTGATTGGCTCTAACGCTTCCGGAGAAATCAAATGCAACTTGTGATCAAGACCTGCCAATTCCTTCAATGCATTCAGAAGAACAGCGGCCGGAGCGCTTAAGAGGTCGGTCGTCTTACCGGTTGCAACATGATCTGCGGATAATTCAATGGCAGCTGCCGGGCTGTTGGTGGTGCCTTCTTTTACTAAGGCATAACGAACGACGTCACGATCGCTTGGCTCTACCTTTACCTGCTTCATCAGAAGCTCTAACTTATAGAAAGCTTCCTTGGTTCCGGTACCTTTCTTGATGTTGCATGCTTCGATGTAGTAACGGCGGATGATTTCCTGCTTAGCAGCTTCCTGGCAAGCTTCGTCATCACAGATACAATTGCCGGCCATATTTACACCCATGTCGGTAGGAGACTGGTATGGGCACTCCCCATAGATGTGCTCAAACATTGCCTTCAATACCGGGAAAATCTCGATATCACGGTTGTAGTTGACCGTGGTCTGTCCGTAAGCTTCCAAGTGGAACGGATCAATCATGTTCACGTCGTTTAAGTCTGCGGTTGCAGCTTCGTAAGCAACGTTTACCGGATGCTTCAGTGGGAGATTCCAGATTGGGAAGGTCTCGAACTTGGCATATCCGGCATGAATGCCACGCTTGTTCTCATGATAGAGCTGGGAGAGGCAGGTTGCCATCTTGCCACTTCCCGGTCCCGGAGCAGTAATGACTACCAATGGACGGGAGGTCTCAATATAATCGTTCTTGCCGAAGCCGTCATCACTTACAATGTGCTCCACATTACCCGGATAATCTTCGATGCGACGAAGAATATAGGACTTAATGCCAAGGTTGGAGAGCTTCTCGCGGAAACGGTCCGCAGCTTCCTCACCGGTGTACTGGGTAATTGCAACGCTGCCTACATACAAACCTAAGTTGTGGAAGACATCCATCAGACGTAATACGTCCTGATCATAGGTGATGCCTAAGTCGCCGCGAATTTTGTTGGAAGCGATAGCACCGGCACTGATAACAATAACGATTTCTGCTTGGTCCTTTAATTGAAGAAGCATTTTCATCTTGCTGTCCGGATGAAATCCCGGTAATACACGGGAAGCGTGATAATCATCAAAAAGCTTGCCTCCGAATTCTAAGTACAACTTATCGCCGAACTGGGAAATTCGCTCCTTGATATGTTCTGATTGCATCTTAAGATATTTGTCGTTATCAAATCCGATTTTCTTCAATGTTTGGACTCCTTTCACTCTGTTAAAAAAACCGAAAGAATTATAGCATTTTGACTACCTGCATTTCAATAAAAAAAGCCAAATAAAACCATTGAAATCAAGGGTCTCTTCACTTATAATCAAGTCGTTGTTTTGGGCAAATGCCCACAAGCGAGATTTTCAAAAAAACATTAGAGGAGGAGTTAAAATGTTAGAAAATCTTTTCAAACTGAAAGAAAACAACACCACTGTTAGAACGGAGGTGTTGGCAGGATTTACCACATTCATGACAATGGCGTACATCCTGGCAGTTAACCCAAGTATTTTGTCCGCATCCGGTATGGATTCTACGGCAGTTTTGATCGCAACTTGTCTTGCATCCTGCTTAGGAACCCTGTGCATGGCATTCATGGCGAATTATCCATTTGCTTTGGCACCTGGTATGGGATTGAATGCATACCTTGCTTTCACCGTATGCCTGAACATGGGTTACGATTGGCGTGTGGCTTTGATGGCCGTATTTGTTGAGGGTTTGATTTTCATCGTATTGTCTTTGACCAATGTACGTGAGGCTATCTTCAATGCAATTCCTAGTACCTTGAAGAAGGGCGTGAGTGCAGGTATCGGTTTATTCGTTGCATTCATCGGATTACAGGGTGCACACTTGGTTGTTCCGAACAGTTCTACCATTATTTCTTATGTTAATTTCCGTGAGAACTGGCATACACTTGGTATCTGCGCAGTACTTGCTTTGGTAGGTTTATTCATTACCGCAGTGCTTTACTACAAGGGCGTTATGGGCGCAATCTTAATCGGTATTGTAGCTACATGGGTTCTTGGTATGATTATGCAGGCTTGCGGTGTTTACGTTGTAGACGCTGAGAACGGATTCTATTCTTTGTATCCTTCTTTTGCACTTACTGATTTCTCCAAGTTGGGTGAGACCTTCGGACAGTGTTTCCAGGCTGATTTCTCCAACGTCGGAGTTTTGAACTTTATCGTAGTTATTTTCTCTTTCTTATTCGTTGATATGTTTGATACCATCGGAACCTTGATCGGTGTTTCCACCAAGGCAGGATTCCTTGATAAGGAAGAGAAGCTTCCACGTGTGAAGCAGGCATTACTTGCTGATGCAATTGCTACTTCCGTAGGTGCTGTACTTGGTACATCTACTACAACTACATTCGTAGAGAGTTCTGCAGGCGTTGGTGCCGGCGGACGTACCGGACTTACTTCCGTTGTAACCGGTTTGTTATTCTTAATCGCAATCTTCTTTGCACCGGTATTTACTGCAATCCCTGGATTCGCAACCGCTCCTGCATTGATCTTCGTTGGATTCTTAATGTTATCCATCGTTGTTAAGATTGAGTTTGAGGACTTCCGTGAGGCTGTTCCTGCATACCTTACCATTCTTTGCATGCCTTTGATGTACAGCATTGCTGAAGGTATTGCAGTTGGTGTTGTTTCTTACGTTGTAATCAATGTTGTTTGCAACCTTGTTTCTACCGACAAGAAGAAGATTACACCACTGATGTATGTATTGGCTGTACTCTTTGTTTGCAAATACATTTTCTTGTAAGATTTTGTGTTTTCAAGGGCCTTGGCGGTTTAGCCTGGGCCCTTTTTTCTATTGACGAAAGCGCTGTAATGTTTGAAAATAGGACGTGTGAGGTGAATCTATGGCGAAGCGTGTTAAGAAGTGGGAAAAACTGGATAATACAGCGAATATTTTTCCTGTCATTGCCGGTGAGGCAATGACGAATACCTATCGAATCAGTGTGGTTCTGAAGGAAGAGATTCAGAAGGAACTGCTCCAAGAGGCGGTGGATATGGTGATTCCCAAGATGCCGGGATTTAATCTTCGTTTGCGGAGTGGTTTTTTCTGGTACTACATGGAAGAGAACGGCAAAGCTTCTCCGAAGGTGAAGGAAGAACATCGATATCCGTGTCGCTTGATTCATGGGAACAAGAACAATAGCTACATGTTCCGTGTGACCTATTATCATAAGCGTATTAATTTGGAAGTATTCCATGTACTTGCGGACGGAACCGGCGGAATGTCCCTGATGCGTGAGATTACCTATCAGTACCTGCGACTGGCACATCCCGAGCTTCGAGAGCAGTTGGGCGATGGTCTGTCTTCTGAGACTTCTTTGAACCGAGAAGATAGTTTTGAACGGAATTACAAGAAGGCTTCCAAGAGTGTTTATAAGACCAAGCGCGCCTTTTTGGTAGAAGGAGAACGGTTACCGTACCACGGATTCGGTGTGATTCATGGGTATTTACCTGTGGACCAGCTCAAAAAAGTGGCGAAGGAAACCTATCAGGCCAGCATCAATGAGTATCTGGTGGCGACCTTTATTTACGCAACCTATCAGACTTTCCCCAGCAAGGTGAAGGCAGAACGTCCGGTGCGCGTTGCGGTTCCGGTGAATTTGCGCCCGTATTTTGAATCCAATACCACGAAGAATTTCTTCGTTATGGTTTCTGCGGAGTTCGCTCCAAAGAAGGAGAACTATACATTCCAAGAGATTGTAGAGATTACCAAGAAGAGCCTGCGGGAACAGATCACCAAAGAGAATTTAGAGAATATTTTTTCTTACAATGTTTCCAACAAGCAGTATTTGATTGCGCGTGCAGTGCCTCTGGTGCTGAAGAACATTGCAATGAAGATTGTTTATAACAGGTCCGCCCTTGCCAATACCACGACAATTACCAACATCGGTAACATTTCGGTGGCAGAGGCATATCAGCCGTACATTGAAGGATTTCATTGCTTCATTGCCTTTTCCAAAGGGCAGGAGATTAAGGGAACCATTGCATCTTATAACGGTACCTTAACCTACAGCTTTGCTTCCGCTTTTGAGGATACCGATATTCAGAGACGTGTTTTCTCTCAGATTGCGTCGGACGGTGTGGAAGTGCGAATTGAAACGAATGGAGTTTTCTATGAATAAGTGTAATCGTTGTGGTGTGATTGTATACGACCGGACTGAGGTATGCCCGCTGTGCAAGGGGGTATTGGAGTCCGATGGGGTAGAGAATGACATCCACATTAATGAATATCCCAATATCCTGAAAAAAGAGCGTGCGTGGAATTTGATTCTGCGTATTCTGTTGGCAAGCTGGGTGATTGGTACCATTGTGATGGTATTCGTGAATTATCAGTTGGGACACCGCTATTGGTGGTCGGTTGTAGCCAGTGCATCCTACCTGTATGTGTTGTCATGCGCCCGTTTGCTGACCCATCCTTATGCCGGATATTTGCGCCGTACCTTCGGTGTGATTATCGGCGCTATGTTATTGAACGTAGTGATTGATTATTGTTCCGGCGGATATGGCTGGTCGCTAAATTACATTTTGCCGGCGTCCTTATTTGTGATCAATCTGGCTTTGATTCTTTTGATGATTATCAATCATCGGAACTGGCAGAGCTACATGATATTGCAGATCTTTTCGATTTTCTTCGGATGTATACCGCTCTTGTTCATTCACATTGGACTGGTGACCCATCCGTTGTTGTCGGAGATTGCGTTCTTATCTTCCGTGGTTTTGTTCCTTGGAACATTGATTGTGGGAGGCAGCGCAGCCCGTAGTGAGTTAAAACGAAGATTTTATATTTAAGTCCCTTTAATTGGACATATTCATTGCTAAGATAAACTCATCAAAACAGAGGAGGCAATGAATATGAACACAAATCATCAGGGGTTAGATCGTGGGAAAATTATAGCTTGTGGAGTCGTGGCAATTGCCGGATCCCTTACTGTAATTTTCCTACTTTTTTTATTCACGGGAGTGGATATTCATAGTTTCGACAGAGCGTCTTTTGTATCGATTTTATCCGTATCCAGCGGTTTTTCATGGGGGATTTTGCTCTGCAGAAACTGTTGACGCGAAAATCATAGTTTCCTATAATTTAAAGCATAGAATGACCTGACTTTTGGGTAGGGAACGAAGGAGATTATTATGAAAAAATTTACGAAGCTGGCAATGGGATTTTTATTGTTGGCTGTGATGATTTTTGCAAATACAGGAACTGTTTTCGCGGAAGGAACCACAACTATTTATTTGTCCACCAACGATCCGATTGGAGTTGGGGACAATATCAGCATTACAATTAAGGCATCGGACAGTGCACCGATTAAGGTGTTGTATACGGACTCCATCCTTGGATTCGTTAGCTGTTCCAATGATTCTTATTCCACATCCGGTAATTCCATCACTTTTACCGGCAAGGAAGCAACCATTAAGTTTTCCGGTGCTGCAGAAGGCAAGGCCAATGTCATCGTATCTTCCGAGGTGTTGACTGGCTCTAGTGCCCAGGTAACCGTCACCGGATCCGGCAATAGCACACAGGAAGCAACTCCTGCAGAGGATGCACAGGAAGAGAAGCCACAGGAGCAGACAACGGAAGAGACCACAGAGGTTAGCGGTGAGGCGGTATCTGTTTCCGGAGGTGCAGTTGGACCGATTACCGTTGGTACACCGGATAGTTTGATTTCTTCTGCACTTATGGAGACCACATTGGTGTTGGAAGACGGCACCAACGTTCCCGCATATCGTTTGCAGAATACCGACAGTGATTTTTACTATTTTTACGGCATGACGGAAGACGGTAATGGCGGATGGTACAGCTATGACAATGCCAACCATACATTACAGCGCGCAGATACCACATTGTTTACATCTATTTCTTCCGGAGAAGGTGAAGTTGTTTCCGGTGATGACGGAGCAGCGGAAGAGACCGAGCAGGGAGAATCCCTCAAGGAACGTGCACAGCGTTTGTATAAGAACCGCAAGTTACTGGTGGTTATCGCTTTTGTTGTTTTGATTGGTTTGATTATCTTCTTTAATATTCGCATGAAGATGCGTGATGACGAATTCGATGACGAAGAGGATGATTTCTTTGAGGAATACGGGGAGGCACAGGCTAGAAGAGATGCCATTGAGAACTCCAAGGAGACTTCCAAAGAGATTCCTAGAGAGACCGCTCCACAACCGAAGGTTCGTACGGTAGTTGCCGGCAAAGAGGATATTGCGAAGAAGGATGAAGAGGATATTTCCGTTGATTTGTCCGCCGCATTGGAAGAGACCGTTCGCAAGACGGAGCATATTGATTTGTCGGATGCAATCGTGAAGCAAGTCACCAAGCCGTCCAAGAAGGACGAAGATGATTTACATATTATAGATTTCAACGATTTATAATCAAAATCAAAGACAGTGAAGGATGACGACATATGAATTATACCAATGATTTGAAGAAGGCATTAGAACAGGCGAAGCGCATTTCTAAGCGTCTGAAGCACAACTACATCGGTACCGAGCATTTGTTGCTTGGCTTACTCAAGGTACGCAATTCTGTTGCTGCCAAGGTGTTGGAGAATGAAGGCGTAGACGAGGCTCATGTAATGAAGCTGGTTGCGGATTTGATTGCTCCGGCCGGTGGAGTGTCTCTTCTGGATCGAGATGGGGAGACGCCGAAGTATCGACAGGCATTGGAGCAGGCAGAGAAAGAGGCTGGATTCAGCCGTTCCACAGAGGCAGGTACGGAGCATCTGTTATTAGCGCTGCTTCGTTTGAGTGATTGTGCTGCATCCCGATTGTTGACCTCCATGGATGTGAACTTACAGAAGCTCTATACCGAGATTGTGACCGCCATGGGCAAGCAGGGAGAGTACTATCGGGAAGAGATGATGCAGCGGAACCGTAAGGGAAATCGCGGGAATGCATCAGAGACTCCGTTTTTGAATCAGTATTCCAGAGATTTAACGGCTCTTGCTGCAGAAGGTCGCTTGGATCCGATTGTTGGTAGAGAAGACGAAATTCAGCGTGTGATTCAGATTTTGAGTCGCCGGGGTAAGAATAATCCATGTTTGATCGGTGAGCCCGGCGTTGGTAAAACAGCCATCGTTGAGGGCTTGTCTCAGCGCATTCAAACCGGCGTGGTACCGGATTCCGTGAAAGGTAAGAAGGTTCTGACTCTAGATCTCTCCGGAATGGTAGCGGGCTCGAAGTATCGTGGTGAGTTTGAAGAGCGTATCAAGAATGTAATTGCCGAAGTTACCGCTGCAGGTAATATTCTTTTGTTCATCGATGAGATTCATACCTTAATTGGAGCTGGTGGCGCAGAGGGCGCCATTGATGCAGCCAATATTTTAAAGCCTGCCATGGCCCGTGGTGACATCCAGATTATCGGTGCGACTACGGTGAATGAGTATCGCAAGTACATCGAGAAGGATGCTGCATTGGAGCGTCGTTTCCAGCCGGTAATGGTGGAGGAGCCTACCATTGCAGAGACCAAGTCTATTCTCCAGGGAATTAAGGCTCAGTATGAAGAGCATCATCGCGTCACCATTTCCGATGCTGCAGTGGATGCATGCGTCGAATTGTCGGAGCGTTATATTGCAGATCGTTTCTTGCCGGATAAGGCCATTGACTTAATGGACGAAGCGGCAGCAAGACTTCGTTTGATGTCTGTGAAGGCACCGGAAGAGATTTATCGTTTAGAGAATGAATTCCATGGATTGGATGAACAGTTGGAAAATGCCATCCGTAACCAGGATTTGGCAGAGGCATCCCGCGTGAAGAAACAGCGAGAGACCTTAGCTTCTGACATCCAGAAGATGCGGAAGAAGTATGAACGTGCAAAAGCTAGGAAGCATCTGGTACTGTCGGAAGAGGATGTGGCGGATGTGGTATCCCTTTGGACCAAGATTCCGGTATCCAAGTTGAATGAGTCGGAGTCTACCAAGCTTCGGAATTTGGAGAAGACGCTGCATAAGCGCGTCATTGGACAGGAAGAAGCGGTGAATGCTGTATCTAAGGCTGTACGCCGTGGTCGTGTCGGCCTGAAGGAGCCGGGTAGACCAATTGGATCATTCTTGTTCTTAGGACCTACCGGTGTTGGTAAGACCGAGATTTCCAAGGCATTGGCAGAGGCTGTCTTCGGTAATGAAGAGAGCATGATTCGTGTCGATATGACAGAGTATATGGAGAAGCACAGTGTCTCTAAGATGATTGGATCTCCTCCTGGATACGTTGGATACGAAGAGGGTGGACAGCTGAGCGAGAAGGTGCGCCGGAATCCGTATTCTGTTATTTTGTTTGACGAGATTGAGAAGGCACATGCAGACGTATTTAACGTTTTGCTGCAGGTGCTGGATGACGGACATATTACCGATGCTCAGGGACGCAAGGTAGATTTCAAGAATACCATTATCATTATGACATCCAATGCCGGAGCCAGAGAGATTATGGAACCGAAGAAGCTTGGATTTGCGCCGGAAGAGAATGAGAAGGCAGACCATGAGCGTATGCGTTCCCGTGTTATGGAAGAGTTGCAGCATATTTTCAAGCCGGAATTTTTGAATCGAATTGATGAGACCATTGTATTCCGTGCATTGAATAAGGATGATATGAAGCAAATCGTCTCCATTATGACCAAGTCTTTGGTAGATCGTTGTGAGAGCCAGATGAATATTCATCTGAAGCTTCGTGATAGCGTGAAGAAGTATATCGTCGATAAGGCGTACGATCCGAAATTCGGAGCGAGACCGTTACGTCGTAAGATTCAGACGGACTTGGAAGATGTTTTGTCCGAGGAGATTTTATCCCACCACATTGCATCCGGTGATACGGTAACTGCAACGGTGAAGAATGATCATATCGTTTTCGAAGTTGACAAGCCGAAGGTGCCTGCGAAGAAAGCAACAGCGAAGAAAACAGCTGCCAAGAAGCCTGCTTCGAAGAAAGCAACAGCGAAGAAAACAGCTGCAACCAAGCGCAGTAAGAAATCTTAAATATTTCTTAAATCCGTCGTGTTTGGTGGAATTTTTGAAGGCGGTATTATATAATTTACATAACATATATTCTAGGAATTGCGCAGGAGGAGCACAATGGCTGTAGTTAGTGAATTGATTCGTTCAGAATCAGATGGAACGATTAGTTTTGGGGATTACACCAAGGCTGAGAAGTCTAAGTTGGAGGACTTTAAGCACGGCGGAGATGTTTACAAGGTTAAGACGTTCAAGGAGATTACCAAGTTAGAACGGAACGGAATGTTCGTATATGAATCAGTTCCGGGAACATCCGTAGAGCATTTGAACGTTACTGAGAATCAGGTATCATTTACGGTGGAAGGCAGCGAGGATGCCAACATTACATTAGAATTAGAGCCTGAGACTGAGTACGACATTTCTGTGAACCAGAATGACGCCGGCAAGATGAAAACGAATTTAGGCGGCAAATTAAGCTTGAGCGTAGAACTAGAAGAAGGAAGCAGTATTCCGGTAGTTGTTAAGAAAGCATAAGCACGAAGAAGGCCCTGCCACTATGGCAGGGCTTTTTTAGGAGATAATATGGCAAAAGCAAAGACAAGTGTATTCTTCTGTCAGAACTGCGGATATGAGTCCTCCAAATGGGCAGGACAGTGTCCGGCATGTAAAGAGTGGAATACTTTTGTAGAAGAAGTTGTAGATAAGAAAGCACTGAAAACCAGAAAAGACGTTGCGGAAGTGACCCCTCGTACCTTCTCGCAGATTGAGCTGTCGGACGAGATTCGCATCTCTACCCATATGCCGGAGATGGACCGTGTGTTAGGCGGCGGCATCGTTCCGGGTTCTATGCTCTTAGTGGGCGGGGATCCCGGAATCGGTAAATCCACGTTGCTCTTACAGATTTGTAGGAATTTAAGCGCGGATCAGATTCCCGTACTCTATGTATCCGGAGAGGAGAGCGCCCAGCAAATCAAAATGCGTGCAAATCGTATGGGACAGTTTTCCGAGTCTCTTACAGTACTTAGCGAGACCAATCTGGATTTGATTCGCGGAGTAATTGAGAAGGCGAAGCCGCAGATTGTTGTGATTGATTCCATCCAGACCATGTACAACGAAGAAGTGGCCAGTGCGCCGGGAAGTGTATCCCAGGTTCGGGAGTCCACCGGCGTTTTGATGAAGTTAGCGAAGTCCTTGAATATCACTATTTTTGTTGTGGGTCACGTTACGAAGGATGGGAATGTGGCAGGACCAAGAGTCTTAGAGCATATGGTAGATACGGTGCTGTACTTTGAAGGCGACCGTCATGCAACCTATCGTATTCTCCGTGGCCAGAAGAATCGTTTTGGATCCACCAATGAAATCGGTGTATTTGAGATGCGCCAGGAAGGCTTGGTAGAAGTGGAGAATCCGTCGGAGTATATGCTGGCCGGACGCCCACAGAATTCCAGCGGATCCATTGTTGCATGTTCTATAGAAGGAACACGTCCGATTTTAATCGAAATTCAGGCGCTTGTTTGCCGCAGCAATTTTGGAATGCCACGAAGAACCGCCGTTGGAACGGATTATAACCGTGTGAATCTGTTGATGGCAGTGCTGGAGAAGCGTATCGGTCTTCATATGAATGACTATGACGCCTATGTAAACATTGCCGGTGGTATTCGCATGAACGAGCCGGCCATTGATTTGGGTATGGTTCTGGCATTGGTATCCAGCTTCAAGGAGAAGCCAATCGACGAGTCCACCATTTGCTTCGGCGAAGTAGGATTAAGTGGCGAGGTCCGTGCGGTACCGATGGTGGAACAACGTATTAAGGAAGCGGATAAGTTAGGCTTTACCACTTGTATTTTGCCGAAGGTCTCACTGAAAGGAATTGATGTGCCGAAGGGCATGAAGCTTGTAGGAGTAGACAATATTCAGGAAGCAGTGGACTTGATTTAAGGACTTGGAGGGAAACATGTTATTACTAAAAGAAGTGAACACAGAGGATTTAGAGCAGGAGTATGCGTTCTTTTCGGAACTGTTGGAGGATGAAAACGGGTTTACTTACACCCATGTAGGTGTATCCTATGAAGAATTTGCCAATGAGATTGTTCCTATGATGATGGCCAATGCCAAGGGAGAACAGCTTCCGGAGGGCTTCGTGCCATGCACGGAATACTTGCTTTGGGACGATGACCGTATTGTAGGTCTGTTTCGCATGCGCCATGTGCTGAATGATTTTCTGAGACAGTATCATGGACATATCGGCTATATGATTCGAAGAAGCGAGCGCGGCAAGGGCTACGGAAGCCGTGGATTGCAGTTACTCTTGGACTTGTGGCGTGATCGCATCGATGAAGCGGAGTTCTATCTGTCTGTACATCGGGATAATCCGGCCTCTTTGCAGGTGCAGAAGAACTGCGGCGCCTATGTACATCACATGGATGAGGAGTGTTTCTATACCCGCATTCCTAAGACGGATTATGATTTACTTGTACAGCAGGCGAAGGGATTCTGTGATGCAGAGCCTTACTTCGTGCCGCTGTTATCTAATATCTCTGCATTGATTGCAGAGGAAGTGCCGACCATTAACTGGGCCGGATTCTATTTGATGCGTGAGAAAAAAGACGGTGGGGAAGAGTTGGTCCTGGGACCGTTCCAGGGAAAGACGGCCTGCATTCGCATTCAGATTGGAAAAGGCGTGTGCGGAACAGCGGTAGCCACCGGTACGACACAACGAATCGAAGACGTGCATCAGTTCCCGGGACATATTGCCTGTGATGCGGCTTCCAACTCAGAAATTGTTATTCCGCTTTATAAAAATAATAAAATTTTTGGCGTCCTGGACATCGACAGTCCGGTGACCGGAAGGTTCCGTCCGGAGGATCAAACCGGATTAGAAGCCTTGTGCCAAATTATTACAGATGCAATCGAACTCTAAGAAAAGCCCGTGAATACGGGCTTTTTTCTACATCTGAGGAATAAAACGAGTCGTGTGAACAATTCGGACAATAATGGGCTTTTTTGACCGTTTTACAACTTTAAAAAATTCCTTGTTTTTGTGTTGACACTGGGGTTGCTAGGTGATAATATACTCATTGTTCGCGAGGGAACACAGCACAGAGCTGAAAACAAATCAAGAACAATTTACATATAAAACCTTGATAACTGAACAGTGAAACAACCTTGAAAGATTCTAATGAATTTTATTTTAGCGATTTTTCAAAAAACGCAACCTAAAGCAGTAAAAAGGAAAAGCCAAGCTTT